>Ga0194121_10001559_pt1 | contig 38493 bp, 30 predicted proteins | sample TA2MahCa50mmetaG_FD_148609 | JGI IMG/M metagenome (GOLD analysis project Ga0194121, IMG submission 148609) | Freshwater microbial communities from Lake Tanganyika, Tanzania - TA2015020 Mahale Deep Cast 50m | ecosystem: Environmental > Aquatic > Freshwater > Lake | place: Tanzania: Lake...
TATCAGGGCGACCAGTATCCGGCCGAGTGGCGCGGGCTCGTGATGCTCGGCAACATCCACCAGAACGCCCTCAACTGCGACCGCCTCACGCCGCTCGGCTCGACCTACCGCGCGGAGAAGGAAAGCACGCTGCTCGGGCCCGCGGGCGAGGCGTTGCGCGCGAAGACCGGCGCGACCATCAAGCAAGGCGAAGAATGGCGGCACGTCGGCCCCGGCAACTTCCTCGTGAGCGGCGACCCGTGGTTCCGGCCGGTGAGCGTGCAGACCGGTCCCGACGGCGCGCTGTGGGTGATGGACTGGTGCGACCGCTATCCCTGCTACCAGAACGCCAACGCCGACCCGCTCGGCGTGGACCGCGAGATGGGCCGCATCTGGCGCGTGGTGTGGGTGGGCAACGAAAAGGGCAAGAAGGTGGCGAGCCGGCCTAAGCGCGACATGGACCTCGCGACTGAATCCAGCCAATGGCTTTTGTCACTCTTGACCAGCAGCAACTCATGGCAGCAGCGCACGGCGCAACGACTTCTTCGGCAATGGCACGCACCCGATTCAGACTTGCGCGCCAGTCGGAAAGAGCCGTCAGGCCAATTCTCGCCTAATGATGAAGGCGTCGCTTTCGCGCTCGGGGAAATGGCTCGAAATAGATTGGTCGGCAAACTCAATTCAACGGTCGAACTGGATACCCGAGTTCGAATCGCAGCACTGATCGAGGCAGATGCAGTTCGTCAATTGACTGCTGAATACGTTGACGCTGCGTTAAGCGGCGGCGTCCCTGAAGTCCGAGCATGGATTGCCCGCCTTCTCGGAAACCGTGGCAAGCCGAACTCGGATGACATGCGTCAACTGCGCAACCTTGCGACAGACAATGATGTAACCGTGCGCGCCGCGGTTGCCGTCGCCCTTCGTCAATTCACTTCCGGTTCGCTGACCGTGGACACGCCGCCGCCCGCAGCTGCGGCGAAAGCCGACCTGCTCCCGCATTTCCGCGAGTTGCTCGCGCGCCCGAGCGTGGACGGCGATACTTACTACCCGCACATCGTCTGGATGGCGATGGAGCCGCGCGTCGCCGCCGACCCGCAGCCGTTCTTCCCATTGCTCGCGGCGACCGACACGTCCGTGTCCGCCTACTGCGCGCGCCGTGTGATGCGCCGCATCTGCGACCTCACGGATGCCGCCGCGCGCGCGAAGCACCTCGACGCCGCGATGCTCTGGCTCGGTTCGCTCGCCGACAAACCGCGCCTCGCCGACGCCGCGCTCGACGGGCTGATTGAGTCCTTCAAGGCCAGGGGCTCGCCGCCCACGCTCGAACTCGCTCCCATTTTCGCCAAGCTCACCGCCGTCCCCGTGCTCGCGGACAAGGCCCGCCGCCTCGCGACGCTGCTCGGCGACACCACCGCCGCGCGCGGGCTCATCGTGAAGATCAACGACGCGAAGGCCGGCGTGGACGACCGCTTGAAGGGCATCCAAGCCGCGCGCGAAGCCCGGACCGACGCGGCGCGGGATGAACTGGTGAAGTTGCTCAAGAGCCCGAGACAAGATCAGCTCTACGCCGAAGCCCTCCGCGCGTTGGGCACGTTCACCGTGGACCAGACCGCCTACGACGTGGTGGACGGGTGGAAAAACTTCTCCGCCTCCACGCGGCGGGCCGCGGCGGAGGTGCTCGTCACGCGCCGAAACTGGGCGCGCGCGTTGCTCGCCGGCGTGGAGAAGCAACAGGTCTCCCCCGCCGACATCTCCGCCACCGCGCGCCGCGCGCTCGCCCGCACCGAGGACTCCGCCGTGCGCGACCAGTCGGACCGCTTGCTCGGCCGCTACCGCGCGAGCGACGCCGACAAGCTCAAGCTCATCGCCGCCCGGCGCGCCGTGGTGCTCGCCGCCGAACCGGACGCGAAAGCCGGGCACGAAATCGCGAAGAAATCCTGTCTCGTCTGCCACAAGCTCCACGGCGAAGGCACGGACATCGGCCCCGACCTCACCGGCGTGGGCCGCAGTTCGCTCGACGCGCTGCTGCACAACATCATTGACCCCAACGAAGTCATCGGGAACGGCTTCGAGACGGTCGAGATCGAGTTGAAGGATGGGCGGTCTCTATCCGGCCGCATCGTCGAGGAGACGCCCACGCGCCTCCGGCTCGTCGCTGCCGGACCGACCGAGCACATCCTGTCGCCCTCAGAGATTGCGTTGAAGGACGGCAAGCCCCGGCGCCGCACGCTCGACGTGAGCCTCATGCCGGAAGGTTTGGAGAACATGCCCGACGCCGACTTCCGCAACATGGTGTGGTTCATCCTCAACCCGCCCGCCGACAACCGCCCGTGGACGCCCGCGCTGCGCCGCGAGTTGCTGGGCGATGAAAGCGTGGGCGCGACGCCGAAGAGATAGCGGATGGTGGACACGGATTTCACGGATGAGCACGGATTCGGACGGAGGGCCGGCTGGCGACTTCATCCGTGAGCATCCGTGAAATCCGTGTCGACGTCCGTTTCCTTCCGCTTGTAGCCCCGGCGCGGCGGCGCTACGCTCCGCGCCCATGAACCTGACTTCCCCCGCGCCCGGACGCGTCGAGCCATCCGCGGCTTGCTGCACATGAACCTCTGCGCGATTGCGCTCGTGGCGGCGGCGTGCCTTCCCGCTTTCGCGCAGGCGCCGACGGCCGACGACTTGATCAAGCAGGCCGAATCCACACTGAGCAAGGACGACGTGAAGGGCGCGCTCGCGCTGCTCGACAAGGCCGTGGCCGCGGACGCGAAGCACCTCGGCGCGCGCGTCGCCATCGCGCGCCTGCGCGGCCGGTTGCGCGAGTATGACAAGGCGGTCGAGGCGTGGACCGAGGTGATGAAGCTCGCGCCCGTGCCCAACGCCGTGCTGCTCAACCGCGGCATGGAGCACTTCCGCGCCGGCCGCATCAAGGAATCGCTCGAGGACTTCGACAAGTTCAACGCCGCGTTCCCGCAACGCGCGCCGGACAACTGGCAGCGCGGCATCGCGCTCTACTACGCGGGGCGGTTCGCCGACGGCAAGAAGCAGTTCGAGCTGCACCAGACGGTGAACAAGAACGACGTGGAAAACGCCGTGTGGCATTTCCTCTGCACCGCGCGCGCCGAGAGCCTCGCCGAGGCGAAGCATCATCTCATCCCCATCACCGGCGACGGGCGCGTGCCGATGAAGGAGATTCACCAGCTCTTCGCCGGCAAGGCGAAGCCCGAGGACGTGCTCGCCGCGGCGCGCGCCGGCGAACCCGCGCCCGACAAGCTCGGCCACAACCTGTTTTACGCGCACCTGTATCTCGGCATCTACCACGAGGCCACCGGCGATGCCGCGAAGGCGCGCGACTACATTTTCAAGGCCGCGGAGAAAGCCAACGACAACGGCTACATGGGCGACGTGGCGCGCGTCCACGCGGACATCCTTCGGAAGCACGACGGGAAGAAGAAGTGAGCGCGCGCGCCGCGACATCAACTTGCTCCCGGTCCAAATCCTAATCTCTCGACCGAGTGCGACCGTGGCCGCAGACTGCGATCCGGATGAGGTCGCGGAGCAAAGTGACTGAAACCCCTGCATGAGCAAACCCACCGACATCCGCTGCGTCGGCAGCGAACTCTACTTCCTGCCGGTCCACACGCGGCTTCCGCTCAAGTTCGGCACCGAGACGGTCACGTTCGTCACCTGCGCGCGCGCGAAGGTGCGCGTCACCGACGCGAAGGGCAAGACCGCCGAGGGGTGGGGCGAAACGCCGTTGTCGGTGACGTGGGTGTGGCCGGGCAAGCTGACGTTTGACGAGCGGCTGACGGCGATGCGCGAGTTCTGCGTGACGCTCGCGGGCGCGTGGGCGGGCTTCGACAACCGCGGCCATGCGATGGAGGTCGGCGCGGATTTCCTCAAGCACATCCTCCCCGCGCTGCTCAAGCAGTTCAACAAGCGGCGCGCGCCCGCCGAGCCGATGCCGTGGCTCGGCGCGCTCGTGTGCGCGTCCCTGTTCGACCTCGCGATCCATGACGCCTACGGCAACCTCCACGGCCGGCCCGTTTACGAGACTTACAACGGCGAGTTCATGTCGCGCACGCTGGCGGATTTCCTCAAGCCCGCCGGCGGTTCGGGCCTCTCGTTCAAGGATCAGTTTCCATGCGATTACCTCGTCACCTCGCCACCGAAGCAGCTCCGCGCGTGGCACCTCGTCGGCGGCGTGGACGCGCTCGACGCCTCCGAACTCACCGGCGCCGAGCCGCAGGATGGATTCCCCGTGCTGCTCGCGGACTGGATCAAGACCGACGGCGTGAGGTGCCTGAAGGTGAAGCTGCGCGGCAATGACGAGCAATGGGACTTCGAACGGCTCCTCAAGGTCGGCCGCATCGCGATCGAGAACGGCGTCGAGTGGCTCACGGCGGATTACAACTGCACCGTCATCGACCCCGACTATGTGAATTCGATGCTCGACCGCCTGCGCGACGGGCATCCGCGTCTCCACGGCATGCTGCTCTACGTCGAGCAGCCGTTTCCATACGAGCTGGAGAAGCACCGCATCGACGTGCACAGCGTGAGCGCGCGCAAGCCGCTCTTCCTCGACGAATCCGCGCACGACTGGCGGCATATCGCCATGGGGCGCGAGCTCGGCTGGAGCGGCGTGGCGCTCAAGACGTGCAAGACGCAAAGCGGCGCGCTGCTGTCCGCCTGCTGGGCCAAGGCCCACGGCATGACGCTCATGGTGCAGGACCTCACCAACCCGATGCTCGCGATGATCCCGCACGTCCAGCTCGCCGCACACGTCGGCACCATCATGGGCGTCGAGGTCAACGCGATGCAGTTCTACCCCGAAGCTTCGAAGTGGGAGGCGAAAATCCACCCCGGCCTTTACCAGCGGCGCGCCGGGAAACTCGACTTGAGTTCCATCCAAGGCCCCGGCTTCGGCTATCAGCACAAGAAAATCCGCCGCCACCTCCCGGTGAAGTCCGCGGAGTATCTTTGACTTTCCGAACCACGGGGTTCCCTCCGATTGCTCCACTGAACGTCACTTCCCGTAATCGCGTTCGACCCGCGCCACGCGGACGCGGAATGCTGAATACCACCTCTCGCGCCCCGCGCGCTCTCGACGCCGAGGAATCCCGGCTGTTGCGCCGCCAGTTCGTTCATGCGCGCCGCCATCGCGCCGTAGCTGTCGTCTTCGCCGGCCGCGCGCATCGAAGTGAAGATGACTGCGAAGTAGGGCGGCTCCGGCGTGTTCGCGATGGATGGGACCGAGGAGTTCGTGTTCATGACGAGTGCGGTGAATTTGCGCCCGCACGCCACTCTCGCGCAAGCCGCGGTCACCGCTCCCCTTTCCGATACATCGCCGCCAGTTCGCGCGGAGGCGTGCCCAACAGATGGCGGACCGTCACGCTCCACATCAGCCAGTAGGTCCTCAGCACGCCGCGCTTCGCGAAGCGCCGCGCCGACGTGCTCACGACCGCGTCCGCAAGCGCGAGCCTCCCGCGCGCCCGCAGCCGTCGGCAGAGCTCGACCTCCTCCATCAGGGGCACATCGGGCACGCCACCGACGGCTTCGAGCGCGTCGCGCCGGACAAACATCGCCTGGTCACCCATCACGCGCCGCGCCACGAGCCAGCGCCACCAGCACTTGAACCGCGCCCCGCGCACGAGCCACGACGGCGGTTCGCGAAACACCTTGTAAAACCCTCCAGCCACAACCCGCGCATCGCACAGCGCCGCGCCGATCGCTTCGCCCGCGCTCGCCGGCAGCCACGTGTCCGCATGGAGCAACACCACCACGTCGCCCTTCGCCAGCGCCACGCCCGCGCGCAGTTGCCCGCCGCGACCCGGCGCCGTTTCGGTCACAAAGCAGCCCGCTCGCGCGGCGATGTCACGCGTCGCATCCGTGCTGCCGCCGTCCGCTACGATCACCTCGATCACCTCCGGCACCGCGCGCGCCCGGCGCAAAGTCTCCGCGAGTTCGTCCGCTTCGTTCAGCGTGGGAATGACAACGGACAACTTCACGCGCGCATCGTATCAGGACGTCATTGCCGCCTCCATCCAGCGCTTGCGAAGTCCCCACGAATGCGGGATGCGGGAAATCCGCGTTGACTTGAAATGGGGCATTCCCTAGGTTGCAGCCCCCGACGCGGGGGCGTAGCTCAATTGGTTAGAGCGCTGCCCTGTCACGGCAGAGGTTACGGGTTCGAGCCCCGCCGCTCCCGCCACTCTTTTCCGGCTTTGTTCGAATGGACTGACCTTGGGGGACAATGCGGGCGATGAAAGCGGCCGCTTCTTCCCCTTCCAAGTGGCCTTCGGAAATCAAACGGGGCGACGTCACCGTGAAGGTTCACCGGTGCAAGAATCACTTGAAAGGCACCGCCTACCCGCAAAACCCACTCCAGAGAACTAAGGAAGCGTTGCACCATTGACACGGCATGGAAGCGGCTTAGGTTGCGACCAGAGACAATGGGCGATGGATCAATCAGAGCGTTTCGCGATCGTGCGATCAGTCGTTGAGCGCAGTCGTTAGAGGCCTTGAGCGTTCCGTCGTCGTCCCGAGGCGGACATGAGCGCAAACAGGCCAACTGAAGGGTCGGAGGCGGATTACAGGCGATCCGAGCTACTCTCCTGCCTTTCCCGATCCCCCTATCAACCCTCGGTTCAGATGGGCCGCCTTGTCACACTGGCGTCGTTCTCGTGTCGCATTCCTGAGACTTTCCTCGCTGACCAACTCGCCCAGAACGTCCGGGCCGAGACCGGACAACGAGTGTTGCTCGTCCACATCGTCATGTCGGACGCCGGTGTGCCGCTGCGATCTTGGACAGTGCATCAGACTTCGTGGAGCGAGCACTTTGCCTTCGCCGAGTACGTTCAGCAAACGGCAGGAGGCGCCGAACGGCTGTGCGTGAGAGTTTCGGACGAACCGCTCCAAAGGAACTACCTCGCGTCGTTCATTGGCCACTGCGCCCGGCACTTCCGGTTTGTGATCCTTCATTTGGATTCGGAAATCCCAGCCAGATTGCTGACCGAGGGGATCATCCGGTCCGACCTCGCGTGGGCGTTGCTCGATCCGAACGCGGACAGCACCGCGCGCTTCAGTCGACTGGCGGCCACGATTCGCGATGAGAATCCCGCGACGAGCGTGACCCTCATGCCCGTCGCGTGTTTCGACGAGGACTCCGTTGAACCAGGTTTGCTCGCGCAATTGTCCCGTGACATCGGCACACGAGTGCATGCACAAGTCCGAGGTGCGCGTCGAGCGAGTGCGGGGGGTGCGAGCGAATCGTTCGGGCGCGACGTGCGCCGGCTTGCCCGGGAGGCCGGCCGATGCCGTGTCGGGCTCGCGCTGTCTGCGGGCGCGGCGAAGGGCTTGGCCCACGTTGGAGTTTTTCAAGTGCTGGAAGAAAACGGGATCGAAGTCGACTTGGTCGCCGGCACGAGCATGGGAGCCTATGTCGGCACGCTTTGGGCCAGCGGGCATCCTGCGTCGTTCCTCGTGGAGAAAGCCCTCGAACTCGAGCGTCCCGGCAACATGTGGTCGTTGATCGATCCAGTCTTCCCGCCGAGGCAGGGATTCATGCGGGGCTTGGGCGTCAAGCAACGACTGATGCGGTCCATCGGTTCGGTGCACTTCGAAGAACTGCCCCGCGCTTTCCGCGCCGTGGCGACCAATTTGGAGACGCTCGAGCGTTGCGTGTTCTCGTCCGGCGAAGTCGCACGGGCCGTCCATGCGAGTTGCGCGATTCCAGGCGCATGCGTGCCGGTCGAAATCGATGGCGAACAATACATCGACGGCGGCGTCTCGGACCCCGTCCCGGTGGATGTGCTTCGCGAGGCGGGCATCGAGAAGATCATCGCCGTCAACGTCATCCCGACTCCTGCGGTCCTGCGTTGCAGTCGCGAGCGCCAGCGAGAACTCGCCGACGGCGCGTCAGCCCGCATCTCGCCGCTTCGCTATCTCAATCAGCAACTGAACTACTTCGCCGACGGCAACATCCTCGACGTCATCCAGCGCAGCATCCTCGGCGCGCAAATCCGAAACGCCGAGGAAGCCTGCCGCTCGGCGGATGTGGTCTTGCGGCCGGTCGCGTGCGATGCGTCCTGGCACGACTTCAAGAGCGCCTCCCGATACGTCGCGCTTGGCCGTCGCGTGGCGACCGAGCAGCTGGCCGCAATCCTTGCCCTGACCCGCCGGCCCCCAACCCTCCAAACCGATGAACCCCATGTCCTCAGCCACACAGTGGCAGCGGCTGCCTGAACGGGAAGTCCGGGCGATGCAGGCCGCCAAGCTGCGGCGTTTCCTCACCGACGTGGTTGTTCCATTCTCACCGCATTACCGGCGCGTCTTCGCCGCGCAGGGGCTCGATCCCGCGCAGGTTCGGACGCTCGACGACCTCCGCCGGGTTCCGTTCAGCTCGAAGGCCGACCTCCTCAACACGCCCGAACAACCGCAACGCTCCCGTGAGTTCATCATCGTGCCAGACGAGAAGGTGCTGCGGCGGCGGCCTTCCACGCTGCTGCGGGCGCTGGTTTTCGGGCGCGATGTGGTCAAGCGCGGCTTCGAGTCGGAGTTTCGGCCGATTTTCATGACGAGCACGACGGGGCGTTCGGCCGACCCGATCCCGTTTCTCTTCACGCAGCACGACCTCGCGAATCTTCAAGTCACCGGCGACCGGCTCTTCCAAGTCTGCGGCGCGCGATCCGAGTTCCGCCTGCTGAACATGTTTCCCTACGCGCCGCATCTCGCGTTCTGGCAGACGTTCTTTGGCGGCACCACGTTTGGCGTGCTCACCCTCAGCAGCGGCGGCGGCAAGGTCATGGGCACCGAGGGACAGATTCGATTCATCCGGAAGCTCCAGCCCGACATTCTCATCGGCATGCCAACATTCACCTACCACGTCCTGCAGCAGGCGGTGGATGAAACCGTCCACTGGGAGAATCTCAAACGCATCGTCCTCGGTGGCGAAAAAGTCCCCGAAGGCATGCGGCGGAAGCTCACATTCCTCGCCGCGAAACTAGGCTCGCCCAACGTGGACATCGTCACCACCTACGGTTTCACCGAGGCGAAGATGGCGTGGGCCGAGTGCCCGACCCCCGCGGATGCCGAACCCAGCGGTTACCACCTCTATCCCGACCTCGGAATATTCGAAGTCGTGGACCCGAAGACGGGCGAGCCGGTTCCCGATGGCCACCCCGGCGAACTGGTATTCACCCCCCTCGACGCCCGTGGCACCGTCGTGCTCCGCTATCGCACGGGCGACTGCATCGATGGCGGGCTCACCTACGCACCATGCCCGCATTGCGGACGTGTCGTCCCGCGCCTGCTCGGCCGCATTTCGCGCACCGCCGAAGTGAAGGAAATGCGCCTCGACAAGATCAAGGGCACACTCGTGGACTTCAACGAACTCGAGCACGTGCTCGACGACGCCCCGCTCGTCGGCGCCTGGCAGCTCGAGTTGCGAAAGACCCACGACGACCCGCTCGAAGTGGACGAACTCATCCTCCACGTGCAGAAACTGAACGGCGCCGACGAATCCACGCTCGTGCGCGAACTCAACAGCCGTTTCGCCGCGCACACCGAAGTCCGCCCGAACCGCATCGAGTTCCACACCGGCGAGGCGATGCGCGACCTGCAGGGCGTGGGCACGCAGCTCAAAGAAAGCAAACTCGTTGACCACCGTCCGAAGGCTGGACAGACTAGGCCCCAGATGAAGGAGACTGCATGACCACCGACCGGCTTGTCCTGATTGACGGAGTTCGCACGCCCTTCTGCAAGATCGGCACCGACCTCGCGTCGCTCGCGCCCGACGAGCTTGGCCGCGTCGCCGTCAACACGCTCCTCACCCACGCCGCGCTCGACCCCGCGATCATCGACGAGGTCATCTTCGGGTGCGTTTCACAACCGGCCGACACCTCGAACATCGCCCGCGTCATCGCCCTGCGCGCCGGCATCCCCGAGCGGGTGCCCGCGGTCACCGTCCACCGCAACTGCGCCTCCGGCTTCGAGGCCTTCACCCAGGCGTTCGAAAAAATGTCCGCCGGCCGCGGCTCCGTGTTCATCGTCGGCGGCGCGGAGAGCATGTCGCAAGTGCCCCTCTTCTACACGCAATCCGCCGCGAAGAAGTTTGCCGCGCTCTCGCGGGCCACGTCGCTCGGGCAGCGTCTCGCGGCGTTGTCCAAGTTCCGGCTCGCCGATTTCCAGCCGCGCAGCGGCCTGCAACTCGGACTTTCCGACCCCGTCTGCGGCATGAACATGGGCGAAACCGCCGAGGTGATCGCGCGCGACTTTGGCATCACCCGCGACGAGCAGGACGAATTCGCCCTCGTTTCGCACCAGCGAGCCGCGGCGGCCAAGGACAAGCTCGCGGGCGAAATCGCTCCGGTCTTTGCGAAGGGCAAGACGTTTACGGCCGACAACGGCGTCCGCCCCGAGCAATCACTCGAAGCGCTTTCCAAACTCAAGCCCGTCTTCGATCGCAAGACCGGCAGCGTCACCGCGGGCAACGCCTCACAGATCACCGACGGCGCGGTCGCGCTGCTCGTGATGAGCGAATCGCGCGCGCAGGCGCTCGGGCTCGAACCGCTCGCCGCGATGACTGCCTACGCCTACGCGGGCTGCGACCCGGCCCGCATGGGGCTCGGCCCCGTGTTTGCCATCGCGCGCGCCGAGGCACAGTCGGGCCTTTCGATTGCCGACGCCGATGTCATTGAAATCAACGAGGCTTTCGCCGCGCAGGTGCTTGGCTGCCTGAAGGCCGCCGAGTCTGCGAAGTTCGCGCGCAAGATGCTCAACCGCGACACAGCGCTTGGCGCCATCCCGCGCGAACGCCTGAATCTGAACGGCGGCGCGATTGCGCTCGGCCATCCCGTCGGCTCGACCGGCGCGCGGCTCATCCTCACCGCCGTCCGCGAACTGCGCCGCCGCAACGCCCGCCGCGCGCTTGTCTCCTTGTGCATCGGAGGCGGACAAGGCGCTGCAATCTGGCTGGAGAAACTATGAACACCGATTTCCTCCGGTCCGACACCGGCTTCTACAAGCGTCGCGACAAGACGCCCAAGCCACAACCGTCGCCGTCCACACCCGACGCGCCCGAGCCGCCTTGCCCCTACATCGTCCGCGAAGTCACCCCGGACCAAGTCTGCATCCTTACGTTCGACAACCCCGACAGTTCCGCCAACATCTTCGACCGCACGACACTCAAGGAACTCAACGACCAGCTCAACTTCATCCGGTCCACACCGGAACTCAAGGGCGTCATCCTCGCCAGCGCCAAGCCCTCCATCTTCATCGCCGGCGCCGACCTCAAGGCCATCGCGGACGCCGTCGAGCATTCGCCTGGCGACTTGCGCGCCATGATCGAGTTCGGCCAGCGCACGTTCAGCCGGCTCGCGTCATTGCCAATCCCGACCGTGGCTGCGATGCACGGGGCGACGCTCGGCGGCGGATTCGAGGTCGCGCTCGCCTGCGACTGGCGCATCGCCTCGCCGGACCGGGCCACGAAGCTAGGCCTGCCCGAGACGCAACTCGGCGTCATCCCGGCGTGGGGTGGTTCCACGCGCCTGCCGCGGCTGATCGGCCTGCCCGCAGCGCTCGACGTGATTCTCGCAGGCAAGTCCCTCGCCGCTCCCGTCGCGCTCAAGCGCGGCCTCGTGGACGAACTGGCGCCGAAGCAATACCTCGTGGACATCGCGAAACGCCGGATCCTCGATCGCGGGCTCTCACTGAAGAACCGGACTCCTTCACTCCGCCTGTCCGCGACGGACAACGCGCTCACCGCCGCCGCGATCTCCATGTGGATGCATCCGAAACTCTCGCGCCGGACCCGCGGCCACTATCCCGCCGTGACGCAGGCGCTCGAGATGATCACCGACGGCATCTCCAAGACCGTCGAGAAGTCGCTTGCGCTCGAGGTCGAGACCTTCCTCAAGCTGGCGCAGACGCCTGCATGCCGGAATCTCGTCCGCGGCTTCTTCCTCCAGGAACGCTCCAAGAAACTTGCCGTCACGCCCGCACACGTCTCGACGACAGCCGCCCCGGCTCGGCCGCGATACGAGTCCGCCTCCAGCATCCGGCGCGCGGCCGTGATCGGCGCGGGCGTGATGGGCTCCGGCATTGCCCAGTGGCTCGCGACCCGCGGGCTCCCGGTGATCCTCCGCGACATCAACGCTGACGCCGTCGGCAAGGGCGTCAGCTCCATCTCCAAACTCCTCGCGCAAGCCGTCGAGCGCCACACCCTCACACAGGTCGAGGCGCGCGCCGCGATGGACCGCATCTATCCCGCCGCGTTCAACGCGCCGCTGGCAAGCACGGACCTCGTCATCGAGGCGGCCGGCGAGAAGATGCCGCTCAAGCAACAACTCTTCCGGCAACTCGACGAGCAGGCGGGCCCGGACACGATTCTCGCCACCAACACCTCGGCGCTTTCCATCTCCGAGATTGCGTCGGCCACGGCGCACCCGGATCGCGTCGTCGGCCTGCACTTCTTCAACCCCGTCCACCGCATGCAACTCGTGGAGGTGGTCTATGCGCGGCAGACGCATCCCGAGGTGTTGCGCCGCACCCTGCGGTTCGTTCAACAGATCGGCAAGCTGCCCGTGCTCGTCAAGGACAGCCCGGGCTTCCTCGTCAACCGCATCCTCATGCCGTATCTCATCGAAGCCGGCCACCTCTTCGAGGCCGGCGCGCGCGTCGAGGACATTGATTCCGCGATGCTCGATTTCGGCATGCCGATGGGACCGCTGCGGCTCATCGACGAAGTGGGCGCGGACATTTCGAAGCACGTCGCCGACACGCTCGTGGGGCATTACGCCGACCGTCTCGAGACGCCGGCCGTGCTCGAGCGCATGATCGAGCGCGGCTGGCTCGGCCGCAAATCCGGCCACGGATTTTTCACGCACGACGGGAAGGACGCGACCCCCAATCACGCCATCAACGAGTTTCGGCTGGCGGACACCGCGCGCCGGCTGTCCCGCGAGGAACTCCAGCGCCGCATGGTGCTGCTCATGGTCAACGAAGCCGCGCGCTGCCTCGAGGACCAGGTCGTGTCGGAGCCCGAGGACGTGGACTTCGGCATGATCATGGGCACGGGCTTCGCGCCGTTCCGCGGCGGTCCGCTGCGCTACGGCGACTCCGCCGGCATGAGCAAGATGGTGGATGAAATGAACCGCCTCGTGGACGCCGGAGCCAAGCGCTACCTCCCGTGCCCGTTGCTGCAAAACATGGCCGTCTTTGGCGGCCGATTCTATGAACGCGGCTGAACAATGGCGGGTGGCCCGACGGGGCCGCTTGACCGTGCCGCCCGGCACCGAGCCGGACGCCAACCCCGTTCGTTTCTCCTTCAACTTCACCAACGTCGCGCCGATCTCCGACCCGGCGCCACCCACCGATCCAACCGGCGCGCGCCGGGTCGGAGACCGGCGCTCCACATCCGACGGAGGCTGACATGAACGCGCTCAAGGAACCCGAAGTCCAACCGCACGTGAAACCCCATGACGATCCCGCAGCCGCGGGACTGATCGACACGTCGAAGATGAACGCAGGCCAGCGCGCCGCGCTCGAAATGACCGAGGCCGCCCGCGACGCCGCGTCCGAAAAGGGCAGCTTCGCCCAGGACCTTTTCATGGGCCGCTGTGATCTCGACCGCATGCTGCCCTTCCCGCAGCAGACGCACGAGGACCGCGACCAGGGCGACGCCTTCCTCCAGCGCCTCGACAAGTTCCTCCGCGACCGCGTGGATCCCGATGAGATTGACCGCACCGGCGAAATCCCCGACGACGTCATCGCCGAGCTCGGCCGCATGGGCGCCTTCGCCATCAAAATCTCGCCGGCCTACGGCGGCCTCGGCCTCTCGCAGACCAACTACTGCCGCGCCGCGATGATGCTCGCGGGCCATTGCGGCAACCTCACCGCGCTCATCTCCGCGCACCAGTCCATCGGCGTGCCACAGCCGCTCATTCTCTTCGGCACGGAGGAGCAGAAGGAAAAGTATCTGCCGCGCTTCGCGAAGGGCGAAATCTCCGCGTTCGCGCTCACCGAACCCGCCGTAGGCTCCGACCCGGCGAAGATGTCCACAAACGCCGTGCCCACCGCCGACGGCCAGCACTTCATCATCAACGGCGAGAAGCTCTGGTGCACCAACGGCACCAAGGCCAGCGTCATCGTCGTCATGGCCAAGACCCCGCCCGCCGTCGTCAAAGGCAAGCCGCGCGACCAAGTCACCGCGTTCATCGTCGAGATGGACACGCCCGGCGTCGAGATCATGCACCGCTGCCGATTCATGGGCCTCAAGGCGCTTTACAACGGCGTCGTGCGCTTCACCAACGTCAAGGTCCCGCGCCAGAACATCATCCTCGCCGAGGGCAAGGGCCTGAAAGTCGCGCTCTCCACGCTCAACACCGGCCGCCTCACCCTGCCCGCCGCGTGCGTCGGCATGAGCAAGCGCTGCCTCGAATGGGTGACCAAGTGGGCCCGCGAGCGCGTGCAATGGGGTGCGAACATCGGCAAGCACGCCGCCATCGCTGACAAGATCGCCCGCATCGCCGCGAACACCTTCGCGATGGAATCCATGACGCTTTACACCGCAAGCCTCGTGGACAAGGACAAGAAGGCCGACATCCGGCTCGAAGCCGCGATGTGCAAGCTGTGGGGCACCGAGCGCGGCTGGGAAATCGCCGACGAGACCATGCAAATCCGCGGCGGGCGCGGCTATGAAACCGCGCAGTCACTCAAGGCGCGCGGTGACGAACCCGTCCCCGTCGAGCGCATGCTCCGCGACGCGCGGATCAACACCATCTTCGAGGGCAGCAGTGAAATTATGCGGCTGTTCATCGCGCGCGAGGCGCTCGACCCGCACCTCAAGGTCGCCGGCGCCGCGCTCAACTCCCAGCTCCCGCTCGGCGTCCGCGCGCAGGCCGCGCTCAAGGCCGGCCTGTTCTACGCCGCGTGGTATCCGAAGCAGTGGCTTCCATTCGCGGGAGCCGGCGGCGACGTGCATCCCGCGCTCGCCAGGCACCTGCGTTACGCCAGGCGCACCGCGCGCCGCCTCGCCCGCTCGCTCTTCCACGCGATGGCGAAGTTCGGGCCGAAACTCGAGCGCCAGCAGGTGCTGCTCGGCCGCTTCGTGGACATCGGCACGGAACTCTTCGCCATCAGCGCCACGTGCGCCCGGGCGCACGCGATGCGCGCCCGCGCCGCGACCGACGCCGAGAAGGACTCGCTCGTGCAGATGGCGGATTACTTCGGCCGCAGCGCGCGGTTGCGCATCGCGCGGCACTTCGCGGGCATTGCGAAGAACACGGACCGGGAAAGCTACCGCCTCGCCCAGGACTTGCTCGAAGGAAAGCATGATTGGCTTCGCGAAGGCATGGTCGGTCCCGCGCCTGCGGGATCCTGATTGTCCTTGGGGAATCCTCACGGAACGAAAGGAGGTGGTCGCAAACTAACTCCCATTGTCCGCCCCGAACCGGCGCTCACCGGCGGGGCACTCCAGCCCGGGCGCAGCCGCGAGTCCCCACGCCCTGCGCCCGGCGCTGCCTTGTCTCACGCCACCCCGGCCCCGTGTTCAAGCCGATGCGCAGCCGCACGTTCGCGCCGCGTTCCTCGTTGATACACTCGACCTCCTCCTGCATCCGGAGCGCGAGCTCCGCAGACGCGCCCGCGTGGTCCTCGAGCGCGACGGGCACCCCGCCGACGGCCATGCAGGCGTCGCCGATCATCTTGATCTTCTCGATCTTGAGCCCGGCGGCAAGGTGGTCGAACCGCGGGGACATCTCGTTGAGCATCCGGACGACTTCCTCGGGCGGGGGCAGGCTGGAAAGTTCGGTGAACCCGACGACATCCGCGAACACCACGGTCACACCGGGGAAAATGTCCGCGATGGTGGTGACGCCATCCTTGAGCCGGCCGGCGACGGGCTTGGGGAGGACGTTGAGCAGGCGGCGCGACGCTTGAATCCCGCGCCGCGAATGCCGATTCTCCGCCCGTGCCCGTCATTGAAGTCTCCGGCCTCACGAAGACGTTTCGCACTTACAAGAAGCAGCCCGGCATCAAGGGCGCGATCAAGGGGCTCTTTCACCGCACCTTCGAGACGGTGGACGCCGCGCGCGACGTGGGCTTCCGCATCGAGGAGGGCGAGCTGGTCGGCTTCCTCGGCCCGAACGGCGCGGGCAAGACGACCACGCTCAAGATGCTCGCGGGCCTGCTGCATCCCACGGCCGGCACCGCGCGCGTGCTCGGCTACGTGCCGTGGGAACGCGACGACGGCTACCGCAGGCAGTTCGCGCTGCTGCTCGGCCAGAAGAACCAGCTCTGGTGGGACCTGCCCGCGCGCGAGTCGCTCGAACTCAACGCGAAAATCTACGGCATCGAGCGCGCGCGCTTCGAGCGGACTGTCGCCGAGCTCACCGCGCTGCTCGATGTGAAGGACAAGCTCGACGTGATGGTCCGCGAGCTTTCACTCGGCGAACGGATGAAGTTCGAGCTCACCGCCGCGCTCCTCCACGAGCCGAGGGTGCTGCTGCTCGACGAGCCGACGATCGGGCTGGACGTCGTCTCGCAGCAAAAGGTCCGCGAGTTCCTCCGCGCCCACAACAAGGCCCGCCGCACCACGATGCTCCTCACGAGCCACTACATGGCGGACATCGAGGCCCTCTGCGACCGCGTCATCATCATCGACCACGGCCGGATTTTCTTCGACGGCCGCCTCGGCGAGGTGCTCGACCGGTTCGCCGACTTCAAACTCGTGACGATTCAGTGCGACGGCGCCGGGGCGCGCGCGCCGCAGTCGCTTGAGAAGTTTGGCGAGGTCGTCGAGCGCACGCCCGCCGGCGTGAAGCTCAAGGTGAAACGCGACCGCGTGGTGCCCGTGTGCAAGGCGCTCTTCGACGAGCTGTCCGTGAAGGACATCGACATCGAGGAGGTCCCGATCGAGGACGTCATCCGCTCGATCTTCGCGCGCGGAAAGCCCGGGTGACGCCGCCGCGCCGCGCTCACCAGACGCGGCCCCAGATCACCTTCAGGTAATGGCTCTCGGGACAGTTGGACATCACGGGATGGTCCGGCCCCGCGCCCGTGCGGTCGAAGATCTGCAGCCGCCGCGAAAGCCGGTGCGCGGCCTTGTGGATAATCTGCTCGAAATCCTCCGGCGTGAGCAGGCCCGAGCACGAGCATGTGACGATCACGGCACCGGGCCGCGCGACCGACATCGCCAGCCCGTTCAAGTCCTCGTAGCGCCACCGGTCCTCGTGCGCCGTGTCCCGGCTCGCCATAAACTTCGGCGGGTCCACCACCACCGCGTCAAACTTCTCCCCGTTCTTCTGCATCTGGCGTGCGAACGAAAACGCGTCGCAATGCGCCCACGTCGAGTGCGCGGGGCTGACCTGGTTGAGGTTCGCGTTGCGCCTCGCCTGCGCGATCGCCTTCTCGTCCAGGTCCACGCCCACGGTTTCCTTCGCGCCACCGCGCAGCGCCGCGGTGATGGCGAAGCCGCCCGTGTAACAGCACAAGTCCAGCACGCGCGCGTCCTTCACGAGCGGGGCGAAGCGCCGCCGGTTCTCGCGCTGGTCGCAGAAGAACCCCGTCTTGTGGCCCTCCTTCAAGTTCACCTCGAACCGCACGCCGTGCTCCATGATGCGGACCGACGTGACATCGTCGCTCAACCGCGCCGTCGGCTCGATGCGCTCGATGTTCGCGACCTCGGAATCCACCGTCACCACCGTGCGCTTCGTGCCGAGCCGCGCATGGAGCCGCGGCAGCCACCCGGGCAGCCGCTGGAAAATGCCGAGGCTGTGGACCTCGACCGCGAGCACGTCGGCGAACTTGTCCACCACCAGCCCGCTCAAGCCGTCGCCGTCCGAGTGCACCACCCGGAATGAATCCGTGATGGCCGGCAGCGTGAACAAGCCAAGCCGCAGGTCGAGCGCGCGGTCCAGCAGCGCCGCGAGGTGCTCCTCGCCGACCGGCTCCGTGCCGTGGTGCAGCACGCGCAGCGGCACGCGCGCGTGCGGATTGTAGAGCGCCTGGCCGAAGGGTTGCCCGTCCTTGTCATACACGTGCACGAATTGTCCCGGCTCGGCGTCCGGCGACGCCGCGCGAATCATCGCGGGGAAGATGCAGGGGTGAAAACTGTAGTATTTCATCTGCACCCACGGCGTGCGCCACGACTCGCTGCCCGGCGGCGGCGGCCGCGACGGCGTGGAATGACGCGCGGCCACAGGCCGACGGGGCTGGCGCGGGCGGTCGTTCATGCCGTTCATCCGCCTCCGCTACAGGGAAGCCGCCCGGATGGCAAACGGATTCCACAACGCCGCACCCCCGGCTGGCGCGGCGCAGCCACAACGCACTTGTGCCCGCGGACACGCTGCCCTCAAATGCACGCGCCCCACGGGGCACGATGAGCGCTTCGCCGGACAAGGCTTCGCTTCCGCCGGGATTGAACAACGCGTTTTGGTTCGCGGGATTCAACGCGCTGTCCTTTCCCATCGTCGTCGGCAGCCCGATGGTGCTCTACGCAAAGTCGCTCGGCGCGAGCGCGACGGTGCTCGGGCTCATCGTGGGCATGATGCCGCTGCTGGTGATCTTCCAGATTCCCGCGGCGAGGCACGTCGCGCGCGCGGGCTACAAGCGCTTCGTGTATGCGGGCTGGGGCACGCGCACGCTCTTCATCTTCGGCATGGCGCTTGTGCCGCCGGCGGGGAAATTCCTCGACAAGCCGACGCAGCTCGCGCTGCTGCTCGCGCTGCTCTTCGCCTTCAACCTCTCGCGCGGCATCTCGAGCGCGGCGTGGCTGCCGTGGATTTCCTCGATGGTCCCCGCCGAGGTGCGCGGCTGGTATCTCGCGCGCGATGCGTTCTTCGTGAACTTCGCGAGCTTCATCTGCGTGCTGGTCTCGGCCGTCGCGCTCGGTGGCGAGCCGACGTGGTGGCATTTTTCGCTCATGTTTGTGTTCAGCGCGGTGATGGGCGCGACCAGCCTCGTGTTCCTCAAGCGCATCCCCGAGACGCAGGCGCCCGACGAGGCGCGGGCATCCGCCGAACCGGTGCCGTGGCGCGCGATTGCCGCGTTCCCGCCGTTTCGAAAGCTGCTCGCGTTCAACGTGGCGTGGGCGGTGGCCTACGGCGGCACCGGCGCGTTCACGGTCGCCTGGCTCAAGGCGGAGGCGGGCCTCGTCGAAGGCCGCGTGCTGCTCGTGACGAGCGCGGCATTCGTCGGCGGACTGAGCAGCCTGTGGATTCTCGGCGCGCGCATGGACCGCCTCGGCAGCAAGCCCGTGATCACCGCGTCGCTGCTCTTGTGGCTCGCCCTTGCGGCGGGCTGGATCGCGCTCGCCGGCCGCGCGGTCCCGGCGAACACCGCCCTGCTGCTCACCCTGCACTTCTTCATGGGACTGTGCGGCTCGATGTGCGGCATGGCCAACGTGCGGCTCGCGATGGCGATCATGCCGGCGATGGGGCGAAGCCATTTCTTCGCCCTCTTCTCAGTCGTCGCGAGCCTCACGCTCGGCCTCGCGCCGGTGCTGTGGGGATTGTTGATCGACGCCATCGGCTCGCGCCGCTTCGACGCGCTGGGGTTGGAATGGAATCGCTACGCGCTCTTCTTCGCCGGCGTGCTGGCCGTGAGCCTCGCGACACTCGCCTTGTGCCGGCGGTTGGACGAACCGAAGGCGGCGAGTGTCGAGGTCCTGTTGCGCGACGTCCTGCTCGAACCGCCCCAGCGCCTCTGGCTGCGCTTCTGGCCGAAGTGACCGGCGGTTCCTCCGCGCCGGAGGGGCGGGCGGGATCAGAGGACCACCAAGTCGTCGCGATGCACGAGTTCGGCGCGCGGACGCTCCTTCGCGCGCACCTGCGCCGCGGTGAACGCGCTGATGCCTCGGGCGAATTCAAGACCGTCGGGATCGCAGATGCGCACCACGTCCCCGGCGGCGAACTCCCCCTCGCACCGCGCGACGCCGGGCGGCAGCAGACTGCGGCCCTTCTCGCGCACCGCGCGCTTGGCGCCGTCGTCCACGAACAGCGTGCCCTTCGGATGGTGAAAGAAGGCAATCCAGCGCTTGCGCCCCTTCAGCTTGTTGGGCTTCGGAACAAACAGTGTGCCCTCCTCGGCGCCGCCGAGGACATCCGCGATCACAGAAGGCTTGCGGCCGGAGGCGATCACCAGCGGGATGCCGGACCGCATCGCGATCTTTGCGGCCTGGATTTTTGCGGTCATGCCGCCCACGGCCGTCGCGCTCGCCGTGCCCCCGGCGAGCTTCTCGAGCGCGGGATCGATTGCCTCCACCAGCGCGAGCGTGCGCGCGTGGGGCTTGCCGAAGTTCGCAACCACGCCGTCCACCGTGGTGAGGATGATGAGCAGGTCCGCGGGCAACAACGAGGCCACGAGCGCGGACAACCGGTCATTGTCGCCGAACTTGAGCTCGGTGGTCGAGACGGCGTCGTTCTCGTTGATGACCGGGATGACGCCGCGGTCGAGCAGCGTGCAAAGCGTGTTGCGCGCGTTGAGATGGCGGTCGTGGTGCTCGAGGTCGTCGTGCGTGAGGAGGACCTGCGCGACGTGGAGGCCGAACGACTCGAAGAGCCGCTCGTAAGTGGTCATCAGCCGCGACTGGCCGACGGCGGCGCATGCCTGCAACTCAGCGAGGTCGCGCGGGCGCTCCGCGTGGCCGAGCACGCCCATGCCCGCGCCCACGGCGCCGGAGGTGACGAGCACGATTTCGCGGCCGGCATTCCGCTGGCCCGCGAGTTGCGCGACAAGTTGGCGGAGTTGCCCCAAGTCGGGCTGCTTCCGGCTGTCGGTGAGGACGCCGGTGCCGAGCTTCACCACGATGCGGGTGACATTCTGGAGCAGGCGGGCACGCACGGCGGGGGGACTTTACAGCGGCGTGCGGGACTGTCGAGGCGGCGGTGTGGTGCGCGCTGCAGGATTTGAACCTGCGACCCCTTCCGTGTGAAGGAAGTGCTCTACCGCTGAGCTAAGCGCGCGGCTCCGGCCTCAGGGCGGCAAAAGTTACGCGCCGGCTCCGGACGCGACAAGGCTTTTTGGGGGTGGCTGCCCTTGAGATGTAGCGTCGGCTCTGTGAGTTGACATGCTGGCGCACAGCGCCAACGCTCCACCTTATTGACCCGCGACCCTTGTGGGGATCCGGGCCGAGCTCCGGCCGATGGAACGCGGGCTTGCAGTCGCGGACCTAAACCCGGACAACGGGCGCATGTTCACGGGCATTGTTGAGGAAACCGGACGCGTGGCCGCCGTGCGCGAAACCTCGCGCGCCATCGAACTGGCCATCGGCCTGCGCCTTTGCTCGCGAGGGCTCAAGACGGGCGACAGTCTCGCGGTGAACGGCTGCTGCCTGACGGTCGCCGCCCTGCGCCGGAGCGGCGCCGGGGTTGCGCGGGCGCGCTTCGACCTGCTCCGCGAAACCTGGGAGCGCACCAACTTGCAGTTCGTCCGCGCCGGTTCGCGGGTGAATCTCGAGCGTTCGTTGCGCGCGGACGGCCGCCTCGGCGGGCACTTCGTAACCGGTCACGTCGACGGGCTCGGCCGCATCGCCCGCTGGGAAAAGTCGGGGCGCGACCACGTGCTCGACATCGAGGCGCCGCGCGACGTGCTGCGCTACATCGTGCCGAAGGGGTGCGTGGCGGTGGACGGCGTCAGCCTGACCGTCGCGAACGTGATCGCGCGCGGCTTCCGCATCTGGATCATCCCGCACACGCTCGCCGTCACCGCGCTGCGCGAGCGCAAGGCCGGCGACGCCGTGAATCTCGAAGCCGACTTGCTCGGCAAACACGTGGACCGGCTGCTTCAGGCGCGCCGCTGAATCACCGCGCGCCTTCCGCCCCGCCGGGCCGCCCCGACATGGACACTTTTTTTGACACGCACGCGCACCTCGACTTTCCGGATTTTGAGCCGGACCTCGACGCGGTCGTGGAACGCGCGCGGGACGCCGGGATTGAGAAGATCATTTCCATCGGCACGGACCTGGCGAGCAGCGAGCGGGCGGTGAGGATTGCGGAACGGTTTGAGAACGTGTTCGCCGTCGCCGGCTGGCATCCCGGCCACGCGACCGAGGCGCCGGGGGACATCCGCGGGCCGCTGCGGGTGCTGGCGAAACACCCGAAGGTCGTGGCCATCGGCGAGACGGGGCTGGATTACTACCGACTGCCGGGAACGCTGGATGAGGACGCGCGCATCAAGGCGAAGCAGGCGGCGCTGTTCGCGCAACAACTCGAGGTCGCCGCCGAGCTCGGCCTCAACTGCGTTGTCCACGAGCGCGCGTCGTTCGAGGACGTGCTCGCGCAGTTCACGCCGCACGCGTCGCGGGTGCGGGCGGTGTTCCACTGCTTCGGCGGCGACCCGGCGGCGATGCGGCGCGTGCTCGCGCTCGGGTCGCTCGTCAGCTTCACCGGCATCGTCACCTTCAAGAATGCCGCGACGGTGCGCGAGACCCTCGCGGCGGCGCCGGACGGCAGCTTCATGTTCGAGACGGACAGCCCGTTCCTCGCGCCCGTGCCGTTTCGCGGCAAGCGCTGCGAGCCGGCGCGCGTTCGGGAGATTGCGGAGTTTGCCGCGCAAGTGCGCGGCGGCACGCTGGCGGAACTCAGTTCGGCGACCTGCGCCACGGCACGGGGCTTCTTCCGGGCCTTCGGTTGACTTTCACTTTCCGAGAGGCAAAAGTCCGCGCCGCATCGTCCAAGTGAACATGAGATTTCTTCCGCTCCTGCCGGTCTTCGCCCTCGCCACCCCGCTGTCCGCCGCGCGCGCGGCGGACGTGGATTTCGTCAAGGACATCAAGCCGATCCTGGAATTGAGCTGCGCCGCGTGTCATCGCGAGGGTTACGCGCGGGGCGGCTACCGGATGGAGACGCGCGCCGAGGCGCTCAAGCCGGGCGACAGCGGCATCGCCATCCGGCCGGGCGACGCGGCGAAGAGTTCCTTCTACACGCGCACGGTGCTGCCGGTGGACGACGACGAATTGATGCCGCCGAAGGCGAAGAACGGCCCGCTGCCGAAGGCGCAGACGGATTTGATCCGCGACTGGATCAACCAGGGCGCGAAGTGGCCCGAGGGCGTGGTGCTGGTGCCGAAGAAGATCGAGGTCGAGCAGGCCGTGAGCGAGAAGGAGGTCGTCGCGGGCATCCACAAGCTCATCACGTCGCGCAAGGGCGGGCCGACGACCGCGAAGGCGATGACGGCCTACACGAATACCATCCCCGGCACGGAGGAGAGCTACACGATGCTGCCGATTCCCGCGGGCGAATTCCTGATGGGAAGTCCCGCGACCGAGAAGGGCCGCCAAGCCGATGAAGGGCCGTCGCACAAGGTGAAGATTTCGCCGTTCTGGATGGGCAGGTGCGAGGTCACGTGGAACGAGTTCGAGCTGTTCATGTATCTGGACGAGGAGCGCAAGTTCAAGGACCGGATCAAGACGGACCCGAAGGTGGACCGCGTCTCGGACGTGGTCGCGCGGCCGACCAAGCCGTATGTGGAGATGAGCTTCGGCATGGGCAAGGACGGCTTCCCGGCGATCAGCATGACGCAGCACGCGGCGAGCAAGTATTGCCAGTGGCTGAGCGCAAAGACGGGGCACTTCTACCGGCTGCCGACGGAGGCGGAGTGGGAATATGCCTGCCGCGCCGGGACGAAGACGGCGTTCAATTGGGGAGACGACACGGCGGCGGCGAAGGACTTCGCGTGGTTCTCGAACAACAGCGAGTTCAAGTATCAGAAGGTCGGCCGGAAGAAACCCAACCCGTGGGGCTTGCACGACATGCACGGCAACGTCGCCGAGTGGGTGCTCGACCAGCACGCGGCGGATTACAAGGGCGTGATGACGTCACTTCAGGACCCTTGGGCGAAACCGACCGCGCCCTACGGGCAGGTCGCGCGCGGCGGTTCGTGGGATGACGACGCCGAAAAACTGCGGAGCGCGGCGCGGCGCTTCTCGGACAAGTCGTGGAAGCAGCAGGACCCGCAGTTGCCCAAGAGCATCTGGTATCTCACGGACGCGCAGTTCCTCGGATTCCGCATCGTGCGCCCGCTGAAAGTGCCGGCCGCCGCGGAGATGCAGCGGTTTTGGAACAACGGATTCGAGCGCGAGTAGCCGGCACCGGCACCGGGGTCAGCGCGGCGCGAGTGCGTCGATTGACAGAATGCGTTTGTCCGCGGCTTCAATCCTCCAGAACAGCCCGCTTTCGCTGCGGTTCAGCGCCTTGAAGTGCCGCGGCGCCGTTCGCTTTTGCAGTTCGAGGTCCTCCACACCACCGGCGCGACACGTGATGAGGCGGGCGTAGCCCTTGTAGAACCGGCAACCGGCGAGCACCCTCGCGCAGCCGGACGCGGGAAGTCCCGGCGTGGTTTCGCGGACGCCCGTGCGCTCAAGGACGAGAAAGCTGTAAGGCAGGCTCCGCAGGTCGATCCCCGCCTGCTGGCCGAATCGCACCCAGCCGCCGTGGGCGAGGACGCCCTTGGGCACGGGCGCCCGGAAGTGGCACCAGTGCGGTTCGTTCTCGGGCGCGAGCATTCCGCACGCGGACTGATGCGGGCACGGGGCGACCACCGTGAAGTCGTTCCGCAGTTCGTCGCGCATCGCGGACAAATCGCGGCTCTCCGCGCGGGAACCGGGCTCGACCCAGAGAACCGCACCCGCGCGGCGGGCGAGGTCGAGCAGTCTTGAGCGCGAGGGCGGGTCGAGTTCGTTGAGCACGTGGCTGATTACGAGCAAGCCGATGGAGTTCCCCGAGGTCGCCGGGTCGCTCCGCAAGGCGCAAACCTCCGCGTCGGGCAAAAGCTCCCGTGTGCGGCGGACCGCGAACTCCAGCGCGAGCGGCGACCGGTCGAACAGGTCGGCACGCTTGAACAGTCCCGGGCCAAGCCACTCGATGACCCGCCGCGCCGCGACCCCGCTCCCGCAGCCCCAGTCGAGAATCTCGCCACTCGGTGGAGTCCAGCCGCGCGCGGCAAGTTCGGCGAGGACGGCGTCCCACTTCCAGCCGATGCGCTGCGCGAAGGTGAAGTCGTAGTTCGCAACGTCGGAGATCGAGGTCCACCCGCGCCCGTTCGGGGAACCGGGTGAGAGAAATCCCCCGCGCATCCGGTCCAGCGCGGACCAGTCGAGGGTTTCCCATGAAACATCGTGCGGCATCGCTGGGATCGCAGCGCACCGCGCTCTCGCAGCGGCGGCGGCGCGGTGATACACCTTCCGCCGATGAAACTGAAGCACGGGCTTCATCTGGCCTACTGCACGAACATCCACCGCGGCGAATCTTGGGCGCAGACGTTTGAATCGCTGCAGACCCACACGCTCGCCGTGCGCGACCGCGTCGGCGCGGGGCGGGCTTACGCCATCGGCCTTCGGCTCGGCGCCGACGCGGCGCGGGAATTGTCGGACCGCGCGACGCTGCTGGGTTTCCGAAGGTGGCTCGACACGGAGAACTGCTACGTGTTCACGATCAACGGATTTCCCTACGGCCGCTTCCACGGGACGCGCGTGAAGGAGCAGGTTTACGCGCCGGACTGGACCACGCGCGAGCGGCTCGATTACACAAACCTCCTCTTCGACCTGCTCGGCGAAATCGCGCCCGGTGGCGTTGAAGGAAGCGTCAGCACCGTGCCGGTGTCGTTCAAGGAGTTCATGCGCGCCGCATCGCAGGAAACCGCGGCGCGCGGCCACTTGTGGTCGTGCATCGAGCACATCGAGCGCGTCTCCAAGCGCTGCGGACGCGCGCTCCATCTTGGCCTCGAACCCGAGCCGCTGTGCCATCTCGAAACCTCGGCCGAGACGGCGGATTTCTTCGACCGCCTGCGGGCCGACCGGCCGGGCGATGCGCGGCTCGATGCGTTCCTCGGGGTGAACTACGACTGCTGTCACCTCGCCGTCGAATTCGAGGATGCGGCCGCTGCGCTCGGGCGGCTTCGCAGCCACGGCATCAAGATCAGCAAGCTGCACTTGAGCAACGCGCTGCGGGTGCGGCCAACCACCGGGGCGCGGGACGCGCTTCGAGACTTCGCCGACGATGTTTACTTTCATCAAGTCATCGCGCGCGACGCCGCCGGCCGCCTGACCCGACACCGCGACCTGGATGTGGCCCTCGCCTCACCCTGCTCCCCTCCGACCTCTGCCCCCGACGAGTGGCGGATTCACTTTCACATCCCGCTGCACGCGCCGCCCACGGAGCGGTTCGGCACCACCGCCGACCACGTGCAGGGCGTCCTCGACGCGCTCGCGGGCGACCCCGCGCTGTGTTCGCATCTGGAAATGGAGACTTACACGTGGGAAGTCATGCCCGCCGAACTCAAGAAGCGCGACGTGGTGGATCAACTCGCCGGCGAATACGAGTGGACCCTGCGCGAACTCGGGCGGCGCGGGCTCGCATGACGCGGCCGGACTGGATCGACAGCATGCACGCCATGGAGATCATCGCCCATCGCGGCGCTTCGCACGAGGCGCCCGAGAACACGCCCGGCGCGTTCAAACTTGCGTGGGAACAGGGCGCCGACGCGGCGGAATGCGATGTGCACCTCAGCCGCGACGGACAGGTGATGGTGATTCACGATGCGACGACCGGGCGCACGACCGGTCGTCGCGGCGTTGTCGCCGGGCGAACCGCAGCCGGGTTGGCGCGCCTCGATGCCGGTTCGTGGAAAGCCCGGCGCTGGCGCGGCGAATGCATCCCGACGCTCGCGCAGGTGCTCGATACCGTGCCCGCCGGGAAACGGCTGTTCATCGAGATCAAGTCCGGCCCCGAGACCGTTGCGCCGCTCGTCCCGGTTGTTCGTCACTCGCCGCTGGGAACGCGGGGCGCGGTGATCATCGGCTTCGACCTCCGGGTGATGGCGCTTGCGAAGCGCACCATGCCGCGTGTCCCGGTCTATTGGGGCTTGGAGAGCATCCCCGCCGGGGTTGGCCGCCGGGCGTGGCCGCTCACGACGAAGGAGATCATCCGACTCGCCCGCGCCGCGAGATTGGATGGCGTGGACGTCGATTCACGGGGGCCCATCGATGGCCGTTTCGTTCGCGAACTTCGCGGAGCAGGATTGGAGGTGTTCGTTTGGACGGTGAACAGCGCCCGCGTCGCCCGCCGCCTCGCCCGGGCTGGGGTTGCCGGGATCACGACCGATCGCCCCGGGTGGCTTCGCAAGGCCCTCCGCGATTGAAACAGAAAGGCCCGCGGCGCAAGCCGCGGGCCTGTGAAAGGTGAAGCAGAAGTTACTTCTTGGCCGGGGGGACGGACGCGGAGTAACCCGCTGCCTTGACCGCCGCGATGAGCTTCTCGGCGGTGACGTTCTTGGACTTGTCAACCGTGACAGACGCCGAGTTCGGCATCTTCACATCGGCCTTCGTGACTCCAGCGACCTTGGAAAGTGCAGACTGCACCTTCTTGAGGCAGTTGACCCCTCAGGTCATGCCCTTGACTTCAAGGGCGATGGTGGCGGTTTCGACTTTCTTGTCCGCCTGTCCGGCGGCCGGCTTGTCCTGCGCGGTCACGGGAGTCGCCACGAGGGCAAACGCCGCCGCGAGCGCGAGGGTGTATTGGGTGATGCTCATAGAGTTGTTTGTTGGTTACTACGGTTGACGGCGCGGAAACTAACGTGGCTTCGACGGGCCGCAAGCAAAAAATGTTCAGTTTCTGGCATCCCGTGGCAGGGCACCCGGAGTCCACGCCCGGGCGGCCCGTCTTGACGCTTGGCGGGCCGTGGGTTGCGTGGGAGTGTCACCCGCGACCATGCGTGGATTGGCACTACTCACCTGTCTCTGGCTCGTGCTCCGGGCGTGCGACGCGTTCGCTCATCGACCGGGCGAAAGCTACCTGAACCTCCGGCTCGACGACGACCGTGTGTCCGGCCAGCTCGACCTGTCCTTGCGCGACCTGGAGGCGACCATCGGACTCGACACGGACCGGGACGGGGCGGTGACTTGGGCGGAACTTCAAAGCCGCGAACGCGCGATCGGGGCTTATGCGCTTTCCCGGCTCAAGCTGCGCGTCAATGGCATCGAGTTGTCGTGCGTCATCACCAATCATCAGGTGGCGCAGTTTCCCGACGGCATCTACGCGGTGGTCGCCTTCGAGGCGCAGGGGTTCCGCCGGCCGCGCGAACTCGACCTCGAATACCGGATGTTCTTCGACCGGTTGCCGCTCCATCGCGGACTCGTCAACATCGCGTGGGGCGAGCGCGAACTGGTCAGCATCGCGAGTCCGGCCAACTCCCGCCAGCACTTCGACCTCGCGGACGCGGGGCTGGCGCGCGAGTTCCTCGACTTCGGACGCGAAGGCGTGTGGCACATCTGGCTGGGGTTTGACCACGTGCTGTTTCTCGTGGCGCTGCTGCTCCCGAGCGTGCTCCGGCGCGAGGGCCGCGCGTGGCGCTCCGTGACGGAGTTCAAGCCCGCCTTCTGGAACGTGGTGAGGATTGTCACTGCGTTCACCATCGCGCATTCCATCACGCTCACCCTTGCCGCGCTCGACGTGGTGCGGCCCCCGTCGCGCTTGGTGGAGTCGCTCATCGCCGCGTCGGTCATCCTTGCCGCCGTCAACAATCTCAAGCCCATGGTCAGCGAGCGCGCGTGGCTGGTGGCGTTCGGCTTCGGCCTGGTGCACGGCTTCGGTTTCGCCAATGTGCTGGGTGACTTCGGCCTCAAGTCCGGCGCGCTCCTCGTTCCCCTGTCAGGGTTCAACCTCGGCGTGGAAGCCGGCCAGCTTGCCATCGTCGGCCTGTTCGTCCCCGTCGCGTTCTTGCTGCGCGGCTCGTGGTTTTATCAAGGGCTCGTCGTGCGGGCTGGCTCGGCGTGTGTCGCGGTGATCGCAGCGCTCTGGCTTGTGCAGCGGATCCTCGACGTGCCGTTCATGCCCTTCTGACCGCGGGTTGCGGGTCACGTCGCAGGGCCGGCCGACGGGCGCCCGTCCGCCGTGCTGCGGATTTCACCGGTCTTGAGCCGGGTCGTGAGCTTCTGTCCGGCGCGCACTTCGCTGGCATCGCGCAACGCGCGGCCGGTCGAGGCATCCATCGTGATCGAGTAACCGCGCGCAAGCACGTGCCCGGGCGCGAGCAGGCGAAGCCGGGCTTCGGCGGAGGACTGCCGTTCCCGCGCCCGTTCGAGCCCGCGTCGCGCCAGGTCGTCGAGACGCCGCGCCCATTCCGCGACACGCTGGCGGCGCTGTGCGACGGCCCCGCGCGGACGCATCCGCGTCAAGCGTCCGTTCATCTCGCGGACCGCCCCGTGCCCCTGCTCGCGACGCTGGCGCGCAGTCCGGCCAAGGGCGAGAACCGCATCGTCGAGCCGCTGCAAGCCCTCATGCACGCGCCGTCTCGGATGCGCCAACCCAAGCCGGTGCGCCAGTTCATCGAGGTCCTCGCGCGCGTCCCCGGTGGCGCGCCGGGCGAGTCGGCCGAGTTCCGCGGCTGCGCCCGCGACAAATTCCCGGCTCGCGAACGCGCCTTCCGTGATCAGCTCCGCCGCCGCGCTCGGCGTCGCCGCCCGCAGGTCAGCGACGAAGTCCGCGATGGTGAAATCGACCTCGTGCCCGATCGCGGACACGACCGGCACCGCTGATTCCGCGATGGCGCGCGCGACGACTTCCTCGTTGAACGCCCACAGATCCTCGATCGACCCGCCGCCACGGGTCACGAGGATGAGGTCGAGGCGCGGCGTCTGCGATCCTGCGCCAGCCGCCCACTCGCTCAACAACCGAACCGCCGCAGCGACTTCTCCTCCCGCGCCGTCGCCTTGCACCCGGCAAGGCGCGAGGATGATTTCGAGCCCCGGCTGCCGGCGGCCGATCACATGGAGCACATCGCGGATGGCCGCACCCGTCGGCGACGTGACGAGCCCGATGCGCTGGGGGAATCGCGGGATGGGCCGCTTGCGTTCCTGCGCGAAGAGCCCCTCGGCGGCGAGCTTCGCCTTCAACCGCTCGAACGCCTGTTGCAGCGCGCCGACGCCCTGCAACTCAACCGCGCGCACGATGAGCTGATACTGTCCGCGCGCCTCATACACGGACACTTCGCCGCGCAGCACCACCTTCGCGCCGTCGCGCAACAAGCCGCGTTGCGCGGTGGCCCCACCGCGGAAGAGCACGCAGGCAAGCTGCGCGGCGGCGTCCTTGAGCGTGAAGTAGCAGTGCCCGGAGGCCTGCGCGCGGAAGCTGGTGACCTCGCCGGACACCGCGACGCGCCCGACCTGTTTCTCAAGCAAGTGCTTGATCTGGCCGGTGAGTTCGGAGACGGACAACACCGTGCGCGCCTGTTCCTGCGGGAACAGTTCGCCGAAGTCCCATTGCGATTGGGCGGGCTTGGGCATGGGAGCAGTCGTTCATCCGCCGCACGCGGCCGGCAGCGGTTCGGACACGCGCTCGATGCGCACCGCCTTGCCGGTCTGCTCGTCCACCTCGATCAGCGCGCCTTGAAGCAGCACGCGGCCTTTCGCGACGGCGAGGCGCTGCGGTTGATTCGTGAGGAACCGGAACAGCACCGGCTCGATCTCACGTCCGAGCACGCTCTCGTGCGCGCCCGTGAAACCCGCATCGCACAGGAACGCCGTGCCGCCGGCGAAAATCTGCTCGTCCGCCGTCTGCACGTGCGTGTGCGTGCCCATGACCGCGCTCACCTGCCCGTCGAGCATGCGCGCGAACGCAATCTTCTCGCTCGTGGCCTCGGCATGGAAATCGACGAGGATCACCGGGGTGATTTCGCGCAACCGCTCCAGCTCGGGCTTCACGCGGCGGAACGGATTGTCCAGGTCCGGCATGAACACCCGGCCCTGCAAATTCATCACCCCGACCGGCGCGCAGCCGTTGGACTGGAAGACCGTGCTCCCCTGCCCCGGGGTGCCCGCCGGATAATTGAGCGGCCGGATGAACCGCGGCTCGTGCACCAGCAATTGCGAAACGTCCTTTTGATCCCAAAGATGATCGCCCGACGTGATGATATCCACACCCCCCGAGAAGATCTCCGCCGCCGTCTCCGGCGTGATGCCGGAGCCGCCCGCGGAGTTCTCGCCGTTCGCGATGACGCAATGGACGCTGTGCCTGCGGCGCAAGCCGGGCACAATCGCCGCGACGGCCTTCCGCCCGGGTTCTCCGACGATGTCGCCGAGAAAGAGGAGCTTCACGCGCGGGCAGCGTAGTCAGCCGCCCCGGGGCTGGGTAGCGAATTTGTCGCGTGCGCCGCGCCTTTGCGCTTGCCGGTGCGGGTGAGTTCGGGCAACCAAGTGCCATGACGTCCCCGCGCTTCGGCTGGCTCTGCGTCCTGTGTTTCGCATCGGCCGTTGCAGGCGCGCGCCCGGCCGCCGGCGCGGCCGCCTCGCCCGACTTCGCCGCGGCTCGCGAGGAAATGGTCCGCATTCTCACGGGCTTCATCAAAGTGGACACGAGCAATCCGCCGGGCAACGAAACCAAGGGCGCGGAGTATCTGAAGGCCTTCCTCGACCGCGAGGGCCTTGCGTCTGAAATCCTCGAATTGGAAAAAGGCCGCGGCAGCCTCGTCGCCCGGCTCAAGGGCAACGGGAAGAAGAAGCCGCTCCTGCTCATGGGCCATACGGACGTCGTGGGCGTCGAGCGCGACAAGTGGACCGTCGAGCCCTTCGCCGGACTCATCAAGGACGGTTTCGTCTACGGCCGCGGCGCGTCGGATGACAAGGGCATGACCAGCGCTTGCCTCGAAATCTTCCTGCTGCTCCACCGGCTCAAGGTCCCGCTCGACCGCGACGTGATCTTCCTCGCCGAGGCGGGCGAGGAGGGCACGACGCACGTCGGCATTGATTTCCTCGTGGCGAAGCACTGGGACAAGATTGCGTGCGAGTTCGCGCTGAACGAAGGCGGCCGCATCTACGAATCGAAAGGCAGAGTGCAATACGTCGGTGTGGCCACCGCGGAGAAAGTGCCCCGGCCGATCCTCATCGCCGTGAAGGGCTCGAGCGGCCACGGGTCGCGCCCGCGCCCGGACAACGCCATCACCCACCTCGCGATGGCCGTCGCGAAGATCGGCACGTGGCAGCCGCCGATGCGCCTCAACAGCACCACGCGCACGTTCTTCGAGCGACTCGCGGCCATCAGCGAGCCGGCCGATGCGTTCCTGTTCACGCATCTCGAGGATCCCGTGCTCGGCCCGATCGTGCAGGAGAAGCTCCGCCTCACGCAGCACGGCTACAACGCCATGCTCCGCACCACGCTCACTCCCACGATCATGAAGGGCGGCTTCCGCATCAATGTCATCCCCGGCGACGCGCTGGCGATGGTGGACTGCCGCGCGTTGCCGGACGAGGACATGGACACGTTCATCGGACAACTGCGCAAGCTCATTGACGATCCGCAGATCGAGGTCCTCCCGCCCGAGCGCGGCCGGCCCGCCACGGAGCCGTCGCGGCACGACACGGCGATGTTCGCCGCGATCGAACGCGCGCAGCGGAAGCACTTCGCCGGCGCGGTCACGATCCCGATGATGCTCACGGGCGCCACCGACTCGGCGCAGCTCCGCGCGAAGGGCGTGCAGGCCTACGGACTCGGCAGCGTGAGCACCGACGAGGAGTCCACGCGCGTCCACGGCAACGACGAGCGCATCAGCATCGCGGGGCTCGGCAGGTTTCTCGAGTTCCTGTGGACCGCGGTCACGGACGTGGCTGCGGCGAAGTAGCGGTCTTATCCCTTGCGCGCGCAAAGGATGAGCGACCCGCTGATGGCGCGCACGAACGGCACCTTTTCGAGGAACTCGCCGATGATGGGCCGCGCCGGGGACGGTTCCAACGCAAAGCCGGGCCGCGCCATTTCGCCGTTTGCCGTTTGACCCTCGGCGGCGTTCTGCTTCAATGCGCGCCCGCGTCCGGCCGGGATGCGGCTGGCGCCCGCCTGCCGACCGGCCCGCCGCGGACCACCATGTTGAAGGCCGGCATCGTCGGCTTGCCCAATGTCGGCAAGTCCACCCTGTTCAACGCCGTCACCCGCTCGCGCAAGGCGGAGGCCGCGAACTATCCCTTCTGCACCATCGAGCCCAACGTCGGCATCGTCACCGTGCCGGACCCGCGCCTCGAGCCGCTCTCGAAGGTTGCGAAGACCAGCGTCATCGTTCCCGCCGCGATCGAGTTCGTGGACATCGCGGGGCTCGTCAAGGGCGCGTCCGAGGGCGAGGGGCTCGGCAACAAGTTCCTCACGCACATCCGCGAGGTGGACGCCCTTGTCCAGGTCGTGCGGTGCTTCGAGGACGCCGACATCCACCACGTGACCGGCGCGATCGACCCGGTGCGCGACATCGAGATCATCACGACCGAGCTCGTGCTCGCCGATTTGGAGACCGTGACCAAACGCCGCGAGAAGATCGCGCGCGATGTGAAGCGCGGCGACAAGGCCGCCGCCGCCGAGGACGCGGTGCTCGCGAAAATCGAGCCGCACTTGAATGCCGGCCGGCCCGCGAACCTGCTCGAACTTCCGCCCGAGGAGAAGCGCATCGCCGCGGGCGTCTTCCTGCTCAGCGCCAAGCCCGTGATTTACGCCGCCAATGTGAAGGAATCCGAGCTTGCATCCGCCGACACCCATCCGCATGTCGCGAAAGTGCGCGACTACGCGCGGACGCACCACGACTGCGAAACGGTCGTGATCAGCGCGCAAATCGAGAGCGACCTTGCCGAGCTGCCGCCCGACGAGGCGCGCGCCTACCTCGCCGAGCTCGGCGTGGCGGAGAGCGGCGTGGGACAGCTCATCCACTCCACGTATCACCTGCTTGGGTTGCGCACGTATCTCACCGCCGGCGAGAAGGAAGTCCGCGCGTGGACCATTCACGCCGGCGACACGGCTCCGAAGGCCGCGGGCGTGATACACAGCGACTTCGAGCGCGGCTTCATCAAGGCCGAAACCGTGGCCTACGACGACTTGCTGAAGTGCGGCTCCATCGCCGCCGCGCGCGAGAAGGGCCTGTATCGGATGGAAGGCAAGGACTACGTGGTGCAGGACGGCGACGTGATCCTGTTCAAGTTCAACGTGTGAGCCGAACCGGACCGTGCCCCACTCACTCCTGACGATCCAGCGCACCGCGGGCGCATCTGAGTTTGTTGCAACCACGCGGGAGCACGCGGCTCGTGCCGGGGAACGCAGCAGCTTGGATGCAAGCTCACACCCCTCACCCGGCCTTCGGCCACCCTCTCCCCTCGTCGGACGAGGGGAGAGGGTCGGGGTGAGGGGTGCAATAATGTGACATGCGCCAGACCGCCGCACGCCGCTCGGTTCCGGCTTGCCGCGAGGCGGTCGATCCGGTAGCAAGAACCGTCCTCGCCAGAGCACTCACACGAACCAACCACGCACTCCACGCGAAGCCCTGCTGCTGCCTGCCGCTTGATCATTCTCGCATCCGTCCTGCCCCACGATTGAGATCATTTCGGCTTCAACGCGTGCGCCCGCGCCCGCGCCATCGCCGCCTACGAACCGCTTGCTGATGCCGCTGCCACCATTGTGAGCACGGCCGCAACCGCGTCCGGGGATTCGCCGCGATCGGCGGATGAAAAAGCTTGCCGCACCCCTGCAATCCGGCGAAAGAACCCTTGATGGCCGTGCCCGCCGCGGTCATGCATCACGGCACCCGGCCCGCACCCGCGGCCGGGAACCCGCCCGGAATTTCGGCTGGAGAGATGGCTGAGTGGTTTAAGGCGCACGCCTGGAAAGCGTGAGTGGGCTAATACCTCACCGTGGGTTCGAATCCCTCTCTCTCCGCCACCTTCACTGCGGGGCGGCCTCAGGATGTCTCCGCTGAAATGTTCCACCCGTGGCCCGCCGGCCTTTCGGCTCTACCCGTGTTCGCCGGCGAGGACGTCCGCGGGCTTGAGCGCGAGATCGAAGGGCTCAAGCGGCATCGTCTGGTCGTGGTCGAGGAAAGTCTCGCAAACGCGGAAGAACTCCGGGGAGGTTGTCACGCGCCGGATTTGGTGGAGGAATTCGCCGGACGGCTCGACGCCGAGGCCGAGGAAGTTCATGTGGCGCTTGAGGTGCGTGACGTGGCCGAAGTCGGTCGAGCCCGCGATGAAGGTGGCCTCGTGCAACTCGCGCACGTAGCCGAGCACGTCCCGGCCGCGTGGCACGAACACGGGTTCGCCACGCAGGTGCTCACGCACCTGCCGGAACAGCCACGGGTTGCGGATGGCGCCGCGGCCGATCATCAACCCGCGCGCGCCGGTGTCGCGCAAGACGGCTTCGGCCTTCGCGGCCGAGTGGACGTTTCCGTTCGCGAGCACGGCACAGGGCATGGCATCCACTGCGCGCGCGATGTAGTCGTAGTGGACTTCGCTCCGATACATCTCGCGCACCGTGCGCGCGTGGACGGTGAGCAGGTCGAGCGAGTGCCTCGCGAAGATGGGCAGCAGTTCGTCGAACACGCGCGGGTCGTCGAAGCCGATGCGCGTCTTGACGGAGAACTTCACGGCGACCGCGTCGCGCAGCGCGCCGAGGATCGCGTCAACGCGCGCGGGTTCGCGAAGCAGGCCGCCGCCCGCGCACTTCTTGTAAACCACGGGCGCCGGGCAGCCGAGGTTCAGGTCGATGCCGGCGACGGCGTATTGCTGCAACTCGCGCGCGGTGCGGACAAGCCCGGGGATGTCATTGCCAATCATCTGCGCGACGACGGGTTTGCCGGTGGTGTTCTCGGTGATCGAGCGGAGGATGGGTTTCTCCAGCGACGACGTGGGATGCACACGGAAATACTCGGTGAAGAACACATCGGGCCCGCCGCGGCGCGCGAGGACGCGCATGAAGGCGAGGTCGGTCACATCCTGCATCGGCGCGAGGGCGAGCACGGGCTCCGGCGCGACAAGCAGGGTTTCAAATGAATCGGCGGCGGACATCGGGCGCAAAGCGCGCCGCAGAGTATGCGCGAGCCATGCGGGCGCGCCAGCTCCCGGTTTCGCCGTGCAAACCGTTCCGTGCCGAAGCTGCGCGAGCCGGTGGGGCGCGGGCACTTCGCAGGAAACAACCCCGGCACGCCAAGCTTCGAGGAGGCGCTGTATCGCGGGGCTGGCGCGCGGCCCGGGACGTGGAGAGGCCGCAGCCTCGATTCGCCCGGCCTCGTCAACCTCCTCTTCAACACCGGGCAACAACTGGAGGCCGGACTCGGCGTCTCGGTGACGCTCGCCGCTGACGGCGGCGGCGGCGACGGGCCGGCGCACCTCTGGTCAATCCGTGGTGTCGCGCTGGCCGGCCGCAGTGTCCGCAGCGGGCGCCGCCGCGCCAATCAACACCACGAATTCACCCTTCAGCTTGCGCGCCCTCGTGACGGCGAGCAGGTGCGCGGGCGTCCCGCGCAGAAACTCCTCGAACTTCTTGGTCACCTCGCGGGCGATGACGACCTGCCTCGCGGCGAACAACTCCGCGAGTTCGCCGAGCAATCTCTCCATCCGGAACGGCGACTCGTAAAGCACGACGGTGCCGGCGACTTCGCGGAGCGATTCGAGCCGCTTGCGGCGCTGACCCGACTTGTGCGGCAGGAAGCCCACGAAATGGAACTCGTCCGTCGGAAGTCCGCTCGCCGTGAGTGCGGCGACCAGCGCGCACGGGCCGGGAACGGATTCCACGCGCAAGCCCGCGTCGAGAACGCGCCGCACGAGGCGCTCACCGGGATCGCTGATGCCCGGCGTGCCCGCGTCCGTGACGACCGCAACCTTTTCGCCGCGTTGCAACCGCTCGACAAGTTCCACGCCTCGCCGCGCCTCGTTGAACTGGAAGCAGCTCACCACCGGCTTGTGGATCCCGAAGTGGCGCAACAACTGGCCCGTCCTCCGCGTGTCCTCCGCCGCGACGAGGTCGCACTCGCGCAGGGTGCGAAGCGCGCGCAGCGTGATGTCCTCCAGGTTGCCGATGGGAGTCGCGACGAGATACAGCGTGCCGCCTGAAAGCGGTGGAAGCGAAGGTGGCTCGGGGGTCGTCATGCGAAACGCCGCGGCTGAAGTCCGCGCGGAGGACTGGGTCACGGCGACGGCTTGCCGTCCTTGCCCGGCGCTAGTGCTGGCTTGTCCGCCGGGAGCTTGAGCGTTCCCGCGGGACCATCGCCCTCGGACAGCGCCTTGAGGAAGGCGACAAGGCTCTGAACCTCCTCCGCGTTCAAGCCGAGTGGCTTCACCGCGGCATCAAGATTCGGGTTCGCCCTTCCGCCGCGGTTGTAAAACTCCACGACCTCTTCAAGCGTCGCGATGCTGCCGTCATGCATGAAGGGCGCCGTCCACGCCACGCCGCGCAGGGACGGCGTCTTGAACTTGCCGCGGTCGGCTCCGAGTCCCGTGACGGCCGAGCGGCCGGGATCCGCAGGCTCTCGACCGGCGCTCACGCCGGTGTTGTGGAATTGTTCGTCGGTGAAATTCGCCCCCGAATGACAGCGCCAGCAGCCGCCCTTGCTCTCCCACACCCAGAACCCGTGCCGCTCCTGCTCGCTGACCTGCGCCACGTCTCCCGCGCGAAACGCGTCAATGCGGCTGCCGCCGATGACAAGCGTCCGTTGAAACGCAGCGAGGGCTTTCGCTAAGTTCGCCGCATCCGGTTCCCCGCCGAACGCCCTCGTGAAACTCGCGGCATACGCGCCATCCGCGCGCAGACGTTTCACCACCTCGGCGACGGTGTTGCCCATTTCGAGCGCGTCCTCGATGGGCTTGAGCGCTTGAGATTCGAGCGTCGCCTCGCGTCCGTCCCAAAAGAGGCTCTTCGCGTAGGCGCGGTTGAGCAACGACGGCGCGTTGCGCCGGCCCCTCCTGCCCTCGATCCCGATGGCGACCGGATCGGCACTCGCGAACCCGCGCGCCGGGTCGTGACAACTCGCGCACGCAACCGTCCGGTCCCGCGAGAGCATCGGGTCAAAAAAGAGCTTCCGGCCGAGTTGCACGCGGTCGAGTTCCATCGGGTTGTCCGCGGGGACAGGACGTGGTGCATCGAGGCCGCGGGGAATCTTCTCGCGTTCCATCACCGCCGGAAGCGAGTCCCTCGGAAGCGGCGGTGACGCAGGAGTCGCGTCGCGGGCACGCGACAGCAGGACAGCGGCTCCAAGACTCGCGACGAGCGCGAGAGCGAGTGAGCCCGAGGCGTGGTGCCGGCGGAGGGGGTCGAACCCACACATCCTTGCGGATACCAGATTTTGAGTCTGGCGCGTCTGCCAATTCCGCCACGCCGGCATTTTCACTTTCAACAACTCACTTCCAACATCCGGCTCACGGCTGCATTTGCAGGACTGTTTGCTACGGTCTCGGGCCCTGAAACCCTCGAGCAACTGCGAGCACATCCACCCGTCGCCGTCGCCATCAATACACCGGAGCGCCCCGCAGCCGCAAGCATCCGTCTGCTAACGACCGGACGTGGGACCCAAAACGCTCTGCACGCAAGCGCGGACCAGGCCGCTCAATGCCGGCAAGCCGCCTCCGCGCAAGCGGCTCAGCCGCGAGTCAGTTCTTCGGAATCTCGTTCAACGTGTAGTAGGCCCGGTCGTGGAGCAGCGGCTCGCCGTCGCGAGATTTCAGCGCGGGGAGGTGGAAGTCGTGGACGTGCCCTTGCACGAGGCCGCGCACGCGGAGGCGCACGCTCATCGCGTCGGGCG
>Ga0194121_10001560_pt1 | contig 38489 bp, 36 predicted proteins | sample TA2MahCa50mmetaG_FD_148609 | JGI IMG/M metagenome (GOLD analysis project Ga0194121, IMG submission 148609) | Freshwater microbial communities from Lake Tanganyika, Tanzania - TA2015020 Mahale Deep Cast 50m | ecosystem: Environmental > Aquatic > Freshwater > Lake | place: Tanzania: Lake...
TGCGGGCCCGATGATCCGCGGGCAGCAGGCCCTCGAGATCCACGGGGCGCACCTCGACCTGTTCCCGGTTCGGCCGCTGCAGTCGCGGCTCGCCCTTCGCTTCAAGCGGCGGACGCGGTGTCTCCGGACTCGGCAACTCGAACAGGGTGTCGTTCATGCGCCGACTCTACGATCCCTGTCGCGTTGTCGGCGAGCAATTTCCCAAATCTTCACAGGCTCTCAGTCGACGATGAAGAGCTTCGCGCCGGTCGGCGTGTACGAGCGATGCGCGTCCGCCCCGTCGGCCACCTGGTAGCTCACGCCCGGCTTCAGCGTCATCGTGCGGCCGTCCTTCAGCTCGGTGTGCAGCTCGCCCTCGAGGCAGAGCAGGATGTGGCCCTTCTCGCACCAGTGGTCGGCGAGATACCCCGCCGTGTATTCGACCATCCGCACGCGGATCCCGCCGAACTCGCGCGTGCGCCAGTAGGCGGCGCCGCGCTCGCCCTTGTGCTCGGTGCGCTCGATCGACGACCAGTCGGTCGTCCCGAAGGGGATGTCCTTCATCTCCATGCGCTAGCCTCCGAGCGCGGGGCCGCCCCAGCGCTCGCGCATCGCGAACTCGGCGACGGGCTTCCGCTTGAGCTTCGTCAGCCGCTTCACGGGCCGCCCCAGCGGCATCACCGCGCACACCGCGACGTGCGACGGCAGCCCGAGCAACGCCTGGATCGCCGGCTCCTGCGCGGTGGCGAGCGTGGTGATCGTGCCCGCGAAGCCTTCGTGACGCGCGCCCATCAGGATGTTCCACGCGAACGGATAGATCGACGCGCCGCTGATGACCCCGATGCGCTTCAGGTCCTGGTCGATCGAGGCGACCACTTTCAGATCCACGCAGATCACCAGGACCACCGGCGCCTTCGCGAGCGGCTCCATCAAGCGCGCCGGCGGCTGGGTGCGCTCGATGGCCGCCGCGTCGACTCTCGGAGGATCGATCGTGTTCCACGGGCTCTCGCCGTTCGCCGCCTGCGCCGCGTACCGCTTGGCGGCGATGCCGGAGAGCCGCGCGAGCTCGTCCTTCGTCTTCTGGTCGCGGACGACGACCACCTTCCAGCCCTGCCGGTTGCCGCCGCTCGGCGCGAACCGCGCGTGGTCGAGGAGCTTGACGAGCACCTTGTCCGGCACGGGGTCGTTCGTGAACTCCCGCGCCGAGAACGTGGTGCGCATGACCTCGAAAAGCTCCATGGTTACGCCCCCGGCGACGCGATGTTGATGCGCGTGTTGGCGCCCTCGATACGGATGTGGGCGCTGTTCGTGTCCGTGAGTGTCGGCGTGCCACCGATGAACGGGGTGCTGCCGATGGCGACGTTGTTGAAGTCGCCGCCGTTGGCCTTCGAAATCGTCACGCCGCCCGCCGTCGACTGCTCGGCCGTGGTGGTCGTCGGCGTGACCGTCGGCGGCGGCGCCAGGATGCCGGCCTGCTGCGCGCCTCCGGTGATGGTGGTGAGCAGCGTGACCGCCGTCTGCACCTGCTGCGCCTTCACCTGTTCCTTGCCGGTGTCACCGCCGTCCTTCACCCCGCTCGGCTTGAGTCCGGACTGCGCCTGAGTCGATTCGCTCGCCGTCATGGTCGACGTCGTCGGCGTGGCGAGGCCGGCGCCCTGGTCCTTCTGATTCGCGCCGACCGACAGCGGCACTCCGAGCGGCTGGCGCGTGCCGGGATCGGGCGGCTGCGCCGTGATGCTGCCGCGCAGGACGTAGAAGTTCGTCGGCACGGCCGGCGCGGGACCGCCGACCTGCGCGCTCCGGCGGTTCACTTCGGTGATCACGACGGTGCCGCGCACGGCGGCCACCGCGTTCGGCGTGCGGATCTGGATCATCTCGTCCGGGCGCATCTTCTCGCGCGCCACCGCGAGCGCGAACTTGCCGGAGTCGAGGTCGATCGTCGAGCGCCCGGGCACCTCGGTGATCGTGAGCACGGAGCGCTCGCGCACGGTGACGACGGCCTTGCCGCCGAGGAGCATGCGGGCGAGCGACTTGTCGCCGGTGGTGACGGTGTCCTGCAGGAGGACGTCGTCCTTGAACTTCAGTGGCACGGGGTCGGGCAGCGCGACGCGCCGGGCGCTGACGTTGCCTTCGAGGGTGGTGACGACACCGGCCTTCGGTTGCTGCGCGATCGCGCCCGGCGGCGCGAGGATGAGGGTGGACAGCAGAACGGCGAGAGTGCGCTTGATCACACGCGCTCCTTGGCGGCCATCTTGGCCTTCAGTTGCTCCGGCGTCAGCCGGACGATGTCCTCGTTTTGATGCGCGTACAGCGTGTACGTGTCGGCGCCCTCGTCGGAGATGGCGATGCGGCCTGCGAGGACGTCGGCCTTCCATCGCGCGTGCTCGGTCTCCCGGGCGTGGAATTCGGGCATGACTTCACGGGCGAACAGCTCGAGGCTCCGGCAGATGTCGTCATGAGACGTGCGGCCGGCCTGGTTCAGGAGGATGACCTGATCGACGCCGGTCGCCTCGAACTCCCTCAGGCGCGCGCGGATCGTCGCGGGCGAGCCGATGAGCCCGCTGCGCAGCGTCTGCTGCGCCTTCTCGGTGTGGCGCCACGCCTGATAGGCGTCCCACATGTTGCCTTCACCGGGATTCGGGATGCCGTGGCGCCCGTAGTGCGAGAGGCAGAAGACGAAGAACGTCCATCCCGCGGCCTTCTCGAGCGCTTCCTCGTCGGTCTCGGCGCACATGAAGCCGCTCACCATGGCGATGTTGGGATTCGCCGGATAGTCGGTGAGCCGGGCCTGATGCTGCGTGAGCTCGATGTAGTAGCGGTTCACCCACGCGCGCGCGGCGTCGGGCGAGACGAACTGGAAGCCGAGCGCGCCCATGCCCCAGCGCCCGGCGTTCGCGATCGTCTGGATGTTCGAGCACGCCACCCAGAGCGGCGGGTGCGGCTTCTGGAACGGCTTGGGCAGCACGTTCCGCGCGGGGAACTTGAAGTGAGTCCCGTCCCACTCGTGCCGCTGGCGGGTGAACGCGGGGACGAGCGCGCGCACCGCCTCCTCCCACACCTCGCGCTTCTCGCGCACGCGCGCGCCGAACGGGTGCAGCTCCACCGGCCCCTGGCCCTCGCCGAGCCCCAGCTCGACGCGCCCGCCGGACAGGAGGTCCAGGGTCGCGACCCGTTCCGCGACGCGGATCGGGTGATTGGTCGGGAGCTGGATGATCCCGTGGCCGAGCCGGATGCGCCGGGTGCGCTGGCTGGCGGCCCCGAGGAACACTTCAGGGGCCGAACAATGCGAATACTCCTCGAGGAAGTGGTGCTCGACGCACCAGGCGTAGTCGAAGCCGAGCCGGTCGGCGAGCTCGATCTGGGTCAGGGCGTCCTGTAAGAGATTGAATTCACTGAGCTCCCCCCAGGGACGGGGAAGCTGCAGCTCGTAAAAGATGCCAAACTTCATGGCCGCAGCAGCATACCCCAAACGCTGCCGCGCGATGCCACGCCTTCGCCGGGGTTTTTGCGGCGGCTACGGGGGCGCTCGCGGAGGGCCGGGATTCACTCCCGGCCCGGAGCGTGGAGGGCTTGGGGGGCCGCTAGAGGCCCCCCATCAAGGTCAATTGCCGGAGACGATCAGCTTGCTCGTCGCGCCGTCGATGATGACGTGCGCCGTGTTCGCGCCGGCCGACAAGTTGATGGTGGCGTTCCCGCTGTTCTTGAATGTGTTGCTGACGCTGACGTTGGCCGAGGTGCCGCTGTTCGTGAAGAAGAACTTGACCCCGTTGATCACGGCGCACGACCCGCTGCACACGCTGTTCGTCAGATTGATGGTCGCGGTGGTGCTGTTGAAGTTCACCAGGCCGCCCGAGACCTTCACGACCGAGCCGCCGGCCACCTTCAGGAGCGCGCCGTTCGAGATGTTCAGCGTGCCCCCGATCATGCTGATCAGGTCGCCGCTGGTGATGTTGAGGAAGCTGCCGCCGGCGACATTGATCGCCGACCCGTTGCCGATCGTGAGCGTCGAGCCGTCGATCTTCACGATCGGGCCGATCGCGGTGAGCTTGGCCTTGTTCGCGAGATTGATGCCCTCCGCCGCCGTCGTCAGCGAAGCGCCGCTTCTCAGGCTCAGCAGGGGCGCGCTCGCGCTGAGCAGCGCCGTGTCCATGTGGAGACCACCGCCATCGATGGTGATGGTCGCGCCGCTCGACGCCTCGAAAAACGGGCCCGAGCCGCTGCGCACCAGGGGCTGGCCCGTTCCGAGCGTCAGCGTGCTGCTACTGCACGGCGGGAAGCACGTCTCGATGACCTCGCTCGTCGTCGCGCCGCCCCCGCCGCCGGCGTGCAGGATCGAGAAGCTCAGGATCTTGTGCGTGCCGCCGGTGAACGACAAGAACGGGTCCGTCCCGTCGGACCCGCCGATCTTGCCGCCGGCTAACACGAAGTCGCGCGCGCCGGTCGTGTCGAGGCCGCTGCCGGTGACGGTCCGCAGCAGGGGTGCGGTGATCGCCGTCTCGGTGGCTTCCAACTGGGCCCGGACCGACGATGACAAGCCACCCTGCGTGAGGCGGCGGAGGAGGTTCGCGGCCTCGCTGCGTACTGCATCATCGCGCCCGCCGAGGCTGCCGACGATGCTCGCGAGCGTGACGTCGCCGCCGAGGAGGCCGGCGAGCTGTCCGGAGACCGCCTTCAACACGTTCGTGTCGTTCGAGAGCTCCTGCGCCCTCACGATCTGGTTGTTGACCGCGAGGATCGGCGGCGCCGAGGCACCGGACGGTCCCCTGCTGTCAGCGACGACCCCCCCAAAAGTGCCGACCGCGACGATCGGCGGCGCCGAGGCACCGAACCGGAGGCCGGGCATGGACGCTGAGGAGAGCTTTGTGTCGACCCCGACGACCGGCGGCGCCGAGGCACCGAACTGGAGGCCGGGCATGGACGCTGAGGGGGGCATTGTGTCGACCCCGACGACCGGCGGCGCCGAGGCACCGAACTGGAGGCCGGGCATGGACGCTGAGGGGGGCATTGTGTCGACCGGCACCCCGCGCCCCGTGCCGTCCCCGACGACCGGCGGCGCCGAGGCACCGAACTGGAGGCCGGGCATGGACGCTGAGGGGGGCATTGTGTCGACCCCGACGACCGGCGGCGCCGAGGCACCGGGCGGCGGTGGCGACGGCGGGGCCTTCTGCGGAGGCGCCACGGCCTGCGCCGCTTGTCCCTCGGTCGGGCCGCCCGTGAGCGCGGTCACGAGCGTCGTGGCCGTCCGCACGGCCTGCGCCTTCACCTGCTCCTTGCCCGCTTCGCCGCCGCCCTTCGGTCCGCTCGGCTTGAGTCCGGACTGCGCCTGAGTCGATTCGCTCGCCGTCATGGTCGCGGTCGTCGGCGTGGCGAGGCCGGCGCCCTGGTACCTCTGCATCGCGCCGACCGACAGCGGCACTCCGACCGGTCGGCGCGTGCCCGGATCGAGCAACTGCGCCGTGATCGTGCCGCTCAGCACGTAGAAGTTCGTGCGCACCGCCGGCGCGGCACCGCCGATCTGCGCGCTCTGCCGGGTCACTTCGGTGATCACGACGGTGCCGCGAACGCCGGCGACGGCGTTCGGCGTGCGGATCTGGATCTCCTCGCCCGGCCGCATCTTCTCCCGCGCCACCGCGAGGGCGAATTTGCCGGACTCGAGATCGATCGTGGACTTGCCCGGGACTTCGGTGATCGTGAGGATCGACCGCTCGCGGACGGTCACGACGGCCTTGCCGCCCAGGAACATCCGGGCCAGCGACTGGTCCCCCGTGGCGACCGTGTCCTGCAGGAACACTTCATCCTTGAGTTTGAGAGGGAGAGGGCCGGGGAGGGCCACGCGCCGGGCGCTGACATTGCCCTCCAGAACGGTCACCACGCCCGCTTTCGGCTGCTGGGCCGCGGCGATAGCCGGCGCGACGAGCACCGAGGACAGCATCAGGGCAAGGCAGCGCTTGATCATGGTCGGACCGCCCATCCGATCAGGATGAAAAACCTTTCATACCGAATTATCGGCAGCGGGCCCGGAAATTGTCAATTGTTCATGCGAGTGTCAGCGGGCTGACACCACGCGGGGAGGGGGTTACTTCGGATCTTCTCCGGTGATGGCGAGGTGGCGCAGGGCGTGGTCGGCGAGGACGAGGGTCGTCATGGCCTCGACCATCGGGACGGCGCGGGGCAGGACGCACGGATCATGGCGTCCTCGGCCCTTGATGGTCGTGTCTTCGTGGGTGACGCTGACCGTGCGCTGCTCGCGCATGATCGTGGCGGTGGGCTTGAAGGCAACCCGGAAGTAGATGGTCTCGCCGTTGGTGATGCCGCCCTGGACGCCGCCCGAGCGGTTGGTGCGGGTCCGGACGCGGCCTCCCTCCATATAGAACTCGTCGTTGTGGGCGGAGCCGCGGAGCTCCGTGCCCGCGAAGCCGGTGCCGATCTCGAATCCCTTGCTGGCCGGGAGGCTCAGCACCGCCTTGGCCAGATCCGCTTCGAGGCGATCGAAGACCGGCTCGCCCCATCCCGGCGGGCACCCGCGCACCGCGCACGTGACTAGGCCGCCGAGCGAGTCGCCGTCCTTCCGCGCGGCTTCGACGGCCGCGATCATCCGCTCGGCCGTGGCGAGATCGGGGCAACGGATCGGTGTCAGGTCCACCTGCTCGCGCGTGACCTTCTCGATGTCGCACTCCGCCGCCAGCGTGCCGACCCTCGAGACCCACGCGACGACCGTGACGCTCCAGCGCATCGCGAGGAGCTTGCGCGCGATGGCGCCCGCCGCCACGCGGCCCGCGGTCTCGCGCGCGCTCGTCCGGCCGCCGCCGCGCCAGTCGCGGACGCCGTACTTCGCCTCGTAGGTGTAGTCCGCGTGGCTCGGCCGATATTTCTCCTGCACCTCGCGGTAGTCGCCGGGGCGCATGTCGAGGTTCGGCATCTCCAGGCTGATCGGCGTGCCGAGGGTCTGGCCCTCGAAGACGCCTGAAAGGATCCGCACGGTGTCCGTTTCTTTGCGTTGGGTGACGAGGTGGCTCTGCCCCGGCGCGCGCCGATCGAGATCGGGCTGGATGTCGGCTTCCGACAGCGGCAGCTGCGGTGGACAGCCGTCGACGACGGCCCCGATGGCCGCGCCGTGGGATTCGCCCCACGTCGTCACGCGGAAGAGCTGGCCGAACGTGTTACCCACGCGTCGAGAATACCCCGTCGTGGGCTAGATTAGGGCCCATGTCCCACAGCCGATCGACCGTCCTGCTCCTGAACCTGGGCCACGCCATGGACCATCTCTTCCTGCTGATCTTCGCGACGGCGGTCGTCGCGATCGCGCGGGACTGGGGGATGGCCTGGCCGGACCTCATGCCGCACACCGCGCCCGCGTTCGCGCTCTTCGGGCTCCTGTCGGTGCCGTCGGGCCGGCTCGGCGACCTGTGGGGACGCCGGTCGATGATGGTGATCTTCTTCGCCGGGATGGGCGTGTCCGCGCTGGTCATCGCGTCCTCGACGGGGCCGTGGCACCTGTTCGCGGCTCTCACCGTTATGGGGGCGTTCGCGTCCATCTATCACCCGGTCGGCATCCCGATGCTGGTGCAGGGCGCCACGCGGCCCGGCTTCACGATCGGCGTGAATGGGCTCGCGGGGAACCTCGGGATCGCGGGCGCGGCGATCCTCACGGGCTTCCTCGTGAAGCATCTCGGGTGGCGCGCGGCCTTCGCGGTGCCCGGGCTCGTCTCGCTGGCGTGCGCCGCGCTGTTCTGGCTCACCGTGCCGCGCGAGGAGATGGCGCCGGCCAAGCGGCCGAAGAAGCAGCTCGACCTGCCGCGCTCGGTCATGATCCGCGTGGTTCTCGTGATGACGCTCGCCGGCGCGACGAGCAGCATGATCTTCAACTTCACGACGAACGGGAACGGCGCGTTCCTCACCGAGCGCCTGACCGGCATCATCGAGGACCCGGCTACCCTCGGCGTGCTCCTGGCCCTCGTCTACACGATCGCCTCGTTCGCCCAGCTCGTCGTCGGCAAGCTGATCGACAAGTATCCGCTCAAGTGGATCTACCTGCCGATCGTCGCCGCGCAGGTGCCGCTCTTCGTCCTCGCCGCGCAGACGAGCGGCTGGCCGCTCTACGCGCTGATGCTCGCCTTCATGATCTTCGTGTTCGGCGCCATCCCGTTCGTCGACGCGATGATCGTGCAGTACGTCGACGACCGGATGCGCTCGCGCGTGGCCGGCATCCGCCTCGCGATCTCCTTCGGCGTCGCGTCGACCGCCGTGTACCTGCTCGGGCCGGTGGTCAAGGGCGCCGGCTTCACGACGCTCCTGCTGCTGATGGCGGGGATCTCGATACTCACCACGCTCTTCGTCGCGTTCCTGCCGGGGCGCGTCCCGCGCCCCGCGCCGGTGCCCGCGGCCGTCGTGGCTGGAGGCACGTAGCCCGTGAGCGAGGAGGCGCTCAGGAAGATCGCGCTGTCGGTCCGCAACTGGGGCAAGTGGGGGCCCGACGACGAGCTCGGAACGCTGAACTACATCACGCCCGAGCGCATCGCCGCGGCGGCCCGGCTCGCCACGACCGGCAAGGTGTTCGCGCTCGGCATCCCGCTCGACCGCAACGGGCCGCAGAGCGGCACACGCCAGCGCTTCAATCCGATCCACACGATGTTCCGCGACGGCGGCGACGCGCCCAGGACGCCGGAGGACGTGAAGGCGGCGGAGGGCTACGGCGGCTCGGACGACTGGATCGTGATGCCGCTCCAGTGCGTCACGCAGTGGGACAGCCTCGCGCACATCTTCTACGAAGGCCGGATGTACAACGGCTACGACGCGCGCCTCGTCACGAGCAGCGGCGCCGCGAAGAACAGCATCTTCAAGACGAAGGACAAGCTCGTCGGCCGCGGCGTGCTGCTCGACGTCGCCCGACACAAGGGCGTGCGGGCGCTCGAGCCGGGCTACGCGATCACCGTCGACGACCTCGAGGCGACTGCCGCCGCAGAGAAGGTGGAGGTGCTTCCCGGCGACCTGCTGCTCGTGCGCACGGGCCACATGTCCCGCTATCTGGACAAGGGTGACTGGAAGCACTTCGACCTCGACCCGTTTCCCGGCGTCTCCATCCACACCGCGCCGTGGATGCACGCGAAGCAGATCGCCGCGATCGGCACCGACAACTACGCGGTGGAGGTCCGGCCGTCCGAGATCCCGGGCTTCCGCAATCCGTTCCACGTGGTGGCGATCGCCAACATGGGGCTCACGCTCGGCGAGATCTTCTTCCTCGAGGAGCTGGCGGCGGACTGCGCGGCCGACGGCCGCTGTGCGTTCCTGCTTGTGGCGCCGCCGCTCCCGGTCGCGCGCGCGGTGGGCACGCCGATCAATCCGTACGCGATCAAGTAGCGCCAGGAGGCCGTCGATGACGAGGTGGCGCGTCGCCGCAGTGCCGCTCCTGGTCCTGCTGGGCGTCGGTGGCGCCTCCGCGCAGTCACGCGGCATCGAAGTCCGGGCGACTTCCAGCGGACCTGCGATCAGTGCGTATCGCGACTCGTGGGCGGTGATCATCGGCATCAACGACTACCAGCACGCGAAGATCCCGAAGCTCCGCGCGGCGATCAACGACGCCAGAGCGGTGGAGCGCACGCTCGTCGCGCAGGGCTTCCGGCGCGAGCGCATCGTCACGCTGACCGACCGCGAGGCCACGAAGGCCGCGATCGAGCGCGTGCTCGGTGACCAGCTCCGGACCCAGCTCGGGGAGGACGACCGGCTGCTCGTGTTCTTCGCAGGCCACGGGATGACCGTGCGCGTGAAGAACGAGGACGAAGGCTACCTGCTGCCCGTCGACGCGGACCCCGGCCAGCTCTACTCGACGGCGATCAGCATGGACGCGCTGGGCCGGCTCTCGCGGCGCCTGCCGGCGAAGCACGTCCTCTACGTGGTCGACGCGTGCTACTCGGGCTACGCGGTGTATCGGCCGCGCTCCGTGACGAGCGAGCTGCTCGAGGAGATGGTCCGCAAGCCGGCGATCCAGATCCTGGCGGCCGGGCGCCACGGCGACGAAGCGCAGGAGCGCCGCGGCAACGGCGTGTTCACCGAGGTGTTTCTGCGCGGCATCCAGGGCGGCGCGTTCCAGTCCGGCAAGGGCTGGCTCGCCTCCGACGAGCTCTACACGTGGGTGCGCGAGCGCGTGTACGCCGAGTCGTCGAAGCTGCAGCTCCCGCAGTTCGGCAACCTCCACGGCGAGGGCCAGTTCGTGTTCGTCAAGCCCCCGTCGGCGGTCGCGCCGAAGGTCTTCGAGGAAGCGCGTGTCGGCGCGCTCGCGCTCGCCAGCCGAACCGCGGGCGTCGAGATCTGGGTCGGCGACAGACAAGCTCAACGCGGCCATGAGCGTCAAGGCCACGACGCCGGTCGGGGCCTACGCGTCGGGGAGCAGCCCCTACGGCGTCCACGACATCGCCGGAAACGTGAACGAGTGGGTCCAGGACTGGTATGCAGCGGACTACTACGCGAACGCTCCCGCGAAGAATCCCACCGGGCCTTCGCACGGTGACCGGAGGTCGATGCGGAGCAGCGCGTGGATCACGGCGGTCTCACTCGCGCATGCGGCCAGCCGTCTGAACGATCGGCCGACCGCGCGCGCGAACACGCTCGGCTTCCGCTGCGCGAAAAGCGTCCCCTGAGGTCACTCGGGACTCCTGCACGGGATCGCGTGGCGGCCGTGCCGCCGATAGACGCGAAAGTCGGAGTCCGTGGTGAGGACGAGCGAACCGTCGACGATCTCGGTCATCCGCACGAGGCACGCGTCGGCGAGGCTGGCCGGGTAACGGGTCCGCTGATCGTCCCGATAACGACGATTGATTTGCCGCAGGCGCGCCGGGCGCTCACGATGGACGGCATGAAGATGCCAGCGCTCGAGCACGTCATGCCGATCACGTCACGGCCCGCGGTCGTCATGGTCGAGGGCGCGGGCTCGCGCCTGCGCGACAGCGACGGCCGCGAGTATCTCGACTTCGTGCAGGGCTGGGCCGTCAACTGCCTCGGGCACGGCCATCCGGCGATCGTCGACGCGCTGACGACGCAGGCGCGGCGCCTGATCAACTGCAGCCCCTCGTATCACAACGCGCCGATGGCGCGGCTCGCCACGCTGGTCGCGAAGTCGAGCGGGCTCGACGCGGTCTTCTTCTGCAACAGCGGCGGGGAGGCGAACGAGGGCGCGATCAAGCTCGCGCGGAAGTGGGGCGCGCTCCATCGCGGCGGCGCGTACGAGATCGTGACGACGCACGGGAGCTTTCACGGCCGCACGCTGGCGACGATGTCGGCGTCGGGCAAGCCGGCGTTCGCGCCGCTGTTCGAGCCGAAGGTGCCGGGCTTCGTGAAGGTGCCGCTCAACGATCTCGGCGCGCTCGCCGCCGCGATCACCGACCGCACCGCGGCGGTGATGCTCGAGCCCATCCAGGGCGAGGCGGGCGTGTTCCCCGCGGACGACGACTACCTCCGTGCGGTGCGCGCGCTGACGCGCGAGCGCGGCGTGCTCCTGATCCTCGACGAGATCCAGACGGGCATCGGCCGCACGGGCCGCCTCTACGCGTTCGAGCATGCGCACACGCGGCCCGACATCCTCACGCTGGGCAAGGGGCTCGGCGGCGGCGTGCCGCTCGCGGCGCTCGTGGCGAGCGCCGGCGCGAGCTGCTTCGCCCCCGGCGACCAGGGCGGCACGTTCAACGGCAACGCGTTGATGGCCGCGGTCGGCTGCGCGGTGATGGAGACGGTCGATACGCCGGCATTCCTCGCCGAGATCCGCGAGACGAGCGCCTACTTCGTCGAGCGGCTGCGTGCGCTCTCGAGCTGGCTCGGACACGGCGAGGTCCGGGGGCGCGGCCTGCTCCTGGCGCTCGCGCTCACGCGGGGCGACGCGAGCAAGATCGCGGGTGAGGCGTTCGAGCGTGGCTTGATCGTCAACGCGCCGCGTCCGGACGCGCTGCGCTTCATGCCGGCGCTGACGGTCAGCCGCGCGGAGATCGACGAGATGCTGGCGCTGCTGGAGCTGTGCCTCGCCTAGCGCGCGCGTAAAGCGCGCCAGACACGTTCGGGCGTGAGCGGCAGCTCGCGCATCCGTACGCCGGCCAGGCGGGCGAGCGCGTTGGCGATCGCGGGGCTCACCGGGATCAGGCTGCCCTCGCCGGCGCCCTTCGCGCCGAACGGGCCGCAGCCGTCGGCGTTCTCCACGAAGCGGCACGCGAGCCCGTCCGGCACGTCCTCCGCGCGCGGCACGCGATAGACGAGCAGCGTCCCGTTGAGCAGGTGACCGTCGCCGTAAACCATCTCCTCGAGCAGCGTGTGGCCGAGGCCCTGCACCACGGCACCCTCGTCCTGGCCCTCGAGGATCCGCGGGTTGATCGCGCGGCCGACGTCGGCGACCGAGACGTAGCGCTCCACGCGGATGGCGCCCGTCTCCTCGTCCACGCTGATCTCGGCGGCGCCGACCGCCATCTCCCAGAACGGCGTGCTCCCGCCGAGCGGCGCGGCGGTGCGGCCCGGCGCGACGATGCCGCGGCCGATCAGCTCGCCGCCGCTCATCCCGAAGCGGAGCGCGAGGACCTGGGGATAGCCGAGCCGCTGCTTGCCCGCGACGACGGCGCCGTCGTCGAGCCGCAGGTCGCGCGTGGCGACACCCGTGTGCGTGGTGGTCACGCGGAAGAGCTGCTCGCGCACGTCCTCGGCCGCTTCCATCACCGCGCGCCCGGTCATGGTCGTCGAGCGGCTGGAGCTCGTCGTCTGATCGTACGGGGTGATCGCGGTGTCGGGCGCGGCGACCGTCACGCGCGCGACCGGCACGGCGAGCACCTCCGCGGCGATCTGCGCCAGCGCGGTGCGCGCGCCCTGGCCCATCTCCACCGTGCTCGCGAGCACGGTCACGCTGCCGTCGGCGTGCAAGCGGACGATCGCCTCCGAGACGCTCGGCGCGATCGACGCCTTGAGCATCGCCGCGACGCCGCGCCCGCGCCCGGCCGCGAGCGCCGAGGTCCACTGGATCGCCTCGCTCGCCCGGCTCAGGCTCTCTTCCAGCTTGCCGTCGATCGGCGTGTCGCCGGGCGCGAACTCCTCGCCGTGCGCGAGGAGATTCTGGCGCCGGAGGTCGACGGGATCGCGGCCAAGGCGATCGGCGGCGGCGTCCATCAGCGACTCGAGCGCCCACGCGAGCTGCGGGACGCCGAAGCCGCGGAACGCGCCGCCGGGCGTCGTGTTCGTGTAGACCGCGCGCGCGTCGAGCGCGAGGTGCGCCACGCGGTACGGACCGGTCGCGGTGTACGTCGCCTTCTGCACGACGCGCGGGCCGATGTCCGCGTAGGCGCCCACGTCGAAGTCCGCGCGGCAGTCGACGGCGACCAGCGTGCCGTCGCGCGCGAACCCGGCGCGCACGGTCACACGCGAGCTGCAGCGGCGCACGGTCTGGAACGCCTCGGTCACCGACGCCGCCAGCCGCACCGGACGGCCGGCGGCGTGCGCGAGCGCGGCGGCGAGCGGCTCGAGCTTCGCGTAGGTCTTGCTCCCGAAGCCGCCGCCGAGGTGCGGGACCACGATGCGGATCTTCGACAGCGGCGCGTCGAACATCTTCGCGAGCTCGACGCGCACCGAGTACGGGTTCTGCGTCGACGCCCAGACCGCGAGGCCGCCGGTCTCGTCCCAGGCCGCGAGGGCGGCGTGCGGCTCCATCGCGTAGTGCTGCACGCGCGGGAACAGGAACGTGTCCTCGACGACGACCTGCGCCCCGGCGAGCGCGCGGTCGACATCTCCTCGGGCGTAGCGGAAGCGGTGGCAGACGTTCGTGCCGGGCTCGGGCTTGAGCGTCGACAGATCGGCGAAGTGGCCGGCGAGCGGCTGGCCCGTGTGGACGAGCGGCGCGCCGGGCGCAAGCGCCTCCTCGAGCGTGATCACCGCGGGCAGCCCCGCGTAGTCGACGTCGATGAGCGCGAGCGCTTCGGCCGCGGTCGCCTCGTCCACCGCGACCACCGCCGCCACCGGATCGCCCTCGTAGCGCGCGACGTCGAGCGCGAGGATCGGCCGATCGCGGAACGCGGGGCCGAAGTACGGATCGCACCACGTGAGGTCGGCGCCCGCGAGGACGGCGAGCACGCCGGGATGCGCGCGCGCCCGCGTGGCGTCGACACGGCGGACGCGCGCGTGCGGGTAGGGGCACCGCAGGACTTTCGCGTGCGCCATCCCGGGCAGCACGGCGTCCGTGACGTAGCGGGCGCGCCCGGTGACCTTCTCCCCGCCGTCGACGCGCGGGATCGAGCGGCCCACGACGCGGAAGGGCGACGGAGTGTCGTCGACGGCGGGCGCCACGCGCGCGTGAGCCGCCGTGTCGATGGCGTCCAGGATCTTGCGGTAGCCGGTGCAGCGGCAGAGGCTGCCGCGCAGGTAGTGGAGGACGTCCTCGCGCCCCGCCATGGGCGAGTCGTCGAGCAGCGCCTTCGTCGTCAGCAGCATGCCCGACGTGCAGAAGCCGCACTGCACCGCGCCGCAGTCGAGGAACGCCTGCTGGATCGGGCCGAGCCCGCCGTCGCTCGCGAGCCCCTCGACGGTCTGCACGCTGCGGCCGTCCGCTTCCACCGCGAGGTACGTGCACGCGCTCACGGCGAGGCCGTCGACGAGCACCGTGCACGCGCCGCACACCTGCGCGTCGCACGAGCGCTTCGCTCCCTTGAGGTCGAGCCGGTCGCGCAGCACGTCGAGGAGGAGCGCGTGCGAGGGCACGTCGAGCTCGTGCGCGCGGCCGTTGACGACGACGCGCACCGTCATGCGATCACCGCGTGCGGATAGTGCGGCGCGAGGGCCTCGCGCTCGCCGGTGATCGCGCTCCGCGCGCGTGCCGCCGCCACCCGCAGCGCTCGGCGCGTGAACACTGCCACCATCTCGCGCTTGTAGTCGGCCGAGCCGTGCATGTCGCCGGCGGGGTCCGACGCTTCGGCCGCGCGCGCGGCCGCCTCCGCGATGACGTCTTCGAGGCCCGTCAGCGCGCATCCGCGAAGTCGCACCTCGGCGCCGGCCGCGCGCGCGGGGCGCGGGTTGACGCAGCCGATCGCGACGCGCGCGTCGCTGACACGCGCGTGTCGGTCAGGCGCGCGTGCATCCCCGTGCGCATCGAACGTCAGCACGACCGCGATGCCGAGGGCGGGGCGCTCGTGCAGACCGAACTTCACGTACGCCGCCGCGGTCGGTCCCGGCCGCGGCGGAATCGTGACCGACGTCAGCAGCTCGTCGGGCGCGCGGGCGGTGTCCCACGGGCCGCGCACGAATTCGTCCAGCGGCAGCGTGCGCCGCCCGCGCGGCGACACGAGGTCCACCGTCGCGTCGAGCGCGACGAACAGCGTCGCCAGGTCGCTGTGGGGATCGGCGAACGCGAGGTTGCCCCCGACGGTCCCGACGTTCCGCACGCGCACGTTCGCGACGTGACGCGCGACCGAGGCGACGATCGGCGCGCGCTCGTGCACGAGGCGCGCGCGCTCGACGGCCCGATGCGTGACCGTCGCGCCGATCACGACGCGCCCGTCACCGTCGCCGATCGTGTCGAGGCCGAGGCGCTTCACGTCCACCAGGTGGCGCGGCCGGAGCAGGCCCTCCTTCATCAGGAGCAAGAGCTCGGTGCCGCCGGCGTAGGCGGCGGCGTCCTCGCCGAGGCGCGCGAGGAGATCGCACGCTTCCTCGACCGTCCCCGGGCGATGCAGGTCGAAGGGCCGGAGCATCGCTCAGGCGGGGCGCGCGCCGACGGGGCGCAGGATCTCGTCGGCGATCATGCGCAGGTAGTCGATGCGTGCCTGCACACCGCGCGGGAGGCTGTAGATCGTGAGGCCGATGCCGTCGAGCCCGCGCTCGCGCGCTCGCGCGATGGTCTCCACGCACTGCGCGGGCGTGCCGTTGATCGTCCAGTCGTCGAGGTCGATATCGAACCCGAGCTGGAGCGGCACCATCGTCGGCTCCTGCATCTCCCAGCCGCGGTACATCGCGAACGTCCGCTCGAGGTACGCCTTCGCGGCGTCGCGCGCGGCTTCCTTGCTCGGCCCGACGATCATGCTGCGCGAGGCGATCGCGCGACCCGGCGTGCCCGGCCCTTCGGTCTTGCGCGCCTCACGATAGACACCGACGAGGCGTGAGACGTCCGCCCACGCGACCTGCGGCCCGAAGAACACCGCGTCCACGAGGCGCGCCGCGCGGCGCGTGGCGCCGACGCTCTGCGCGCCCATCTCGAGCGGCGGATGCGGAAGCTGGCAGGGCTTGAAGCCCATGCGCACGGCGTTCAGCTTCGTGTACCCGCCGTCGTACGTCACCTCGTCGCCGCGCCAGAGGCGCTTCATGACGTCGAGCGCTTCCTCCAGCTTCGGCACGCGGTCCTTGCGCGTGAGCCCGGCCGCTTCGAGCTCCTTCTCGCGGTAGCCGATCGCCACGCCGAGATCGAGCCGGCCGTGCGTGATGTGGTCCAGGGTCGCCGCGTTCTCCGCGACGTCGACGGGGTTCAGCAGCGGCAGCAGCACCATCGACGTCTTCAGACGGAGCGAGCCGGTCTCGGGCGCGAGCCGCGCGAGCAGCGGAAACGGCTGCGGCCACACCGTCGGGTGCGAGACCCAGTGGTGGCCGATCGAGACCCACGCGAAGCCCATCGTCGAGGCGGCGCGCACCACGTCGATCGCCTCGTCGATGATCGCCGTCGGGTGCCGGTCGGTCGGGCTCCAGAACGGAGTGAGATGGAAGCCGATCTGCACGACGTTACCTCTTCACCGGGGCGTAGAACGTGCCCTCGACCTCGAAGATGTCGTCCTGGCTCAGACGACACACCTCGACGATCGTTCGGGGCGGGTACGGGCTCGCGCCCCACAGCTCCTCCTGCACCTTGTTCACGACGGGCCTGAGCCGGGACATGTCGGCGACGTACACGACGATGCGGACGGCGTCGCGCAGGGTCTGTTCGTCTTCGGATCGATGCCGCGCATCCCCGCGACGAAGACGAAGTCGCCCGCGCGCGCGCCGACGTTCCAGGTGCCGGTCGGCGTGACCGCGCCGGGAGGTGTCAAGGTCTTCACGCTCGACATGCGAGGCCTCCTGCATACAGAGGGACGCGTGTGATGTCCGGGGCGCCGGCACCGAGCGCGTCGGCGACGGCGTTCGCGATCGCCGCGGGCCCCGGGACGGCGGAGCCTTCGCCCGTCCCCTTGAGACCGAGCGGATTGAGCGGGGACGGGGAGTCGCAGCTCGCCACGTCGATCGGCGGCACCGCGTCGGCGCGGGGCGGGCCGTACTCCATCAGCGTGCCGGTGAGGAGCTGGCCGCTCGCGTCGTAGACGATCTCCTCCGAGAGCGCGGTGCCGATGCCCTGCACGGCGCCGCCGTGCGTCTGGCCCGCCACGACGAGCGGGTTGATCTCGTGCCCGGCGTCGTGGACCGCGTGATAGGCGAGGACCTTCACCGCGCCGGTCTCGCGATCCACCTCGACGGTCGCGACGTGCACGCCGGACGCCCACGTCACGCTGGCCGGGCTCACGAAGCGCGTCGCGCTGAGCCCGGGCTCGCCGAGCTCGCGCACGACGTCCGGACGCTGCGCGAGGGCGGCGACGGCGGCGAAGTCGAGCCCGCGATCGGCGGCACCCTTGACGCTGACGCGACCGTCCGCGACGACGACGTCGTCCGCCGCGCATTCGAGCGCACGCGCGGCCACGCGGCGTGCCTTCTCGCCGACGGCGTCCGCGGCCTGCGCGACCGCGTTGCCGACGATCACCGCCACGCGACTCGCGAACGTGCCGGCGCCGGACGGGAAGCGCGCGGTGTCGCCGCCCGCGACCGTCACTGATTCTAGTGAGACGCCGAGCCGCGCCGCGCCGATCTGCGCGAGCGTGGTCTCGTGGCCCTGGCCCTGCGACGTGGCGCCGACGACCACGCGCACGCGTCCATCGGCCTCGATGCCGACCGCCGCGCCCTCGTGCGGGCCGATCGCGGTGGCCTCGTTGTACGCGGCGATGCCGACACCGATGAGCCGCCCGGCCCGGCGCGCGGCGCGCTGCTCGGCGCGGAACGCGTCGTAGCGCACGCGGCCGAGTGCTACGTCGAGCAACGCGGGGTAGTCGCCGGAGTCGTGGATCATCGGCATGCCGTCGCGATACGGCAGGCGGCGATCGTACGGCATCTGGTCGGCGGCGATGAGGTTCCGGCGTCGCAGCTCGACGGGATCGATGCCGAGCTCGCGCGCCGCCAGGTCCATCAGCCGCTCGGCGACGAACGTCGCCTGCGGACGCCCGGCGCCGCGATACGGCGCGCTCGGCACCTTGTGCGTGACGACGATGCGCCCGCGGCAGCGGAACGCGGGCACGCGATAGAGGCCGAGCAGGTGCGGCGCGGTGACGCCGGCGACGACGGCGCCACGCGGCAGGTAGGCGCCCGCGTCGACGAGGAAGTCGTCGGCGAGCGCGAGGATCATGCCGTCGGCCGCGAGCGCGAGCGTCGCGGTGTGGAGCTGATCGCCCGCGTGCGTCGTGCTGGCGAAGCTCGCCTCGCGCGTGTCGCTCCAGCGCACCGGCCGCTCGAGCCGCCGCGCGAGCGCCGCGACGATGAGCTCTTCCGGATACACCGGGCCTTTCGTGCCGAAGCCGCCGCCGACGTCCGGGGCGGTGACACGCACGGAGTCGACCGGCAGCGCGAGCGCGTCGGCGATTCGCTGTCGAACACCGTACGGCATCTGCGTGCTCGACCAGACGTGCAGGCTCTCGGTCACGCGATCCCAGCGCGCGGCGACGGCGCGCGGCTCGAGGGGCAGCGCGGTGTGGCGGCCGAAGCGCAGACGGCGGGTGAGCACGAGGTGCGCGCCGCGCAGCGCCCCGTCGACGTCGCCGGTCTCGAGCGCGACCGTGGCGGCGACGTTCGTGCCCCAGTCCGCGTGGACGAGGGGCGAGTCGGGCGCGAGTGCCTGCTCCGGATCGGTGACGGGCGTCAGCGGCTCGTAGTCCACGCCGACGGCGTCGGCGCCGTCGGCGGCACGATAGGCGTCGGTCGCGACGACGGCGGCGACGGGCTCACCGACGAAGCGCACGAGCCCGTCGGCGAGCGCGGATTGCCGGTACGGCTTCACGGGCGAGGCCGGCACGACGGGCGGCGGCAGCGCCCCGCGCAGCTCGGGCAGCTCGGCCAACGTGAACGCGCCAACGACGCCGTCCTGCTTCAGCGCCGCCGCCGCGTCGACGCGAAGAACGCGCGCGTGCGCGTGCGTGCTCCGGACGACAGCGACGTGGAGCGCACCATCGAGAGGAATGTCGGCAACGTAGCGCCCGCGCCCCGTGAGGAAGCGCATGTCTTCCCGCCGCCGAACGGACTCACCGATCATCTGCCGCCGATCAGTCTTCCCAAGCCCAGAGCTTGGGAGGCGAGCCGGGGAGGCCCAGCTCCGACCAGCGGCGCACCACCGAGTCGTACGTCAGCTTGCTCACCTTCGTGCGCTTCGAGAACTGCTTGATGTACTTGTGCTCCATGCACGCGTTGATGAGCGCCTTCGAGCCGTAGGGCCGCTCCTCCGGCGGGTTCTGCGTCGGGTCGAGCCACGTCGACCACGTGTTGCGGAGGATGTCGATGTCCTCGACGGGGTTGCACCGCGTGGCCATCGCCCACAGCACCTGGTTGATGTTCGACGGGTCGACGTCCTCGTCGACGGCGACGATCCACTTCGCGAAGTAGGCGCCGCCCGGGCACTGCGCGGTGAGCGCGAGCGCCTGCGGCGCGTGCCCTGCGTACCGCTGCTCCAGCGACACGATGGTCATGCCCCAGCCGCCCGCCGCCGCGGGATGACAGTAGACGCCCTTGATGCCCGGCACACCGAGCCGGTCGAGGTCGTTCCAGATCTTCGCGGAGCGCGCGATCGAGTAGAGGAGGCTCGTCTCGTTCGCCGGATAGTCCGCCATGAGCGCGTGCGTGAGGATCGGATCGTCGCGGTGGTGGATCGCCTTCACCTCGACGAGGAACGCGAGGTCCTCCGGCCGGCCGTAGTAGCCGGTGAACTCGCCGAACGGGCCCTCGCGCTTCTGCGCGTTCGGATGGACGATGCCTTCGATCACGATCTCCGCGCGCGCCGGGTAGGGGATGCTGCCGACCTGGCCCTTGCAGAGCTCGACGGGACGGCCCGAGATGCCGCCGATGAAGTCCAGCTCCGACACGGTCTTCGGGAACGTGAGCGAGGCGGCGATGAACATCGCGGGATCGACGCCCCACACGCACACGACCTCGCACGGCTCGCCGCGGCTCCAGTAGCGCTCGATGTGCAGCCGCGCGTCCTTGCCCGGTGAGAGATAGAGCCCGACCTCGTTGCGCGCCTGCACCATCTGGCGATAGCAGCCCACGTTGAGCCAGCCCGCGTCGGGATCGCGCGTGATGATCGCGTCCGCCGTGCCGATGTACGGCCCGCCGTCGCGCGGCCAGTGCCGGCCGCCCGGGAACATCGTGATGTCGAGGTCCGGACCATAGATGTGGTGCGCGTTCACCGGCGCGCCGTCGGCCTCCACGTAGATCGGCGGCAGCATCCGGGTGAACTTGCTCTTGCAGCGCTCGACGAGCGCCATCACCGGCAGCCCGGTCGGCTCGCCCACCGCGAGCGCGAAGCGATCGGGGCTCGAGCCGATCAGGTTCCACAGCGCGCGGAAGCCGGGCTTGCAGCCCTCGATGTCCTCGAACAGCGGCGCCGGCGCGTTGATGGTCTGGTGCGCCATGTACGTGATCGCGCCCATCTCGTCGCGGTCGACGCGTCCCCGCACGCGCACGATCTGCCCGATCGCCTCGGCACGGTCGATCCACTCGCGGAGGTCGCGCGGCGTCTCCATCTCAGTTCCCCTTGCGCGATGATTTCGCCTCGCGCGACTTCGGGCCGAATGGCTCGGGCAGGAAGCCGCCGTCGCGCGCTTCCAGGAATGCCTTCAACCCGCCGTGCCGCATGGCGTCGAGCAGCTTGCCGCGCTCGTCGTTGTACGAGGCGTGCGCGAGCGCGGACAGCGGGATGTTCATCATCATCCCCGCGCCGATGCCCATCGCCATCAGGCCGTAGCAGGTGACCGCCTTGTTGAGCCGCACGGACGGCTCGGGGACCTTGGCGATGCGCTCGGCGAGCGCGCGCGCCTTCGCCATGAGCTCCGCCGCGGGCACGACCTCGTTGACGATGCCGATCCGGAGCGCTTCCTTCGCGTCGAAGTGGTCGCCGGTGAGGCCGTAGCGATGCGCCGTCTTCCACCCGGCGAGCGCCGCGAACAGGAACGTGGTGTTCGAGATGTGGCGGACCTCGGGCTGCGCGAAGACGCTGTCGTCCGCGGCGATCGTCATGTCACACGCGAGCGAGTACCAGAACCCGCCGCCCATCACCCAGCCGTGGACGGCCGCGATCACCGGCGTGTTGAGCTGCCAGAGGTGGAGCAGGCGACGCGTGGAGTTGCCGTCGCTGGTCCACCAGTTCTTCAGGAAGTCGGAGGTCTCGAGCCCGCGGGCGTCGAGCGGTGAGCCACCGTCGGGACGCCGGCCGATGTCGTAGCCCGCGGAGAACGCGCGGCCCGCGCCGGTGAGGATGATCGCGCGGACGTCCGGGTCGGCGTCGGCGACGTCGAGCGCCTGGTGGAGCTCCACGGTCATCTGCGGGTTGATCGCGTTGAGCGCCTGCGGCCGGTTGAGCGTGATCGTCGCGACCGCGCCCGTCTTCTCGAAGAGGATCATCTCGTAGGGCATCGTCAGGCCTCCGGGTCGAGCTCGACCAGCCAGTCCACCGCGACCACGCCGCGCCCCTCCTCGAGGACGAGGAGGGGATTGATGTCGAGGGCGAGCAATCGCTCGCGCTGCGCGTCGGCCAGCGTCGCCACGCGCACCAGCGTGTCGGCGAGCGCGCCGACGTCGGCGGGCGGCCGTCCGCGCGCGCCGCGCAGGAGCGCGCTGCCCCGCAGCTCCGCGACCATCGCCAGCGCTTCCGCGCGATCGATCGGCGGCACGCGCACCGCGACGTCGCGCATGACCTCGACGAAAACCCCGCCGATGCCGCAGACGATCGCGGGGCCGAACACCGGGTCGCGCTTGACGCCGACGATCATCTCGACGCCGCCGCGCACCATCGGCTGTACGAGCACGCCGTCGATGCGCGCGTTCGGCGCACGCCGGCGCACGCCGCCGAGCATCTCGTCGACCGCGCGTCGTACGGCCTCGGCGTCGGCGCAGCCGACGCGGACGCCGCCGACGTCGCTCTTGTGCAGGATGTCCGGCGAGTCGATCTTGACGACGACCGGATAGCCGACGCGGCCCGCCGCGGCGACCGCGTCGTCCGCGTTCTTCGCCGCGATCGTCTCGACGAGCGGGATGCCGAACTGCCGCAAGAGCGCCATCGCGTGCTCGTTACCGAGCACGTGCGCCGCCGCCGCTGCTGCCTCAGCGTGCGCCTCGGCCGCCGTGGCGGGGGCACGCGCGCCGTCGAGCGCGCGCCGGTAGTCACGCAGGTGGCGCAACGCCAGCATCGCGGTCTCGGTGCCCTCGAGGAACGGGATGCCGGCTTCGCCGAGCGTGCGGACGACCTCCTGATCGAGATCCGCCCCGGCGAACGAGCTGAACGCGACGACGAGCCGGTCGTTCGGCGTCTTCAGCGCGTCGCGGAGGTTCTCGCTGAACGGGCGCGACGGCGCCCATCCACCCGGCGCGGGCACGTTCGCCCGGAAGTTCACCGCGAGCACGTCGATCGCGTCGTCACGCAGCAGCACGGCGATCATCTGCGGGAACAGCGCCGCGTTCTCGTACATCGCGCCGGTCCCGTCGAGCGGGTTGCGCGGGGTCGCGAAGTCGGGCATGAACCGCGTGATCGCGTCGGCGGACGTCTTCGAGAGCGGCGGCAGGTCGACGCCCGCGGCGTGCGCGGCGTCGGCGACGCGCCCGCACTCACCGCCGAGCCCGCTGAGCACCGCGACGCGCCAGCCGGGGCGCCGGAAGTCCTTCGCCGCCGCCATGACGGCGAGCGTGTCCATCATCTCGTTGAGCGTCGTCACCTGGACGATGCCGCTCTGGCGGAGCGCGGCCTCGATGATCTCGGGCGTGCCCGCGAGCGAGCCCGTGTGCGCGAGCATCGCCTGGCGCGCGTTCTCGGAGCGGCCCACCTTGAGCGCGACGATCGGCTTTCCGCGCTCGCGCGCCCGCGCCGCCACCGCGCGCAGCTTCGCGGGCTGCTTGAAGCCCTCGACGAAGACCCCGACGACCGCGGTCTCGTCGTCGTCCACGAGGAACTCGACGTAGTCCTCGACCGTCACGCCCGCCTGGTTGCCGCACGAGACGACGTAGCTGAGCCCGAGCCCGCGCTGGCGCATGAGGTGCTCGGCGATCGCGTGGCTGAACCCGCCGCTCTGCGAGATCAGCCCGATCGATCCCGGCTGCGGCTGCCCGATGAAGTCCGCGCTGAACATCGCGGAGCCCGTGCGCACGTTGAAGACGCCGTAGCAGTTCGGCCCGCAGATCAGGAGCCCGCGCTCGGCGGCGAGGCGCTCGAGCTCGGCCTGGCGCGCCCGGCCGGCGGGACCGGCCTCGGCGAAGCCGCTCGCGAGGACCACGGCGCCGCGCACGCCGCGCTCGACCGCCGTCGCCAGGAGCGCCGGCACGTCCGCGCCGGGGATCGCGACCACGACGGCGTCGGGCACTTCCGGCGTGGACGCGAGGTCGGGATAGCACGGCAGACCGAGGATCTCGGGATACTTCGGGTTGATCGGAAAGATCCGGCCGGCGTAGCCGAAGCGCTGGAGGTTGACGATGACCCGCGTCGCGCGGCCGATGCGCTGCGACGCTCCGATCACTCCGATGCTCTTCGGCTTCATGAGCGGCGTCAGATCCATGCGGCCTCCAGGGGCCGAAGGATACAATGAAGCGAGGAGGGCAACCATGGACACGCAGACGACGATGGCGACGTCGGTAGCGGCGGCGGAGCGCGCCTCGGCCTTTCTGTGGAAGGTTTACGCGTGGATGTGCATCGGCCTCGCCCTCACGGCCGTCGTCGCGTACACGGTGTCGGGCTCCCCGACGCTGGTGCGCGCGCTCGTCGGCAATCCGATCGTCTTCGTCGTGCTGATCGTCGCGGAGCTCGGGCTGGTGTTCTTCATCTCCGCGCGGGCCACGCACCTGGCGCCGGCGACGGCCGCGGGTCTCTTCGCGCTCTACTCCGCGCTCAACGGGGTGACGCTCTCGGTGATCCTGCTCTCGTACACCGGCGAGTCGATCGCGACGACGTTCATGGTGACCGCGGGCATGTTCGGCGCGCTCGCGGTCTGGGGCGCCACCACGAAGCGCAGCCTCGCAGGCATGGGGCAGTTCCTGTTCATGGGCCTGATCGGGCTCGTGCTCGCGTCACTGGTCGGTCTCTTCTGGCAGAACGACGCGCTGCAGTTCCTGATCTCGGTGGTCGGTGTGATCGTGTTCACCGGGCTGACCGCGTACGACTCGCAGCGCCTGAAGGAGATGGCGTACGCGCTGCCTTCGGGTGAGGTGGGCGGCTACGCGATCGTCGGCGCGCTCACCCTGTACCTCGACTTCATCAACCTCTTCCTGATGCTGCTCCGGTTCACCGGCCGCCGCGACTAGACTCGGCGGGGGCTCGATCCGCAGCCTGATCTGCCGTGCCTGAGCGCGGCACCGCCGCCGGCTTCGAGGAGCAGCGCGCGCGCGATCCTCCAGAGCGAGCGCACGCGCATGCTCATCCTCGCCGGCCTGTCCGGCGCGGTGGTGGTCATCTTTCCGCTCGCCTTCCTCGTGCTGACGCTGCGGCAGGACCCCGGCGCGCGGGTTCTCGGGACCGAATGGGCGCTGCAGGTGCTCGCCGTCTTCGTGCTGCTCACGGGCTACGAGCTGACGGTCCGCCGTGTCGTCGGGCGGCGACTCGCGCAGGGGCAGAGCCTCCCGCGGCCGCTCCGATTCGTGAACGCGTTCGTCGAGACGAGCGTCCCCAGCCTGTCGATCGTGATCGGCTCGCGCCAGGTCGATCCGATCTACCCGTTGCAGAGCGCTGCCGCGTATCTCTATCCGGTGTTCATCATCCTCTCGACGCTCCGGCTCGACTTCCGGCTGTCGCTGTTCACCGGATGCGTCGCGGCGATCGAATACGTCGTCCTGTCGGCGATGTTCGCCGGCAGCAGCCGGGTCGCCGCCGGGACGCTGTTCGTGCTCCCGCCGTGCTACGCCGCCAAGGGCGTGGCGCTCATCCTGGCCGGCGTCGCCGCGGGATTCGTCGCCGACCAGATCACGCGCCGCGTGACCGCCGCGTTTCGCGCCCTCGACGAGCGCCAGCGTGTCGTCAGCGCCTTCGGACAGCAGGTGTCGCCCGCGATCGTGGATGCGCTCCTCGAGCGGGGCGGGGACATCCCGAGCACGCGGACGTTCGTGTGCGTACTGTTCATGGACATCCGCGACTTCTCCCGGACGGTGGAGAAGAAGACGCCCGAAGAGTTCGTCGGGCACCAGAACGCCGTGTTCGGCGCCGCGATCGGGATCGTCGACCGCCACCACGGCGTGATCAACCAGTTCCTCGGCGACGGGTTCATGGCGACGTTCGGAGCGCCCGTGTCCACGGGCCGTGATTGCGAGCACGCGCTGACCGCGGCGCGCGAGCTGCTCGCGGCCGTGCAAGCGCTCTCGGAATCCGGACGCATTCCGCCCACACGCATCGGCATCGGACTGCACGCGGGCGAGGCGGTGTCCGGCAACATCCGGTACGCAGGCACGGCAGCCGAACTCGATCAGCGGCAACGTGGTGATCCTCGCCGCGCGGATCGAGCAGCTCAACAAGGCGTATGGCTCGCAGCTCCTCGCGTCGGCGGAAGTGCTGCGCGAGGCCGGCGAGCGCGGCGGCCAGTCGCTGGGCCCGGTCCAGGTCAAGGGCCACGACGCGCCGATCGAGATCTATCGCCTGGCCTGATGTCGTGCAGGGCCGTCAGTCGAGGACCGCGATGCCCTCGATCTCGACGAGAAAGTGCGGCTCGGCGAGGCCCTGCACGACGACGAGGGTGTTCGCGGGATAGGGCGGCGCGGGAAACACCTCGTCGCGCGCCGCGGCGACGAGCGAGCGATAGCCCCAGTGCGTGATGTATGTGGTCGTCTTCAGCAGGTTCCGGAAGCCGCCGCCGTAGTGCGCGAGGATCGCGGCGAGGTTGTCGTAGCACTGCCGCGCCTGCGCGCGCGCGTCGCCGATCCCCACGACCGCGCCCGACGGATCGAACGCGAGCTGCCCGGAGATGTAGAGCGTGTTGCCGGAGCGCGCGACGTGCGAGTAATGCGCTTGTGGCGGATACACGCCCGGCGGATTCTGCAGCTCGCCGGCCATCAGGCGTTGCCGAGGAGCTCGTCCAGCTCGCGATAGTCCGGCAGCCGGCGCTCGATCGCGGCGCCGTTCCTCAGCACGACGCGATTCGACTCCGGACGCGACAGCAGCTCGCTCCACGTCCGTCCTTCGAAGAGCACGAGATCCGCCGGCACGCCGGCTCCGATGCGGCCCGCGTCCGCGAGACCCATCAGGTCGGCCGGCGTCGTCGTCACCGCGCGCGGCCAGTCGCCGACCGGGCGGTCGAGATGGCAGACGCGCGTGGCTTCGCGGAAGACCTCGAGCGCGTCGTGATCGCCGTAGCCGTGGAAGGCATCACGGCAGTTGTCGCTCGCGACGGCGATCCGGATCCGGCGCGCGGCGAGCTCGTGCAGCAGCGTGACGCCGCGCCAGCGCGGCGTGCGGCCGGGCACGCGGTCCTGCAGGTACAGGTTGCACATCGGCAGGCTGACGATGCTGATCCCGGCCTCCGCGACGAGCTGGAGCGTCTCGTCGACGATCTCGGGCGGCTGCACGGCGAGGCTGCAGCAGTGGCCGCAGACGACCTGGTTCGGGAAGCGCCGCCGGAGCACCGCGCTCGCCAGATGCGAGAGCGAGCGCGCGCCGACGTCGCCGCTCTCGTCGCAATGGAGGTCGATCGCGAGGCCGCGCTCGGCGGCGAGATCGAGCAGGCGCTCGAACAGCGCGTCGACGTCCGACGACACGTAGCCGACGGCGCCGAGGATCCCGTTCGCCGCCGCGACGCGGTCGGCCAGCTCTTCGCCCTCACGCGTGCCGAAACGCTGGAGCGGAACGAGCGACACCCCCTGGAGCTCGACGCGACCGGCCCACTCCTTGCGGAGTCCCTCGAACACCGGCCAGCTGATCGCCGCCTGCGGACCGAGCGAGTCGAGGTTCGTCCGCACCGCCTTCGTGCCGTGCGCGTAGCTGCACTTGAGCCCGAACTCGAAGCGCTGCCGCACGTCGTCCGCTGACCAGTGCGCGCCGCGATCGGCCATCACCGCGCGGATCGCGCCGTCGAACGTGCCGTCGGGGTTCGGCGCGCGCTCCCACGTGTGGCCCTTGTCGAGGTGCGTGTGGATATCGACGAGGCATGGCCAGACTTGTCCACGTCGAAGATCGACGTGGTTGACATGGGGGGCCGCCTCTAGCGGCCCCCCAAGCCCCCCAACGCTCCGGGCGCGGAGTGAATCCGCGCCCTCCGCGACTGCCGAGTGGCCCGCGGCCGCGACCTCCGCGATCAGCGCGTCGCGAATCGCGATGTCGACGACCGTCAGGCCGTCGTCCGAGACACGCGCGCCTTCCGGTACCGCCGTGAGGAGCGTCGCCGGAACGGTCGCGTTCCTCAGCCAGTAGTTCGTCCCGCTCGGCACCGTGACGAAGCCGCTCACCTCAACCCTCGCGCTTGACCGCGCTCTCGTGCCACTTGCGCAGGACGAGATAGGAGAGCCCGTTGAGCAGCAGGAAGATCACGATGCCGGTGCAGGTGATCATGAACAGCGCGGCGAACATGCGCGGGATCTGCATCGTGTAGCCGGACTCGAGCACGCGATACGCGAGCCCCGACTGCGTGCCGCCCGTGCCGGCGACGAACTCGGCCACGACCGCGCCGATCAGCGCGAGGCCGCCGCTGATGCGGAGCCCGCCGAGGAAGTACGGCATCGCGCTCGGCAGCCGCAGGTACCAGAAGACCTGGCGGCGCGAGGCGCCGTAGAGCTGGAAGAGGTTCAGCAGGTTGTGGTCGGCGCTGTTGAGGCCGAGCGTCGTGTTGGACACGATCGGGAAGAACGCGACGATCCACGCGCAGATCAAGAGCGCGATCGGGATGTTCTTCACCCAGATGATGATCAGCGGCGCGATCGCGACCACCGGAGTGACTTGCAGGATGACCGCGTACGGGAAGAGCGAGCGCTCGACCCAGCGCGACTGGGTGAAGAGGATCGCGATGAGCACGCCCGCCACCGTGGCGACGAAGAGCGCCGCGCCGGTGATGGCGAGCGTGACGAGCAGCGACGGGTAGAGCGTGCCCCAGTCCTTGACGAGCGTCCCGATGATGAGCAGCGGCCCGGGCAGGATGTAGTAGGGGATCTCCTTCACGCGGACGAGCAGCTCCCAGAGCACGAGCACGATCACGCCGATCGCGACCGGCGGGAGGGCGCGGCCGGCGACCGTCCAGAGATCGACGCGACGCTGCGTGGCCGGCGGTGAGTCGGCGTCGCCGACGGCGGCGCGCTTGCCTTCGATCGTCGGAACACTCGCCATGCGCGTTACCGCCGCCTCACGCGCGCGTCGCCTCGGCGAGGCGCGCGGAGACGTTCCGGCAGTACTCGTTGTAGAGGGGCGAGGTGCGGAAGCTCTCGTCGCGCGGCGCCGGCGCGTCGATCGTGACCTCGCTCGCCGTGCGCCCCGGCCGCGCGGTCATCACCGCGATGCGCGTCGAGAGGTACACCGACTCGTACACGCTGTGGGTCACGAACACGACGGTCCACCGCTGCTTCGCCCACAGCGTGAGCAGGTCGTTGTCGAGCTTGAACCGCGTGATCTCGTCGAGCGACGCGAACGGCTCGTCCATCAGGAGGAGCCGCGGGTGCGTGACGAGCGCGCGCGCGATCGACACGCGCATCTTCATGCCCCCCGACAGCTCGCGCGGATACGCGTGCTCGAAGCCGTCGAGGCCCACCATCTCGATCGCCTCGCGCACGCGCGCGCCCGCTTCGTCCGGGGGCACGCCGCGCAGCTTCAGCGGGAGGAGGACGTTCTTCCTGACGGTCGCCCACGGCATCAGCGTCGGCTCCTGGAAGACGAAGCCGATGTCGCCTCGGCCGCCGTCCTTGGTGCCGGACCATTCGATGCGGCCGCCCGACACCTCGCCGAGCCCGGCGACCAGGCGAAGCACCGTGCTCTTCCCGCACCCGGACGGGCCGAGCAGACTCAGGAACTCGCCTTCACCCACCGCGAGATCGAGGCCGCGCAGGGCGACGACGCCGTTGCCGTAGACCTTGTCGACGCGTGAGAGTCGCGCGATCACGCCTTCTTCAGGTGCATGGCGTGCTTCTTGTTCACGAACTGCAGCGTGTAGGCGCGCTTGAGATCGAGATCGGCAGGATACAGACCCGCCTCGACCATGATCGAGTGGAAGTCCTTCCAGCGCGCGTCGGTCATCGCGCCGACGCCGAGCTTCTCCGCGTCGCCGGAGTCGACGATCCCGTACTTCTTCAAGGTCGCGATGCTGTGCGCGATCTGGTCGTCGGCCATCTCCGGGTTGTCCTTCTTGATGAGCGCGTTCGCCGGGCCCGGATCGCCGTAGAGGTAGCTGTACCAGCCCTCGATCGTCGAGTTCACGAACCGCTGCACGACGTCGGGCTTCTCCTTGACGAGCTTCCACGACGTCTCCATGGTCGTCGCGTAGGTCGAATAGCCGCCGTCCGCCAGCAGGTGGACGACGATCTTCGCGCCCGCCTTCTCGATCTTGTACGGCTCGCTCGTGAGGAAGCCCTGCTGGATCGCCGTCTTGTCGGCGAGGAACGGCGCCATGTTGAACGTGTAGGTCCGGATCTGGTCGTCGGTGTAGCCGAACTTCACGCGCAGGAACTGCCAGTACCCGGCGCGCGCGACCGGCGAGATCATGATCGGCTTGCCCTTCATCGCCGTGAGCGAGTCGTTGCCCTGCCCGGCGTGCGCGATGAGGACCTGCGGGTCCTTCTGGAAGACCGTGCCCACGCAGACCATCGGGATGTTGTTCTTCACGTAGTTCAGCGCGCTGAAGCAGTTCGACCCCATGTTGAAGTCGATCGTGCCGGCGGCGAGGAGCTGCGGATGGTTGATCTGCGGGCCGCCCATGCGGATCGTCACGTCGAGGCCGGCCTTCTTGTAGATGCCCGTCGCGACGGCCTGGTAGTAGCCGCCGTGCTCGGCCTGCGCCTTCCAGTTGGTCCCGAACGTGAGCTTCTCCACGCCCTGCGCGCGCGCCGGCGCGGCGCCCCACGGACCGACCGAACCGGCCGCGGCGAGAGCGGATGCCTTCAGGAACGAGCGGCGCGTCACGATCATCGGCGGTCCTCCTGGTCTTTCGGTGCCTGGCGAACCTCGCGCTTCGGGCTTCGGTAGATCGCTTCGAGGAGCTCGGCGAGCCGCGCGGCCTTCGCCTCGCACATGATCTTGCCCTTCTCGGCGGACGACGGATGCGGATTGCCGATCGCGCCCGTCCGCGAGAGGTCCGACGCGATCCACGCCTCGATGACGTCGTTGCCCTTGAACGAGTACCCGATGTCCGGCGTGGGATCGAAGATCCATCCCTCGGCGCGGTCCATGTGCACCAGCTCGGGCGTGAGATGCCGGACCATCGACGTCTCGGTGTCGCCGGAATGCATCGCGATCGCCGCTTCCGCGGGCGCGACGAGCCCGGGCACTTGCCCGATGCCGCCGAGGAAGATCTTGAACACGCGCATGTCGGTCTCGATCCGGAGATCGCGGAAGAAGTCGTCGAGCGTGCCGACGTTCCCGCCGTGGCTGCCGAGGAGGACGAGCTTCGAGAACCCGCTGCGCGCGACCGAGGTCCCGATGTCCTTGAGCACCATGCGCAGCGTCTCGCCGGAGAACGTCAGCGTGCCGGGGAAGTCATGGTGCTCGGTGCTCTTGCCGAAGTTCGTGGGCGGCAGCGCCAGCACCATCACGTCGTCGGAGAGCCGCGCGAGCGCCCCGCCGAGCAGCTCCATGCCGACGAGCGTGTCGGTGATGAGCGGCAGGTGCGGGCCGTGCTGCTCGACGGCGCCGATGTTGATGACGGCGGTCGCGTTGGGATCGCTCTTCGCGATCGCGTCGATCTCCTGCCACGTGTAGTACGCCCAGTAGCGCCGCGGCGGGATCGATCCGTGGAGCCCGGTGCCGATGGTCGGCGGCAGATCTTTCAGCATGATCCCTCCAGCGCCGGACGGACGTCCGTCCAGAACCGTTCCAGCTGCTCGAGCGTCTCGGCCCGGCGCATCCCGGGCAGGTGCGGGAAGATCACGAGGGATTCGTAGCCGACGTCGTCGTGCATCGCGAGCAGCGTGTCGCGCGCCTGCTCGGCCGTGCCGACGATCCACGACTTGCCCGCCATCCGCTCTTCGAGGGTGAACGGGCCGCGGCTCGCCAGCGCCGTGTTGCGGCGGATGATGTTCGGCCACAGGAGCTTCGTCAGTTCGTCGTGCCCGCGCCGCGCGGTCGCGATCGCCCGCTCCGGCGAATCCGCGATGTGGAGCTGGACCTGGAGCATGCGGTCTTCGCCCGGGCGCAGCTTCACCCCGTGGGCTTCCTCGACGACCGTGGCGTACCGCTTCCACATCGGCACCAGGCGCTCCCACGGGTGGTTGGCGAGCACGCCGATATGGCGCTGGCGCGCCGCGTAGACGAGCGTCTCCTCGGTGGCGATGGGCTGGTAGATGCGGACCGGCGTGTTCATCGGCCGCGGCACCAGCGGGAACTCGTGCACCGGCTCGCCGCGGAACGTCAGCTCGTCGGGCGGGATCGTGTAGTGCTTGCCGCGATGGGAGAACCGCTCGCTCGAGGTCGCGGCCTTGAAGATCTCGACCTGCTCCTCGAAGACCTCGCGGTTCGCGAGGTCGTCGGCGTTGTTGCCGTAGCCGACGTTGACGCCGAAGACGTTCGACTCGCGCTCCTCCGTGCCGCGCCCGATGCCGCACAAGAGCCGGCCGCCGGACAGGACGTCCGCGAGCGCGTAGTCCTCCGCGAAGTGGATCGGATGCCACGCGGTCAGGACGTGGATGAGCGCGCCGAGCTTGATGCGCCGGGTCTGCTGCGCGAGGACCGCGTTCAACAGGACGACGTTCGGCACCACCTCGAACCCGTGGTTGTGGAAGTGGTGCTCGGCGGACCAGAAGGAGTCGTACCCGAGCGTGTCGCAGGTCTTCGCATAGGCGATCAGGTCGCCGTAGACGCGGCGGTAGTCTTCCTGGCCGTAGTTCCGCTTGTGCGCCGGCGGGCCGTCGACGCCGGCGTCGGGCATGTCCACGGTCCCATAGAAGAACGCGCCGAAGTGCATCCGGGTCTCCCGCCATCGTGTCGGAGGGCACTGCCTACGGCGTGCGCTGCCGTTGCTCGGAGATACACCAAGAGCACGGCGCGACGCAACATCGGACGCCGGCGAGCGTCAGGCAGCCAACGGAACGGGCACCCGTCACCCGTCAATTCACGTCACGATCCCTACTTCGCGAAGATATTGGCCCGCGGCCCCATGCCACGGATCTCGACCTCGACGGGCTCGCCCTTGGTGAAGAGGAAGTGCCACGTCTTCGCGGGCTCGAAGATGTAGGTGCCCGGCGGGAGCGCGACCGCCTTCGCGGGATCCATCGTCTCGCCGTGCCCGAGGTACCACGTGCCCGAGAGCACCGTGATCTCCTCGTCCAGCGGATGGTGATGCGGCGCGTTCACGAGATTGGGCGGATACTTCGCGCGGAGAACGTACGGGCCCGGCTTGTTCGGATCGCCGCTCAGGACCGCGACCTGGACGCCGGGCGCCCGCGGACTTTCGGCTCACTTGAAGTCGGACGGCGTCAGCACGCGAACGCCAGCGGGCACACCCTGCGCGTGCGCCTCGACCACGCACGTGACACTCGCCGCGAGCACGACGAACGCGACGGCGCCTCGGAGCCATGCATCCATGTCCTGTCCTCCCGCTCCCTCGATATCCCGCGGCGTGGGACGGGACTAGTCCAAAGACTGGACTACTGCGGCGCCGGGGCGCGTGCTACGGTCCGCGCCATGTACCTCTACGGGCAGTACTGTCCGGTCGCGCGCGCGGCGGAGATCCTCGCCGATCGCTGGACGCTGCTGATCGTCCGCGAGCTGCTCATCGACATGAAGCACTTCAACGAGCTGGAGCGCGGGCTGCCGCGAATGTCGCGCACGCTGCTCGCCGAACGCCTGCGGCGCCTCGCGAAGACCGGCGTCCTCGAACGGCACGAGGCCCCGCGCGGCAAACGCACCGAGTACCGTCTGACTCCCGCGGGGCGCGAGCTGAAGCCGATCGTCGACGCGTTCTGCGAATGGGGCGCGCGCTGGGCGTTCGGGCCGCCGCGCCCGAACGAGCTCGATCCGCTCGTGCTCCTGTGGTGGATGCGCCGGCGCGTCCGCTTCGACCAGATTCCGCGTCGCCGCGTGGTGATTCAATTCGATTTCCGCGGCGGGCCGCCCCGAACGTACTGGCTCCTGATCGAGCCGACCGAGGCGTCGATCTGCCTCACGCATCCCCGCTTCGACGTCGACGTGATCGTGACCGCGGACATCCGCGCGCTCTATCAGGTGTGGCTCGCACGGATCCTTCTCGAGGACGCCATCCGCCAGCGGCACGTTCGGGTGGACGGGACGCCGTCGGATGTCCAGGCGTTCCCGTTGTGGTTCGCACGGAGCGGCATGGCCGCCACCGTTCGCGCGGCGCTCGTCAGCTCCCGCGGTAGGTGACGTAGCCGTACGGCGAGACCAGGAGCGGCACGTGGTAGTGCCCGCCGCCCGCCGCCGTCGCGAATCGGACGGGCACGACATCGAGGAACGGGGGGTCCGCGAGCGCCCCGCCCGCGGCGCGGAAGTACGCGCCGACGTGAAAGAGGAGCTCGTAGCGCCCCGGCTTCATCTCGCCCGGGGTGAGCAGTGGCGCGTCCGTCCGGCCGTCGGCGTTGGTCGTCGCGGTCTTGATGAGTCGCGCGCGCCCGTCGGCGTCCACCTCCGAGAGGTCGATGCGCACGCCGCCGGCCGGGCGGCCGCGCGCGGTGTCGAGCACGTGCGTCGTCAGGCTCATCCGAGCGCGTCGAGGCGCAGGCGCGCGATCTCCGCGATCTGCGTCAGCGCCGTCGCGATCTCCTCGTCCTCGCTGTTGCGCAAGCGGGTCTCGAACGCGGCGAGGATCGCGTGCTTGTCGTGGCGGCGCACCGCGATGATGAACGGAAAGCCGAACTTCTCGCGGTACGCCGCGTTCAGGCGCTCGAACCGCGCGTACTCCTCGTCGGTGAGGCGATCCAGCCCGGCGCTCGCTTGCTCCGCCACCGACGACGCCGTCATCGTCCCCGCGCGCGCGGCCGTGCCGGCGAGGTCCGGATGCGCGCGGATCAACGCGAGCTGCTCCTCGCGCGACGCCGTCTCCACCATCGCGACCATCACCGCGTGCAGCGCCTCGACGCTGGCGAACGGGCGGCACTCGAACGCGTGCTCCGCGACCCAGGGCGAGTCCTCGAAGACGCCGCCGAGCAGGGCGCGGAACTCGCCGCGCTCGAGCCGGTTGACCACCGCGATCGACGGCGCGGCCACCTGACGTCCTTCCGCTACGGGCGCGCCGGGGCGCCGTCGAGGGCGGCGCCCTGCGCGATCCACCGCGCGAGGAGCGCGCGCTCCAGCTCCGTGATGCCGGTTTTGTTCGCGAGCGGCATGTTCTTCAGCAGCACCACGCGCGTGCGGATCGTCTCGGCGTGCGCGCGGATGCTCTCGGGCGCGTCGAACGTCACGTTGTTCGGCGCCACCTTGAAGACGTCGTCGGTCGGCGTCCGCGAGTGGCACGAGACGCAGCGGCGCTCGATCACGCCTTTGACCGCCGCGAACGCGACGCGGTCGCCGCCCCCGGCTCCGCCGCCGAGCCACGCGGGCGACGTCAGAAAGACGGCGACACCCAGCGCGGCCGCCGCCGGCACGAGCCACCAGTCGGTCGGCTTGCCCTTGTCGCGCGCGAGCATGACCTGGCGCACGGCGGCGCCGGCGACGATCAGCAGCACCAGCATCAGCCAGTTGAGCGGGTGCGCGTAGAGCGCCGGGTAGTGGTGCGACAGCATCATGAAGATCACGGGGAACGTGACGTAGCTGTTGTGCGTCGAGCGCTGCTTGGCGCGCGTCGAGAGCGTGTCGTCCACCGTGCGCCCGGCTTCGGCGGACGCGATCAGATCCTTCTGCGCGGGGATGATCCGCATCCAGACGTTCGCCACCATGATCGTGCCGAGCATCGCGCCGACGTGGATGAACGCCGCGCGCCCGCTCAGCACCCGCGTCAGGCCGTAGACGACCGCGAAGAGCAGGATCCACGACACGACGACGGCAGGGCGTCCGGACCCGCGCGCGAGCGGCGACGTCCAGATCTGGTCGTACACCGCCCACGAGACGATCAAGAGTCCGACGCCGACGACGGCCGCCCACCCCGGCGTGATCGACGACACCGCGGGATCGACGAGGTAGAGGCCGCCCGTCATGTAGTAGACGAGCACCAGCAGCGGGAACCCGGTGAGGAACGTCATGCCCGCTTCCCACTTGAACCAGTGAATCGGTGACGGCAGCTGCCCGGGCGGCAGCTTGCGCCGCTCGACGAGGTAGAACCCGCCGCTGTGCAGCAGCCACGTGTAGCCTTCGAGGTCCGGACGCGAGAGATTCGTGCGGATCAGCGCGGCGTCGAGCCACATGAAGTAGAGCGACGTGCCGATCCAGCCGATGCCCGCGATGAGGTGCGCCCAGCGGAGCCCGAGGTTGAGCCAGTCGAGAATCACCGCGTCCACGCGCTACTCCGCGTAGGCCCAGCCGGTCATCCGGCGCTCGATCACCGCGAAGATCCCGTAGAGCACGACGCCCATCGCGGCGAGGACGAAGAGTCCGCCGAACGCGAGCGCCGTGTTGAAGTCCGACGCGGCCACCGCCATCAGATAGCCGATGCCGGCGTTCGACGCAACCGTCTCCGAGATGACCGAGCCCACGAACGCGGACGAGACCGCGACCTTCAGCGAGGCGAAGAAGAGCGGCATCGTGCGCGGCACGCCGACCTTGCGGAAGATCTGCCATCGCGAGGCGCCGAGCACCCGCAGCACGTCGCGCAGCTCCGACTCCAGCGTCGCGAGGCCGACCGCGACGTTCACGGCGACGGGGAAGAACGCGAGGAGGAACGCCGTGAGCACGGCCGGCACCGTGCCGATGCCGAACCACATGACGAGCAGCGGAACGACCGCGGCCTTGGGGATGCTGTTGAAGCCGACGAGCAGGGGGTAGAGCGCGTCGTGCACGGCGGCCGACGCGCCGATCGCGAAGCCGAGCAGGAGGCCGAGGCCGACGGCGGCGCCGAAGCCGATCATCGTGGTGACGAGCGTGTACCGCGCGTGGAACGCGATCGGTCCGGCGGTGCTCGCCATCGTCTGCGCGATGCCGCTCGGCGGCGGCAACACGATCGGCTGGATCCGGAAGAGCGGCACGGCCACTTCCCAGAGGAGCACGAGCGCCGCGAACACGGCGAGCGGCAGGACGACCTTGCGCGCGCGCTTCACGCGACGGCTCCGCGCGGCGGCCGGATCTCGTCGCGCATCTGGCGGATCAGCTCGGTCCCGTCATGGCTGTAGAGGTCGGCCATGCTCCGCGGCGCGGCGAATGTCACCGGATGCACGTACGCGAGGCGCCCGGGATGCGTGCGCATCACGTAGATCGTGTCCGCGAGGAACACGGCCTCGCGCAGATCGTGGGTCACCAGCACGCCCGTGAACTCGCGCTCGAGGCGGAGCGCCTGGTGCAGCTCCCACATCTCCTCCCGCGTGAACGCGTCGAGCGCGGCGAAGGGCTCGTCGAGCAGGAGCAGCGCGGGCTCGTGGATCAGCGCGCGGCAGAGGCTCACGCGCTGGCGCATGCCGCCGGAGAGCTCGCGCGGCTGCCGATGCTCCGAGCCTTCGAGCCCGACCGTGTGGAGGAGACGCAGCGCCCGCTCCCGCCACGCGGCGCGCTCCGGCGCGCGCGGGTCGCCGTTCTCGCGGAGGATCTCCAGCGGAAGGAGCAGGTTGTCGAGCACCGTGCGCCACGGCAGCAGCACGGGGTTCTGGAACGCCATGCCGACGTTCTTCAGCGGCCGCGTGACCGCCTGTCCGTCGACGAGGACGCTGCCGTGCGAGGTGGTGAGCAGTCCGGCGATCAGCTTGAGCAGCGTCGACTTGCCGCAGCCGCTCGGCCCGACGAACGCGACGGTCGCGCCGCGCGGCACGTCGAGCGACACCCCTTCGACGGCGCGGATCACGCGCCCGTCGCTCGTCCGGTAGTCGAGGCCGACGTCGCGGAGCGAGACCGCGTTAATCGAGCTTCCGCTCCGCGGCCGGCGGCAGGTAGGCGCCGGTGAACACCTGCGCGACGGTGGGCTTCGACGGCAGCTCGAACGAGACGGCGACCTGATCGATCGCGCGCTGCATCCGCGCCGGGTCGACGGCGAGGAGCCCGTTGCGGCGGACCTCGTCGTTGACCATGTTCGCGGCGATCGCGAGCTGCAGGCGCTTCAGTTCGGTCGCCTCGTTCGACAGCGGCTCGGCGGCCTTGATGTGCGTGATGGCCGTCTTCGGATCTTTGAGCGCCGCCTTGAACCCGGTGTTCAGCGCGGCGAGGAAGCGCCGCACGGTCTCCTCGTTCGCCTTGAGCCAGTCGACGCGCACGACGACGGCGTTGCCGTAGAGGTCGATGCCGTAGTCGCTGTACTTGAACGCGACGACCTCGCTCTCCGGGACCTTGAGGTTCTCGGTGAGGTTGAGGAAGCCGGTGAAGTAGAAGCCGGAGATCGCCTTCACGTCGCCCTTCACGAGCGCGGGCTCGCGCAGCGGCGGCGCCATGTTCGTCCACGTCACGCTGTCCGCCGGCAGCCCGACGTTCTTCGCGAAGATGGGCCAGAGCCGCCGCGGCGCATCGCCCGCCGGCGCGCCGATCGTGGCGCCCTTCAGATCCTTCGGCTCCTTGATCCCGTTCTTCTTCAGCGAGAGCAGCGAGAACGGCGGCGAGTTCAAGACGATGCCCACGGCGATCAACGGCGTCTGCGGGTTCTTCACGTTGTACTCGATCATCGAGTTGATGTCGCCGTAGCCCATGTCGTAGGTGCCGGTCGCCACCTGCTCGATGGTCTTCTGCGAGCCCGTCCCGCGATCGATCGTGACGTCGAGGCCCCTGGCCTGGAACGCGCCGGTCGCCTTCGCCGTGATGAACGGCGCCTGCGGCCCCTGGATCTGCCAGTCGAGCGCGAACTTCACCTTGGTCTGCGCGCCGGCGGCGGGGGCGAGGGCGAGGACGGCGAGGACCGCGATCGCGAGCATCCGCGTGATCGTCATGGGCGTCTCCGTGCGCCGGTCACGCCGGCGCGGTGCAGTGAATGAAAGTTTCATCCGGCGAAGGCATGGCGAGCCACGCCGGCCCCGAGTCATGCGCGGGCGCCCGCGAGGGCGCACGTGAAGCGTTGACA
>Ga0194121_10001561_pt1 | contig 38465 bp, 36 predicted proteins | sample TA2MahCa50mmetaG_FD_148609 | JGI IMG/M metagenome (GOLD analysis project Ga0194121, IMG submission 148609) | Freshwater microbial communities from Lake Tanganyika, Tanzania - TA2015020 Mahale Deep Cast 50m | ecosystem: Environmental > Aquatic > Freshwater > Lake | place: Tanzania: Lake...
TCCGCCGCGCGGCCGTGCTCGTCATCGCCGCCGCGCGGGATCCGGAGCGGCCGCTCCGGCTCGGGGCGGCCGACCTGGCGGCGCTACCGCGCAGGGCCGTGCTCGTGAACGTCGCCCGGGGCGGCATGGTCGACGAAGCGGCGCTGTTCGACGCGCTTCGTGACGGCCGTGTCGCGGGCGCCGGCCTCGATGTGTTCGAGCGCGAGCCCTACGACGGGCCGCTCCGCGAGCTGCCGAACGTGATCATGTCGCCGCACGCCGCGACGTCCGCCGTGGAGGCGCGGATCGCCATGGAGATCGAGTCGGTCGAGAACGTGCTGCGATCGATCAGCGCCTATCCTCTGTCGGAGAGATGACCACTCCCGCCCTCGAATGGGCCGGCCTCAACGTGCTGATCACCGGCGGGACGGGTTCCTTCGGGCGCGCGTTCGTCCGCTACGCGCTGGAGCACCTTCGCCCGGCGCGCCTTGCCGTGTTCAGCCGCGACGAGCTGAAGCAGTTCGAGCTACAGCGCGAGCACCCCGTGGAGCGGTACCCGAACCTGCGCATGTTCATCGGTGACGTCCGCGACCGCGAGCGCCTCTACCGGGCGTTCGACGGCATCGACGTCGTGGTGCACGCGGCCGCCCTGAAGCAGGTGCCGACGGCCGAGTACAACCCGCTCGAGGCGATCAAGACGAACGTCCTGGGGGCGGCGAACGTCATCGATGCGGCCATCGACCGCAACGTCAAGCGTGTGGTCGCGCTGTCGACCGACAAGGCCGCCAACCCGGTCAACCTCTACGGGGCGAGCAAGCTCTGCGCTGACAAGCTCTTCATCGCCGCGAACGCGTACTCCGGCAAGCACGAGACCCGGTTCAGCGTCGTTCGTTACGGCAACGTGATCGGCAGCAGGGGCAGCGTGATCCCTCACTTCCTCGACCAGCGCCCGACCGGCCGGATCACGATCACCGATCCGCGGATGACGCGCTTCCTTCTGCAGATCGAGCGCGGCGTCGAGTTCGTCGTGACGAGCCTAGGGCGCATGGTCGGCGGTGAGGTCTTCGTGCCGAAGATCCCCAGCGTCAAGATCGTCGACCTCGCGCGCGTCATCGCGCCCGAGTGCACGCAAGAGGTCGTGGGGATCAGGCCCGGGGAGAAGCTGCACGAGGTCATGGTCCCCGAGGACGAGGCGCACCTGACCCTCGAGTTCGACGATCACTACGTCATACAGCCGAGCCACACGTTCTGGGCCCACGGTGACTACGGGCGAAGCTCGGGTGGCCGCCCTTGCCCGGAGGGCTTCCGTTACGCGAGCGACACGAATCCATGGCGGCTCTCGGATGAGGAGATCGCCGCGGTGGTACGCGGATCCGTCACCAGCGCGCAGCGATCCGGTGACGGCAGCGGGACGGGCCGTGACAGGGCCGTCGCCATCGGCCACGGTTAGCGCTCCCGTCCTCGAGGGCCCGCGGCTGCGGCTTCGACCGCTCGGTCCCGACGACGTCGGTAGCGCGTACGTTCGATGGCTGAACGACCGTGAGGTGACGCGGTACCTCGAGTCGGGGCGCGAGCCCGTGACGGAGGCGGACCTCCACCGGTACCTCGAGCGGTTCGCGGGCAGCCGGACGGACTTCATCTTCGCCATCGTCGAGCGGGATCGCGGACGTCACATCGGCAACGTCACGCTCAACCACGTCGACGCCGCCGCGCGGACGGCGGATACAGGGCTGATGATCGGTGAGCGGTCGGCGTGGGGGCGGGGATACGCGACCGAAGCGTGGGCGCTCCTGCTCGACTGGGCCTTCCGAGCGCACGGCCCCCTCGCGATCCAGGCGGGAGCGTGCGCGGGCAACGTCGCGAGCGTGAAGGCGCTATTGAGGTTGGGATTCAGGCTCGAGAACGTCGTCCCCGATGCGTGCCGGGTGGACGGCGCGCGGATGGATGCGCTGCGGTTCACCCTTTCAGCAGAGGACTTCGATCGAGCCGGCGCGGTCTTCGTCCGCGGCCATCCGTCGTGACCGTGCCCATCGCTCGCCTCGCCATCGAAGGTGGCGTCCCGGTCCGGTCCGTGATGCTGCCGTACGGGCACCAGCTCGTCACCGACGACGACGTCGCCGCGGTGGCCGGCGCCCTGCGCTCGGACTGGCTGACGACGGGGCCGCTCGTCGCGCGGTTCGAGGGCGACTTCGCGGCCTTCGTGGGTGCTCGCCACGCGGTCGCTGTGAGCAGCGGGACCGCGGCCCTGCACGCGGCGGCATACGCGGCGGGTATCGGCCCGGGCGACGAAGTGATCGTTCCGGCGCTCACCTTCGTCGCGAGCGCCAACTGCGTGCGGTACCTCGGCGGGACCGTCGTGTTCGCGGACGTCCGGCCGGACACGCTGACCCTCGACCCGCTGGATGTCGCGCGGCGCATCACCGCGCGGACGAAGGCCATCGTGGCGGTCGACTTCGCGGGTCTCCCCTGCGAGCTCGATGACCTGCTCGCGATGGCGAGCGCATCCGGCGCGGTCCTGATCGAGGACGCCGCTCACGCGGTCGGCGCGACATACCGGGGCCGGCCGGTCGGCTCCATCGCGCCCCTCTCGACCTTCAGCCTTCACCCGGTGAAGCAGATGACGACCGGCGAGGGCGGCGTCGTCACGACCGCGTCCGATGCTCATGCCGCCAGCATGCGTCGCTTCCGCAACCACGGCATCGATCTGGACGCGCGGCAGCGCGGCGACCTCGGCACGTGGACCTACGACGTCTCGGATCTGGGATTCAACTACCGCCTCACGGACGTGCAGTCGGCGCTCGGCTCGTCCCAGCTCCGGCGCATCCCGCAGTGGTCGATCCGCCGACAGGAGATCGCCGCGCGCTACCTGGCGGCGTTCGCCGACCTCCCGAGCGTCGAGCTTCCCGCGACCGCCGGCGACCGGACGTCGGGCTGGCATCTGTTCGTGATCCGCCTCCGCCTTGAGCGCTTCACTGTCGACAGGGCGCAGGTGTTCCGCGCACTCCGCGCGGAGAACATCGGCGTCAACGTCCATTACGTTCCGGTGCCCTGGCACTCCTACTACCGGCAGCTCGGTCACCGACGCGGCGGCTGGCCGGTGACGGAGGATGCGTATGAGCGGATGATCACGCTTCCGCTCTGGGCGGGCATGACCGACCAGGACGTCGCGGATGTCATCAACGCGGTTCGCAAGGTCGTGGTCGCGTATTCCCGTGACGGAGCGGTCGCGCGCTGAGCGCACGCCCCTCGCGGCTCGGCCTTGGGACCGTCCAGTTCGGCATGGACTACGGGTTCAGCGCCAGGAAGGCGCAGGACACGGTCGACGAGATCCTCGAGACGGCGAAAGGGATCGGCATCACCTTCGTCGACACCGCTCGTGGCTATGGGGACAGCGAGGCGAAGATCGGGGACCACCTGCGGCGTCGCGGGTACCCGGGCCTCGTCCTCGCGACGAAGCTCGCACCGGACATCCCGGTGAGCGTCGCCGACGGCGCGGAGCTGAAGGCGAGCATCCTCGCCTCGATCGACGCGTCACGGAGGGCGCTCGGTAGGGACGTGCTCGACATCGTCCTCTTGCACCGCTCCGAGGACTGGATCCTGCGGAGCGACATGTTGTGGACGACCGTCAGCGAGATCGGGTCGACCGGCGTGTGGAAGTCGTTCGGCATCTCCGTCTACGACGTGCCCGCGGCCCGTGCGGCCCTCGATGCCGGCGCGGGGATCGTCGAGGTGGTCGAGGCCCCATACAACGTCTTCGACCGTCGCTTCGCCGCGCTCGCTCGCCAGTTCGAGCGGCAGGGCGTCCATGTCGTCTCACGGTCGGCGTTCCTGAAGGGGCTGATCCCACTACCCACGGACGCCCTGCCGCCCTGGGCGGCGGAACTCGCCCCGGCGAAGCGGCGGCTGGAGGATCTCGCGGCCGAGGGCGGGACGAGCGTCGCCGAACTCGCGCTCCGGGCCTGCCTGCGCGCACCGTTCATCGGCTCGACGATCGTCGGTGTCGACTCTGCCACGGAGCTTGCGGCGAATGCTCGCTCGCTCGCGCCACGCCCCGACCTCGACCGCGTCCTCGATGAAGTCGAGCGGATCGATGTCGATCCCGCCTCGATCGATCCACGGCGCTGGCTCGCGCACGGGTTCTGACACCCCGCGCCTTTGTCCCGGTCAGGCCGCTCGGCTAGCGTATCGGGAGTGAAGACCCCCTCCGTCGAGCGTAGCGGCGCACACGCGCTCGGCGCCGGGCAGGGACTCTGGGAGCGCGCGAAGCGCGTCATCCCGGGCGGCAGCATGTTGTTCTCCAAGCGTCCGGAGCTCTGGCTGCCCGACCTCTGGCCGGCGTACTTCAGCCGCGCCGAGGGTCACCGTGTGTGGGACCTCGAGGGCCGTGAGCTCATCGACATGCTCTTCGCCGTGGGGCAGAGCACCCTCGGGTACGGTCACCCGGAGGTCGACGCCGCCGTCCGCGACGTGATCGCGGCCGGCAACATGTCTTCGCTGAACTGCCCCGAGGAAGTGGGGCTCGCCGAGCGCCTCGTCGAGCTGCACCCATGGGCCGACATGGTGCGCTTCGCCCGCACCGGTGGCGAAGGCAACGCGATCGCCATCCGGATCGCACGAGGCGCGACCGGCAAGGACGCGATCGCTTTCTGCGGGTACCACGGCTGGCACGACTGGTACCTCGCCGCGAACCTTGGCAGCGACGACAGCCTGAGGGGCTATCTCCTGCCGGGGCTCGAGCCGAACGGCGTCCCGAGCGCGCTGCGCGGCACCGTGCGGCCCTTCGAATACAACGATATCGCGGGGCTCGAGCGGATCCTCGCGGCCGGCGATGTAGGCACGATATGCATGGAGGTCTCGCGCAGCTTCGGACCCGCGAACGACTTCCTTCAGCGCGTCCGACGGCTCGCCACCGAGCGCGGCGTCGTTCTCCTGTTCGACGAGTGCACCTCGGGGTTCCGCCAGACGTTCGGCGGGCTGCACAAGCACTACGGGGTCGACCCCGATATCGCGACATTCAGCAAGGCGCTCGGCAACGGGTACGCCGTGACGGCGGTGCTCGGCCGCCGCGAGGTGATGGAGGCAGCCCAGTCCAGCTTCATCAGCAGCACCTTCTGGACGGAGCGCATCGGTGCGGCCGCCGGGCTAAGGACGCTCGAAGTGATGGAGCGCACGCGCTCGTGGGAGCGGATCACCGCGACGGGTCTCTCCATCATGGATCGGTGGAAGCGCCTCGCGACCGCCCACGGGGTAGCCATCCAGGTGAGCGGGCTTCCGGCGCTGGCCGCGCTCAGCTTCAGCGGCCCGAACGCGCTCGCCTACAAGACGCTGCTCGCGCAGGAGATGCTCGCGAAAGGGTATCTCGCCAGCACGATGGTCTATGTCTCGACCGCGCACACCCCCGAGGTCGTCGACGGCTACTTCGAGGCGCTCGACCCGGTCTTCCGGACGATCCGTGAGTGCGAGGACGGGCGGGACGTGGCATCTCTCCTCCAGGGACGGGTCTGCGAGACCGGGTTCAAGCGGCTCGCATGACCGTGCGGCGCATCGCCGTCATCCCCGCACGTGGCGGCTCGAGGCGGATCCCGGACAAGAACATCCGTCCGTTCTGTGGCAAGCCGATGATCGGCCACATCCTCGAAGCGGCCCGCGCGAGCGGTCTCTTCGACGTCATCCATGTCTCGACCGACAGCCCGCGGATCCGCGAGACCGTGGAGGGCCTCGGTGCCACCGTGGACTTCATGCGCCCGCGCGAACTCGCCGACGACCTCACTCCCGTCATGCCGGTGCTGCGCTTCGTGGTCGAGCGCTACGTCGAACGCGGGCGCCGCTTCGACCAGGTATGGCTCCTCAGCGCCTGCGCCCCCTTCGTCGAACACGTCGACCTGCGCGCCGCCGCGAGACGGCTCGACGGCGCTCCGCCCGGCACCTCGCTGATGACGATCGCGCAGTACCCTGTGCCGATCGAGTGGGCGTACCGGCGCGCGCCCGATGGGATGCTCACGCCTGTCCAGCCGGGCATGTTCACGGTCCGCTCCCAGGATCTCGAGAAGGCGTACTTCGACACCGGCAGCTTCGCCGTGCTGCCGGCGGCATCCGTGCTCGGGTCCGAGGGGGCAGGAACGAACGTCGGGTTCATGGGCCACGTGATCGACCGGACCAGGGCCGTCGACATCGATGACGAGGAAGACTGGGCGCTCGCGGAAGCTCTGTTCCGCCAGCGACAGGGGGAGCCCAGCCCCATGAGCGTCAGATGAAGCGGGACGAGGCGCTCGAGCTCATGCGCGAGATCCTCGAAGGACTTCGCCGCTCGGGTCTCGCCGAGGCAGGTGATCCCCTCGGCGCCGAGACGGTGCTCATCGGCGCGGGCGCCGCGCTCGACTCGGTCGGATTCGTCACGTTCATCGCCGAGCTCGAGGATCGGCTCAGCGCGGGACGGCGGGAGCCCGTCGAGCTCATCCTGACCGATGTCTGGCAGTTCAACCGGGATGATCCGTTCCTGAGCGCCGGCGTGCTCGCGGACTACTGCGCGCAGGAGGTGGCCGGGCGCTCGTGACCGATCGGGCGGTCATGCTCGTCACCGGGACGAGCCGCGGCATCGGACTCGGGATCGCCGAGTACTTCGTCGAGCGCGGTTACACGGTGTGCGGTTGCAGTCGCTCGGCCGGCACGCTGGACTCCCCGCACTACCGCCACACCGTCCTCGACGTGGCCGACGAGCCGGCGGTCCGCGCATGGATCGCCGCCGTGGCGCGCGATCTCGGACGGATCGACGTAGCGGTCTGCAATGCGGGCATCGTCGGGTCGTCGCTCATGCTGTCCGTCACGCCGACGAAGACGTGGGACGAATTCGCGACGACGCACATGCGCGGCGTCTTCCTCGTGTGTCGCGAAGTCTCGAAGGTGATGGTCCGGCAGCGTGGGGGGCGGATCGTGAACCTGTCCTCGCCGGCCGTCGCGTGGCACATGCCCGGAGCGGCCGCGTACGCCGCGACGAAGGCCGGGATCGAGGAGATGACGCGAGTGCTCGCGGCAGAGCTCGCACCGGCGGGCGTGACGTGCAACGTCGTGCGTCCGGGTCTGGTGCTGACCGGCACCGCCCGCGCGCTCGGCGGTGACCGCGCCGCGTCGATGTTGGATCGGCAGACCATCAGGCGCGAGGTCACCATCGAGGAGATCTGTCACGTGATCGAGTTCTTCGCCGCGCCGGCGAGCACGGCGATCACCGGACAGACGCTCAGCATGTGCCTGATCGGCTGAGCGTCGCCGTCCCGGAGACGTATCAGCATGGTGCGTTCTCCGTAGCGGCCATCCCCACGGGTGAGCGTTGGGGGGCCATCTGCTACGTCGTGCGCGACGCGTCCTCGGGCGAGGCGGTGATCGTCGATCCGGGAGGAGCGTCCTCCGCGATCCGCGCCGCCGTCGCCGGCTTGGGCGCTTCGGTCCGCGGCGTCCTGTTGACGCACGCGCACCACGATCACGTGGGTGCCGCCGCCGAGGTCGCCGCTCATTTCGGGGTCCGCTGCCACATCCACTCGGCGGACTTCAAGCTCCTTCGCAAGGCGGCGACCTACTCGGTCGCGTTCGGGGGAAGACCGTTCCCTCCTGTGACCGACCCCGTCGCGCTCGACGCGGAAGGCTCGACCTTCGCGTTCGGCCCCCTGCGCATCGTGCACACGCCCGGCCATACGCCCGGGAGCTGCTCCTTCTTCTTCCCCGGCTTCGTCTTCACGGGCGACACCCTCCTTCACCGGGAGGTCGGCAGAACGGACCTACCGGGCTCGGACCGGGCTGCCCTCGTCGCGTCGGTGGACGAGATCATGCGGCTGGCATCCGACGACGACATCCTCTACGGCGGCCACCCACGCCCCTGGCGCGCGGGTGAGGCGCGCCGCTGGTGGGCCGAGCGGTGATGTCCCCGTCCGACCGCGTCCGGCCCGGCGGGGTCGGCGTCATCGGAGTCGGCCGGTACGTTCCGGAGAAGCTCGTGACGAACGAGCAGGTCGCGGCGTGGACCGGGATGAGCGCGGCGGCGATCGAGGAGAAGACGGGGATCCGCGCGCGCTATGTCGCCGCGGACGGCGAAACGGCCTCCGCGATGGCGGCCACCGCGGCGTCCCAGGCGCTCGAGACGGCCGGTGTGGATCCAGCGCGGTTGGGGATCATCGTCGCCTGCACGTTCACGGGCGACTACGTCTATCCGGCGATGGCCTGTCGGCTCCAGCAGCTGATCGGCGCGCGGAGCGCGGGGGCCTTCGACCTCATGGCGAACTGCACCGGCTTCCAGGTGGGTCTCGACATGGTCGCGAGCCGGATGATGGTCGACCCGACGATCGACCACGCGCTCGTCGTGGGCGCCGCGCTCCAATCGCGCTTCATCGACTGGTCCGACGCGGACTCCGCGATCTACTTCGGCGATGGCGCGAGTGCCGCCGTGCTCGGCCGCGTGCCGGAGGGGTACGGGATCATCGCGTCAGACGTCTACACCAATCCCGCGGCGTTCGAGTCCGTGCGGCTGCGCGGGGGCGGCTCGAGCCATCCGCTGCGCCCCGACAACATCTCGCAGGGCCTGCAGTACTACGAGGTGGACGGCCTCGAGGTGTGGAAGCAAGTCGTCCGCTACCAGCCGCAGAACATCCGCCGCGCGCTCGAGAAGGCCGGCATGACGACGGACGACGTCGATGTGTTCATCTTCCACCAGGCTAATCTTCGGCTCATCGAGTACCTCATGGGGAAGATGAGGAAGCCGATGTCCATGACATACACGAACGTCGCCGCGATCGGGAACACGGCCGACGCCTCCATCGGTCTCGCGCTCTGCGACGCGGTCCGGGCGGGCGCGATCCGCCGCGACGACATCGTCGCGGTCTCGGGGGTGGGCGCCGGATTCACCTTCGGGACCTCCGTCCTCCGCTGGTACTGACGGGGAGTGGGAGCGCAGCGCGGATTCGACGAGATCCAGGTCGGCGACCACGCCACGCTCGAACGCGTCATCACCGCCGCGGACGTGTCCGCGTTCGCCGACCTCTCGGGGGACCGCAATCCCCTCCACGTCGACCCCGGGTACGCGCGCCTGACCGAATTCGGCCGTCCGGTCGTGCACGGCATGCTCTCGGCCTCGTTCATCTCGACCCTGATCGGCATGCATCTGCCGGGTCCCGGTGCGCTCTGGACCAGTCAGACGCTCAACTTCAGGGCGCCGGCGTTCGTCGGAGACGCCGTCACCGTGCGTGGGGAGGTCCGCCAGAAGGTCGTCGCCGCGCGACTCCTCCTCATCGACATCACGGTCACCACGGCGGCAGGGACCGTCATCGTGGACGGTCAGGCAACGGTGAAGGTGATCGATACAGTCAGGCGGACGGACATGGAGCAGGGGACCGGGAAGCGCACGATCGTGGTCACCGGCGGCGCCGGCGGTATCGGCGGCGCGATCTGCCGCGCCCTCGGCGCACAGGGCCACGATGTCGTGGTCAACTACCGCTCGAACGGCGATGCGGCGGCGAACGTCGCCGCCGAGGTCGCGGCCGCCGGCGGACGTGCCATCACGGTGGCCGGCGATGTGAGCGACCCGGGCGCCGCGTCGGAGCTGTTCGGGCGGGCGCGCGCCGACTTCGGCCGCGTCGACGGGTTCGTCCACGCGGCCGGGCCGGGCAACGCACCGATGACGTTCGAGGCCCTCGCCTGGTCTGACGTTCGCGAGCAGGTCGAGGTCCACATCGGCGGCGCGTTCAACTGCGCCAAGGCCGCGCTGCCCTTCATGCTCGAAGCGGGCGGAGGCTCGATCGTCGTCATCGGCTCGATCTACGCGGACGGCGTGCCTCCTGCGCAGCAGCTTCGGTACGCGGTCGCGAAGGCGGGCCTCGCCGCGTTCGCGCGTTCGCTCGCCGTCGAGCTCGGGCCGAAGCGGATCAGGGTGAACGTCGTCTCCCCAGGAATGACGATGACCAGGATGATCGAAGCACTACCGGAAAAGGCGAAGATGCTTGCGAAAGCGCAGACCCCGCTCCGTCAGCTCGCCGATCCGCGCGACGTCGCGCAGGCCGTAGCGTTCCTCCTCGGCCCCTCAGCGGGTCACATCACGGGTGAGACGCTTCGCGTCTGCGGCGGCATCGCCATGATCTGAGGCGGGCTCGTATGAGCACGGCCGTGAGCGACCATCCGAACGTCGCCAGGATCATCGAGATCATCGGGAGACAGAACCCCCTGCAGAGGAAGCGGATCTCGGCCTTCGTCTCGACCCAGGGGTCCGAGTACTGGGAGTTCGCGGAATCGCTCAGCCGGACGCTCAACGAACGTCTTCTCCGGTCGGACGAGAGCGCACAGGAAGCGGCGCGCTCCTACAACAGGATGTGCATGGACTTCGTGAACGAGCAGATCCGCTTCAAGAAGACGGGCCGATACTCGCTCGACGACGCGGCGGTGGCGCATGACGAGGTGTACAGCCGCCCTGACGTGATGCGCTACTACATGATCGGTCTGCTCCTGTCATACATGTTCTGGCCGAACCACTACGCGATGCTCCGCTTCCTCGACGAGCACCTTCGTACCCGCGCGATCGCGAAGTACCTGGAGATCGCACCGGGCCACGGACTGTTCACCGCTCGCGCCGTGCGGAGATCGCCGCGGCTCCGCGGCATGCTCGTGGACATCAGCCCGACCGCTCTCGAGGTGTCGCGGAGCATCCTCGAGGCCTTCGAAGTCGACCTGAGCCGTCTGGACGTCGTGCGCGGGGACTTCCTCGAGGTCGACCTCGGCGAGACGGAGTTCGACTTCATCTCGATGGGTGAGGTCCTCGAGCACGTGAACGAGGCGGACGTCCTGCTCGCCCGCGCCGCGCGGCTGCTCACTCCGGATGGCGCGATCTTCATGACGACCTGCGCGAACTGCCCGGCCCTTGACCACGTCTACCACTTCCACAACGTGAGGGAGATAAGGGAGCTCATCGCGAAGGCTGGCCTCGCGATCGGGGCCGAGATGGCGTTGCCCTCCGAGCCGTTCCCCGAGGAGGTCTGGGAGCGCGAGCTCGTCACGATCAACTATTGCTGCATCCTCACGCCGGCATGAGCCCTTCTGAGCCCGACACGCGCGATGCCGTCCGCGTCGCGCTCGACCGGGTCCGGACCGACGGCACCTACACGGCGTACCTTGCCGCGCAGAACGCGCTCGCGGCCGACCCGAGCGGGGAGCCCGTCCGGATCGCCGTGCTGCGCAACTTCACGGTGGAGCCGATCCTCCCGGTCCTGGAGGTGGAGCTCGCGCTCAGCGGCCTGAAGGCGAGCATGTACGTCGGCGACTTCGACGCCGTCGCCGCCGACGCGCTCGACCCGGACGGCGGCCTCGCCCGTTCATCACCTGATGTCGTGATCCTCGCCCTGTGGCTGGAAGGCCTCGCTCCCCGCCTGGTCGGCCGCTTCCCGTCTCTCACGGATGACGAGGTGGCGGCAGAGACCCAGCGCGTCGTCGGATACGTGCGCGACATGCTCGTCGGAGTGCGCCGGTCGACGAACGCGCCGATCATCGTGAACAACTTCCCGCTGCTCGGTCGGCCGGCCCTGGGGATCCTCGACGCGCAGGGCGAGGCCTCGCAGCATGGTTCGATCCTCGCCATCGGACGCGGCCTGCTCGGCGTTGCCCGAGACATGCCGGATGTCTTCATCGCCGACCATCTCTCCGTCTTCGCGAACGTCGGCAGCAGCGACGGGTTCGATCGGAAGAAGTGGCTACACCGGCGCAGCCCGGTCGGTACGGTCGCGCTCGCACCGCTCGGGCGGGAGTACGCCCGGATCATCCGGGCGCTGCGCGGACGTGTTCGCAAGTGCGTGGTCGTCGACTGCGACGACACGCTCTGGGGCGGCGTCGTCGGCGAGGATGGACCCCACGGGCTCGCGCTCGGCGAGGGCCCCGGAGCGGCGTACACCGCGCTGCAGCGCGAGCTGCTGAATCTGCACGACCGCGGCGTTCTCCTCGCCGTCTGCACGAAGAACAACGAGGCCGACGTCCTCGAAGTCCTCGACGGTCATCCCGAGATGCTCGTCAGGCGCTCGCACCTTGCGGCGTACCGGATCAACTGGGACGACAAGGCCTCGAACCTGCGTGCCATCGCGTCGGAGCTGAACATCGGTCTCGACAGCATGGTGTTCGTCGACGACTCCGCGTTCGAGTGTGGGCTCGTGCGCGAGAGCCTGCCCGAGGTAGCGGTCATACATCTCGACCCCGCAAAGGGAGACCTCGCGACCCAGCTGACCGACCCAGGATGGTTCGATGCGCTCATCACTTCGAGCGAGGACGCGCTGCGGACGGCCCACTTCAGGGCGGAGGCGACGCGGCGCGACATCCAGAGCGCGGCGTCTTCGCTCGACGAGTACCTGGAGCACCTCGGGATGGTCGCGGAGATCGAGCCGGCATCCGACGCCACGATCCCCCGGATCGCCCAGCTCACACAGAAGACGAACCAGTTCAACCTCACGACCCGCAGGTACACTGAGGCGGATATCCGACGCTACGCGGAGTCGCCGTCTGCCGAAGTCCTTTCGATGCGCCTTCGCGACAAGGTCGCGGACCTCGGGATCATCGCGGTCGCGATCGTGCGTTATGCAGGGGAGATGGCCGAGATAGATTCGTTCCTGATGAGCTGCCGCGCGCTCGGCCGTGGCGCAGAACGTGTCCTGTTCGACGAGGTGTGCCGTCGCGCGCGTGAGCGCGGATGCACGCGGATCGGCGGCGTGTACCTGCGCACGCCCAAGAACGAGCAGGTGGCCGGGTTCTACCCATCGGTCGGCCTCGGCGCTGAGCCGGCGGACGGACCCGGTGTCCGCTTCGCGGCCGAGATCGCCGGGGTGCGGGCGGCACCGTCGCACATCAACGTCGTACGCGGGCGGCACGCCGAAGTGGTCTCGTCATGAGAGCTGCGGAGACGCAGCTGAAGGAGGTGCTTTCCGACGTGTTCGGGGTCGAGCCGTCGGCGATCGACGACGAGGCCTCTGTTGACACGATCGAGAAGTGGGACTCGCTGAACCACCTCAAGCTCGTCCTTGCCCTCGAAGAGCGATTCGGGGTCAGCCTGAACGAGGAGCAGATCACCGAGATGCTCAACTACCCCCTGGTGAAGGCGGTGCTCGAGGAGCACGGGGTCGAGTTCAGCTAGCCGGCGATGACCGCCGTCGGAACGTACCTCGAGCGGTTGCAGGCGGGTGGCCCCGCGCCCGCGGTCCACGAAGCCGGGGTCGAGCACAGTTACCACCAGCTGATGGAGCGCGCCGACCAGTGGTCCGGCGTGCTCGAGGGCCACGGGATCGGCGGCGGATCGGTCTGCGCGTTCGTCGGGGATCACTCCCTCGACACGATCGCGCTCCTCCTCGCGCTCATTCGGCGGCGCGCCGTCGCGGTCCCGTTCACGCCGGCGTCCCGCGGCGAGATGGCGAGATGCCTCGGCATCGCCGGGGCCCGATCGCTCGTCGAGCCCGACGGGTCCGGTCGTTGGCGCGTCAGGCCCACGGATGTCACCTCGACGAATCCGCTCATCGACTCGTTCCGCGCGGCGGACGAGCCCGGTCTCGTCGTGTTCACGTCGGGCTCGACGGGAGAACCGAAGGGCATCCTGCACAGCTTCGAACGGGTCCTCCGGAAGTTCGTCGCGGCGCGCGAGGCGCATCGCACCGTGCTGTTCCTTCTGCTCGATCATTTCGGCGGCCTGAACACGCTCCTCGGCGTCTTCGCGAGCCTGGGTGTGGGGATCTGCCTGCGCGATCGTTCGCCGGCCGCGGTGTGCGACGCCATCGAGGTGGGGCGTGCCACGCTGCTGCCCACCACCCCGACGTTCCTCAACCTGCTCATCACGTCGGGTGCCTATCGCGGGCGTGATCTCTCCTCGATCCGCCTGATCACGTATGGCACAGAGGTCATGCCTGAGGCGACGCTCGTGCGCGCGCGGGAGATCTTCCCGGCCGCGGAGCTGAAGCAGACGTACGGGCTGTCCGAGCTCGGCGTGCTCCGGTCGAAGTCGGAGGCGAGCGGTTCGACGTTCGTCCGGCTCGGCGGGCCCGGATTCGAAGTGAAGGTCGTCGACGGGACGCTCTGGGTCCGTTCCGAGGCGAACATGATCGGCTACCTGAACGCGCCGAGCCCGTTCGACGGCGAAGGCTGGCTGTGCACCGGCGACAGGGTCGAGCAGAAGGGTGAGCTCGTGCGCATCCTCGGCCGCGAGAGCGACGTCATCAACGTCGGAGGGCAGAAGGTGTTCCCGGCCGAGATCGAGAACGTCCTTCGCGAGGCCGCCCATGTGAGCGATGCCACGGTCCGCGCGGCGGCCCATCCGCTGCTCGGCTCGGTCGTACACGCGACGGTGACGCTCGAGCGTCCCGAGGATCCGGTCGCGCTCCGCGAGCGTCTGCGGCGCCACTGCGCGGCCCGGCTCGCGCGATACAAGGTCCCGGTGCGCATCGATGTCGCGGACGAGCTCCCAGTCAGTGAGCGATACAAGAAGATCCGCGACGCGCTCGCCGACCGGCCGTGAGCCCGGACGACCCCGTTCTCCGGTTCGCGCGTCTGCGAGAGGAGGATCTCGAGACCGTCCTGCGCTGGCGCACGCGCCCCGACATCGCGGCCACGATGATCACGGACATCGAGCCGGACATGGTCGAGCAGCGGCGATGGTTCGCGCGCATCTCACTGGATCCGACCGTTCGCTACTGGCTCATCCGCTGGAGCGGGCGGCCAGTCGGCGTCGTCAACCTGGCCGCGATCGACGAAGGTCATCGGCGCTGCAGCGCGGGCTACTACGTCGGAGAGCGGGACCTGATCCAGCTCGGGGCGCTCATCCCGCCGTACGTGTACAATCACGTCTTCCGGGATCTCAGGATGAACAAGATCTATGGCGAGGTGATGGCCACGAACGCCGCCGCGCTCCGGATGCACGCCCTGCATGGTTACCGGCAGGTCGGGACGCTCCGCCAGCACGTGATGAAGCGGGGCCAGTTCGTGGACATGATCCTCATCGAGCTCCTCGCGGAGGACTGGCTCGCGCAGGAGCGATTCGCGCGGTACGTCGCCGTGTTCGAGTGATCCACGCACGTCAGGCGTCGGCGAAGACGTCGAGGAGCGCCTCCCCGGATCGGCGCGGATCGACGACAGCACCGGCGGCCTGAGCGAGCGCAGCGAGGCGGGCGCCGTCCCCGAGGAACGCCTCGATGCGGCTCGCATCGGCCCGGCCGATCCGGTCGCCCGGCCCGAGATACGCGCAGAGGCCGTCGCGATCGATAGCGGCAAGGAAGGCGGCCTGCGCCTCAGTCAGCGAGATCCCGAGGAAGGGGACCCGCATCCACATGAGCTCCCAGACGGTCGAGCCGCCGGCCGAGATCGCCGCATCAGCCGCGTCCATTTCCGCGGCCATGTCGTCAACGCTGCGCGCGAGGTCGAAGCGTCCCGGCTGCTCGCGCCCGAGCGCCCTGATGGCCTCGGGGACCTCGGTCAGGGGTCCGGCGATCACCCGGAAGCGCACCGAGCGAAGTCCGATCGCGTCCAGGACGGGCGCCAGCCGGGCGAGCGCATCGCGGGCGGCCGTCGCGCCGCCGCCGAGCGACACGAGGACCCGCCGTGGCGCTCCGGCGCGATCCACTCGCGGCGTCGCCCGGCGGAACTCCCGACGGAGCATGAGATACCGCGTGCCGAGACACCGCACCGTATGCGACGCCGTGGAGTACCGTGTGAGTTCGGCGCGATGATTCTGATCGAGCAGTACATCACCGACGAAGTGGTGGACCGGACCGTCAGCCACGGACATCACCTTCGCTCCAGCGGCGCGCGCCGCGGCCTGGTAGTCCGTCGCGAACGCCGTTCCGTCGAGCACGATCCAGGCGGCACCGATCCGCTCGGCGATCGCGGTGAGGCCGCGCGCATCGTCGATCGAGCCCGTGACCATCGCGCGCGGGAGCTCGTGGATCTCCAGCTCGCGCACGAACGAGGGCAGCGTGGCCGGATCCGTCTGGGTCGCGAGATGCACCTGACGGCCATGATCCCGAAGAAGCTGACCCAGAGCGGTCATGCGGCTTACGTGCCCCGAGCCGATCCGAGGCCCGGCGTCGGCGCGGATCAGGATCGGACGCATCGGTCCTCCTCCCGGAAGGGGGTCCGCTCATGACACCGCGCCCGATCTTCGTGCATGGTCACACCATCGGAGGGGACGCGGCGCCGTTCGTCATCGCGGAGATGTCGGCCAATCACAACGGATCCCTCGAGCGCGCGCTCGCCATCGTCGATGCCGCGGCGGACGCGGGCGCCCATGCGGTGAAGATCCAGACATACACCGCCGACACGATGACGCTCGACATCGACGCCGGTGAGTTCGCCATCACGGATCCCGGCAGCCTCTGGCGTGGCCGGACGCTGTACGACCTGTACCGCGAGGCGGCAACGCCGTACGAGTGGCACCGGGAGATCTTCGATCGATGCCGCTCGCGGGGGCTCGTCGGCTTCAGCTCGCCGTTCGACCCGACGGCCGTGGACTTCCTCGAGTCGCTCGGCGTCGGCATGTACAAGATCGCGTCCGCCGAGGTCGTGGACATCCCTCTCATCCGCCGCGTGGCCTCGACCGGCAAGCCTATGGTGATGTCGACGGGAATGACGGACCTGGCCGAGCTTTCGGAGGCGATCGACGCCGCACGCGGCCAGGGATGCCAGGACATCCTCGTGCTGAAGTGCACGAGCGCGTATCCGGCGCCCGTCGAGGCGTCGAACGTATTGACCATCCCCGAGATCCGGCGCAGGTTCGACGTGCACGTCGGGTTCTCCGACCACACGCTGGGGCTCGGCGCCGCGGTCGCGGCCGTGGCGCTCGGGGCCGTGGCGATCGAGAAGCACTTCACGCTCTCCAGGGAAGATGGTGGTGTCGATGCCGCATTCTCCGCAACGCCGGATGAACTCGCACGGCTCGTTCGTGAGACGGCCACGGCGCGGCGCGCGCTGGGCGGCGTCCAGCTAGCGCCGAGCGCCGACGAGATCGCCTCGCGCCGCTATCGCCGCTCCCTTTACATCGTCGAGGACATGAAGGCGGGCGACGTGTTCACGGCGGCGAATGTGCGTGCCATCCGGCCCGGCCTGGGGCTCGCGCCGAAGCACATCGACGCATTCATCGGGAGGGCGATCTCGCGTGACGCGCCGCGGGGGACCGCCCTGACGTGGGAGCATCTGGCGGACGCACGCCCCCGGCTTGCGCCTCGATCGAGCGGATGATCGGCGCGCGCATCCGATCCACGGCCCCGCCGTCGCGGAACGGGTCCAGATCGGCGAGCGCGCCCGACCAATCTCCCAGGTCCGAGTGTGCTGCTGGATCCCTGCGATAGGCATCGACGGCTCCGCGCAGACGGTGCCACCCGTCGAAGACGACGCGCCCGCTGAGCGACCTCAGCGGATGGTCCCGTAGGTCGTCGACGTCGACCATCACGCTGCGGACCCCGATGAGGTGACCCTCGAGCGACGCCGTGCCGGCGCTCAGCTTGCCGATACAGAGATCGGCGGCGAGCGCCGCCTCCGCGACGAACGTCTCACGCGATGAGTCGCTCGCGCCCCGGATCACGCAGCGCCCGCTGGCGACGAGATCGTCGAGCCGCGAAGCGACGCTCCCGATGCGCTGGCGGAGATCCCACGGCTTCTTGGGCTTCAGGACGAGGCCGAGGGTCGGGTCCTCCTCGACCCATCGGATGAGGAAGGCGTAGTCCTTGGCAGCCTGCGCGTTGGTGGCGAGGACGTCCCAACGATCCGCCGAGTTCTCGTCGAAGAAGCACATGACGAACGTCGCGCCGCCCGCCTCGAGCGTCGAGCGCGTCGCCCGGACGCTCGGGGAGCGCCGGAGCTCGGCGGCAGCTTCGACCGCGCCATCGGAGAGCGGCCCCGTGATGACATAGTGCTTCGCGGGTGACTCCAGAGAGCGCACCAGCTCCGCGAAGATCCCCGAGTACACGAGTTGGACCGTCTCGCCCGCGGTCACGAGCGTCGTCGGGCCGATGATGTTCGCGATCGAATACTGGTAGTTCACGCTCGTTCCACCGAGCGCGTCGAGCGCGAGGACCTGGCCGCTCGAGCCGTTCGAGCCCACCACATTGACCCGGATACCCGTCGAGCGAAAGAACGTGTACCAGGAGGCGTGCTCGAGAGCGAGCGACGCGACCGCCTTCGCCAGACCGAGCGGCAGTCGGCGCTGCCTCGCCGCCGTCTCGAGGACCGCTCGGCCGATGCGGATCCAGTGGGGAACGGCGACCCGGAGCGAGGCCGTGGTGACCAGGGGGACCTTCCCCACGACCGTGATGCCACGCTCGCGGAGCTTCGCCTCTTCGGCAGGGGGACGGCCTTCGTGGTCGTACAAGATCACGCGGAAGGCGTCCGATGGGCGGAGCCAGAAGAGCTCCGAGTGTCTCGTAGGGTCGAGCGACACCGCGCGGTGGCCGAACCGAAGACCGACGGCCGGCGGCCTCGATCCCGTCGATGCGGCCGCGGGCCGTCGAGCCCGCCGCGCGCGTACGCGGCCTGGGAGCTGGGCCGCGAGGCCCGCGCCGCGCAGGACGAGCCGCCCGCCGCTCAGACGTGGGTAACCGATGAGACGCAGCCCCTCCGCGCTCGCGACCTCGCGAACGCGGCCGATCCACGGCCGGTCCGCGATGAGAATGAGCACGTCGCGGAGGGGGACGCGCTCGCGTTCGGCGACCCGACGGGCGACCGCGATCCGCAGCCGCTCCTCCCGGACGGCCGTCTCGAGCATCTTGTCGAGGTGGAAGGCGACGGCGCGTGCGGGCCACGCCGGCTCGAGCGCGCGGACCACCGGCTCGCCGTGGATCCAGTCGGTCCGTATCGCCGAGGAGAGGGCGCGCGACTCCCGGAGGAGGCCGATGAGCGCGCACCCCCCGTCGGCGTTCGTGAGCTCGCCGATGTTCGCATCGACCTGGCGGACGGATCCGCGGATGAGTCCGGCGCGCGCCGCGAGCCCGACGATCCTCCCGCTGGCTGGCGTGAGCGGGTCGAAGTGCCAGATGTCAGCGGTCCGGCCCCGGATCGCGATCGCGGCGAGAGACCACACCGAGATGCGGTCCGCGAAGACGACGGCCACCGGCGCCGACAGTACAACGGTGACCGCTATCGTTCAGCCATGCGACGGGCGTTCCGCTGAGATGCGATCGCTCCTGTCCTTCGTCATCGAGTACAGGGTCGCGTATCTCGTCCTGTTCCTCTTCCTGATCGCCACGGCCGTTCTCGAGGGGCTCGGGCTCGCGGTCCTCTACCCGCTCCTCGCGGCGATCCTCAGCGCTCCCCCGACCTCGGCCGGTCCGCTCCTCGACCTCCTGCTGCGGACCGCCGACGGTCTCGCGGGCGGCGATCGGCTGATCGGCGCGTTCGCACTATTCATCATCATCGTGCCGCTCAGCTCGCTGGGGAAGCTCGGCCGCGAGTGGCTGCAGGCCAGAACGAGCGCGGCCACGACGTGGGACGTGAAGCGCAGGGTCTTCGAGCGTCTCCGCACCCGCCCTTACTCGTACTTCATCACTCGCCGGGAGGGCGACCTCACGTATCGGCTGACGGTCGCGCCTCAGAACCTCGCCGCTGCCCTCCTGTTCGCGACGATCAGCGTGAGCTACTCGCTCACCGGTCTCGCGACCTTCCTGCTGCTGGTCACGATCGAGTGGCGAACGACCCTCGCGATGCTTGCGCTCGGCATCGTCTTCTTCGGGGCGAATCGGTTCGTCGCACGGCGATTCTCCTACAACGCCGGTCGCGAGAAGATGTCCGCACAGTCGGCCGAGCTCGGCGTCGCGCACGAGCTGTTGGGCGGGATCAGGGACATCGCCGCCGCGGACGCCTCGCGAGCATGGCTGCAGCGCTTCCTGGTGCAGAGCAAGACCTACCGGCGGTACTTCGTCCGTGACCTCACGTGGTCCGCGGTCCCCGGGCTCTTCCTCGAGCTCGCGGTGCTCATCCTCGCCGCGGTCAGCGCGGCCGTGATCCATCTCGCGGCGCCCGATCTGCTCGTGTCGCTCCTCCCTGTCCTCGCGGTGTACGTCTACGCGACGCGGAGCCTGCTCGGCACGGTGGGTCTCGTGAGCAGGCAGCTCCTACGGATCGCCGCCCTTGAGCCGGACGTGGCCCTGCTGAGGGGAGCCCTCTCTGAGCCTGCGGACCCGCGCGGAGAGCTCCAGCCGTCCCGCCCCGTACCGGCATGGGAGCGGATCGCGATCCGCGACCTCTCGTTCGTGTACCCGCAGCGGGACGTCGCCGTCCTCGAAGGTCTGTCGCTCACCATCGAGCGAGGACGTACGACGGCGCTCGTCGGCGCGTCTGGATCGGGGAAAAGCACGATCCTTCTCCTTTTGCTCGGTCTGCTCGGACCCTCGAGCGGCCGGATCATGGTGGGGGACACCGACCTGAGCGACGTCGACCGTGCCCAGTGGCTGTCGCGGGTCGGCTACGTCGGGCAGGAGCCGTTCGTGTTCAACGGCACGGTCGCGGAGAACATCGCCTTCGGCGAGGATCGGCCCACTCCGACGATCGTGGACGCGGCGCGCGCCGCCCAGGCCGATGGATTCATCGACGCGCTCCCTCGCGGGTACGACACAATGGTGGGTGATCGCGGCGTGACGCTCTCTGCCGGACAGCGGCAGCGTCTCGTCATCGCGCGAGCGCTCGTCCGCCGACCCGATCTGCTCCTCCTCGACGAGGCCACGAGCGCGCTCGACAGCGTGTCCGAGGAGCTGTTCCAGCGGGCGCTGGCCTCGATCTCGCGAAGGACGACCGTGGTCGTCGTCGCGCACCGTCTCTCCACCGTGCGCCAGGCCGACATGATCGTCGTGCTCGAGCATGGCCGTGTCGCCGAGTCCGGTCGTCACGAGAGACTGATGGCGGCGGGCGGCGTCTATGCGCGGCTCGTGCGGTCGTTCGAGGAGCCGGTGCCCGCCGTTGGCTGACCGAGAGTGGTGAGCGTCAGGGCTCGGCTCGCCGCGGTCACCCTGCGCATCCGCTGGGCGGCCGTCGCCGCCCTCGCTCCACGTCGCTCTGTGACCGCGAACGGCCTGCGCCTGACCCTGCGCACCGAGAACTGGATCACGCACTACAGGTGGGCGACGTACGCGATCAAGGAGCCGGACACGCTTCGCTGGCTCGACCGGGTCGTGCGGGACGGCGATGTCGTCTTCGACGTCGGCGCGAACATCGGCGTGTACTCGTTGTACGCCGCGCTGCGACATCCTCGCGCCGTGGTGCTGGCATTCGAGCCCGAGTACGCGAACCTCCACCTCCTGCGGGACAACGTCGTGGCGAACGGGCTGCGCGACCGCGTCACGATCTACGCGCTCGCGCTGGGCGACCGGGTCGGCCTGACGCATCTTCAGGTCCAGGACCTCACACCGGGCTCCGCTCTGCACACCGAGTCGCCGGTGCCGATCGACCACACCAGGACCGGGCGGCGAGTCGTCATGCGGGAGGGCATCGCGCTCATGACGCTTGACGAGTTCTGCGCGCTGCGCTCGCTCGTCCCGAACGCGATCAAGATCGACGTTGATGGGACGGAGGCTGAGATCCTGCGTGGCGCTGAACGCACCCTGCGAGACCCGGCCCTGCGCACGGTCCTCATCGAGCTGCCGGTCTCCGTTGGCGCGGCTTCGGAGTGTCGCGCCCGGCTCGAGGACGCGGGGCTCGGCCCGACCCCGATGGATGTCGGTGAGGGCACCAACGAGGTGTGGACCCGCCGATCCCATCGGGGCTGGTAGCCTCTGGGCTGACGACGCCGCCCTGCGGCGGAATAGCAACGGAGAGGGAGCACGATGGCTACTCGGACAGTCCCCGCGGCGCCGTCTCGAGGCGCGGAGATGGGGCAGGCCAAGCTCGGTAAGGCAGCCTTCGACGCGTTCTGGCGCGACGGCTTCTATCTGCAACGGTCGTTCTTCGACCCGAAGAAGGTGGAGGCCGCGGCGGCGTGGCTCAGGTCCCAGGACCACTCGAAGATGGCGAAGTCCTGGACGGAGCAGGAGCCCGCCGTCGAGCTCGCCGTCTGGCCCACCGTGCACACGGGCGATCACCCCATCGCGGAGCTGGCGAACGACCGCGACATGCTGGACATGGCGGGCGAGCTCATGGGCGCGCCCGTGTACATCTGGTCCAGCAAGGTGAACATCAAGGCCGCCTGGTGCGGCACGGCCGAGTACCACCACCAGGACCTCGTCTACTGGAAGGACCGCGGCTACCCGCGCGACGAGATGCTGTCATGCATGGTGTACCTCGAGCCCCATACGATCCAGAACGCCGCGCTGGTCGTGCTCCCCGGCACGCACAAGTACGGGTACATCGAGCACGAACCGTTCATCAACATCAACGGGCTGTCGAAGTACATGGTCCCGCCCGCGACCCTCAGCGACCTGTATCGCAAGCACGGGTACAAGGTCGTCGAGGCGCAGCCCGGCGACGTCCTGTTCTTCCACACCAGCCTCGTCCACGGCTCGTCGCACAACATCTCGCCGCACAGCCGCACGATCCTGCTGAGCCAGCTGAACACCGTGGGCAACGAACCGAAGGACGTCTCCGAGAACGCACGGCTCTTCAACCTCCGCCGGTCGCAGCAGGAGAAGGAAGAGGCGGAGCGCCGGTACAGGTTCTTCACTGAGAAGTACGAAAAGCAGCTCGGATCGAAGGACGTCACCTTCGGCGCGCCGATCCCTGAGCGCGAGCGGAAGTAGTACGGAGACCGGCGGCCCGGTCCTCGTGACCGGCGCCGCCGGCCTCATCGGCGGTGCCGTCGTCGACCGCCTGCTCGACGACGGCGTGCCGGTGATCGGGATGGACGTCTTGGCCAGAGCAGGGGCCCGGCCCGGCCTCGCCTGGCTCCAAGCCGACATCGCGCACCCCGAGGCCGTCGGCCTCCTGGATCGCATCGGCGCTCGTGCTGTCGTTCACTGCGCCGCGCACCCGGGCGGCCGCTCGAACGAGGAGCCCACGGCGGACGTGCGCGCGAACGCCCTGGGGAGCATGCAGGTATTCGAGTGGTGCGCGCGGAACGGCGCCGCCGTCGTGTACACGAGCTCGTCCGCGGTATACGGCGACCAGCCGCAGGGGCCGATCCGCGAGGACGCGACCCTGCGTCCCGGTACCGTGTACGCCGTGTGCAAGATGGCCTGCGAGCGCTGGCTCGCCATCCTCGGCGAGCGCTTCGGCCTCCGGTGGACCGTGCTCAGGCTGTTCGCCACGTACGGCGCGGGGCACCGGCCGAGCGCATTCCAGGGCATCGTGAACGTGCTCATGACGCAGATGCTCGAGGGTCGGCGCGTCGTCGTCCGCGGCTCGCTCCTCCGCGAGCGCGACCTCCTCTACGTCACGGACGCGGCCGACGCCATCGTCCGGGCCCTCCGGGCGGACGCGGCGCGAGGCGCGGTGATGAACGTGGGCACCGGGCGCGCCGTGACCATCGCGGAGCTCATCGACGCGCTCCGTTCCGTCCTGGGGCGCGGTCGCGAGGACGTCGACGTGGTCGAGGAAGCGGGGACGGTCGGGGATCCGATGTACAGCGTCGCGGACATCGCGCTCGCGCGGCGGCTGCTCGGGTTCGCGCCGCGGCGCTCCCTCGCCGACGGCCTCGCGGCGTTCGTCGCGGGTCGCCGGGCCGCACGGGCGGCGGGCTAGCCGTGTGCGGCGTGCTCGTCGTCGTCGCGAAGCGCGGCAGCCTGGACGCCGGTGCCTGCCGGCGCGCCCTTTCGGGGATGACCTGGCGCGGTCCGGACCTGTGCGTCTCGGAGGTGTTCGAGGACCGCGTCTTCATCGGCGAGACCATCCTCTCGGTCACGGGTGACCTCGATCCCGCGGACGATCAGCAGCGATCCCGCTCCGGCCGGCTGAGCATCGCCTTCAACGGCGAGATCTACGGGCACGCGGCGCTGGCCGCCCGACTTCTGCCGGACCGTCCCGACCTGCGTCGCCCGGACACCGTCGACACGCGCGTGCTCCTCGAGCTGCACGAGGCGCTCGAGCCGGACGCGGTGACGCGCGAGCTCGACGGGATGTACGCGTACGCGCTGCTCGACCGGCGGAGCCGCCGCCTGCACGTCGCCCGGGACGTGCAGGGCGAGAAGTCGCTCTACGTGTACGAGGACGAGGACCTCATCGTCGTCGCATCGGAGATCCCCGCGATCCGCACCCTGCGGCCCGTCCTCGCCATCGACGCGCAGACGCTCCGCGACTACTTCCACACCCGCCACCTGCTGCTCGGCGACCGCGCGGTGCAGCGCGGGATCCGGCAGGTCCATCCCGGCAGCGTCGAGTCGCTCGACCTCGACCGGCTGACCTGGAGGAGGATGGCCGCGCTATCGCCGTCGGACTGGATCGATCCGGGGCGCATGGAGGCGAACGCGTCGCGGTCCCCCGACGACCTCGCGGACGAGCTCGACGCGATCCTCGACCGTTGCGTCGTCGAGATGCTGCCGCGCGGCCGGCGCTACGCGGCCGTCGTGAGCGGCGGGATCGACTCGTCGCTCGTCGCGTCCTACGTCGTCCGTCGCGGCGATCCGCAGCTCCTCATCGCCGTGAACCATCTCGGCAAGGACCGGCTGAGCTCCGAGCTCGGACCGTTCGAGCGGGCGCTCGGCCGCCCGATCCAGGTCCTGAACGTGGACCGCGGGACCTACAGCGGCGAGATCGTTCGCTGCCAGCAGTTGTGCGCGAGCCCGCTGCCGTCGCACTCCTTCGTGCCGCAGGCGCTCCAGTCGGCCGCCGTGCGCGCGGCGGGCTGCCGCGTCCTGTTCGGGGGCGACGGCGGCGACGAGGTCTTCGGCGGCTACGACGCGTACCTCCGCCCGCCACCCGAGCCCGGGGACACGAGCCCGTCCCCCTACACCGCGTACGCGCCGTCGCAGCTGCCGTTCGACGACGACGATCCGTCGGCGCTCCGGTCGGAGCTCGCGACCGCGTGGCGCGAGGCGCTCGATGCCTACGCGCACGTGCGGCCCTTCGCGGCCCGGGTCGCCCTGGCGATGATGTACTGCGACCTCGTCCACCAGCTCCCGCTCGTCGGCATGCGCGGCGCCGACCTCATGTCGATGATGTGGAGCGTCGAGGTCCGCAGCGTCCTCGTCCGCCGTCCCGTGCTGGCGTTCGCGCTGAACCTGCCCCTCGCCGCGAAGGCCGACCCGTCGGCGCCGGACCCGCTCCGGCGGACGAAAACGCTCCTCAAGAAGGTGTTCGAGCGCCACTACGGCCGCGACCTGATCCTCGAGAAGCAGGGCTTCGCCGGCTTCCCGAACGAGTCCGCCGCGTACCTCGGCGACCGGACCGACTTCCTCGCGCACGACGTGCTCGGCGTACCGAGTGCGGCGCGCTCGCAGGCGCTCGGGCGCGACGTGGCGTGGAAGCTCGCGAACGTCGAGTTCTTCCTCCGGAACACCGCCGACGCCGTCACGCCGCGCGCGGTCCTCAGCGACACCGTACGGTGACGCCGCTCATGGTCGCGTGGTGACGGGCCTCCTCGGCGCGGTGCTCCGCGCCCGCCGCGAGGGCCGCCTCGGGGCCGCCCTGCGCGCGCGCGCGGCGGTCGCGCTCGCCGCGGCGCGCTACACGGTCCACGATCCCGCGGCGCGTCGCGTGAGGCTCGACGCGCCCTCGTACGTCCAGCCATCCGATGACCCCGCCGAGCGGCGCATCGTGGAGCGCATCTTCGCGGCGTTCCGTCGCATGAAGGCGGATCAGCGCTCCGCGCCGGCGGTCTACCTGCCGGCCCCGCAGTGGCAGCGCCAGCTCGACGAGGCGTACGAGCCGTTCGGCCGGGCGCTGGCCCGGGACGACATCGCTCCGTTCCACTTCTTCCTGGCGAACTTCGGCGCGTGGGAGCGCTACACCGGTGTCGAGTCGACGACGCTCATCCGCGAGGCGGCGCGGTCGCGGGCGCGGCGCCTCCAGGTGACGAACGAGACCTTCCTGCAGGCGCTCGAGCTCTGGCGCTGGCTGCGCGGGCCCGACGCCGACGTTCGACGGCTGAGCTACCCGCGCTTCGGCAACCAGGCCGGTGCTCACATCGACGGCACGTTCGTGGGCCCGGGCTCCTTCTTCAACGACGTCTACGGCTCGCTCCTGGCGGGGCTGGTGTCCGATCGCGAGCGTCCCGTCGTCGCCGACCTCGGCGCCGGCTACGGCAAGCTCGCGTACTTCATCCTCCGGGACCTCCGCCGCTGGACCTTCATCGACCTCGATCTGCCCGAGACGCTCTGCCTCGCCGCGTACTACCTGATGAAGGCCTGGCCGGACCGGGCCGCGGTCCTGTACGGCGAAGCGGGGGACAGCGAGCCGAGCGCGCACGACCTCGTGTTCCTGCCGGCGTACGCGATCGACCGCATCCCCGACCGCGCGGTGGACCTCTTCGTGAACAAGAACAGCCTGGGCGAGATGACGGCCGACGCCGCGCGGGTCTTCGTCGGGCACATCGCCCGCACCACGCGCTGGTTCTTCCACCTGAACCACGACGTGCTGCGCAACCGCTACTCGGACGGGTCGAGCGGGCTCCTGGGACGCGAGTACCCGGTGCCGGCCGACCGGTTCCGCCTGCTCATGCGATACCCGGACCTCGGTCATCTCGCGCGCGGAGGTCGCATCGACACCGGGAACGACATCTTCATGTACCTGTACGAGCGGCGGTGAGCCTTCGCCTCGTCGATCGCCTCCCTCCGGGGGGCGGCAGATTCGCGCGGTACGAGGGTCATGACACGCAGCCCGGCTGGGAGCCCGTCGACCTCGCACCGATCATCGCCCGCCGCCGCTCGGAGTGGCTCGAGGAGCTGGACGCCTGGCACCACGAGGTCTCGGCTTCCGCGTCGCGGTCGCCCGCCTGGTGGCTCTCGCCGGGCTCGCGCCTGGCGGCCTGGTATCCGGTGGATCTCAAGCCTCTCTTCTTCGTGCTCGCATCGCTCGAGGCCGCGGACGCCACTCCGGGGACGCTGCACCTCGTGGGATGTCCTCCCGCAGCTTCGGCGCTCGCGCGCGAGTGGGGTGCCGCCGGGGCGGCACCGGCCCCTCCGCGCGCCCCGACGGGTGGAGCGCCGCTTCGGGGCGTGATCGCGCAGGCCCGGCGCGGCCTGCGCGGCCGTGCCCGGCGCCCTGAACGCGCCCGGGTCGTCGTCTTCTCGCTCGCGCTCGACGCGCGGATCCTCGCCACGGAGGACGACCACTACTTCGGCGGCATGCTCGACGCCCTCGGCGACGATGTCGCATGGATCTATTACCCCGACCGCATCCACGACCTCGGCCGCCTGCGCGCGCTGCTGCGATCGACGGGCCGCCGCATCCGCTTCTACTTCGAGTGGCTGGGTCCGCGCGAGATCCTCCTCCTGCTGCGCGACGCCGCCCGCGCCGAGCGCGCGCTCGCGGCTATCGCGCGCGGACTCCCGGCCCTCCGGATCGCCGGGCGGTCGAGCTCGGGCTTCGCCGTCGCGTTCGGCCGCGAGGTCGTCACGGCCGCGCTCCCGGTGAGCGAGATCGCCACGCTGCACGCGCTCCGCCGCGCCTTCGCGGAGCTGCGTCCGGAGAGCGTCCTCTACCCGTACGAGGAGAAGGGCTTCGAGCGCGCGGTCCTGCTCGCGAAGGACGCGGCCGCGCCCTCCGCTCGCGCCGTGGCGTTCGCGCACGCCGTCTACAACGACGGCCACGTCTATGCCCGGACGCGGCGGCTGCCCCAGCCCCCGCGCGCCGACGTCCTCGCGGTGACCGGGGAGGCGGCGCGGGAGTGGTTCGTCGGGACCGCGGGCATGTCGCCCGAGCGCGTCGTGGTGATGGGGAGCCCGCGCTTCCGGCCGGCCCGACCGCTTCCGCCCTCACCCCATCGCCGCGCGCGACTGCGGGTCCTCTTCGTCGTCGGATACGGCCACGAGCCCGGGGTCCTTGCCTCGTACGCCGCGGCCCGCCCCGCCCTCTTCGACGGCTGCGAGATCATGGTGCGCCGCTACCCGTATGCCTGGCCGCGCCAGGACGACGGCATCGCGCGTCTCCGTTCCCTCGCGCCGCGGCTGGTCGTCGACGGCGGCGCGCTCGATGACCAGATCGCGTGGAGCGACGTCGTGCTCTTCGACTCGACGTCCGCCGGTGTCCACGCGATGGTGCGTGGCCGCGCCGCGGTGAGCGTCGCCCTGCCCGACCCGTTCACCGCGGATCTCGCGCGCGGGAAGGGCGACCTTCCGGGCCTCATCAGGTGCGGCGATGGCCACGCGCTCGCCGCGGCCCTCGCGCGGCTGCGCGAGATGGACGACGAGTCGTATCTCGAGCTCGAGCGGGCACAGATGCGCTCGGCCGCGCGGATCTACGGCCCGACGGATGCCGCACGGCTGAGGACGCTCCTGCTCCCCGGCGGCGGGAGCGAGCGATCCTCGCCCGTATCCTGAGGACGTGGATCCGACCGATCCCCGGAGCGCAGCGCTCGCGTATCTCTCCGACGTCCGGACGACCCTCGACGGGGTGGACGCCGACGCGATCGAGCGTTTCGTGGGATTCCTCCGCGCGATCGATGCCGCGGGCGGCACGGTGCACGCGGTCGGCGACGGCGGGTCGGCGGCGCTCGCCGAGCACCTCGCGTGCGACCTCGCGAAGATCCGCGGCCTCGGCCGCGGCCCCGACGTCCGCTCCCTCGTCGAGAACCCGGCGCTCCTCACCATGCTCGCGAACGATCACGGCTTCGAGGAGGTCTTCGCGCGGCAGGTGGTCACATCCGTGCGCGCCGGCGACGGCCTGCTCCTCATCTCGGGGAGCGGCAGGAGCCCGAATCTCCTGCGGGCGGCCGAAGAGGCGCGCGCCCGCGCCATCCGGTCGTTCGCGCTGCTCGGCTTCGGCGACGGCGGGCCGCTCGCGTCGCTCGTGGACGACGCCCTGGTCGTCCGGAGCGACGACTACCGGGTGATCGAGGACGTCCATCACTCGGTCGGGCACGCCGCGGCCGCCGCGCTCGCCGTCGCCACCGCCCCCCGCGCGATGGCCGTGGTCATCCCGCGCGAGGTCGTCTTCACTGAGGGCCCGGATGCGGGTGCCGGCGGCTGGCGGCCGGGAGCGCGAGAAGCGCTCGCGCGGCTGCGCGGGGCGGGCTGGAAGGTCGCCGTGATCGACGACGGCACGTCGGGCGGGGCGGGCCCGGTGGATGGCGACGGCACGATCGATCTCGTCGTCGAGTGCACGCACGGCACCGGCGCGTCGTGTCGCTGCCGCCGCCCGGCGACCGGCCTCCTCGACCGCGCGGCCGCCGGCCTGGGACTGCGCCCGCACGACTGCGTCGTGATCGGCGGGGCACCGGCCGACGCGGTCCTCGGCCAGCGGGCGGGAGCGCGCACGATCCTCATCGGGCAGGCGCCGAGCGGGGACGAGGGCGGCGGCATCGACCTCGGTGCCGCGGTGGCCGCGCTCCTCCGAACGACCCGCTGATCCGCGACACGCCCCGCGTCACCGTCGTCATCCCCGCGTACAACGTCGCGCGCTGGATCGAGGCCGCCGTACGCAGCGTCCTCGCGCAGACGTACCGGGACCTCGAGGTCATCGTCGTCGATGACGGGTCGACCGACGGGACCGCCGAGGTCCTCGCCGGGCTCGCCGAGGGCGTCACCGTCATCCGCCAGACGAATCGCGGCGTGTCCGCGGCCCGGAACGCCGGCGCCGCGGCCGGGCGGGGGCCGGTCGTGGCGTTCCTCGACGGCGACGACGAGTGGCTGCCGAGGAAGCTCGAGGTCCAGATGGCAAGGCTCGAGCGCGCGCCCGACGCCGTCGCCTCCTTCGTCGGGTCGTTCGGGGTCGAGGAGACGACGGGCCGCCGCCGCGAGATCCGCTACCGGATGGAGCGCGACATGGTGCGAGGGCTCGCGTTCGGTCCGATCGTCGGGAACGCGTCGTCGGTGGCCGTCCGGCGACCGGTGTTCGAGGCGGCCGGGGGCTTCGACCCGCTCCTCAGCCAGAGCGCCGACTGGGACATGTGGCTCCGGCTCGCGACGCACGGCCCGCTCGTCTACGACGACACGCCCCTCGTGCGGATCCGCATGCGCCCGAGGAGCATGAGCTCGGATGTCGCGCTCCTCGAGCGCGACACGCTCCGGGTGCTCGCGAAGTTCTTCGATTCGCCCGCCGGCCGCGAGCGTCGGGACATCCGGGCGAGGGTGCGCGCCTCCCACTACCTCACGCTCGGCGCGTCCTTCAGCTCCGGCGGCCGCTTCCGCCGCGCAGTGGGCTACGTCCTGCGGGCCCTCTGGACGTATCCGCCTTCGGTGGCCCGGGTCGCGGCCTATCCGCTGCGGCGCCTCCTCCGCCGCTCAGGCTGAGAAGAGCGCGTCGATCTCGCGGGGGCCGACGAGATGCTTGCGAACGTCGCGATCCCACTCCCGCGTCCCCTCGAGGTAGTGCAGCCGCAGGACGACCGTAGCGCGCCGCGCGACCTCGATCCGCGCCGCACGAGCGAGCGCGCCCGGGTCGGACCGGCGGCTCGCGAGGGCGCGGACCTCGGCGGGGCTCATCCGACCCAGCGAGACGCCCTTGCGTCCGAGCTTGTAGAAGGCGAACCCGATCGCGATCTCGTCGCGGACCGCGCGAATGCCGGCGAGATCGAGGATCGCCGCCGGCCGTCCCGAGCGGAAGAGGACGTTGTGGGGGTGGAGATCGAAGTGGTGGAGCGTCGTCGATCGGAGAGCCGCCGGATCGAGCGATCCGACGATCCGCTCGTGCAGAGGCAGGTGCTCCCGGACGAGAGCATCGAAGGCGTCCGCGGTCCCCTCCGAGATCCGCTGCTCGAGGATGGCCGAGACCTTCAGGAGGACGGCCCGCGGGTCCCAGTCGCGGTAGACCGAGAGCTGCGCCCCGGTCGGGTTGATGCCGCGCAGCGCCGGGCCGATCCCATAGAGCGCGGGGAGCAGCGCCTCGAGCTGCTCGCGGGTGCCGTCGAAGAACCCGCCGCTCACGTAGCGCTGGACGTACAGATAGGCGTGTCCGTCGTGGACCTCGCCGAATGGCCTCCCGTCACGGTCAGGGATGGGACGCTCGACGGGGATCCCCGCTGTCGCCAGCGCGGCCGTGACCTGCGCGATCGAGCGGACGTGATCGTCATCGGGGCCGCGCGGCAGGATCTTCACGAAGTGGTCGCCGACGCGGAAGCTCTGCGAGCCGATGCCCGGACCGCCCATCCGCTCGACCCGGGCGCCCGCCGCCACGAGGCCGGGATGCGTGGCGGCGACCGCGCTCAGGACCCGCTCGCTCGTCGCCCCGTCCACCGCGGAGGAGGCGGGCAGGTCGGAGGCGTGATCGTCGGTGAAGAAGAGCTCCACTCGCGGACTCCCGAGGACCGTACTCTCGGCACCGGGCCGGCCCCCCGACCATGATGGCCGAACGTTCGGGGCCGGGCGGAGGATGACGCCGGGTGGACCTCACCGAGGCCGACCGCGAGCTGGTCCGCGAGGCCGTCCGGCGGAAGGAGCGGAGCCTCCGGGAGCCCGAGCGCGCGCTCGAGCGCGAGTTCCTGGACGAGGCGCGGCGCGTCCTCGGCGGCCGTGACGCTCTCGCCGGAAGGGCCGTGCGCTACCTCGCTGAGCGCCTCGCCACCGCGGGGTCGGCCGAAGGCCCGGGGTATCTCAAGCACGCCCTCCGCGTCGCGCTGCTGGCGCTGCGCTGGGATCCGCGGCCGGCGGCGGAGACCGCGGCGCTCGCCGTGCTGCACAACGTCCACGAGGTGACCGGCGCGGACGAGCCCGCTCTCCGGTCCGCCGGGTTCCCCGACCGCGTCGTCGCGGGCGTCGCCGCCCTGACGATCGACCGGGCCCGTTCGGAGGACAACGCCTATCTAGGCGGCTTCTACGCGGCCATCGAGCGTGCCGGTCATGACGCCGCGCTCGTGCGATGCGTCGACAAGCTCGACAACATCCTCGGCTACGACGCCTCCGGCCGCGACGCGGCGCGCGCCCGCTACGTCGATCTCACCGAGAGGTTCGTGCTGCCGATCGCGGTCCGGACCTCCGCGCCCCTCGGCCGCGTGCTCGCGGCGGCGATCGCCGAGGCCCGCGCGGCGCCGTAGCGGCCCCGCCTCAGAGCACGTCGATGTCGGAGTCCCCGCCGTTCAGGTACCAGTCGCGGCGACGCAGCACCGGGTCGGCATCGGCGCTCCCCGAGGCGAGCGCCGCCATGAAGCGCGTCCGGCTCGGCGACGGGACGTATCCCGCGGCGATGAGCGCGCGGGCCGTCGGGCCGTGGCGGACGGTGCATCTCGCGAGCACCGCGCCCATCGCGCGCATCTCGGCCTCCGCGGCGGCGAGCGCCGCCGAGCGGGCGGCGCGGTCCGAAGGGTGGCCGTGGAGCTCGACGAGCTGGCCGGCCGGCAGTCCGCGCGCGCTACCGAGGCGGATGACCGCCAGCGCCCGCAGCTCGCCTGCGCGGGACACGGCCAGGAAGCGGTAGCGGCGCGAGGGGTGTTCGGCGTACCGCCAGTTGAGCAGGGCGCTCGACCTCCGGACGACCAGGGACCCGAGCCTCCTCTCGATCTCCGACCACAGGCGGTCGAATCCGTCGTCGAGGCGCTCGACGCGCTCCACGTCGAGCGACCCGGGGGAGGATGCGCGCGGGCGCGCGTGGACGAGGCCGATGGCCCGCGCCGCGACCCGGCGCAGCGCGGAGGGGAGCCCGACCGTCTCGACGATCGCGTCCGGATCGAGGACCTTGACGAACAGCGGGACCCGCCCCCGGTCCCGGTAGCCGAGCCGGCCGTACATGGCCACGATCCCCTCGTACTCGCCGAGGATGAGACACCTCCCGGTCGCCGCGATGGTCTCGGACATGAGGCGAGAGCCGACGCCGCGGCCGCGCGCCCGCGGATCGACGATGAGGTCTCGGGCCCACGCCATCGGCGTCGCCCGGTCGGCGACACGGACCTCGATGGGGAGCGCGCCGCAGTGCCCGACGATGCCGCCGTCGTCGACGCAGACCCACGCCGGTGGCTGGCCGGCGACCGCCGAAGGGAAGCGCTCGTAGAGCCAGCTCCATCGGGCGACACCCGCCTCGCCCGCGTACAGCCCGCGGCCGTACGCGCGGTCGAGGAACGCGAGCAGGCCGGGAACGTGGCGGTCGCCGGCGCGCTCGACGCGCAGCCCGCCGCCGCCCGAGGCGATCAATGGGCGGGGAGAGGCGGTGTGCCCCGCGCGCGGATCCCGAGCGCCTCGAGCCGGAGCATGTATGGGTCGCGCGAGCCGACGGCGAGTCGCGGGTACACCGGTCCGGTCCGCGACGCGTATCGGTCCCCGACGAGGAGGATCGTCCCCACCCCGCGCCGCAGGAGCTCATCGACCTGCTCGCGGCGATGCCGCCCGAACGGGAAGGCGTAGATGCCGAGCGGAAGCGCGAGACGGTCGCCGAAGGCCCGCTCGCAGCCGACGACGTCGGCCCGGAAGTCCTCGATCGTCTCGACGTCCATGGGGTCATGGTCGTACGAGTGCGCGCCGATCTCATGGCCGGCCGCGGCGGCCTCGCGCACGTCGCGCAGGTCCATCATCCGCGTGTCGCGGCGGTCCGCGCGGGCGAGGGTCCGCTCGACCCGCTCGATGAGCGGCGCGCGGGTCCGCTTCGTCCGCTGCGTGAGGTGCCGGACGAGAGCGATGCCGTATGTCTCGCGCTCCCGCGGGCTGGGCCCGGGCGGCGCGACATCGAGGCCCGGCAGCCGGATCTCGCGGAGGAGCGCGGGCGGCGCGCCGGCCAGCCCGTCCATGAGCCGCTGGGTCCAGGGGACCGTCCCGTCGAGGACGGTCGACAGGATCACGTTCTGGTTCGCGCGCAGGCCGTGCCGCTCGAGGACCGGCAGCGCGTATTCGACGAAGTCGTGATAGCCGTCATCGAACGAGAGGACCGCCGCCGGTCGCCGGTCGCCCTCCGCCTGCCGGAGCCCGCCGAACGTCGTCACGCGGAAACGCCGCACGAGGAACGAGACGAGCGCCTCGAAGGCATGCGGGTGGATCGGCGGGTAGAAGTCGTTGCGCTCGGGCGACACGCGGTGCAGGCTGAGCACCACGGTGGCGGCGCGCCGCTCGATGCCCGCCATGAGCCACGCGTCCGCCCTCGCGACCCGCGCCCCGACGAGGAGCGCGGAGCGAATGAGATCCCGCGCGAACGACACCGGCGTCAGTCGGAGAGCCGCAGCAGCCTGCGGATCTCACGCCCAAGGCGCTCGAGCGGCATGTGGTCCGTCACGCTCTTCGCCTGCGAGAGGTCGATCCGCGCGACCAGCTCCGGGTATGCCGGCCCCGCCGGGCCGTTGTCGGCTCCGGCGGCCTCCGCGAGCCGCGGATCCGCCCTGAGGGCGGACGCGCTGGCGAGCCGCCCATCCGGCGCGCGGAACGCGACGCCGCGAGCGTCGAAGATCCGCCAGTCGCCGTCGATCGTGATGGCCACGAAGGCGTGGTGGCCGCCGGTCCCGTTCGGCGCGAAGGCGCGAAGCGCCGCAAGGCCCGAGTACGCCGCGAGGCTGGCGAGGACCGTCGCGGCCTGGTCGTCCGTGCCGTACCCGCGGACGACGATGCTGTACGGGTGGTCGTCGATGACGGGGAGACCCGGCGGCACCGGCCGGATGTTCCTCGCGGTCCACTCGAGGAGCCGCAGGGCTCGCGCTTCGGGGTCGGTCATGCCGGCGACGATCGAACCCGCGAGCGCCCGCATCTCGATGTCGCGATGCAGGAAGGCGATCACCTTCTGGTACAGCGGCAGCGACCGCTCGTGCACTTCGTAGTCCACTCCGACCCGCGCGGTCGTCGTCATCGCTGCGACGAGCACGAGCGCGATGCCGGCCGCGCCGACCGCGGCCATGCGCGTAGGACCAGGGGCGCGCACGAGGTGCCAGCATAGGTCCGTGACCGCGGTGCAGTGGGCGCTCGCGATCCTCTACTCGCTGGCCATCCTGGCGTGTTCCGTCTACGCCCTGCTGCGACTCGCTCGCGACGAGGGACCGGCCCCGGGATCGAGGCGCGTGCCTCTCACGCTCTGGCTCTTCGCGCTCGCGGCCGTCGCGCGCCTCGGCTTCGTCGCGGTCACCGGTCGTCTCGCGTCGCCGGACTGGTACGAGCAGGAGGAGATGGCCCTCGCCGCGCTCGCGGGCCGCGGGTTCTCGTACGACCTCCTCGGCACCGAATACCAGGCGTACGGCCCGCCGCTGTTCACTCTCTTCAGCGCCGCCGTCTACGGCGTCTTCGGCCATCACCAGTGGCTCCTCGTCGTCGCGGACGCGCTCATCTCCGCCACGTCGGTGCCGATGGTCCATGCGATCGGCGCGAGATGCTTCGGCGCTCGGGCGGGGATCGTCGCCGCCGCGCTCGCGGCGCTCCATCCCGCGCTCCTCGTGTACGCCGGGAAGCTGCACGAGCTGAGCGTCGAGGTCCCCTTCGCCACCGGCATCGTGCTCTTCGCCGTCCGCTGGATCGACCGCCGGCGATGGGCGGATGCGCTGGCGCTCGCCGCGTTCACCGCGGTCGGCGCCATGGGCCGGCCGAGCCTCCTGTTCGTCGCGGCGCCGATCGCCGCGTGGTCGCTCTGGCGCAGCGAGCGTCTCGGGGCCGACGCGCTCCGCGTGGGTGCCGCCGCCCTGCTCGCCGGCGCGATGCTCGCGCCGTGGACCCTGTACATCTCGGGCGTGTACGGGCGTCCGATCTTCTTCAACGTGAGCGGCGGCATCGTCTTCTGGTACGGGAACAACCCCGCGGCCACCGGGTCGGGGACCGACCCGTCGGGGCGTCCGGTGTTCGACGACGTGCCGCCGGACCTGCACGCGCGCATCTCGCGGACCGACGCGCTCAGCGCGGACGCCGCGCTGCGCGAAGCGGCCTGGAGCTACATCCGGGACGAACCCGCGGCCTTCCTCGCCCGGAGCGCCCAGAAGCTCGTGTGGTTCTGGACGGTCTCCCCCAACGCCGGCGCGCTCTACCCGCCGGCGTGGCGGGTCGCCTATGTCCTCTATTACGCCCTGATGGTCGGACTCGGCGTCGTGGGCCTCCGATCCGTCCGCGGCCGCTGGAGCGCGGCGGTGATCGTGCCCATCGCCTCGCTCTTCCTGGTCGTCTCGCTCATCCAGAGCGTCTTCTACGTCGATGGCCGCCATCGCTGGGTGCTCGAGCCGGTCATGCTGTGCTTCACCGCGGCGGGGCTCGTGGCGGTCGCGTCTCGCTACGGTCCGTCCCTGTCGGCGATGAGCAGGAGGTGGAGGCCGAGCGGATAGCGGACCGGCAGGCGCCGGAAGAGCGGCAGCGACCAGGCCGGGATCTTGTTCGGCGGGATCCAGCCGATGGGCTCGCAGTGCCGCACGCGCAGGCCGGCGGTGGCGACCTGCCGCCGAAGCCATCCCGCCGAGAAGCGGAGCGTCCCGCGCTCCTCGGGGACGACCGCCCCGAAGACGAACATCGCGGGGTTGTCGCGGTTGGGCTCGACGAGCGCGACCACGCCGCGCGAGACGCGTCGCAGCTCGCGCAGGGCGGCCACCACGTCGCCCACGTGGTGCAGCACGGCTCCGGCGAAGACGAGGTCGAACGTGCGATCGGCGAAGGGCAGGGCGAAGATCGTCCCTTCGACGCGCCGGCCGAGCGGGTTGTCCGTGATGAGGCTGCGCGAGTAGTCGAGCGCGACGACCCGGTGGCGCTGCGCCCAGGCGAGACCGTACGCGCCGTTCCCGCTCCCCGCGTCTAGGACGAGCGCGCCGTCCGGGACCCCCGATGCGGCGATGGCGGCGCCGACCGCCTGGCGCGCCCAGGTCGCGACGACCTGATGGTCCGCGGGGCGGTAGAGGTCGTGCCCGATCCAGAAGCTGCGCGTGGTGTATCGCGGGTGGAGGCGCACTAACGGGTCGCGGTCGATCCGTAATGTTCGCGGCACCACGCCAGGGTGCGCTCGAGGCCCTCCTCGAGAGGCACCGTCGCCTCGAATCCGAGCACCTCGCGCGCTCGCGCGACGTCCGGCAGGCGCCGGCGGGTGTCCTGGAACCCCTTCGGGTAATACGACTCGTAGGGGACGAGCTCGATAGGCGAGGCCGAGCGGAGCCCGTCGCGGATGCGCTGCGCGAGCTCGCCGATGCTGACCTCGCGGGCGCTGCCGATGTTGAAGACCCCGCCCACCGCTTCGTCGCGCTCCGCGGCAAGGATGGTCCCGCGCACGGTGTCCGAGACGAACGTGAAGCTGCGCGTCTGCCGGCCATCGCCGTGGACGGTGATCGGCACGCCGGCGAGCGCCTGTCCCGCGAATCGCGCGATGACGCTTCCGTAGCCCCGCTCGTCGATCCGCGGGCCGTAGGAGTTGAAGTAGCGGACCACGGACACGCGCAGGCCGCGCTCGGCGTAGGCGAACGCGAGGTGCTCGTCGATCGCTTTCGCCGTCGAATACGACCAGCGGTGGACCCACGTCGGACCGAGGACCCTGTCGCCTTCCTCTCGGAACGGAACGGCTTCGCTCCGGCCGTAGATCTCCGAGGTGGACGCGAGCAGGACGCGTGCGCCGGCCCGGTGGGCGGAGGCGAGGACGTTCTCGGTCCCGCGCACGTTGGTGAGCACCGACTCAAGCGGCCGCTCGACGATGTGACGGACCCCCACCGCGGCGGCGAGATGGAAGACGAGCGGATGCGATGAGACGAGGCGGTCGACGATCTCGGCGTCGAGCACGTCCCCGCGCACCGTGCGGAGGCGCGCCTCGCCGGCGTGCTGCGACAGGTTGCGTTCGCTCCCCGTGCTGAAGTCGTCGAGGACGGTCACCTCGTCGCCGCGCTCGACGAGGCGGTCGACGATGTGCGACCCGATGTAGCCCGCTCCGCCGGTGACGAGGACGCGGCGCCCGGACGCCGCCGCCTTCCCGCTCACGCGGCGGTCGCCGCGGCGTGCACGTCGACCATCTCGCGGTGCCACAGCTCCAGCATGAGCAGCGACCAGACGCGGTGCGTGTGGTCGGCGGCGCCGGTGGCGTGCTCGCGGAGGAGCCGCTCGACGCGTTCGCCGCGGAAGTAGCCCCGTTGCCGCGCGGCCGTCGAGAGGATGACGTCGCGCGCGTAGGCTCCGAGGTCCCCTCGGAACCACGCTCCGATCGGCACGCCGAACCCTTGCTTGGCCCGCCCGAGGTTCTCCGCGGGGATCAGGCCCGCGAGCGCTCTCCGCAGGATGCGCTTGCCGCGGAGCCCGCGGACCTTGAGCGCCGCGGGCAGCCGGATCCCGAACTCGACGACCGCCGTGTCGAGGAACGGGCTGCGCAGCTCGAGCGAGGTCGCCATCGAGGCGATGTCGGCCTTCACGAGGAGGTCATCCGGCAGGTACGTCCGGCGATCGAGCTCGGACGCCGCAGAGACCGGGTCCAGCGCGCGGAACAGCTCGGCGTTCGCCGCTTCGGCGTCGTCGGCGTGCGCGGTCGACCGCTCGAACGCGGGATCGAGGAGGTCGAGCAGCTGAGCGCGGTCGAAGATGCCGACTAGCGTCGTGTACCGCTCGTGCGGCGGCAGGCCGAGCGCGCGCGCGAAGCGGAGCGCGCGCGAC
>Ga0194121_10001563_pt1 | contig 38410 bp, 34 predicted proteins | sample TA2MahCa50mmetaG_FD_148609 | JGI IMG/M metagenome (GOLD analysis project Ga0194121, IMG submission 148609) | Freshwater microbial communities from Lake Tanganyika, Tanzania - TA2015020 Mahale Deep Cast 50m | ecosystem: Environmental > Aquatic > Freshwater > Lake | place: Tanzania: Lake...
GATCCTTCACCGCAAGAACTCCCTGTCGTATAAAACGCTCAACGGAGCCCAGGCGGGCGACGCCTTCATGAGCCTGATCCATTCCTGTCGCCTCAACCGCATCAATCCCTTCGATTATCTGTTGGCCATCGCCCAACATCCCGAGCAAGTCAACGCACAACCTCTGTGTGCGCGGTGTCTGTTAGGTAAAGAAGACATCGCCTATGCCTAAATCGGACCGGCCCAAAGAGCCAACGCGCGAGGATATCAATCGTCGATCACTGTGGCCTTGGCTCCTCGCGATCGGGGGCGCGCTCGTGATCGTCGTCGGACTTCTCGTGGCGTTTCCCAAGCAACAGCCCGAGAATCGACCCGGTGCGCGGACCACGCCGATGTCATCGTCCGATGGAACAACCTTGCATCGCGCCGCTACCGCAGCCCCACGCGTTTTGCAGCGCACCTCAGATGTTGCCGAACCACGCCCAGCCGAAGAGATCCTGGCCGGCAAAGTTCGACAGTTCGCAGCCAGCCGGCGCGCGGTCGCGCACCGCTTGGCCCAGTATTTCAAGACGCAAGTTCCCAGTGAGGTCGAACGGTTCTTCAACGCCGCGGAAACTGGGAACTGGAACGAATTGGATGCGGTCTTCAAATCACTCGCTGAGCGCCGCCAAACTCCGCCCCGCTCCGAAGACCTCGACAGGGTCTGGCGCGCGATTGTCGAAACCCATGGCGCGGCCCACGCCGTGCATCATTGGCCGGCCCAAAAGCTCCTTGATTATGGTAACGCCGTGCTCGGATCACTGCGGCCCGGGATGGTTTACATTGGCGGCACTGATCCCGGCTGCTTCATTCCGACGTTTCTCAATGAGACGAGTGAAGGTGAACGTCACATTGTTTTTACGCAAAACGCACTCGCGGATAAGACTTACCTCGAATACATCAACTTCATTTACGACGGACAGTTTGCCGCGTTGACGGCCGACGATTCGCAACAGGCGTTCAAGAGTTACAATCGTTTCCGCTCAAATCGACCTACGCCGAGGCCCGGCCGTTGGGCCCCGTTTTGGAACTGCGTGTCCAGGAGGAGCGAAATGCGCTCACGACGGAGCGTGCCGGCCAATCGCTCGATTACTGGCGAACCACCAGCCAACAATTACTCTCGGACACTGAATCGTCCGGCTCCTTTCAAATAGTGGCGACTTACTCGAAGATGGCTGCCGCCCAAGGCAACCTTTTTGCCGAACACAACCTGACGACCGAAGCGGAACAAGCTTATCGCATCGCCAGCGAAATCTTTCCCGGTTGCCCGGAAGCAGCCTTCGGCCTTTCGGAAGTTTTGGCGCGGACAGGCCGATCCGAGGAAGCCCGCCGAATTCTGGATGAATTCGAGAAGAACAACCCGGCAATGCGCGACGCCGCTAACGCTTCGCGTGAAGCGCTCTTTCCAAAGTTCACTTCACCTGCCAAGCGATAAACCGGACAGGCGAGACGCGCTGTCCTACAGTTTATTGTGCCGCGATACAGAAGAGATGCTTCTCGCCCCGCAAGAGCAGTCGATTGGCGACGGGCACTGGCGATGCGATGATTCGTTCGCCCATATTGTTTTCAGCCAGCAACTCGAACTTGCGCTCGACGCGCGCGACAAACACCACGCCATCTTCGCGCGCGGCGTACAGCTTCCCGTCAGCAACAGTCGGAGATGAATAATAGCTGGCGCGGTTCTTCGGCAATTCATCGCTCCAGATCGTCTTGCCGGTGGTGGCATCGATGCATTCAACTTCGCCGCGGTCGCGAACAACGTAAATTCGTCCTTGGGCGGCCGCCGGAGTCGGAACGAAACTGCCCGTGTCCTCGCGCTTCCAAACTCGATGTGAGGCTGTCACATCGCCGCTGCCGCCAAGTTTGATCGCTTGCAGCGTGCAATCCTTGTCGCGGCCATACGGAACGACAATCGTGTCGCCTTCCAGCAACGCCGACGCGACCACTGGCAAGTAGGAGCGTCCCTTGGCATTGAAGTCTCCGCACGACCAAAGGACCTTGCCATTGGCCGCATCATGCGCGGTCAAATGTTGAGCGCCCAAAACCAGAATTTCCTGCTTGCCACCGCGCGCAACCGTGATCGGGGAAGCGTAACTGTGGTCTCCTTCCACCGGCGTTTCGTAATTTCGCGGCGCCTTCCAATGCATCACACCGGTTTGTTTGTCGAACGCTGCCAGCCAAGACTCGCCATGGTGCATGCGGGCGATGACGACGTCTTTCTCCGTGAGCACCGGTGATATGCCATGATCCCAATAAAGCGTATCCTTGCCATAGCGCTCGACGAGATTTGTCTTCCAGCGCAACTTGCCGCCGAAGTCCAGCGCCGCCAGATGGCCGCTCTTGAAATAGACATACACTCCGCTGCCGTCAGTCACTGGTGAAGGATTGCTGCCCGAACCATTCTGATGCTTGCCGGCAACTTCCGGGCCGACGCGAGTTTCCCAAAGACGCTTCCCGGACCAATCGAAAGCCAGCACCGCATCTTGTCCTTCGGCGGGCGCGGTCAGATAAATGCGTTGGTCCCAAATGATCGGCGTCGAGCAACCTTTGCCCGGCAAGGACGCTTTCCAAAGGACGTTCGAGGTCCCGCTGAACGCAACAGCATAAGTTCCGCCCTGGGCGCTGCCGTTATCGTGCGGACCCCGCCACCGCGGCCACTGGTTCGGATTTTCCGCCGCCCAGGCGATGCTGATCGAGAAAAGAGAGAGGATAGTCAGAGTTCGCGACGCAGATTTAATCTGCATTAGATTCGGATTCATTGCGGAATTCACTTCGAAACTCTCAAAAAACACAAGTAGAACCTGGCCAACAGCGATTCTCTCCATGAACCTGCGCAGCAGGATAGGCGTCCCGCCTGTCCTGCATTTGCGTACACCAGCCTTAACGGTAGGGCGGCGTTGCTGCGCCGCCACGTATCACCGCTATGCAGGCGGCGCGGCAACGCCGCCCTACCGTTAAGGTTCATGGGGGCAATGCGCGCAAACATTTTCGAAGAAGTCAGTTCGACGGCAACGCAACTTTGCAGCCGGCGTGACGTTCTGCGGCTAAGGCACCAGCAACACATACACAAGCGCACACGCCACCAGACACACGATCAATGCCACCGCGCCAAGCGGCCGCCACTTAGGCACAAGCCACCAGAGCAAAACTCCCATCAACGCGCCGATGATCTGCAAGATCGCGATGACATCGATGATGAACCGCCACGCCGAACCCGCTTCGACACCTCGATGCAACTCCGTGAACCGCGCCGCCGCATTGCGCAATTCGAACAGAACTTCGACGCGCCCATCCGAGCGTTCAATCACCGCCTGGACGCGGCGGGCCGGACCTCTGAATACGACTGTGATCTGATCCTGATCAATCTCGAACGAATCGACCGCGCCAATCGCGCCGAAGTCCTTTCGCAGTTTCTCGGCAATGCCAAGTTTGTCCGGTTCTGCCAGCAAGTTCGGCGGAATGTTGCCCTCGACTTTCCGCAGACGAGGCTCCGCCAGCGCAAACCACTCCTCGTGGTTCAACATGAAACCGGTGATCGCGAAGAAAAGAATGCCGAGCAATCCCAGCATCGAGAGATAGATATGGAAGGTGCGCGACCATTTTCTGAGCAAGCGCCGGCGATGTTCGATTGCGCTCACTCGGCAGAAGGCGGACCATACGCCAGCTGGCCTTCCTCAAATTCGGACGACGCTTTGATCAGCCCGCTCGCCGTCTCGGCTCCGCAAACAATCTTGCCCCGCTGTTTCGCGTAGGCGCCGTGTTCGCGATTCGCTTCGAGAACAATGGTGTACGTGCCCAACGGAAGCGGATTGCCCGAATCATCACGTCCATCCCAGACTACGCGGTGGCGTCCGGCGGGCCGCGTTGCTCGCGCGATGGACAGCGCCCATTGTGGACGATCCTTTTCTCCGTAATACCAATCGTGCAGGTCGGGAAAATAATTCTCGTTGTTGCCCCAAACGGCAATGGTGCGAACGCGCTTGCCTTTCTCGTCGTCCACCCAGATCGCAACGTAGGGACGCCGATAACCGCCGCGTCCGCCTGGCTTAGGTGTCTTCAATGCGAAGGTGAGCGTTGCTTGAAAATCCTTCGGCCACAAACTTGGTTTGGATTCATTGGCTTTCTTGGCGGGGCCCGTCGCCGGAACTTCGATCGCGGCGAAGCCAGCGCTTCGAAATTGTTGACCATCGTCCGCAACGATCAAGCATTCGGCGCCGGCGGTTTCCTCAATCAAGGCCAAGCCTTCCTCGGGCTTTAGGACACAAAGAGTCGTGGCCAAGGCGTTCGCCGTCGGATTATCGTTCGCCACAACGGTTGCGCTTGCGATGCCCTGCGCGGGATAGCCGGTGCGTGGATCGAGAATGTGCGAATAGCGGCGGCCCGCGACCGTGTAACCGCGCTCGTACGAAGCGCTCGTGGAGATGGCGCGCTCGGCCAGCCGAACATGCGTCAAGGGAACTGCGTTATCGGCTGGCTCCTTCGGATTGGTGATGCCCACGACCCAGGAGTTCGATAACGTGCCGTCGCCGCTGGCAAAGATATCGCCGCCGATGTTGAGCAACAGCGCAGCCGTCGATGGCAAAGCTGCGCGCGCCGCCGCCGCCGCCCTGTGAATGATGTAACCTTTGCCAAGCGAATCCAGGTTGAGCGGTTGCGCGTTCAAGCGCAATACCGCCTTGTCAGCGCTGACGCTCCAGCCTGAACCAGAAATAGTGCGAACGATCTCTCCGAGCTCGCTCTCGTTCGGCGGCACTCCCATTCTCTCAGCGCGACGCCACAGGCTAACGAGTTCTCCAAGCTGCCCGTTGTATGCACCGCTTGAACTCACTCTCCAGGATTCGTACGAATCAAGGACACTCATTAAGTCCGGCGGACAATTTGAAAGATTGCCCGTCGCGTTCAAGCGGCTTGCTTCACTGGTGGGATCGTAGGTGCTGAGGACTTTTCGCAGCCGCTCGGTTTCGGCCAGAGCGGCTTCTTCGGCTCGAACCGCCATCGTCGCGTCGTGTGTCCGAACTACAAGGTCGAATGATGTGCCAAGGACGCCTTCGTGATGGAAATGGAATTTTCGCGGCTCGCTCCATTCGGCGCTGAATGCCATGCCGCTTGCCAGCCCGCCAGCTAAGATCGCAAAAAACCCGGCCCGGCGAAGAGCGCTCCTGTTTCGATGCGGAAGTCCACAAAACATGGCGGCTACGTTGAAGTCTCACGAATCAGCTGTCAATGATGCGGGCGCGAAGCGTGTGCGATTAAAACTGTCGTCGGAACAGACGATCATTGACGATCATTTCAGACCAGTTGACGATTCTCTGGGGCTGTGAGATTCATTGAGACATAAATGAATCACTCCGGGCTTTCATCTCACAAATGCCGGGGCATCACCCGACGCTCCTTTCTCACGGACACAGGCATGGGATTCACGGGATTGGCGATCTCCGCGATGCTTTTCCGCGACGGATTGGTTGGCGCCGAGCCCACCACAGCAAATCATCAAGCTCCGGACGGCACACCCCATTTCGTTCCCAGGGCCAAGTCGGTCATTTGGATTTTTCTTTGTGGCGGCGTCAGTCACTTAGAGAGCTTTGATGTCAAGCCCGAGCTGAACAAGTACGCAGGCAAATCCATTGAAGAAACGCCTTACAAAGATGTGCTCGATCCCGCGAAGGTGAAGAAGAACATCGTCGGCGGCAATCCGGCGCACGGCAACCGCAAGGTAATCATGCCGCTCCAGACGGGTTGCAAGACCTACGGCCAATGCGGCCTGGTGGTGGGCGACTGGTTTCAACACGTGGGCGAATCCGCCGATGACATCGCCGTCGTGCGGTCTCTTTGGACACTGGACAACGATCATGGAGCGCAACTCACCTTCCAGACCGGGCGGCATGTCCGCGAAGGCGCCCATCCGACGCTCGGTTCGTGGGTCAGTTACGGGCTCGGTTCGCTGAACGAAAATTTGCCGGAATTTGTTGTGCTCGGAGTCCCCACGGGCGATTGCTGCGGCGGCGCTTGGACTCATGGCGCCGCTTATCTGGGACCAGAACACGGTGGTGTGCGGATTAACGTCGACCCCAAAAACCCGCTGCCTTTTATCAAACCAGCCGGCGGCCTGACCGCGCAAGAACAAGCCGAGAATTTGAGTTTGCTCGGGAAGTTGAATCATCTTGCCGGCATTGATTATCCCGACGACCAGAATCTCCGAGCTCGCATCAAGTCTTACGAGCTCGCGTTCCAAATGCAGACGTCCGTCCCGGAAACGCTGCAGTTGGAAAAGGAAAGTGAAGCAACGCGGCGCCTGTACGGCCTCGACAAAACCGAGACAAAAGGTTTTGGCGAGCTTTGTCTGGCCGCGCGCCGATTGGCCGAACGTGGCGTTCGTTTCATTCAGATCTTTCACGGCGGCGGTGGCGGCGGTCAATGGGACGCTCACTCGGAAATCAAATCAAATCATTCCAAGCTTTCGACAGAGGTGGACCGGCCGATTGCCGGTTTGCTCAAAGACCTTAAACAGCGCGGAATGCTTCAGGACACATTGGTCGTGTTCGGAACGGAATTCGGACGTTCGCCGGGCGCGGAAGGCACGGGTCGCGATCATCATCCGCAAGGCTTTTGCGCATGGCTGGCGGGCGGAGGAGTCAAAGGCGGTGTCGTGCACGGGGCGACCGATGAAGTTGGATTTCACGCCATCGAACACCGGCATTACGTGACAGACGTTCACGCCACCGTTCTCCATCAACTCGGTCTTGACTCCCGTAAATTGGAAGTGCCGGGACGCAAACGCCTCGAGATCGATCATGGGGAGCCGATCACTCAGATTTTAGCCTAGCCTAGGTCCTCCGGAGCCCATCTCGTCATCACGGCAAGGGCGACACTCCCCTTTTGTCAGCCCTTCACTTTCCAACTGCTGGAGAGTTGCGAGACATCTTTGACCGCATACCGATTATTTCAACGTACGTTGAAATAATCGGTCGCAACAATTAAGCGGCAAGAGGAATAATGCGGACAGGGCTTGACCGTTGGTTTAATGGAAATCGTGTGAATCTGTCCCAACGAGTTTGTCGCAAGGCAATCTCTCGATGCGGCGCGCTTTGACCAGGACCACGTTCTCGGTGTTTTGCAACTGTCCTTCGATTAGGAGAAAAGGTTCTTCAATAATGCGGAGACCAAGCTTCTCGAATAATGCCGGGCTGACAATGGCGTTGCTGACGCCAGTCTCATCTTCCAGGCTGATGAAGACGAATCCTTTCGCTGTGCCTGGACGTTGACGGCAGATAACGTTCCCGGCGATGCGCACCGTTTGGCCATGCTCGGCCTTTGCGAGATCAATCGCACGCCAGATATTCTGATGTTGCAATTGCGGACGCAACAATGCCATGGGATGCGGGCCGGTGGTTAAATCCATTCCAACGTAATCGGCTCGGAGACGTTCGCTAGCGTCCATCGGCTGGAGGGGAGAATCGGGCGTGGTCTGTGCCGAGCTTTCATCCGCGCGAACAGGCTCGGCCTTTTCAAGACCTTGCCGATTGGAAATCGGCGATACGGCAGAGTGAGACTCCACGTTACAGTGTTCGGCCGCGGGGCCAAAGAGATCGTCCTGAAAGACTGGCGTTTCCACTTTCCAAAGTGCGTCTCGGCGATGCGCGGCGAAGCAATTCAGTGCGCCAATCTCAGCGAGAGTTCGCAGTTCGTCGTTGTTCAGGGCGACGCGAATAGTCTTTTTGCCTTCGACGGTTGTGATCGAAACCGGTCTGCCATCCTTCCAAGTGACACAGATCGATGGCGGCGGACGGAATCGGCGAAGCGCCAAGCCCCAGAAAATGGCACCTGGCCGGAGGCTCGATTTAACAGGAGTCTCAGAGACTCTCGCCCTGACAAAATCGGCCGGCTGGACGTGAAAGGCATCGGGCCGGTGCGTTTGTTCGAGAATCGGCTTGCCCACGCTTTCGGCTCCAAGCAAGGCCGTCAAACGAGCGAGGGTCTCATAAAAATGGTTTGGATCACGGAGCGTGGCTTCAAAGAGGCCAAACTGACAGTTCTCCGCCCGGCATGGTGCGGCTTTCAGACAAAGGGCGCTAATGGAAGAATCGGTTCTAAGAGTTTCCAAATGTGTGTCGAGCATTCGGAATAATCTGTCGCGGTCGCAAGTCGGCGCCGGAACTTTGAAGACGCGTTCGCAGGTCGCACCGGAAGACAATTTCAGTTGCAGTTGAAGTGCTTCGACCACCCAGCCGCTTGCGTCCAACCGGCTGACGAGTTGATCGAGAAACCGGCGCAGGATAGAGAGAAGCGGTTCGAGCGATTCGATTTCATGTTCGAACTCCGTCATCTCTTCGAAGACTTCGGGGGGAGCGGTTAACTTCAAAGGCCGTGCAGTCCGCGCGCAAGCGCGCTCGAACAAGAGATCACCTTCCAGCCCCAACCGCTCTGCGATTTGATTTCGGCCTAATGACGTAACGGCTCCCAACGTCTGAATGCCCCATTTCCTCAAGATGCTCAGCACTTCGACGGAAGGTTCGATGCTTTCCATGTGCAACTCAGCCAGAGATTCTCGCGCTTGGTTGACCGAGAGAAACGGTGTGGCACAGCGGGACGCGAATGCAATTCAGGTTCGCAGCGCAGCGACGCTTGCAGCGCGAAGTCTGGAATGTAAATAACGGCGAACATCAGCCCGCCTCCGCCATCGCTTCTTCTCCTCCGACGCTCTCCATCGAACCGCGCCGCCGCGCCAGTGTCACTTTCAACTGAGGCATGAGCTCGTCGGTGGGTTGGGACAAGGATTGAATTGTGGAATTTCCCCTGGAGCGACAGTCGCGCCTGCGCGTTGCCGACGAGCGCACGCGGTGTCAGGACCAGCAAAGCAGTGGAACTGCTTTCGATAAGGCGTTGAAAACGGCGCCAAGTGCTGGAAGGGATTTTTCTGAGTTGGGTTGCAGAATTGATCTGAAGATCCAAGAGAACGAGCGGGAGATTGGAGTCACGCAAGAGAAGATCCGCAGCCTTGAGGGCTTGCTCGGCATTGCGGCAACGAATCCACAGCAGCCGCCACAGCACGTCAGCATCCACGGCCGATGGATCAAAACAATCTTGTCCATCGATCAACGCGATCCATTGGCGCGCTTCATAAGCTTGGCGCAGCAGCGAAAGAATAACCAATCCGCTCCCCGTACCGGAACTGACCATTTCAACAATCTCACCTTGGGGCAGACCACCTTTGAGCAGATTGTCTATTTGAGGCAAGCCGGTCGGGCAGCAAGCATGCGGTTTTGCTGACGGCGACTCGGCAGCCATTCGGAGATGGGGGAATCGTTCGAGCAGAAGCTGCCGCAACTGAACGATGTTTTTGATCGGCTGCATTTTTCGAACGGTGCCGTCAAGACACTGGCCAAAGGGGGAGTTAGCCTCGGCAAACTTTTGCCCCAGACAATCTGAATTTTCGGATTGCACCAAATCCCCCAAATCCCCCAATTCCAGTGCAGTTGTGGGCAGCGGCCGGCATCCTGGCTGCCGCAGAGGGCGTGCATCTTGCCGCCCGGAGCAACGGTTGAAACGAGGAGGCTACGGTTCTAGTGCGTACGCGTGATCCGCCGGGCAGGATGCCTCGGCTCTGCGGCAGGCAGGATGCCCGCCGCTACGAGCCACAGGAATCCTTGCGCAAAAAACTTTTGCTTTATTTTCTGATCTCCACCTGCTTCACTCTGCCAATGCACGTTGACCTTGGCATCTGGGCCAAATTAACCCGGATGGTAATCTTCCTATTGCTTCTGGCCGGCATTCTGGCGGTGATCATCTGGTACCTTCCGCTCATCAAACATAACGAAGCGTTGCGGAAACAGATTCTGACTCTCGACACGCAAATCCGACACGAAGAAGAAAGAACTCGGCGAATTGAAGCATCCATTAGGGCACTTCGAACAGATGCCAAGGCGGTGGAACGCTTGGCCCGTGAAAAGCTCGGCTTGGCTAAAGTTGGCGAGACGGTGGTTCGTTTTGAAGAGGCTCCCGCGAACCCAGCAGCCAAGCGCCCGGTTGAATAGATTAGATTCCGGAAAGGTCAGTCAGAAAGAGGCTGCCAGCCTTCTTAATTAATTATTAGCTCTGGGATTGTTCCACTTCCCCTGCACGAGTTACTTCGTGCTCAGACCGTCATGATTTCTTTTTCCTTGTGGACCAAGTGCGCGTCGATTTTGGCGATGTACTGATCCGTAAGCTTCTGGACTTCTTTTTCCGCGTGCTCCAACTCCTCTTCGGTCACTCCGTGTTTGCTCTCCTTCTTCATATGCTCGAGAGCATCCCGGCGAACGTGTCGAATCGCCACTCGACCGTCTTCGGCCATTTTCCGCACAATTTTGGTGAATTCGACGCGCCGTTCCTGGCTTAATTCGGGAAGCACAATGCGGATGACTTTTTTGTCGACGGCAGGATTCAACCCCAGGTTGCTCTTTTGAATAGCTTTTTCGATTGGATGCAAGGTGGTCGCGTCCCAAGGTTGAATTAAGATCATGCGGGATTCCGGTGTGGTAATTCCGGCGAGCTCTCGGATTCGCATTGTCGAGCCGTACACTTCAACCTGAATATTCTCGACCAGCGCCCCCGAGGCTTTACCGGTGCGCACTCCAGCGAATTCATGCTGCACGACTTCCTCGGTCTTCATCATCTTTTCTTCCGCTTCCAATAAGATATCGTCGAGTGCCATGGGGGAACTTTTAGCAAAGCGGCCAGATTATGTATAGCAGGTTATGCAAACGGGTGCGACTCGGCAGGAGCGCGGACAAGGTGCAACGCTCAGCGCATCCCGAAATTGCCGGCAGTGGCGGGCATCCTGCCTGCCGCAGAGGGCGTGCATCTTGCCGCCTGGAGCAACGCTTGAAACGCGGAGGTTGCGTTCTAACTCGCACGCGTGATCCGCCGGTCAGGATGCCCCGGCTCTACGGCAGGCACGATGCCTGCCGCTACGATTGTGCCGGCAACTTCGGGATGCACCGTGCAACTCTTACACAGCAACATTCCTGTTGAGGATGATCTATTAACGAGATAGGTTTCACGCGTTTAGAGTCTCGAACGACAAAGCCCTCTGTTCAAACGACAAAGCCCTCTGTTCAAACGCTCCGCTATGCTCTGATACTGACTTGCGCCATCGCTGTGGCTGCAAGTTGGCAAACTAACGGCGCAGATGCGCCTCTGACGGGCGCGGAGATTTATCGAGAGCAATGCACAAGATGTCACGGACACAACGGCGAAGGAGTCGCTGACAAATATGATGAACCGTTGTTTGGCGATCGTTCCGTCGAATCGCTGGCCAAGCTCATCAGCCGAACGATGCCGGAAGATCGGGATAAAAAATGCGCTGGCGAAGAGGCGGCCAAAGTTGCTCGATATATTTACGATGCGTTTTATTCCCCGCAAGCCCGCGCCCGGGTAAACCCGCCAAAAATACAGCTTTCACGACTCACCGTCCGCCAGCACCAGAACACGGTCGCAGATTTGTTTGGCACTTTCCGCACCGGAAATAGCTTGGGTGAGCGCCGCGGACTCGAGGGCCAGTATTACAACGCGCGCAATTTCAACGGCGACAAGAAAGCCTTTGAACGACTCGACGGGCGGATCGAGTTCAATTTCGGCGAAGCGACTCCAGACCCGGAAAAACTGACCACGAATGAGTTCGCCATTCGCTGGCGAGGATCGGTGATCGCCGAGGAAACCGGCCCCTACGAATTTATTCTGAAAACAGAGAACAGCGCCCGCTTGTGGGTGAACTCGCACGACCGAAACAAAACGCTGATTGATGCTTGGGTCAGTTCCGGAACAGATGTGAAAGAGCATCGCGAAACAATCTTCCTGTTGGGCGGGCGCGCTTATCCACTCCAACTTGATTACTTCAAGTTCAAGGACAAAACGGCGTCGATTGCGCTTGAATGGAAGCCGCCGCATGGCGTTCGCGAGACAATCCCTGCTCGAAACCTCGCGCCAACGCGCATCGCTGAGACAACGGTCGTGAGGACGGCCTTTCCTCCGGATGATAGCAGCGTGGGTTACGAACGCGGCACGGCCGTTTCGAAGGCGTGGGATCAAGCGACGACCTGCGCAGCGATTGAAATCGCCAACAAAGTGGTCGAGCAAATGGAGACGATTACCGGTGTCAAAGCCAAGGGGGAAGAGCGTCCGGAGCAGCTGAAGCGTTTCTGCGAGCGATTTGCGGAACGCGCGTTTAGGCGTCCATTGGCCGACGAGCAAAAGGGTTTCTTTATCGAACGGCAATTTGAAGGCGAGAAAGATTTGGACAACGCGGTTAAGCGAGTCATGCTGCTTGTGCTGAAGTCCCCAAGGTTTCTCTATCCAGAAATTGGCGGCACGACGCCGGATGATTATGACGTTGCTTCGCGGCGACGGCGACAGTCACATGCGGGGCATGAGTTGTCTTCTCACGGGGATCGAATTGTTTCCCGGGAATATTCAAGGCGGCTCCCACACGCCGGCCGGTTGGGCCAGCGGCATCTCGATCGATCAAGAGATGAGAAACTTTTTCCAGAGCCGCACGGACACTCGAACGCGTTTTGGCTCGCTCGAATTTGGGGTGGCGGTTCCACATCGGGCCGATCCTTGGACGCGCATGTCGTATGCTGGTCCGAACAAGCCGGTTGCTCCAATCGATGATCCTTATCAGATGTTTGAAAAGCTCTATGGCCGCGTAAAAGACAAGGAGAGCTTGAAAAGCATTCTAGACGACGTTCGCGAAGACCTGACGAGGGTGACGAAACAGGTCAGCAATGAAGACAAGAAGCTGCTCGAGGAACATTTGACGTTTGTGCGGGACATGGAGCGCGAATTGCAAACCTCCGATCAGCAAGCCTTGCCGCATCCCGGACCCGAACTCGATGCCGGTGTTATTAACGAGAACGACAACATTCCTCGGATTAGCCGGATGCAGATCGACATGCTTGTGAATAGTTTCCGGAATGACATGACGCGCGTCGCGACGCTGCCATAACCAACCCCGCTCTCTCGCCACGTCTCCTGGCCCGTTGCCAAGTCAACACATCGCAAGGAGGTCAGACTATGGCCATAAACGCCGCAGAGAAATCCATCGTGATGAACGGGCGTCGCCCAATGATTCATATTCGCGCCGGGAGTTCTCCAAACTTGGCTGGCGGTCAGGCCGCTGCTATTGCCGCTGATTCGCACTGCGGCAGGGCCCATTCCATAGGCTGCGGAACAATACACGACGTCATTTGCAACCACAGGCAAAATCGCCGTGGGAGTGCTTAAGGGAAAGGCATAGCGCCAGAGGGCAGCCCCGGTTTCAGGCGCTACAGAAACCAAACCGGTTTTTGCAAAGAAAACGACTTGGGGGAACACCGGCGATCGTGGCAAAAACTGGGGTCGATTGCGTCATCGGATCGGCCTTGGACATCCAAGCGACCCTGCCGTCGGTTTTGCGCAGTGCCACCTGGCACTTATTGGGGACATGGCATTCAGGAAGATGAGATCACCGACAATCAATGGCGACGCCGCGTTTTGCCATTCGATTACCTTCGCTCCATACTCGCTGACAAGATATTTGCTCCAAACGATTTGGCCGTTCGCGGCTTCCAGACAAGCCATCCGCAGGTAGGAGGTTAACACGTAAACCCGGTCGCCGTCCACCGATGGAGTCGAACGCGGACCGTCATCAAAACCAACGCCGCCGTGGGGATAAAAGGCAATGCCCAGCGGCACGGCCCAGAGTTCCTTCCCCGTCTCGGCGTTTAACGCGATGCAAAATTCTTCGTCCCTGCCGCCAAACGGACGGCGAACTTGTGTGAAGGCTCGGCCACCGGCCACAGAAAAGGAGCTGAGGGCAGGTTTCAATGGAACTTTCCAAATTTGCCGGGGCGGTTCTTGCGCCCAATTCGTCCGAATCAGCTCCCGAGAGATGCCATCGTGATGCGGACTGCGGTACTGTGTCCACTCGATCGCGCTCACGTCCGCCGTCATGGACCCAACCATTGCCGCCCGAATGCAAAGCAGAGTAAAACCAAAGCTTAGTCGCAGCATGAATCTACGTTCCATTTGGTAATTTTAGCACTTCCGGCGCCACCAGAGCAAAAAGTAAAGGCCACGCGTATGAGGGACGATTGCGTTCAGCGGTTCCCAATGAACTGGTGAAATTAGACGTGGCGGTGAGTGCGAATTCGCAGGATTAACGACCGCATCTCAGAGAGGCGAGACGCCTGTCCTACCACAGCTTCTCCTTGTCAATAGGTTGCAGCTTTGTAGCCTCACTCGAATGCGACACAATCTCGTAGGTTTGAGTCTTCTTTCTGTTTCCTTCGGCGTTGCCATTCATGCGGCCGGCCAAAATCGCGAAACTGCTTTGTCAAATGTCCGCTATTTGCGCGACCACGCTGAGACGCGCGCTTTCACTCTAGGCCGTCCCACAAAGGCCACGCCAACACCCGACGGCAAGGCTGTGCTATTTCTGCGCGGCAAAGCGCGTGTGCCGAAATTGGAACTTTACGAATTCGATGTCGGAACCCGCCTGACGCGCTTGCTCTTAACTCCGGAACAAATTCTCAAAGGCGCTGACGAAAGGCTGTCGCCCGAAGAAAAGGCTTTGCGCGAACGGATGCGGGTCAGCGTCGGTGGCTTCACCGATTTTCAATTATCCAAGGACGGCACGCGAATTCTTCTGGGGCTTTCCGGCAAGCTCTACCTGGTCGATCGCCAAAGCACGAATGTCCAAGAATTGAAGACGGGCCCCGGAGTTCTGGTCGATCCAAAGTTTGCGCCCGATGGCAAGAGTGTGGCTTACGTGCTGGATTACGACGTTTACGCATACGATTTGGCGACTGGTCAAGAGCGAGCCGTTACTCGAAACGGAACCGCGAAGCTGTCGCATGGCCTCGCCGAATTCGTCGCGCGCGAAGAGATGGACCGTTTCAGCGGCTATTGGTGGTCGCCGGACGCGCGGTTCATGGTTTTTCAGGAAACGGATGCGGAAGGAGTCGAAGTTTGGCATGTTGCCGATCCAGTTAAACCTGAAGAGCCACCCTACCCCGTCTTCTATCCGAGACCTGGCAAAGCGAATGTCAAAGTGCGCCTTGGCATAATTCCGGTGACGGGCGGAGAGACTGTATGGGTTCAATGGGATGCAAATCGGTATCCTTACCTCACTTCTGTCCGATGGGATGAACACGGTCCTTTGACACTCGCTGTGCAGACGCGCGACCAGCGCGAATTGGTTCTGCTCGAGGCAAACCCTGCGACTGGCCGGACAACCGCGTTATTAACCGAGCGCGACGATGCCTGGGTCAATGTTCGCCAGGATGTTCCCCGGTGGTTGTCGAAAGACCAAGGATTTCTTTGGGCGAGCGAACGAACTGGCGCCTGGCAATTGGAATGGCGCGATCGGAGAGGCGAGTTGCGATACCTGCTAGTTTCACCGGATATCGGCTTTCGATCGATAGTGAAAGTCAACGAAGAATCCGGCGAAACATTTTTTACGGCACGCCCCAACCCGACGCAGTCGCAGCTCTATCGGGTTCTTCTCGATGGGAAAAGTCCCATGGCGCTCACGCATGTGTCCGGCGTGCACGGAGCGAGCTTTGGGGAGAACGAATCGATTTACGTCCATTCTCTTTCAACGCTTAGGTCAATGCCCCGCTCCATGATTCATCGTGTCGATGGAACGACTTTAGGCGAACTCCCCTCTGTGGCTGAGGAACCGCCTTTTGTGCCAGATGTGGAATTGGCCAAGGCAGGCGATCGATTCGATTTCCATACCGCGCTGGTCCGGCCCCGCGATTTTGATGACAAGAAGCGCTATCCGGTGGTTGTCTATGTTTACGGCGGACCGCTGGCTCCTTCTTCATCCGGTGTCGTCACGACTTCAATGCAAAGTTGGTTGCTCGGCCAATGGATCGCTGACCAAGGTTTTGTCGTGGTCAGTTTGGATGGGCGCGGCACACCGGGAAGAGGGCGCGATTGGGAGCGGGCGATCTCGAGGCGCTTCGGTTCGGCGCCGCTGGCCGATCAAGTGGAAGGTTTGAAAGCATTGGCCAAAAAATACCCGGAGTTGGACCTCCAACGCGTGGGAATTTATGGCTGGTCCTTCGGCGGGTACATGTCGGCGCTGGCGGTGATGAAGGAGCCTGATGTCTTCAAAGCTGGAGTGGCGGGCGCGCCACCGGCGGATTGGCTTGATTACGACACCCATTACACCGAACGTTACCTGGGCTTGCCGCAAAGCGATGCTGCAGCTTACGAAGAAGGATCGCTCCTAACTTATGCCTCGCGCCTCAAGCGCCCGCTCCTGTTGATCCACGGAACTGGAGATGACAACGTTTATTTCCGTCACACGCTTAAATTGGCGGACCGATTATTCCGCGAAGGGAAGGACTTCGATCTATTGCCGCTCGTGGGTCTGACGCATATGGTCCCGGACCCGGTCGTCACCGAACAGCTTTATTCGCGGATTGCCCGTTACTTCAAGCGTCACCTCGGCCAGCCGGTGAATCGCTGATGTTGTGCGGTTATCATTTGTTTCTTCGCATTGGAAACACGGCGCAGCTGTCGTTTTGTTAGATGCACGGCTGAAACCAACAGTGATTCGTCCAATGAGCGGGGGCGTCCTCACTCACTTGTCAGACAGGTTGGTTCTTTGCCAGAGGCCCGACAACATTCCCGCAAATGTTTTTAAGGCGTTGGAAGAGAACGACGGGCAGTGGGGACTATCGGCAATCAGCCCTTGGGAAGTTGCCCGAAAGTCAGCGCTAACAAAGAGAAACCCCTGAAAACCGCTTTAACCGAGAGTATTTCCAGCGGATCTTCCAGCGCAGTTTTGACCTAAAATCCCTATGATGAGCCCATTTGATGGGCCTTTCATGCATGTCCATTTTCTTTCAAATGTAGGCATGCGTTATGCCATATAAATCGATATTTTCTCTTACTTAAATGATGCGATCGGTTATATGTCGTAGGCATGTTTTTAACGGAGATTCCCTCCAAAGGCAAAAATGGCCAATCCTACAAGTCAATCCTCCTGCGTGAGTCCTACCGGCAAGGCTCCAAAGTAAAATCCCGCACCTTAGCCGTGTTGACGAAACTCCCGACCTACTTGATCGAAGTCATTCGTCACGCCATTAAGCAATCGCCCTCGGATAGCCTTCCATCCCTGGCCGATCAGTCCAAAGGCTCGCTGCAATTGCGCACCGCCGAAAGTTTCGGCGCCGTCTGGGTCAGCACTCAAATCACCGAGCAGTTGGGGATCGACAAAGCATTGGGAGTCACCCAAGAAGCCGAGTTGGCGCTCTGGCAAGTCATAGCCCGGGTCTTGCGGCCTGGCATTTGGCTTCTGGCCATGGTTCGTCTGGCGACCACCTCCGCGGCGGCCGCGATTCTGCGTTGGAGCCAGCCTTTTACCGAAGATCATCTCTATGGCAATGGGGCCTGGCTGGAAGGCCGGCACGCCATCATTGAGCAGCGGCTTTGGGAGACAAAGACTCGGCAGCGCCAGCAGTTGTATCTCTATGATATGACCAGCAGTTATTTGGAAGGAGAGCACAATGCGCTCGGAGATTGGGGCTACAACCGAGACGGCAAAAAGGGCAAGCAGCAACTGGTGGTGGGAATGTTAACCGATGCCCAGGGCGATCCCTGCGCGGTAAAAGTTTCTCGAGGCAACACTTCCGACCTGAAGACCTTTGGCGATCAAGTGCACAAGCTGGCCAAGAGTTTTGGATGCCAAGGAGTGACCCTGGTCGGAGATCGCGGGATGATTCGTTCCAAGCAGATGGACCAGGCACAGGCCGCAGGCTTTCATTACATCACCGCATTGACCAAACCTCAGATTGAAGCGTTGCTGCGCAAGGAGACGTTTCAGATCGAGTTATTCGAAGAAAAAGTCACGGAAGTCGCCGGAGAGGATAATCGGCGCTACGTGCTCCGACGCAATCCGGTTCGCGCCCAAGAAATCGATGACTCTCGGACCTCTAAAAAACAGGCCGTCGCGAGCCAACTGGAAAAGGCCAACGAGTATTTGCGTCAGCACCCGCGCGCCAAAGTCCAGACGCAGCAACGCGCCTTGCAGGCCAAGATCAAGCATCTGGGCGTCGACGGCTGGCTGAGTGTCAAGGCTGAGCAGCGGCTGTTGAGCTTGGAAGCCAACGCAGCGGCTCGGCTGGAAGAATCCCGCCTGGACGGCTGTTATGTGATCCAGACCGATTTGCCCAAACAGAGAGCCTTGGCCCAGACCGTGCATGACCGCTACAAAGACTTGGCGCTCGTCGAACGGGATTTCCGCACCATGAAATCCGGACATTTGGAATTTCGACCGTGGTTTGTGGTCACTGAGGACAATACGCACGCCCACGCGCTGACTTCGATGTTGGCACTCAAGGTCAGGCGACACTTAGAGCAAGCTTGGCGGAGATTGGACATCACCGTAGAAGAAGGACTCCGAGAACTGGAACGACTCAATGTCATGGAACTGGTCGCTACGGACAGCAAAGAAGTCGTTGCGCGATTGCTCCCTCAGCCCACCGATCTACAACGACAACTCCTGGATGCTTTGCAATTGAAGCTGCCTGAAAAACTGCCCACGGCCAAGGTGACTGTAGGCACGCGCGTGAAATTACACGACCGCCGCAAAAAGCCCTAAAACAAAGGGTGAAATGCCAGTTCCTGTGCAAATTTGCGCTGGAAGTCCCGCTGAAAGGAGCGTGACCGATGAACGGCAACGGACACCACGAGCTTGCACCGTCGAGCTTCCCGGCCTGGGCGCTGTGCCTGGCCTTCGATTCGGACCCGGCGGAACGGGAAGACGCCACGGCGGGGACGGCCCAGCACGCCGCCCTTGCCGCCCTTCTCCGCGACGAGCGGAATCTTTGTGTTAGCCGGGTTTTCAAGATGGGTTTGGTTGCGGCTTCGCCGCGCTGGGACTACTGCGGCTTCTGTGCCCACCGGACAACCTGCCCGGCGATCACGGGGCAAGTTGAAGCCGTGGCCCGGACCTCCCCGACCTGGGAAGACCTGGCCCCGGCGATCCGGGACCCGGCCGCCATCACCGACCCGACCCTTGCGGCGAACGCTTTGACCGTGGCCCGCTACGTTTCCACCTGGGCGGACGCGATCCGGGCGCGGGCAACCGAGCTTGCCAAGGGCGGCGCGGCCCTGCCGGGCTATCGCCTCCAGGAGCGGCGCGGGGCGCGGGAAGTGACCGACCTTGACGCGGCCTTCACCCGCACGGGCTTGACGCCTAGGCAATTCGTGAGCGCGTGCAAGCTGTCCCTGCCGAAGCTGGGGGATGCCTTCGCCACGGCGCGGGCAATGTCGAAGGCGGCGGCGGGCCGGGAAGTCGAGGCGATGCTTGCCGACCTGATACCGGAAGGGACCCCGACCGTTTCCCTTGTCGCGGACCGCAAGGGGGAAGCGTTTCCAACGCGCTCATGACCAGGTCATAAAAGGCGCGGATTCTGACATGGCCCTTCCGCAGCAGATGGGCCTGGAGGATTTCCTGGACGGTGCAACCTCCAGTGAAGTAGTCCAAGATGGCCTGCTGGTCCGTGCGCAGCGCCAAGTACTGGCTGCGGACCGTTTGTTTCATCAGCAAGGTCCCATCCGGCAGCCGCTTGCTTTCGATGTGCTGCGAGAGCTTGAGTTTCCGTTCGTTGATCGAGGCCATGGGCTGTGTCGGGTCGTCAGCAGGGCTAGACATCGCACACTTTGGCTGCGTGACGCAAGCCCAGCACTCGGTCCGGCCAAGTCGGAATGAACTCCTGAGCCGCGTAGCCGTCGAATCCTGTGTTCCGAATCGCGCGCATTACTGCCGGATAGTTGATCTCTTGCGTCTCGTCCAACTCGCCCCGCCCCGGCACTCCCGCGGTGTGGTAATGGCCGATGTAATCCTTGTATATATAACCGGAGCCGGCGGATCACGTCGGCGTTCATGATCTGCAGATGGTAGATATCAAACAGCAGCTTCATGTTCGATGATAGGAATTTGCTTTTTGACCGGCTGACCTGATCGTAGTCGTCCTCCGGTGTTCGCTCAAGCAAAAAGCCCGTCCGAAGCACTCTTCCACACTCTTCCACGAATCGGAAGTAAATCCGCAGCCGCTTGGGAATCGTGAACACAAACTGCCGATGCGGCACCGGCGCGCACACCTCCCGGCTCACCCACAGCGCCGTCGGCAAGGCCCGTTTCTGATGGCAACTCGGACAGAGACAACGCCGCGAGAGGAAAAGGTCGCAAACAATTCGTGCCCGCACTCCGGGCAGCGCACGCGGGCAAAGCCCTGCTGCAGATCCCCGCACTCCAGGAACTGTTGAACCACCGTGCTGATGACGGGCCGCCCAAAACCGCAGCGTTCCTGGCAGTACTCTTCATAGGCCGCCTCAAACTGCGGATAAAACCGCTCCTGACGTTGCGGCATGCAGTCCCGGCTTTAGCCGGAACTATTGCAATCCGCAAACGCTGCGTAGCTACTAGCAAATGCTGCCGCCTAAAGGCGCCTAAAGGCGGGACTACGTACCTGGAGGTTCATGGGGAGGGAAAAGATGCGTCGCAGCCGGCTCGATTGGACAAATTCGCTTGCCGTCGCTGCCGGTTGACTCTAGGCATTGATGATCGATGATCCCTCGATTCCGGACGAATGATCTGCGGCTGATTCTGGCGCTGGCGCTGGTTTCAGGCGGCCTGAGCGCGGTCGCGGGAGCGCTTCCGGAATCCGGAGGCGGACTTGCCGAAACCCAAGCGCCGGAGAGAAAATCGGTCAGCTCCTCGCCGTTCTCTCAACCCATCTTGGAAACCGCCGGCGAGCTGATTCGATTCACTCGGGATGTTTTGCCCATCCTGGCTCATCGCTGTTTCGAGTGCCATGCCAAAGGCAAGAGCAAAGGCGGCTTTAGCATGGAAACACGCGAGCGTTTTCTCAAAGGCGGCGAATCGGGGCCGGCCGTTCGCGCGGGCCATAGTTCGGACAGCACTTTAGTCAAACTCGTCTCCGGCCTCGACCCCGAACGAGTGATGCCGCCTAAGGGAGAACGATTGACCCAAGCGGAAATCGGCCGGCTCAAAGCATGGATTGACTCGGGCCTGGTCTGGGAGCACCGTGCGTTCAAAGAGGCGGCTCCCTACGAATTGCGGCTCCGTCCGCCGCCGCTCCCCGCCGGAGAGGGCCATCCCGTGGACCGCCTTCTGCAGGATTACTTCCAGAAGCGCGAACTCGAACCGATCCCGGCCGTGCGCGACCGCTTGTTTGCCCGCCGGGTTTACCTGGATCTGGTCGGTTTGCTCCCGCCCGCGCAGGCTTTGAAATCGTTTTTGCGAAACCCGCGTCCAGACAAGCGGGAGCGACTGGTGGAAACGCTCCTGGCGGACCACCGGAATTACGCCGGGCATTGGATCTCATTTTGGAGCGATCATTTGCGGATCGGTTCCTCGCTCGACGCGAGCATTTTTGACAATGACAACAGCCAAGGGCTTAAACGATGGCTCCAAGAGCAATTGCTCTCGGGGCGGTCCTTCGACCAGTTTGCCGCCGCCTGCGCCGCGGGCGAGTATCTGGATCAGCTGGCCGTGAGCGCCGGCCCCAAAGGCGAAGTGGCCTCGCCCGCACAACGCCCGGAGATGCAAGGCGCCCAAATCATCGCGCAAGTATTCCTAGGCGTCCGATTGCAATGCGCGGCGTGCCACGACAGTTTTGTGGATCGCTGGACACAACGCGAGGCCTGGGGATTGGCCAGCGCGCTGGGGCCCGGGGCTCTCGAAATGGTGCGATGCGAAATCCCGACGGGCGAAAAAGCCCAGCCGCGCTTCCCCTTTCCCGAACTCGGCGAGATCGATCCCGCCCTCAACACCGCCGAGCGCCGGCGCCGCGTCGCCGAACTCCTGACCCACCCGGACAACGGGCTTTTCGCGCGCACCATCGTGAATCGGCTCTGGGCCCGTCTTTTTGGCCGCGGGCTGATCGAACCGATCGACGAAATGATCGAACATCCGGCGTGGCATCCGGAGTTGCTGGAGTGGCTGGCGGCGGAGCTGGTGAAACAACACTATGACCTCAAGAAGATCATCGCCTTGCTCTTGACCTCCCGCGCCTATCAGCTTCCGGCAGTCAGCGCCGTCCCGGACCGGGCGCCCGAAGAGTTTGTCTTTCGCGGGCCGCTGCTTCGGCGGCTGACGGCGGAACAATTTGTGGACGCCATCCGCAGCCTTGGAAGCGGCCCGGGCGCCGCCGACACGAGCTTGGCCCAACGCGCTTGGCAAGAAGCCAACGATCCGCTCATGAAAATGCTCGGCCGTCCGGATCGCAACACGGTCGTGACCTCGCGTTCCTCGGACGCGTTCACACTTCAGGCGCTCGAACTGATGAACGGCGCGAGCCTCGACCGGCTCCTGGAAGAAACCGCGGCCCGGATCGCCACGTGGCCGCATCGGACTCCAACCGAATGGTTGGAAGAACTTTACTTTCGATTGCTCGGCCGTCCTCCCACGCGCGGCGAGCAGGCAAGGTTTGGAAGCCTGCTGGCCGAACCGATCACGGTCGAGACCGCGGAGGATGTCTTGTGGGTCTTGTTCATGCTTCCCGAATTTCAATTGATCCATTAAGGAATGGCCATGCCGGACACCTTGCTCACGAAGCTGAATCGCCGCGATTGCCTGAAGAACTTGGGCGCCGCGACGCTGTCGGCGCTGGCAGCCGGTTTCCCCGAACCAGTCCGCGCCGCGTTGGACGATGAGACAGCCGAGCGGGCGAAACCCGAGGCCACGGCCGATTGCATGATTCTGCTTTGGATGGCCGGAGGCATGGCTCACACGGAGACGTTCGATCCCAAGCATTACGTTCCGTTTTCTCCGGGAATCGAATCCAAGCGCGTGCTGAGCACCTTTCCGTCGATTGACAGCGCCGTGGACCAGATCAAGCTCACGCAAGGCTTGGAGAACATCGCGCGGGTCATGGATCAAGGCGCGCTGATCCGCACCTACACCGTGCCGGTCGTGGATAAGATCGTGCATGCGCGCTACCAGTACTACTGGCACACCGGTTATCTTCCGCCGCTCAACGTCGCCGCGCCGCATCTCGGTTCGGTCATCGCCCGGACGCTGGGCCCGCGTCATCCGGACTTGCCCGCGTTTATCGACATTGGCGAATCGCTGCAGGAAGCCAAACGCGAGGCGCTGGGCATCGATTCGTTTTTGACCGCGGGTTTCCTCGGCTCAGAGTTTGGCCCGTTCATGGTGCCTGAGGCCGCCGCCGCGTATGAACAGATGCGCGCGCGCGCCGGAGCGGACCGGTTGCGCCATCGCATGAAACTCTTCCGAGGACTGGTCGAGGAAAGCGCGATGGGAGAATGGGGCCGCAGCCATCCGAAGGAATCGATGGTCCGGGCCATGGAGCAAGGGTACCGGCTTATGAACTCGCCCGCGGCCCGGGCGTTCGATCTCTCGCAAGAGAAGAAGGAGGTTTACGAGCGCTACAACACCGGCCCCTTCGGCTTGGGCTGTTTGCTCGCGCGGCGATTGGCCGAGGCGGGCGCCCGCTTCCTGGAAGTGCACACGCCGTACCAGCCGTTCGGTTACTGGGACACGCACGAGAACGGCCACACCACGACCGCCCGGATGAAAGCCCGGATTGACCGTCCCATCGCCCAATTGATCGAAGACTTGCGGGACCGCGGGTTGCTGGACCGGACGCTGGTCGTGCTGGCCAGCGAGTTCAGCCGCGACGTGCTCGTCGAGGGCAAGGAGGAGCAGCGCGCGCGCGTGGGCCGCGCCGCCATAGGCCCGGTCATGAATACGCTGGAGCATTACGGCATGCACGCGCACTTTGCCGAGGCGGGCTCGATCGTTCTCTTCGGCGGCGGAATCAAGAAAGGCGCCGTGTACGGCCGCACCTCGGATGAACACCCATGCAAGGCGGTGGAGAATCCGGCCGGCATTGAAGACGTCCACGCCACGCTCTACCGCGCCCTGGGCATCTCGCCGAAACTGGCTTACGAAGTGGAACGTCGCCCGTTCTACGTGACCAAAGACGGCCTGGGCCGGCCGATCGAAGATCTTTTCTAAAGCCGCCCATGAGGAAACGGTTCACGAGACTTGGGACAACGCTCTTGGCGGTGTCCGTCTTCCATTCCATGTGACGCCGGTTCAAGCGGCGGCGGTCCGAATCTTTGCTCCGCTTCGGCGGCGGGGCGGGTTACGTGCCCGAACACGAGCGCATGTGGGAAACCTTGGAAGCCGAGCGCTGGACCGCGTTTCTTTTCCTGGGCGACAACGTTCATCCGATCGTCCGTTACGGGATCAAAAGCATCGACCGGGAACAGGTCTTCTCCATGACGCTTTGACTGAGCGATTTAAAACACTGAGCGCAGTGGTGCGGTGTGGCCGACAATTTTTCATCGGGTTTCCGTGGCGCTCTCCAGCTTTCGGAGCAAGTCTAGGAAGGCGCGCAACGACGGAGTTTCTTCGCCTCGATGCCAAGCCACGGAATGCTGGAACTTGGGCAAGGGTCCGGAAAGAGGATGAAAAACGACCTCGCTGTGCACGGAGGCTTGGGCTGTGGCCGAGAACAAGGCAATGCCTAAGCCCGACGCCACCAACTCGACGACCGATTGCCCGCTTTCGACTTCCTGCACAATGTTCGGGTGGAATCCGGCCCGATGGCACAAAGCCATGAGCCAGTCATAGAAGGTGGGCGTTCCGGCCCGCGTCAGGAAGATAAAGCGTTCTCCGGCGAGGTCCTTCAAAGTAAGCCGGCGGCGTTTGAGAAATGCATGGCCTGCGGGCAAAGCTGCGCACATCGGGTCGCGCCGGAAAACCTCGAACATCAGCCCCGGTTCGTGTTGGCGAATGGGCAGCCCTATGAAGCCGAGGTGAATTTGGCGCGTGAAGAGGGCTTCCACTTGCCGCGCGGGCCGGATTTGGTTCAGGGTCACGGCCACGTTCGGGAAACGGGACCGGAAAAGCCGGAGCAACCGAGGGATCAGGCCGTCCGACAAGACGCCGATATACCCGATGTCCAGGCGGCCCACTTCGCCGCGGTCAGCGCGGCGCGCGGTGTCGATCGCTTGCAGGCTGCTGGCGACGAGTTTTCGGGCGTCGGTCAAGAACGCGGCGCCAGCGGCCGTGAGTTCGATATGCGGACGCTGGCGGCTGATGAGTTGGACGCCGATCTCTTCCTCCAAATCCTGGATTTGCCGGCTCAACGAAGATTGCGCCACGCGTAAACGCTCGGCCCCCCGGCTGAAGCTCAAGTCCTCAGCCACAGCAATGAAGTAACGAAGATGTCTCAGTTCCATACCGGCTCCGCCCAACGGCGGAGCGACTGGCAGCGCGAGCAGGTTCATCCCGGAGAGCCCTCTCGCGAGCGTTCCGCGAATTTGCGCGGGCATTCTCCGCCGCACGCACGCCAGGCGCCGCTGCGCTCGGTTTCTTGTAATCCAGATGTTGAGGCTCGCCAAGCCTCATCATGCGCGGCAGGCATTGAGTTCATGCCCAAAGAGTATTTGGCAGCGGCGCCACAATCCTGCTATGTCTTGACCATGTTCTCCAGGTCGCTCAGGACGCGGCGCGGTTTTGATGGGTGGATCGGAGTTTCCAACCGCCGCTTGGGCCCACACCTCGAGCCAACCCTTTCTCAAACCCTGCCTAATGACTCGTTATGAAGACTCTATCTGTCCGATGGCCGATGACCGTCTTAGCACTGGCGCTCGCGATGGGTTCGTTCCCGTCGGCGCGCGCCGGAACGATCGACCGGGAATTCTTTGATCTGATCGGTCCGGGAACCTCGGTGGAGGACCTCGTCAATTCCGGACGGCTGGGCGGTCCAGCCGATCTGGTGACGCCATTGTTGGGCGGCGTCTTCAAAACCCGAAGCGCCCAAGGCGATGAATACGGCAGCCGGCTGCGCGGGTTCATTCAAGCCCCCGCCACCGGCGACTTTACTTTTTTCATTCGGAGCGACGACGCTTCCCAGCTGTCCCTGAGCACGGACCATCAACCGGCCAGCGCGGTGGTCATCGCCAAGGAGACCCGTTGTTGCACGGCGTTATTCTCGGGCGACCGGCTGAGCGAACGCCGATCCGCGCCGCGGCGCCTGGAGAAGGGGAAGACCTATTACTTGGAGGTGCTGCACAAGGACAGCAGAGGCGACGATTTCATCGAGGTCGGCTGGCAGCGGCCCGATGGCGTTCAAGAAACGATCCCGCTGTTGCACGTCATGCCCTGGACGCCGCAAAGCACCACGCCGCAGATTGAGGAACAGCCGCAGAACGTCGGAATCAACGCCGGCAATCCCGTTTTGATTTGGGTGACGGTCCGGGCCGCGCAACCCGTGACTTTTCGCTGGCTGAAAGACGGAACGCCGGTCGCCGACGCCAACTTGCAAAGCTTGTCCATTCCTACGGCCCTCTTGACGGACACGGGCCGGTACACGTGCGAGGTCACGGGTTCGGGCGGAGCCAAAGTCACCTCCAGCGCAGCCGTGGTTACAGTGACGCCGGACACCACGCCTCCGACTGTCACGAGCGCGGAGCTGAACACGGTCGGGCAACAATTGCGGGTTTTCTTTTCCGAGAAGATCGGCCAAGCGACGGCCACGGTGCTGGCCAACTTCAGCGTGTCGGGCGGCGTGACGCTCTCCAGTCCGCAACTCGACGCCAAGGGGCGAAGCGTCCTGCTCAAGACCTCGGCCTTGACCGCCGGAAGCAAGGATTTCGCGCTCACGGCCCGGGGCGTTGCCGATGTCTCGGGGAACGTGATGGCACAAGCCACGGTCCCTGTCTTGCTGGCGGCGACCGAAAGTTTCACGGCCAATCTCGGTATTTTTGACAAGACGAGAAACGGCACGGCGGACGGCGCGAGTTTCACCTTCTCCAACACCGGCAACTCCGGAGGCCAGCCGGGCGAAGTCGGCGGTTTAATCTTCCGGCGGTCCTCGCCCAATGCCATTTATGTCGCTTCCGCACGGCTGGGCGGAACGCTGAGCCTGAGCCAAGATCTCTTTTTCCGGGGGCGGATGCTGTTCAGAAACCGGAATTTTGACGGTTCGTTGTCGATCGGTTTTCTTTCCTCGGTCGAAGGGTTGGATCCCGTGGTGGGTTTTAACTGGGCTGAACCAAACTCCGCCACGGGCCCCGGCGCGTTTCGCGGCTTCCTCTCCGTCGGCGGGGGCTTGGGCGATTTCTTCCCCTGGCCCAATGGCGATCCGGTCGAGTTCGAATTCCGCTGGAATGCCGCCACCGGCGTGGCCACAGCAGTCGTCAACGGGGAAACTCACGTGCGCGAGCCGGGTCCTCGCGACACGCAACTCAACGCGTTCATCATCGGCTCCTACGGCGGGAGCGACCGGACCGACGCCACCGAATGGTTCATCGATGATCTCACTTTCTCGGTGGCCTCGGTGCCGTCTGCGCCCAGCGCGATCTCGGTGGACATTGTCAGTCCGAGTCCGGGGCGGATCTTTCCGGCGGGCGCGGACATCACCGTGACGGCGGCGCCAACGGCTTCGCAGGGAACCGTTGCGAAGGTCGAGTTTTTTGCCACGGCCGCGGGCGGCGCCAAGACCAAGATTGGCGAGACGACGCAATCCCCGCACTCGGTGGTATGGCGCCGCGTGTTTCCCGGGGAATACACGCTTTCAGCCACAGCCTCAAGCAGCGCGGGGCAAACGGCCAATTCTTCTGACATCAAGATTACAGTCCAGCCGGGCAAATCGGTGACCACCGCGACGGAGACTTTTGACACGGGATTGAGCAAATTCACCCTGGAAGTGAGGAATCATGAGAACGGCAATGATTTCGGTTTTGCCAACAGTAACCAAGCCGGCGGAAAAGCGGGCGAGTTCGGCGGGATTCTGGTGCGGACCTTGACGACCGATGCGGCTTATGTGGGGAACAACAACCTTGGCGGCGTGCTGACGCCGGCTACTCAGCGCATCGTGTTGAAGGGCAAACTGCGCATTATTCCCGGCAACTTCGACGGGCTCACGTACATCGGCTACATCAATTCGCAGAATCTGGGTGTCCGCTTGGGCATCAACCTTGCGGAGCCGGGCGGCGGCTTTCAGCCGAATTACCGGGCAGCCGTGGTCGTGCCAGGCGGCAGCGGCCCGACGTTCGGGCTGGAGCCAGACCTCATCCATGAGATCGATCTAGTCTGGGATCCCAACGCCGGCACGTTCAGCGGGAAGATTGGAACCCATCCGGTCAACGTCTCTGGAAACCCCGGCCAGGCAGCCCTGGACGCGTTGATCCTCGGCACCTTCGACGCCGGGAGCGCCCGGCCCGAACTGGCCCATCAAGTTTTCTTGGATGACTTGACTTTCTCGGTGATCGGCGTGCCCTCGGTCACGGAGAATTTCGACACGACCTTGGGGACCTTTGATGGTTCCAAAAACCCGGCGGCCGGCGGGAACAATCTCGGCTTCTCCAACACGGCCAATGCCGGAGGGAAACCGGGCGAAGCGGGCGGCACGCTCGCCCGCACTACCCTGGCCGATGCCGCGTACATCGGCGACCTCACGCTGGGCGGATTGCTGAGCCAGTCGGAACCAATCACCATGCGCGGGCGGTTTTTCTTGGAATCAGGGACGTTTGACGGCGACATGTTCCTCGGGTACGCGGACACATCGAATCTGGGGAATCGCCTTGGAATTCAGTTCACCGAGCCGGGCGGCGATTTCCGTCCCAACTTCCGCGTGCGCGTCCGGGTGAACGACTCCACCTCCGCGATCATTGGCGTGGCGCCCGGTCGGCCGTGGCAGTTCGACTTAACTTGGGACCCTGCGGCGGGCACGCTCAAGGGAACCGTCGCAGGACAAGCGATCAATCACACCGCTAGTCCAGGCGCAGCGCAGTATGACGCGTTCATCCTTGGAACCTTCGGCGCCGGGTCGAACAATCCGTCGCAGAATGGAAAGCTCTTGGTGGATGAATTGACGTACAACATCGTCTCCGATGCCCCGGCCTTGGTCGTGCGCCTGAAAGAGCCGGCCAGCAATGCTCTCTTTGGCTCCGGAGCCAGCGTGACTTTGACGGCCGAGGCGACGGCTCAACGCGGCAACATCCAGCGCGTTGAGTTCTTTGCGCGGACAGGCGGCGGAGCCGAGTCGAAAATCGCGGAAGCCACCAAAGCGCCTTACAGCGCCACTTGGAGCAACGTTCCGGCGGGCGACCATGTCCTGACCGCCACGGTCACCACCGATGCGGGCCAAAAGGCAACTTCAACCGAAGTGAAGATCAGCGTGATCCGGCTCAATCCGGTGGCCCTCCGGACCGCCACGTTCGATGGGGGATTGGGGCTGTTCCAAACCGAGCTCCGGAACAAGGATAACGGCAATGCTTTTGGGTTCTCGAATACGCTCAATGCCGGGGGCAAGGCGGGAGAGCTGGGCGGCGTCTTCGCCCGCACTTCCACGGCCAATGCCGCCTATGTGGGAGACACGAAGTTAGGCGGGCGTTTGCTGCCGGCTTTTCAGGACTTGGTCATCAAAGGCAAGCTCTATTTGAACGATCAGAACTTCGACGGCAATCTCTATATCGGTTACGTCGATACCCAGAATCTGGGCGTGTTCTTGGGGGTGAACATTAGCGAACCGGGCGGCGGTGTGGCGCCAAACTTCCGCGGCTTCGCCCGCATCCCGGGAGCCAATACGGCTCTTATTCCCCTGGCGGCAACGGCCGTGCACGAGTTCGATCTCGCTTGGAAAGCCAGCACCCGGACGTTGACGGGCAAGCTGGCCGGCCAAGATGTCAAACTCACCGCGGATCCCGGCATGGCCAGCTTCGACGCGTTTGTCGTCGGCGCCTTCGGCGTTGGATCGGGCAATCCCGCGCAGCTTGGAGAGATGTTCGTCGATGACCTGACTTACACCTTTGCCACCGAAGCGGCCGCGCTCCCGTCATTGTCCGTGGCGCGGGCCGGTGCGAATATGGTTCTCAGCTGGTCCGGCGAAGGTTTCCGGCTCCAAACACGCGATGGTTTCGGTCCCGGGACGGCGTGGGCGGATGCGACCGCCCAAGTGACCACGCAAGCCGGAGGCTTCAGCGCGAGCGTCGCGCCGGCGGCCGGCGCCCGTTTCTGGCGCTTGACCAAATAGCCGGAGAGAGCCTCTGCCTCAGGCGGCCATCGAACCGAATGAGGGAGTGAGAATGATATGTTAGAGACTCGAGATCTAAATCCAACCAGCCCAAGTCATCGAGGGTTCACCTTGATTGAATTGCTGGTTGTCATTGCGATCATCGCCATCCTGGCGTCGTTATTGTTGCCCGCCTTGGCCAAGGCGAAGGAGAAGGCCAGGACCACCAAGTGTTTCGCCAACTTGAAGAACATGGGTTTGGCGACGCAGCTTTACGCCATGGATTTCGATGATTCCATTCCGGGCGACACGTTTGGCGGAGGATATTTTTTCGCCAGCCTCCTGGCGCCTTACATCGCCGGCCCGGAGATCGACAAATCCAAACTGCAAGACCCGAATTTCTTGCATGAAGTGTATCGCAAGATCCCGATCTATCAGTGTCCGTCCGTGTCAATGCGCCAGAAGCCCGAGGCCCGCCGCGAACCGTTCACGCTCCATTACACGATCAATTCGATCAACTTCGACCAATACCGCCAAACCAAGCAATACGACGCGATCCCTTATCAGAAAGTAAATGCGGTTCCCGGAGGCTCCGGGCAAGTCGCTTATCTCTTCGAAGTGAACACCGAAGGGAATCTCGGGCCGCGCGAATACGGCGGATGGAACGTGTGGGACCAAAGCCATACCACCTTCAGCCCGGCCGGACGACCGAATTCCTCGCCGCGCATGATCCGCGCGGACGATAAGCGGCATGACGGGCGGACCTGCCTCGTGTTCTTGGACGGACACACCGAGGTCCGGCAGATGAAGAAGGAGAAAATGCCTTTTAGCCTTTGGAATCCGCTGCACGAAGTGCCGCAGCGATGAGCTTGGCCATGAATGTCCCGGGAGTCGCAGCATCTCGTCAGGGCGCTGCTGACTGCGCTCCAAACGTGCCGGCATCACTCTCACTAGAATCTAAAATATGAACACCATTCCTCGCAGAACATTCCTGAAAATCCCCGGCGAGCCTCGCGAGTATCGCGGCATTGCCTTCCACCTTTTCCATCAACGCGCTGGGCGCTAGCGCGACGGTCCGCCTGGGCCTCATTGGCTGCGGCGGCCGCGGGTCCGGCGTGGCCAGCGGCTTTCACCGGCTCAACCAGGTGACGGTTGCGGCCGTGAGCGACCCGGACACGACCCGCCGCGAAAAAACCGCCGCCGCGATCGGCTCCGAAACAAAACCGGTCAACGACTTTCGCCAAATGCTGGAGGATCCGGCATTGGATGACGTGATTGTCGCAACCCCGGATCATTGGCACACGCCCGCGTCACCCGCATCCTGGCCAAAGCCATGCAAGAAAGCAGCCGCAAGACTGGCCGCCACGTCAAATCCATCTCCGGTGTGTCCGCCGAGGGGAGCCTGGAGGCGATTGATCATGCCTTGGCCGCCAAAGAAGCGGGCGCGGATGCCATTCTCCTGATGCCGCCGCATCATTGGCTCCGGTTCGGGCGAAGCGCGCGGACGGCGGTGGGTTTCTTTGAAGACGTGGCGCAAGGCGCGGATATTCCCATCGTCGTGCATCAGTATCCCGCTTGGACCAAAGCCGGTTACGCGCTCGCGGAAATGCTCGAAATGGCCAAGATCCCCCAAGTGGTCTGCATCAAAATGGGAACCCGCGACATGGCCCGCTGGCTGTATGATTACGAGAAACTCAAGGAAGCAGCGCCTCGCGTGACCATCGTCACGTGCCACGACGAATTCCTCCTCCCGACGCTGCTGGAAGCGTCCGACGGCGCGTTGATCGGTTTCGCCGGGTTTGCTCCAGAACTGATGGTGGAACTGGTGCACGCGGCCCTGGAAGGAGATCTCGCGCGAGCCAAGAAAGCGCAGCAGACCGTCGCGCCCCTCGCCCGGATCATTTATGATTTTGGCGAGCCCGGTTGCGGCGCTCACCAGCGCATGAAAGCCGCCCGCTGGTTGCTGGGCAAGTTTCCCAGCCCTCACTTCCGACGGCCGGTGCGTCCGCTCGCGGCCGAGAAGATCGAAGATATCCGAAGGCGGCTGGAAGCGATTGGTTTCTCCTGCCCGATTCCCTTCCGTTGAGATCCTCGCCGTGGACTACGCCAGACTCAACCATTCTTGGGAGGATTTCGGACTGAAGTGCTCCCCAAAAACAGGACCAGTGGCTTAAATAGAAAGCATACTGGAAATGAACGCGACAAAACGAAGCAAACGGACACGTCGAAAATACACGGGCGAGTTTAAGGCCAAGGTGGCCTTGGAGGCGATCAAGGCCCAGGAAACAATCAACCAAATCGCCGCGCGTCATGAAGTGCATCCGCATTTTTCCATTCGCCAGCAGTGCGGCCTTTGGGGGCTGCATCGCTCTGGACTTTATTACGAGCCTGTCCCGGAGAGCGCGGAAAATCTTTTGCTGATGAAACTGCTGGACCGGCAATACACGCGTCATCCCGAGCAAGGGGTGCGGCGCATGACGTTGCATCTGCGCGAACGGGGTTATGAGGTCAATCCCAAGCGAGTTCGCGACGGTTGCGCCCGGTGATCTGGCGGTCGCGCTCCCGGATGAGGGCGGGAACGTGGGTGATCTCGAAACGCCCGGCCTCGCGGGGATACATCGCCCCGCCAATTCCCTCAAACGCCTTGGCAAAGAAGGAGCGGACGAAATAAGGCTGCAACCCGGCGAGCCTCGGCGATTTCCATCTGCTCCTTCACCGTGAACAGCCGCTCGGCGCTCATGGTTTCCTGAGCAAGCGCATTGCGGTCGAGCAGGTCTTTGATGTGGGATGTATCAAACGCGTGGTCGATGGTCCGCAGGCGCTCGGCGGCGCGCTCGGGCTGGTCATTGTAGCGGATGGCGTCGAGCAGGAGATCCTTGAGGCTACGCTCTTCAAAGACCTCACCGAGAATGTCGAAGACGCGGCCATGGAAGGCTTCATTGATTGTCTCCAGCTTGGTGAGCAGGCGGTGATAGACCTCGCCCGCCGCGTCGGTGGCGAGAAGGATGCGGACTTCCGGATCGGAGCGGAACATCTCCTGGCGCTTCCGGCGTTCGTCCCGATGCACGCTGCCGTGGATGGTGGTGATGGCGTCGGGTGTGCCGAGGACTCCGCCGATTTTCCGCTCCAGATAGTTCAGCGTGTCCTTGTGCTCGGTGAAGACGATCAGTTTGCGCTGGCGGCCGTCGGCATCGCGCATGTGGGGATCGTTCTGAAGGATCTTCGAGAGTTCATCCTATTTGCGATCCTGGCCGGAGTCCACCACGCCACGGGCCTGCAGGACGAGGTCGGCTAGAATGAGAATTTCCGCTTCAAGTTCGGCGATGGTTTCGGCGGCAGTGGCAGTATCGACGAGCTTTTCTTCCAAGCCCTCCTGCTCCTCGGCGGTGAGGTCGTCGTCGTCCTCCGGCGCGGCTTTGAGAGTTTGGGGGGGTGATTTGCTGCCCGCGAGAGAGCAGGCGTTCTTCCTGTAGCCGGTTTTCGAGCCGCTCCTTGCGCCGTCTGAGGGATTGGAAGATGGCCTCGGGGCTGGAGGCAAGCCGGCGCTGTAGGGCGGTGAGAGCGAAACCGACCGATCCTTTGCGCGGTCCTTTGAGGGCGTCGGCTTTGCCCATCTCCGTCTTCACATAGTTGGTGACGGACTCGTATAGCGCGGCCTCGATGTCGCTGAGCTTGTAGTTGGCGGTATAGGCTTTGCGCTCCGGGAAGAGACGGGTGCCGTCGAAGCGGAGCATCTCCTCTTTCACCATCCGGCGCATGAGGTCGCTGGCATCGACCTTGTGCGCGCCATCGCCGCCACCGCGAAACTTGCCGTAGAAGCGGTCGGAATCGAGGAGCGACAGGAAAAACTGGAAGTCCGCCTCCTTGCCATTGTGCGGAGTGGCGGACATGAGCAGCAGATGTCGAGCGCGGGCACCGAGTTTCTCGGCGAGTTCAAAGCGCCCGGTTTTTTCCAGCTTCGAGCCAAAGTAGTGAGCCGCCAGTTTGTGAGCCTCATCGAAAATCACCAAGTCCCAAGAGGTGGCGAGGAGCTTTTCCTGAAGGACCTCGTTCCGGGCCATCTGATCAAGCCGGACGATGAGGTGGTCCAGGTCCTCGAAGGGATTGCCGGTGGGCGTGGCGGCTTCGAGTGCGGCGGAGAACACATTGAACTGGAGGCCGAACTTCTCGTAGAGCTCATCACGCCATTGTTCGACGAGGCTGCCTGGAGCGACCACCAGGATACGGCGAGAATCGGCCCGCATGATGAGTTCCCGGATGTAAAGGCCGGCCATGATGGTCTTGCCCGCGCCCGGGTCATCTGCCAGCACGAAGCGCAGCGGCTGGCGGGGCAACATGGACTCGTAAACAGCGGTGATCTGGTGTGGCAATGCCTCCACATTGGACGTGTGGACCGCCATCATCGGATCGAACAAGAACGCGAGGTCAATGCGTTTGGCTTCGACGGCCAGCTTGAAGGCATCTCCGTCGCCGTCGAAGGACCAAGGACGCTCCGTGGTGGCCAGCGCGAGATTGGGCTCGTCGGTGCGATTCAGCAACCGGTCTTTGAGTGTGCCGTCGGGCGTCTTGTATATGATCTGGATTGTGCCCTCGGCAATAGGCACTACGGCCACGACGCTGCCGATGACGGCAGGATCAAGGCCCGTGAGCGGGAGGCCGGGTTTAATGTCTTCGAGGCGGATCATGGATTCTTAGATTCTTAGACTTTGATTGAGGGCGGATGTTGCCTGGGAGCCCATGATGGCTCAATCCAGTGCATCAAATTAGGGCGAGGATACCGAAGGGTTTGCCGGTTACCAAGCGCAGTTTGAGCCATCGTTCAAATCCTCCGCGTCTTCCCTATGGCAGTCGAGCGAGTTGGTGTGGACCAGTTTTTGCCCTTACGCCCGCTCAATCTGCTCTTCGGAGATGAAGTCCGGCATGGGTTTAACGCGCTTTGGCCAGTTGTTCGCCCAGCCGCCGAGCACGGTCAACACAGTGATATGCTGCGTCGATTCCCTGGCATTCGGTGGTCGGCCTGTTCCTAGACTTGATCCTGACGCGGGCAAGGATTTCCGAGTCCCGTTCACCCGATCCATCATGTGCCAATCAGGCGTGAGTCGGGGTATCGTCCTGTAACCCCTGACTTCGCTTCCCGCCTTCCTTGTCCAGTGCCGCCTTTTTTATTGCCGAGACATGGCGTCCGTCGGAGAAATACCCGCATGAACAGCACCGACAAGAAGAGGCGGGGACTCAAGAAAATCACGGTGACAGTTTCCCAGTTGTTGTATGCCAGGATCGAGGCGGTGAAGCAAGCGGCCAGGCTGAACGATGGAGAAGTGGTAACCTTGTGCATGGCTGCGAATCTCCCGGAGCTCGAGCGGCGCTATGGGGTCGAGGCGATCCGGTTCTTCGAAAACTGAGCAGGTTGTGCGGGATCGTGCGCTGGTAGGGAATGGTGATCGTGCGGGCCGCATCGCGCGCGGCGGGACGGCCCTGGGCCATGCGTGCCGTCCACTCGTCCGAGCTGTTGGCGCGATCTCCCTGGAAATCATCGCCGGACAACGTGGGAGTTGGAAGGTCCCGTCCAATTGACTCGCTGCCCCACGCCCAGAGGCCGTGATTCGCGGGCCAGCCCCCCGAATCGCCCGCGCTGATAATAGACCTTCACGTGTTCCATCGTTGTCCTTTACTCATCGGCAGCCGAAGTGTAGAAGAGGTAGTTGAATCGCCCGTTCGGGGCGGCGTCGCCATTCACCAGGAACTCCAGGATGTCGCCCTCCTGCTGCATATTGTCCGCCCATTTGAACTCGATCCGCAGCGGCTTGGAGAGATCGTCCAAGCCCAGGTCGGCCCGGCGGATCGCCAACTCCATCTCGTTTCCCCGCACCCGATACTGCACCTCGGCGCGCGGGCGCCAGTTCCATCCGCCCGCGCTCTCCTCCAGCAGGCTGATCTCCTCGTTCTTCACCGTGCGATTCACCACGAAGTGATACCCCTCCCAGCCGGTGCGAAGATTGCCGTCCGTGTTCAAAAAGAGCATCATCCAGTTCCGGTCGGTGTGAGGCGTGATGGGGTTTTTCGTGCGGGCGTAAAAGTAGAGATACTCCCGATCTCGCGCCGCCTTGAGCAGGAGGAAGTCGTTGCGCCCGGTCCGGTTGACATAGCGGGTGACGTTGTTCCAGGCGGGATGATCCCGTCGGGATTCGTCGTCCTGATCGTCCAGAAACTCCGGTCTCACGCTTTTCCAGTCGGCGAAGTCGCCGTCTATTCGGATAGTCTTCATCGTCCCGGCCGCGGAAGGGCGGCGCGCGCCCTTAAACCGCCGGATGTACCCGACCATCTGATAGTAGTAGTTGTCGCCGTGGCCGCCCTTCATCGGCTCGATGTCCCGGCTGTTTTCGTTATCGAACTGATCCACAAACATTACCGGCAACCGCACCCCCGCAAACTCGGCGAACCGCCCGGCGATCCATTCGTTCCAGCCGGTGATGAAGATGAGTTGAGGGTCTTCCTTCCGCGCGCGCTCGAACTGTTCCGCAAAGTTATGGCCGCGCAGCACGGCCCCCGGCGTCGGATCGTTGGCTCCGTTGTGCCAGTTGCGGCCGCGCGCGCCCGGCTCGCTCAGCGTCGCCAGACGATTGCCGACCGCGTTCTGCGCCACCCCCACCGACATCTGCTCCTTCTTGCCCCGCGCATTGCGGAAGACGTGCTGCGGAAAGACCTCCAGCCAGCTCCACATATCGGGGCGCGTCGGCCCCTGGAAATAGTCCGGCTGCGGCTTGCGGAAGGTAAAGAAATCCAGCAGAGCAGCCGGCTCTGTTCCGGCAGAATGGGGAGGTCCTGCCATACGATGGGCGATGCGCAGCGTGCGGTCGCCGGGTATGGGCTGCCCATCTGCGAACGCCTGCCCGCGCGGGTAGACGCCGTCCGTATGGCTCCACCAGCCGACTCTCCCTTTGGCTTTCGATGCTTCCAGGTAGTAGGTTCCCGGTGGGAGCGGGAGCTTCCGGCGCAGTGAGAGCCAGCCGTTGTCGGTCACGTTCTCGAAACGCTGTGAAACGATCTTCTGCCCTTTCGGGCCGTCTCGATAGAGCGTGAGGGTCAGCGCCGAATCGGTAGTCGCCCAGGTGGGGAAGCGTCCGCTCACCGCGCCGAAGGGGGTATCCGTCGTAAACGATTGTCCGAGCGTGCGGCCCGGTTCCAGGGGAGCGGGGCTGTTCTGCTGGGTGTTTCCTTCCCCCTCCGCCAGCAGATTCGGATCGGCCAGGAGGAGCGGCTTGCCCTTCCATCGAAACCAGAGATCGGAATAGAGGCCGGGGGCGTAGAGGTCCCGGTAGAGTTCCCGCGCCACCTTCGCTGGTTCCCAGAAAGGGCAGAGGAAAGCCACCTGCGGCGTGCGCCCGCCTGCCGCCCGGACTTCGGAGAAGACTCGGAGCAGGGTCATGTAGTAAGGCTGGTAGGTGAATTGGTTGGTGACATCGAAGATAATCACATCCACCCCCGCATCGGCGAGCATCTGGGCGTGTTTCCGCAGGACGTAGGCGTCGTCGGTCAGGTAGTAGCCGAAGAGCGATTCCCCCCAGTGGTGCGGCGCGTGCAGCGGCCCCCAGAGCGGGCTGTCCGGCTTCTGCATCGCCTGCGGGTCTTGCTGAATGATCTTGGTGATGTCATAGGGGCCGCCTTGCACGTGTTCACCCAGCCAGAGGAAGTAGAAGAGGCCAACGAACCGATTCTTCCTCGGCGGCCCGACCTGATCGCCGGTAGGAAGGGTGCGGCCGAGCGCATCGGTCGCCGTCCAGGTATCGCTGCGGGTGTCGCGCAAAACGGGACGTGAATCGTCCCGGCGAAGTTCCGTCTGGTTCATCGCATTCCTCGTATGAAAGGGGAAAAGAAGAGAGATCAACAGGAATAGTGGCATGTCAGTGAGTGATACTCCCGGTCAATGTGTCACCCTACGGATTGTTTACGAGAGGATATTTCCTATCGGTTAGATTTTGACGTTTAGACTATTTCGTACCCTCATCACCGTTCTGTGAGACAGCTTTTGAGCGTGAAATGCCGGTTTGTAGAATAACGGACTGAATAACTGTGAGGTTAGTGCGGCTACCCGGACTAGGCGACGAGATATCCTCGGATGAACTCCTCGTTCAGAGTGACACCGAGACTTGGGCGGTCGGGCACCGTGATCCAACCATTTCGCGCCTGCATCTTTTCGTGAGTGAGCTCGTGCCGTAAACATTCGGGCTTCAGCGTGGACCAGAGCGTGCGCTTGGAGGCGGGCGACCGCGCGGGAATCCAGCGCCTCATCCAGTATTTCTTGCGCTGTCCCTTTTCGCAGGCGCGCATGATTGAGGTGACCG
>Ga0194121_10001564_pt1 | contig 38404 bp, 43 predicted proteins | sample TA2MahCa50mmetaG_FD_148609 | JGI IMG/M metagenome (GOLD analysis project Ga0194121, IMG submission 148609) | Freshwater microbial communities from Lake Tanganyika, Tanzania - TA2015020 Mahale Deep Cast 50m | ecosystem: Environmental > Aquatic > Freshwater > Lake | place: Tanzania: Lake...
GTCCCGTTGGTGCCCACGATTCACGTCGAGCATTTCCCGGAAAACTGCAAGCAGCTCATGGAAAAGGTCTTGGCTCGCGAACGGATTGCTTGCCAAAAACTGGAGGAACAGAAAGAAGGCATCATTCGATGCGAGTTCCCAGTGCTGCACAGCCTCGGCAACTGGCTCGATTGGGAATCGGCCACCGAGATGCTGGAGCGAGTGCGCGGTTCGCTAAATCTAGCCATTATCTTTCTGGAGAACACGCAACTGCATGCTCATGGTTTGGCCGTCAGCAAGCGATACGATCTGATCCTCGCAGGTTCCAGTTGGAACAATCAGGTCCTGCGTCAGAACGGTATTCAGCACGTCGAAACATTCTTGCAAGGAGTTGACCTGTCACTTTTCCGGCTCGCGCGAAGGCCGTCCGGCAATGGACCATTTGTCATCTTTTCCGGTGGGAAACTGGAATACCGCAAGGGCCAGGATATTGTTGTGGCGGCATTTCGAAAATTCCAAAAGCGTCATCCCGATTCGATTCTCGCGACGACCTGGCATAACCTCTGGCCGAAATCAATTACGGGAATGGACCGTGCGGGTCACGTCATTGGCGTGCCCAGCGTGGACGACGACGGCCGATTAGATGTCGTTGGTTGGCTCGAAGCCAATGGCATCAACCGGGCAAACAGCCGTGATCTGGGAGTTATCCCGAACTACCTAATGCCAGCCATTTATAGTCAGGCCGACGCCGCCGTCTTTCCCAATCGTTGTGAAGGTGGAACAAACCTTGTAGCCATGGAATGTTTGGCCTGTGGAGTTCCAACCATTCTTTCAGCCAATACGGGTCATCTTGATCTTGTCAACGAGCGCCATTGTTATCCACTCCGGAAGCAAGGGCCCGTGCAACCAATCCCGCCCTTTTTAGGGACCGAGGGTTGGGGTGAGTCGGACGTTGATGAAGTTGTCGAAGCCTTGGAGCGTATTTATTCGGATCGCAAAGCGGCCGAACAAAAAGGCGCCGCTGCCGCTCAGTTTATGCAAGATTGGTCGTGGCGTGCCCGTTGTCTTGAATTAATCGAACATCTGCGTCGGTTTACGCCTGTAACCTAGCGCAAACAGCTTTTGAACATTTTGTGCCCTCATGGCCGCCATTTCTCACAAGTGGTTAGGAATTAATTGGGAAATCAGCGCTGCTTCAGGCTGGGGAATCATGGCCTTTAACATCGCTTTGCAGGCCGAACGCGATGCTCGGCTGCTGCCGATGCCTTTCTTTCCCGTGGCCAATCCTGACTGGGCGCCACCGGGGTCCCGTCAGTTGCTGGCAAACATTATCGCTCGCGAGCGCGTCGGGTCCGGCATCCGCGAATCGGAAGTGGGTCAGCCTCGGCATTGCCCTTTTCCTGTGCTGCACGCGCTCGGAAACAGGCTTAGTTCACACGACGCGGCGCAGCGTATTGTGGGGAACATTAACGTCGGCGCAACTTTCTTTGATGAAACTGATCTCGGTGCGGAAGCTGCGAATACGGCGAAACGATTTGATTTATTGCTCGCCGGCTCAACCTGGAACACCGATTTTCTCCGCCAACGAGGCATTGCCAATGTGCGCACCTGGCTCCAGGGCGTGGACCTCTCAATATTCCGGCCGAGCGCACCACCACGAGATCAGAATGGCGCGTTTGTCGTCTTTTCCGGCGGCAAACTCGAATATCGGAAAGGCCAGGACATCGTCATCGCCGCATTCCGGAAATTTCGCGCACGGCATTCCGATGCCATACTGCTTGCGGCGTGGCACAATCATTGGCCTCAGTCAATCCAAGGGATGGATTGCAAAGGCCATGTCGATGGTTTGCCGGTCGCTAGTGCAGATGGACAATTAGACATTGTGGCGTGGCTCGATCGGAATGGAATTGCGCGAGAGGCCTGTTGCAGTCTAGGCGCTGCGCCAAATCATGTTATGGCCGGTATCTATTCGCAGGCTGATGTGGCGGTCTTCACCAATCGATGCGAAGGCGGAACGAATCTCGTCGCGATGGAATGTATGGCGAGCGGTTTGCCGACGATTCTTTCCGCGAATTCCGGCCATTTGGATTTGCTCGACCAGGCACATTGCTATCCGTTGCACAAGCAAGGTCCTGTTGCGCCCCTCCCGCCGATTGTTATTGGCACAGAGCATTGGGGCGAATCCGACGTCGACGAGGTCGTCGAGGCGTTGGAACGCGTTTACCGAGATCGCGCGGAAGCCAAGTTGAAAGGAATGGCAGCAGCGAATTTTATGCGCGACTGGTCCTGGGAACGGCGTTACCAGGAGTTTCTCGGACACTTGGCGACTTTGGGCTCCGCCTGAGTTAAGTGATCGCTAAGTCAATTTTCGCCAGCTGGCGAAAATTGGAGACGCTTGTAAGATCGCAACAGGCGATAATGCGAGAGCGCCATTTTAGGTTATTCCTTTTGCGCTTCCCATTCCCGGACACGCTTTTCGCCGTCGGTTTCGAATTCAACCGTCCCTTTAATCTTGGAAGCCGTGATCTTCCCTTTCGACTTCGCGACGAATTTTTGCCCGTCGCGATCGACTGTAGTCTGGAAAGTGATTTCATCACCGTTAATCCGCCCATTGTCGATCTCGGTCGAGAAATCGCCACTCGCGATGCTCCCCGTCAGTTTTCCGCTTTCGAGTTTGAGTTTCATGGTCGCTTCCATCTTCTCGCCGTTTGAGCGAGTCATGCTCCATTTCCACGCGCCTGTCGGATCGAGTTGGGCGGGTTCTCGTTTTGCATCCCACTCGAACTTTTGATCTCCATCGCCGATCACCACCGAACCTTTAATGCGATCACCGTCGATTTTGCCGCCGTAGCTAAGAGTGAACTCTTGGTCGTTAAGTTTGCGAATGACTTTGAAGGAGATGTCCCGGCCGCTGATCTTGCCTTCGTGAACCGGTGTTTCGCCGAAAGAATTCTCGCCAATGCGACTGTTATAGGTCCCGGTCAGCTTTTCTCCGTCCTGCTTTAGAGTGACCATAGCGTGGATCGTTTGGCCGTCCGGTGCGCTCACAACCCATTTCCACGTGCCGCTCGCATTGGGACGATCTGGTTTGTCGGTCTGGGCAGCAAGTCTTGGCACACTCAGGCCGAATAGGGCCACGAAGCAGATCAACATTGGAACAATCGGTTTAGTTCTCATAATTGGCTTGGTTTTGGCGAAGGGTTGAGTTTTGGGGATGCGGACTATTGTTTGTTTGCAGTGCGAATCAGAGTAGCCAGTGGTCCAATTGGGTCAAGCCCGGCAACCGAGCTGATCTCTACTTCACTGCTTCCAATACGACCCGGATTTCTTTAACGACGTTGTTGTAACTTCGAATGGCGTGATCGAACTGTTCTTCTAATTCCTTTTCCGAAACTTGGAGCTTCTTAAACTTCTCGATCCAAATATCATCGATAATGTAATCCTGGCTCACGATTTTGAAATCGACATTGAGGTACTCTGCCAAGGGAGAATCGGCGCAGCCCCGCTGCTTTAAGGCCCGATTAGTTTCTTTGGAGAAGAGCGCAAGGCCTTCCAACGTGATCGCCCGCACATGTGTTGGGTCGCTGATAAAGTCGTTGTGGCGCGGGTGCGGAACTGCGATTCGAACCTTAGCTCCAGGTGCGCAAATGCGATGGAGCTCCTGAATGATGCTGAGGTAAATCTGGGTCGTTTGTCCTAAATGCTCCAACACATGGTTCAAGATCACTTCTTCGACGGAACTTTCCTCCCAGGGCCACGGAAAGGTTTCTAAATCGAACCGCACATCCGGCCGGCCAAATTTGTCGACATTAATATAGCCGGGGACAATTTGGTTTCCGCAACCAAGATTCAGTTTCTTCAGTTTGGACATGATTAACCCAGCTTCAGATTCGAGCGGCGGCAGATTGAACCGGCCCGCTCGTCGCGTTGGCTGCAAATTCCTTCGCCAGTTCTGCAGCTGCTTCTTCAACCACAGAATTCCAGTCGTGCAACCTTTTTTGCCTGAACAAGCGCATGGTAGGATACCAAGGGCTGTCTGATCGATCCAGCAACCATCGCCAATCAGCACCGTAACTGAGGAGAACCCATGTTCGTTTGCCGAGAGCGCCTGCCAAATGTGCCACCGATGTGCAAACAGTGATGACAAGGTCCAATTGTTCAATTGCCGCAGCTGTTGCAGCGTAGTTGATGAGAATCGGCCTCAAATCCATGATTGCTGAACCTTCAGGCAAACATGCAAGTTGAGCCGCCGCCGGGCCAACTTGCAGACTGAAAAAGGACGCTGTGCCCTCGGCCCAAAGCGGCGCGAGCGCCGACAGAGGCATCGAGCGATCCAAGTCAATTTGCATTGAGGGATTTCCTGCCCAAACGATCCCAATTCTGAGTCGTCCGGGCGGGGTGGCCGGCAATTGAACTTGGACTGTGTCGGGGACTTTCAAATACGGCGCCTGATTGGGAATTGTTGCGAGCGTCGTTTGAAAAATGCCCGGCAAGCTGAGCAGCGGAACCTGCAGCTCGAACTCTGGCAATGGCTCTCCTTGAGCAATGATCGCGCTCGCTCCTGGAAGGTCGCGCAACAGTGGAACGAGTGAACGCTGGCATTCGAAAATGACTGTTCCACCGCGTTCGGCAACAAGCGGGATGTAACGCACGAATTGAATTGTGTCGCCGGTTCCTTGCTCGGCGTGGACCAGAATGCGGCGCCCATGCACTGGTTCTCCGGTCCAGCGCTGCTCAGCAAATTCGCGCTGCAGAAATTCCTTTTGGCCAGTCCTCAAGCGGCTTTCGTAATGTTTCCATCCGGACTCAAACCTTCCGGTGATGAGCTCGGAGAAGGCCAAGTTGTACTCGGTGTGCGGGTCTCCAGGTTGAATCACCAGCGCGCGCTCTAACAATTCAATTGCCTCAAGTGGTCTTCGTTCAAAAAATCGAATCTTGCCGAGATAACGGAGCGCCTCGAAATGCTGCGGGTCCGAGGCCAAGAGCTTCTCCCAGCCTCGAGCACCTATGCGAAGCAGTTCTCGCAATGTCGAGATTGCCGCGGCACTCGAAACAGGGTCCAACTGGCTGGCATGATTCAGATGTGGCGCCGCGTCGGACAAGCGGTCTCGCTTCATGCATAACGCGCCGAGGAAAAGATGAGCCTGCGGATTTTGAGGGCTAAGCTGAAGGGCCTTCTGAGCCACTTGCTCAGCCTCGTCCATGCGTTCGAGCCCTTCAAGGGCGACTGCGAGATTTAGATGCGCAACGTCGTGATCAGGCTGTAAAGCGATGAGCCGGCACAGGACCGCCGCGGCTTTCGCAAGCTTATTCTCCCCGATCAGCGCGATGCTCGATTCCAGATAAACCGAGGCGAGTTCGCGGCGCGCTTCGTCCGAGACGGGCGGCGCTTGCACCGCTTGCTCGAGAATGTCCTGTGCATCGTCCAAATGGCGCCGTTGATGCAAAACCACGCCCAAAAGGCGGAGCGCATCATGGTGGCGAGATTCAAGTTTCAACGCTTGCCGGTAGAGGCCCTCCGCTGCGTCAAGCCTGCCCTCGCGATGATGGGCAAGAGCCGAGCGCAGGAGTTCATTGAAGGAGATGTTTGCGTTGCCGTTCATCTCAGTGTCGCACGAATTCTTCGTAAAGCTTCGCGTACATGCCGCGATGAGCAAGGAGGTCGTTGTGGTTCCCTCGCTCTACGATTTCACCGTCGCGCAGCAGCAAGATTTGATGCGCATTTCGGACAGTGGAAAGCCGGTGGGCCACCACGAAGCAGGTTCTTCTCTCAAACAACTTCTCCAGGGCATGCTGGATCAATCCTTCGGTGCGCGAGTCAACCGCACTCGTCGCTTCATCGAGAATCAGAATACGCGGTTGCGCCACCATGGCCCGGGTGAAGGTTATGAGCTGGCGTTCGCCGGCGCTAAAGTTTCCTCCCCGTTCGCTGACTTTCGTTTCGTAACCTTTTTCCAATCTCAGGATGATATCGTGCGTGCCGAGGGTGCGAGCTGCGTTGATGACCTCTTCATCGCAGACTGATGACTGGCCAAACTTCAAGTTTTCCATGACGGTTCCCGTAAATAGGAAATTCTCCTGCGTCACGATTCCGATTTGCGACCGCAGTGATTCGACGGTCGTTTCCTGCAAATCGATGTCATCCATCAAGATTCGTCCTTGCTGCGGTTCATAAAAGCGAGCGATCAGGCTGATGACGCTGGTTTTGCCGGAACCGGTCGCGCCGACAAGAGCGACGGTCTCTCCCGCTTTGGCTTCGAAGTTTATGTTTTTTAGGATCCATTTGTCAGTCGGCGTTGTCTCATACCGAAAATAGACTTGGTTGAAAACGATGTGGCCGCGCACGGGAGGAAGAGGCGCCGCATTGGGACGATTGACCACTTGTGGTTCTGTGTCGAGCAATTGAAAAATACGTTCGGCGCTCGCGGCGGCGGAGAGGATTGCATTGTACAGGTCGCCCATCGTTTGAATGGGACCGAAGAACATTCCCAAATAGAGAATGAAAGCGGCCAACTCGCCGACGGTGATTTCATTGCGCATGACGAGGCTGCCGCCGTAACCAAGAATGATCGTGGTTCCGAGACCCGCAATGAGCGCGATAAACGGCATGTACGTGTGAAAGATTCGCGCCACAACGAGCAGACGATCCGCGTACAGGCCATGTACAAGTGAAAAGCGGCTTAGATTCTGCCCTTCGCGCGCGAAGGCCTGCACAACGCGCACTCCTGAAATGTTCTCGGCGACTGCCGCGGTCACGCGCGAGCCCTGTTCGATCATGCGCCGAATGGCTTGCATCACGTGAACATGAAAGAGCCTGGTGCCGACGGCAAGGAATGGAATGACAAGGCTGGTGGCCAGGCAGAGCCGCAGATCATATTGGACCATGATGGCGATGACGCCCAGCAACGTGAGGCCGCTCGAGAGCATTTGATTTGCTCCCCACGTCAACACTTGGTCCAGCGAGCCGATGTCGGAGTCAGCGCGGCTGATAATCCGGCCCTGATGTGTCTTATCAAAGTAATTCAAGGAGAGGCGCTGGATATGCTCGAAAACCCTCAAGCGCATATCGTTCATCGCTCGCTGGCCGATGGCAATTGCGCTCTTGACCTGCGCGATGCTGAGAAGCCATCCGAGCAGCAAATTCGCGAGATAAACACCGCTCACGATCAAAATGCCCGTGTAAGCCATCCTCGCTGACGTGAACTCGGTCAAGTAACGATCGATCGCTACTTGGATGAACTTCGGGCCCAATAAGCCTGATATGGTCGCCAGAATCGTGAGTGCTAGGTTTAGAAAGAATTTCTTTCGGTACGGGCGAATAAACTGGGCCAGCCGCAGAAAGGTCTCTCGGGTCATTGGCCGCTGGGCAAATTGCTCGGCGATTTGAATGTCGTCAGCTTGCGTCATGGCAACAGACTAGCGCCACCATCCATACCGGTCCCGACATGGGCAAGTCAATGAGTCGATCGCCTGTTCGCCTGTTTGCCACTGTTTGCCACTGTTTGCCACTGTTTGCCACTGTTTGCCACTGTTTGCCACTGTTTGCCACTGTTTGCCACTGTTTGCCTGTGGGATCAATGGGAGGCAATAAATGGCGAAAAAAACAAGCGTGATTAGTGGATCGGAACTCAGCGGGCCAAAGATTGGTTGGCCGAGCAGGTTCAATCTCTGCGCCACGGCGATGAAGCGCTCGTGATCAACCGGCTGGAGCACCTTCTCAAATCCCAGGCTCAGGCCAAACGTCCCCAAAAAGTCCGAAAGACCATCGCCCGAGAAGTCGAATACTTCCGAACGCATCGGGAACACATCCACTATGAAGACCGGGAAAACCAAGGCGCTCCCCTGGGCAGTGGCGCCGTCGAATGCCTCGGTAAACAGCCGCAACGGCCGATGCGAGGCTGTGGCCAGTTCTGGAAACGATCCGGTTTGTCGAATTTGCTCAAGCTGAGCGTGCTGGCAAAAAACAACGAGCTTCACCTCCTCTGGAACTGACGGGCTGCGCTCCCTTCCGGCCAGCCCATGGGCACTTCTGCTTCCTCACTCAACTCTGCCCCCCACAGAACCCTCCAGAATCACCAACAACTTCAAGATGCACGGAGTAAGGTCAGTAATGTCAATAGGAATAGGTTGGACTGACCCTACGTACCCTACGTATTGATTGGAATCCACGCTTTTGAGGCCCTTCCTTCAGACTTGGCCGGCTATCGCCGGGGACAACTTGTTACCGGCTGTCGAATCACGATATTCCTTTTTTTCGGCGCGGTTCGTTTGGGGTCGTTCAGGTAAATCTCGTGGTAGTAGCCGTTGGGTTTCAGATGGTTTTCCGGCAAATATTCCCCGTAAAGCTCTTCGCAAACCTCGCCGAGCTCGCTGTAGTCTCCGACGTGCATGATTTGCACGCTCTTCCCTTCATGCAGATTTTCGAGTCGGAAGGTTTTCGGCGCTGGTCCGCGCCTCAGTTCGATTTTGACCACAGCTTCTTCAAATTGCTCTTGGGTTATCCAGTCGACAAAGACGATCATGACACGCCACTGTCATTTGTCCTTATTGCCTTCCGCGAAGTCCTTCTTCTTGTCAGCCCAACACAAGCATTCCAGCGGTGGCTCGACAAAGTTTTTGCCCATGCGCCTCCTTATTTGCGGCTTGATCAGATGAGCCACAGAATAAAGCCATTTCACAGCCTCCTCGGCCTCGTTGCAGCGTGGATCACCTTTGCCATCGATCACCGCATACCGGATTTCAGGGACGTCCACGAGCGTAAATCGTTTTTTCGGTGGCAGATACAGTTCTCTTAAACGGTTGTGAAAATCTTCGACATTCATCTTCTGTCCTTTCCTAGAGGTGTTTCAAGACTCTTGCCAAAGTCGCCTTCACGGAGCGCCGCTGTGTCGGAGACCAGCCGCAGCGCCCTGCAACTGCGCGCGTGCTGCGGCTGGTGCCCCTCCACCCCCACACAGCCGCGCTCCGGGTTCGACTTGGTCAATGGCCTTGGGCTGTGTTTCAGGTATTCCAGGGTTTGGTTTGCATGTACTCCAAAGTCTTGAGAACCCATTCCGCCTCGGCTTTCAACTGGCCGGCGGAAAATTCGAACATGGCGTCCACGTAGTCGGGCAAAGGTTGCTGCTCCAAGTGAATGCTTTCGAGTCTTGCCAATTCCTTCGCGACGGCTTCGTGGCGGGTCTGCATCGCGCCCAAGGCTTCGTTTCGGGTCAGCACGCGCCAGTGAATCATGCCCATCAACAGGGAAGAATAAGTCGGGCGGACGGTCCGGAGAGCCGCAAGTGTCTGAGTGACCAGGGTCGTCTTGCCCGTTCTGGTCAATTTGTAGCTTTTCTTGGCCGTTGCGGTCGCCAGGGTTGCTACCCTGATCAAGCCTTTCGCCTCCAGCTTGCCGAGCACGAAGTAGATCGAGGAGAATCCAATCTCGGTCCATTCCCGCAGCCCGCGCTGCTCGATGATTTGCTCCATCTCATAGCCGTGGCGGGGCATTTCGGCCACCAGGCCAAGGACCAACAGCTCGCTATCGGTAAGGTCTCGTGCGGGCATATTCTAGTATTAGAATAATATTATTCTAATACTAGAATAAAGGGCGTCAAGGCTCAACTTCACTTCCATCGTTGGAATGGTGCGAATCGCCGCGGCCCTTCATAGGGGATCGGTTTGCGTCCGTTCCGCTTCACTTACAACGCAGCGCTTCCATGGGATCGACCTTGGCGGGCCCGGCGCGCCGGACTTCTGGGCGCGGATGAATTCCACTTCCTGCGCGCCAAACGCGGACTGGTCCCACACTTGGGACAAGTCCCTGAGATGACCCCTGATTCGGGGCGTGAAGATCATCCGCTTCATCGAACGACGGCTGCGCGGGGTGACCAGCCTGCGCCGTGCTTCGGCGGGCAGGTCGAAAAGATTCTGTGGCATCGCGAGCTTTGCCTGGCCGCCGAAGGGTGAACCGGTGGAACAACACCCTGGCGTCGGGGCGGCGATTTCCCCGCGCGGGCGAGCGAAAATGGAAATCAACCTAAGGTATGACAACGCAACGTGACATTTACGAGCAAGACTTGAAGTATTTCTCGTATGGGTTTCGGCCTGGACGATCGGCGCACGAAGCCTTGGCCTGGATTTGGAGCCAATGCACGCATCAGGGAATCCGGTGGATTTTAGAGGTCGATATTCGGAAGTATTTCGACACGCTCAAGAAAGAGTGGTTGAGAAAGTTCCTGGGCCGGCGGGTGCGAGATGGAGTGGGACGACGGCTCATTGACAAATGGCTCAAAGCTGGAGTGTGGGAAAAAGGACAGTTAAGTTACCCGGAGGATGGAACGCCACAGGGCGGAGTGATTTCGCCTTTTGCTGAGCAATATCTATCTGCACGAGGTGCTGGACTGCTGGTATATCGAAGAGGTCAAACCGCGGATGAAGGGCAAAACCTTTCTGGTGCGATTTGCCGATGACTTTATTCTGGGCTTCGAAAGAAAAGAAGACGCGGAGAAAGTCTATCGGGTCCTCTTTCAAACGCTTCGAGAAATATGGGCTGAGCCTGCATCCTGAGAAGACGCGTTTGGTGCGGTTTGGTCGTCCGGAGGCAACAAAGGATGATCAGGCACAGGGTCCCAAGCCTGAGACCTTCGACTTTCTGGGTTTTACCCATTACTGGCAACTTCGCGAGCTGGCGACGCTTTCGATGGGAACTGATTAAAATCTGGCGCAAGTGGTTAGCCCGTCCGGGCGATCCGAAAGGTATGCCCTGGGAACGGATGAACCGCCTGCTCGATTTCTTTTACCTTCCCGAAGCCCGGGTGGTGCATTCTATCTATGCAGCGAAACCATGATCCCGAAGAACCGTATGCGGGAAATTCGCTCGTACGGGTCTGCGGGGGTGCCGGCGGGCAACCGCCGGCCCTAACCGGAGGATTATTTCAGGATTTCCTTGGCCGCACGAAGTAGTTTGTCCATCTCCCGGTCTGTCCCAATCGTAATGCGGAGAAAATCTGCCACTTCGGGAGCATGGAACCATCGGACCAAAATCTTCCGTTCCCGCAATTTCTCCAGCCAATCGCAGGCTCGGAACCGTGGCGGCCGCACCAAAACAAAGTTGGTCTGACTTGGAAAAACGTCAAAGCCGAGATCAGCCAAAACTCTCGACAGCCGCATCCGAGTCGAGACAATTTGTCGGAAATTGCTGCGGTAATAGGCCAAGGAATTGAGGGCAGCCAGCGCGGCAATCTGTCCAAGGCCGTTGACATTATAGCTGTCGCGAATCTTGTCTAACGCCGCGATCAATTCAGGATGGCCAACGAAGTAGCCGACGCGTTGAAAACAGAGCGAATACGCTTTGGAAAATGTTCGCGCCACCAACAGATGCGGATACCGAAGAGCGAGCTGTAGCGCATTCTCTTCAGCAAAGTCCACATAAGCTTCGTCGAGAACAACGACGCCGCGTTGGACGCGACAAAGCCGTTCCAAGTCAGTCGTGGCGTAGCCGCGACCGCTCGGCGCGTTCGGAGTCGTGACGAAAGTAAGCGCCGCATGAAAGTTCCAGATTCTGTTGAGCCGCAATTGCTCGATTGAGGGCAATGCGAAGGCTCTCGCTAGTGGGACGCCGTTGGCAATCGCCCCGTGTGCTTCGGTCAAAACGGGATATAAGGAATAGCTCGGCGTGAAGTATTGAACGGTATGCTTCGCCACTTGGTGCGCTTTCCGATCAAGTCTTGGCTCGTCTAAGCCATGCGGTTCCACGAAAGCACGCGTGGCCATGGCGAGCAGTTCATCCGAACCATTGCCAACAATAATATTGGCGGGATCACACCCGTGATGGCGGGCCAATCTCTCCCGTAACTTCTGAGCAGTCGGGTTTGGATAAAGCCGCAGCCGCCCATCCACAGCCCGCTTTATCGCCGCAAGCACGGCGGGCGCGGGCGGGTACGGATTCTCGTTGGTATTGAGTTTGATTAACCTTTTGATCTTGGGTTGCTCGCCTGGAACATAAGCGTGCAAGCGACGCACCAATGGACGAATCAACGACTGAGCTCTGCGAGCTGGAACGTTCGATCCCCTCATCGATTCGCCTGTTTCGTTCCTTTGGCTTTGCGGATTGCCTTCGCTTTCTGTCCTCCCATCCGCAGCTCCGCCGAACGGCTGTGCGCATCCAAACCCTCGACTTCCGCGAACTTCTGAATCGCGCGGAGCGATTTCTGAAGGGCGGAATGATTGTAGGCGACCAAACTCGTCCGCCGTTGAAACTGGTCGACGGTTAAGCCAGAAAATGAAGCGCCCGCGCCGCCCGTTGGCAACGTGTGGCTCGGCCCTGCCACATAATCGCCCAACACGGTTGGCGAGTACGGACCCAGAAAAATCGCGCCCGCTGTGACAATGTTTGCTGCGACTGACTCGGCATTTCGGGTCATAATCTCGCAATGTTCGGGCGCGAGTTGGTTGGTTAGCTTGATGCCGAGCTCGATGTTTTCCACTTGGATCAGCCAACCATTCTGACTTAGGGCGCGTTCGATGAGCGCCCGACGCGACAGTTTGGGTAATTGCCGCGTGATTTCCTTTTCGACCGAAGCCAGTAGTTTGCTGGAAGGCGTCACGAGCCAGACGCGCTCGTAACCGGAACCATGCTCGGCCTGCGCTAGAAGATCCGCAGCGATAAACTTTGGCTCCGCGCTGTCGTCCGCCAAGACCAACACTTCGCTTGGCCCCGGCAAAAGGTCCACCGCCACGTGTCCGTAAAGCAATCGCTTGGCGGCCACAACATAGGCGTTGCCTGGACCAAAGATTTTCTGCACGCGCTGCACGGTGGAAGTTCCCAGGGCCATCGCGGCTATGGCTTGCGCCCCGCCTAAGCGATAAATCTCGGTCGCGCCAGCCATATTGATGGCGAAGAGCAAACTCGGATTAATCGCGCCCATTTTGTCCGCGGGCGTGCAAACAACGATTTCGCGGCAGCCGGCCACTTTGCCCAGGAGAATTGTCATCAAAGCCGTGGAGGCCAGTGGAGCCGTTCCTCCAGGAATGTACACGCCAACGCGCTGAATAGGATCAAACTTCTCTCCTGCTCTGCCGCCTTGTACGTTTCGCATCGACCAGTTTTTGCGCAAAGATCTCCGGCCAAATCTTTCGATGTTCTTGCTGGCTGTTGCAACCGCCCCTCTCAAAGATTCATCAGCCTTGACGGACGCCCTCAGCAACTCGGCTGTGGTGACGGCAAGCTGGTCGGGAAACAATCTGGGGCCATCGAAACGCTCGGTTAGTTCGATCAAGGCAGCATCGCCTCGATTCCGCACGGCTTCCACGATGTCGCGCGTTCGCTGTTCGACCACAGGATCGAACAAGCTTGACGCAGCCATAAGCTGCGGGAGCCGATCACTATAATTCGAATCAGTGTGACGAAGAACGTTCATGTGGCCTGGACGCTAAAAGAACCTGGCCAAAAAGTCAAAAGAGCGCGCCGCGAGGGCCCTGGTTCAAATCAGGGACCGTTTGCCGTAGCGCACACTGCCAGTCTGCGCTACGGCAAACCGTATTTAATCGGGACACTGCGCGCCGAGCGGACCTCCGGTATTGCTCCTCCTATCGACAGTTCCCTTATCCGCGTAATTTAGCGAAATCTGCGGTCAAGATTTAAACGTGCCGCGGAGCGCCTTCGCTTCCGCAAGCAACTCTTGAGCGGCCCGCACGATTTCGCAACCTGCCGGCGCACCGGCCGGTTCGTCTTCCACGACATCATCCGGATCGCCGAGTCCAGCGTCGCGCCAGAGACGCAAACGTTCGAGAATCAAATCCCGAATTTCAGCTGCATTGTCCACACCGCGGAAGAAACCGAGATGCATCGATTCCGATTGTCCATGATGCCCCGCACCGGCCGAGGATGAGTCAGTTCCACCGCCGCCTGCCGTGCGAACCTGCAAATCCGAAATTCCGAGCAAGCGCTGGAGCGGCCCTTGATGCAACGTGATTTGCTGGATGTTGGCGAAAGTCATCGTGATTTCACGAACGCTCTGAATGCCATGACGAATGCGCAGGCTGCGGTCTGTCACAATGTACCAACGCATTTCGTAATCCAGACGGACCAGAAAGAACGTCACCGGAAGTTGAATGGCCCAACCGATCAAGCCGACAAACTCCAGCACGCGCACCACGGAGGCAAATCGCGGGGGGAATCCGGACAAGACGTCGAAAACAAAGATCGCAATAATTCCAATTAGACCGCCGGTCTGTGTCAGACCCCACTTGAGCAATTTCAATGTATAAAAATTGCGTGACGCCCGAAAGACGCGAATCGAGGAGGGCAACCCTGCTGCTGGCTCCGGTTCTGGGGGAACTTTGAGGAGCCGCAACAGAAGCGCTTTCAATTGATCATGCATCAGGCAGCCGTTTCTTGTCTTGTTGCAAGGCGAGACGAACCGCGCGAAGTTCGGCGCCGACCGCCTTCAACGCCTCCACCAATTCCCTGCCCTCTGGCTCGCCCAACGCGATCGTTCGCCCTGAGCCGGTAGTGCTGCCAACCGCGGCGGCCAACTCGCCCGAGCGCCTTTCCTTAAGGCCGCGCATCTTCGAGTAGAGAAAGTTGCGCACGGCTTCGAATTCCTCCAAGCCCTCGATGGTCATTTCGGCGGAGGCGCTCCCGCTGGCCGTCTGAATTTGAACGCGGGCCAATCCCAGCCAGCGTTCCACGATGTTTGAGCTCAAATGTATGTCCTGAATGCGCGAGTAATTGAGGGTGATTTCGCGACGGAAAAGAATGCCCCAGCGCATCGATACTCCCTCGCTGTCAAATCGGTACCGCAACGTGTGATATTTGAAATAGAGAGGAATAAGCGGGAAGACAAAGAACGGACCCGCCAGCAGAGACCCCAGAAAATAATAGGTCATCAACCTCGGAGTAGGCCGCTCCAAAGCCAGGATTTTCTTCTGGTCGAAACCGTGTTCCATGACGCTGGAAATCAGCGGCAGTCTGGTCCCCGACCAGGAAAACGCAAGAGAGATTGCGCGAGCGTCAATGAACCGAAAGCCGATTCGTTTTTGGGACGATGCCGCACCGATTGACGGTGTTCTGCCAATAATGGACGAAATGATTCAGAAGCTCCGCGCCGAGATTCGGCGCCGCGGCGCCGACGCCGTGCTTCAAGAGATTGTTTTGGGCGATAAAAAACTGGTCGAAGAAGATTCGCATTGGCGTCGTGGAGCGGTGGGGACAGCCGAATCTGCCGGGACACGCGTCAAGGAAACCGCTCCTTCAGCCTACGAAAAGGGGGTTGTCGAACGTAATCGAAAATGGATCGGCCAGCTCGAGACTGCATTGCAAGGGAAGAAGAATGTGATGGTATTGGTCGGGAGAGAGCGCCTGGCTGGCAAGGACGGGCTTCTGCAGTTGTTGACCGAGGCTGGTTTCTCGGTGCAACAGATGCATGGCGTGGACCGCCCGGACTGAAAAACTCGCCTCCCCGTCGCTGCAAAAACAGATTCTTAAGGCTACAGTCCGGCGCTTTGGATCGCCGGGGCCAGCCTCCCCAAAAGAAGGTCTGGCATGCACCCAAGCACGAAAATGACTAACGCCAGCACACCAACCGCCAGTCTCGTCAAAGGTGAGATCGGCGTGGAAGATGCCATCAATAAGGAGGACGACCCTTGATGAGTTGGAGGCGCGGCAACATAAATCTGCTTTAAAACCTGCAAGTAATAATAGAGCGACACGGCGCTCATGGCGATGGCCAGGATAACCAGCCAGAGAAGCCCAAGCTTGTCGCGGTTGGCTCCGACTGCAGCGGCAAACAAATAAAACTTTCCGAAGAACCCGGCCAGCGGCGGAATTCCCGCCAGCGAAAGCATGAAGATCATCATGCAAAAGGCCAAGAACGGTTCGCGCCTTCCGAGTCCCGCAAAATCGGTTAGCCTCGAATCTCCAGTTGTATTCTCGACCACAGCGACAACTCCGAACGCGCCGAGCGCCGTGAATGCGTACGTCACTACATAATAAACGAGCGATGAAACGCCCTGTTGGCTGTCGGTCAAAATCCCAAGCAGCGCGTACCCAGCATGAGCGATGGCCGAATAAGCGAGCAGACGTTTCACATTGCTCTGCGCAATCGCGGCCAGATTCCCGAGCACCATCGAAAAAGCCGCCAAAATCGCCAGGACCGGCGCCCAGCCTGGTATGAAATTTCTCCAAAAGCCGCTCCCCTCCGCGCCCGCGAATCCGAGCATCATCACTTTCGCGAAGACGAAGAAGCTCGCTGCTTTCGATCCCGACGCGATAAAGGCGGCCGAAGGTGTTGGCGCGCCTTGATAGGCGTCCGGCGCCCAAAGATGAAACGGCACGGCGGCCACTTTGAAGCCGAAACCAATCACCGTCATGATCAACCCAGCCATCAGCAACGGGTCAGCCGTCCGTCCCTTTAAGGCGTTCGCAATCTCTTGCAAGTTAGTCGCGCCCGAGAGTCCGTAGATTAAGCTTAGACCGAACAGCGTGAAAGCGGCCGCGATGCTGCCGAAGAGAAAATATTTAAGTGCGGCTTCCGCCGACTGAAGGTTTTTTTTGTGAAAAGCCGTCAGAATGTAAAGCGAGAGGCTGGCCAATTCGAGCGAGATAAAGATCATCAAGATCTCTTCGGCGCTAACCAGAAACATCATTCCAACCGTCGCGAGCAAGATCAGCGCAAAATACTCGCCGACGTGTTGCGTGAAGTTCGAATCGAGAGAGATGACAACGGTAAAGACCGTCAAGAGCAGCAGCGACAACTTGACGAGCAAGGTCAACGAGTTGAGCACTAGCATGCCGTTGAGCGCGTGCGCCTGTTGATCGACGCTCAGCAGCCAGAAAGTTGCCGCAAAGCATCCGAGACACGAAACCGCGGCGCCCACCATGAGCCGATAGCGCGCGGGTTCGTTGCGCATCACCAAAAGATCCACCCCCAGCACGCCGAGTGCGGCGATCACCAACAGCGTCTCTGGCGCGGCGAATTTCAGAAGTTCGAGATAATTCACAGTCCGCCTCCCTTCCGCAGCGCATCGAAAAGCGGCGAGTTAAAGCTCGGCACAATCAAATCGAGCAACAATCTCGGATAAAGGCCCACCACTAAGGTCGAGGCGATCAGAACGGCGCCGCCGATCCTCTCGGGAGTTGAAATTGGTTCAAACGGACGCGCGTGCTTCACGGATTTGACTTCAATATCGCTGAAGAATGATTTCTGCAGAGCACGCAATGTGTAGGCGACCCCGATCACGATTCCTAAACCTGCGAACAGCGCGAACGCCGGAAAGGCATGCCACGCTCCAATCAACACTTGCAATTCCGCGACAAACCCGCTGAAGCCAGGCAATCCCATCGACGCGACGCTGGCGATGATAAAGGTTACCGAGGCGAACGGAAGCGCCCGTCCCAAATCCATTTCTTGCAACTTGCCCAATTCACGTGTGTGTGTCCGATCGTAAACCATCCGGCCCACAACGGCGAAGAGCAGTCCGGCGATGATGCCGTGCGAGAACATTTGCAGGACCGCGCCACTCAGGCCAACCGTGTTCAGCGTGACCAATCCCAGCAAAACAAATCCCATGTGACTCACGCTCGAGTAGCCGATCACGAACTTAAAATCCTTCTGCACCAGCGCGACCATCGCTCCATAAACGATCCCAACCACGGCCAGAAATCCAATCTCTACTTGCCACTCTTTCAACCCAAGAGGAAACAGCGTCATCGCGACGCGCAAGGCCCCATACGCGCCGAGTTTCATTACGACGCCAGCGAGCAACATCGACGCTGCCGTCGGCGCCGCGACGTGGCCAGCCGGCGCCCATGTATGGAACGGCCAAAGCCCGGCTAGAATTGCAAAACCAATAAACACTAGCGGAAATGCCCAGTACTGAAACGATTCCGGAAATGGAAAACTTGCCAAAGCCAGCAAGTCCGTTGTTCTGGCGCCCGCGACAACGTAGGCAGCGACGAGCCCGATCAACACCATGGCGCTTCCAATGAAAGAATAGAGCGCCAGCTTCATCGCGCCGTACTCCTTGTTCGTCGAACCCCAGATCGCAATCAGAAAGTACTTCGGGATAATCGCGAGCTCGTAAAAGACGAAGAGCAAAAACAGATCGAAACTGAGAAAGACGCCATAGACGCCGCCAATGAGCGACAGGTAGAACGCGAAGAATTCCTTGGCGCGATTCTCTATATTCCAGGAAAATAGAATGCCGACGACCGCCGCAATCCCAGTCAGCAAAACCAGCGTCACGCTTATTCCGTCCGCTGCGAGATAATAATCGATGCCCAGTGACTTGATCCACGGAAGTTTCGTGACGGTGACAATGCCTGAATCCGCCTTGTGTTGAACAAAACCTCCGACGGCCGCCGCCAATCCCACAAGCGCCGTCAGCAACGCGGTAATTCGGGCTGCTCGCGGGTTGTTGGCCCTCACGAGCGTGAGCGCGAAAACCCCGATGAACGAGCTATAGATAGTCCAAGCCAGCATTAGTTCAGTTGCGACACGATCCGGAGCACCGTTGGATTAATGGTTTCAATAATGATCTGCGGGCAAATGCCGATGGCAAACATCAGAATCGTAGCTGGCAATACGATGATGCGCTCTGAAACGCTCAAGTCTTTGAACTTCGACCACCTTTCGTTCAAGGGACCGTTGAACACGCGCTGAAGCAAGGTCAGCAAAAAGACCGCGGTAACGAGCAAGCCAATTGTCGCGAGCGCCGTCGCCCAACCGGCGAGCGAAAAAGCGCCTTTAAGAATTAGAAACTCGCCAACGAACCCGTTCAATCCCGGCAATCCCATCGAGGCGAACACCGAAATGCCCATCAACCCGCAGAAGACCGGCGCCACTTTGCGCAAGCCGCCAAAATCATCGATTCCCCGCAACCCTGAACTCCGGCCTTCCAGGAAACTCACAAAACAAAAAAGCGCCGAGGCCGTTAATCCATGATTGAACATCTGCAGGAACACACCATTCAGGGCTGCGGCCTTCTCAGCGATCCAGTACGGCTGATTATCAGTCAATCTGGCCGCGGCCAAGACTCCCAACACACAGTACCCAAGATGGTTGATGGACGAGTAGGCGAGAATCCGTTTCAGGTCGCGTTGGGCAAACGCCGCGCACGCCGAGAACACGACTGTTACGACCGCCAACCAAAGCAACGGCGTGAGCAGAAGACCCATCGGCTCGGGAAAGATGGGCATGAGAATGCGCACGAGTCCGTAAGCGCCCATTTTAGACATCGCCCCAGTCAGCAAAATGGTGGTGCCCGTCGGTGCTTCGGAGTAGGTCGATGGAAGCCAAGTATGAAACGGGATCACTGGAAGTTTGACGGCGAAACCCAAGAAGACACTAACGAAAAGGATCAATGACCACTGCTGCGCGCTCAGACCAAACCCGGCAAACTTCGCGGTCAACGCGGAAGCTAATTCTCCACTGCGGGCCAACTCGGCCAGCCGGCCAAAATCGAACGTCCCGGTCGCGTAAGCCAGCGCCAGGAACGCCAGCAACATCGCCACGCTGCCGACCATTGTATAGACGAAGAATTGGATCGCGGCGCTGCTTCGATTGGGACCGCCCCAAAGTTTGATCAAGAAAAATGCCGGCACCAAACTCAATTCCCAGTAGATAAACCAATGGAAAAAATTCAACGCCGTGAAGGTCCCCAAGAGGCCTGCCTCCAAAAACAGCACCAGCGCAAAGTAAATCGGAACACGCTCCTCGATTCGCCACGAAGCAAGAATCGCCATCGGAACGATGATGGTCGAGAGCATGACCATGAGCAGACCCAGTCCATCGACGGCCACGAAGTACTCGACTCCGAGCGTCGGCACCCAACTCCAACGTTCTGCGAACTGAAGACTTCCCAAACTGGAATCGAAATTCGCCCAGAGAATTCCGGCCAGTCCAAGCGAAACCAAGCTGAACGCGAGCGCGAAACCGCGAGCCAGCCTGTTCTGATGGGGCTCAAGTCCGCACAATAGGATCGCGCCAATCAGCGGCGTAAGGGTCAAGGCCGTAATCCAGGGAAACCCGTTCATCTTCCGAACCCCCACGTCAATAAAAGCAGCAAGACCGTCAAAGCGATTCCAATCACGGACAAATACTGTTGCACTTGCCCCTTCTGCAAACCGGCCATCGTCTGGCCGCCTTTCCTAATCCGGCGACATCCCTGGTCAAACCCAAGGTTGATCACAAGCTCGTCGAACAGTCGGCTCAGCCAGGCGAATCCAATCACGAGATGCGAAGCCGCTTGGACGACGCCTTCCCAGAGCCTCCGATCAAACCAATTGCAGAGCCAGGCGAACCAAGCGTTAAGCCGGATCACAGAGATTTGATACAATTCATCGATATAAAACTTGTCACGCAAAACGGCATAAAGTCCCGGCCGCAAGCTTTCCACCGGGTCAGACTCATCGGGACTTCTGACCGGCTCCGGAGCGTAAAACAACAGCGCCACTGCAATGCCAAAGAAAACGATTACCGATGAAATCAGCATCGTCAGCAACGTGTGACCTTCAAAGAGCCTGCCCACACTGAACCCCGAATGATGGCCCGTAAGATAATCGTGAAACCATGGCCACGCCGGTGTCCCAAAGAATCCAAGGAGAATGGCGAACGCGGCCAGAACTCTGAGAGGTACGGTCATCACCCTCGGACTTTCATGTGGTTCGTGACTGCCAGCATGAGCCGCATGATGCGAGTGGCTGACTTTGTTGGTGTGAGAATGCGCGGTGGTATGGGCATCTGCGTTTTGTTGTCCTCGATATCCTCCCCCAAAGACGTAACACATCTGGCGTGTCATGTAGAACGCGGTGAGCAATGCGCCGAAGAGGCCTAAATAGAATGGCCATCGGGATGCTGGCCAGGCTGAGGCAGCGTGCAAAATCTCGTCCTTGCTCCAAAAACCCGAAAAGAACAGCGGCACTCCTGCGAGAGCCATCATCCCGATCGCGTAAGTGGCGAACGTGACCGGCATGAATTGCTTCAAGCCACCCATTCGGCGGATGTCTTGTTCGCCGCCGCAACCGTGAATCACGGAACCGGCGCCGAGGAACAAGAGCGCTTTGAAAAAGGCATGTGTGATGAGATGAAACATTCCGACCGCAACACCGCCCGCTCCCAGCCCCATCATCATGAAACCGAGTTGCGAGACGGTCGAGTAGGCGAGGATCCGTTTGATGTCGGTTTGGGCGACCGCAATGCAAGCCGCAAAGACAGCCGTGATCGTTCCAATCCAAGTGACCACCTTCAGCGCCGTTGAAATCGAAGTGGCAGAAGTCTGGTCTCCGTGAGCTTCCTTTCCTGAACCCGCGCCCTTTATTTCTGTCGCAGCGTGCGGCATTGGCTTCGCCGCGACTTCCTGATGACCTGCTGCTAGAATGGTCTTCTCCCTCTCCCTTTCGGAAAGGGAGAGGGCTGGGGAGAGGGTTTCTGCCGCGCGTACCGAAGCGGCAGCCACCGGCGGCTGCGCTTCCATCAACGGATAAACGCGCGCCACCAGAAACACGCCTGCTGCCACCATGGTCGCCGCATGAATGAGCGCGCTCACAGGTGTCGGTCCTTCCATGGCATCCGGCAACCAAACATGCAGCGGCACTTGACCGGACTTGCCAATCGCGCCGCAAAAGATCAACAACGATATGGCTGTCGCCGCCACCATTCCAACGCCTGTCGTTTGCGCTACGACTTTTGCCAAGGCCGATTGCTCGAGACATCCATTGCCATTGTCATAGAACAGCAACGTTCCTGTTTCCGAGTACAGCCAGAGCATTCCCAACAGAAAGCCAATATCTCCGATTCGCGTCGTGATAAATGCCTTCTTCGCTGCCGCCGCTGCGCTCGGTTTCTGATACCAAAAACCAATCAGGAGATACGACGCCACCCCTACCAATTCCCAGCAAATGAACAAAAGCAGCAAACTGTTCGAGATAACCAACCCGAGCATCGCAGCGGCAAACAGCGCGAGAAAACAAAAGAAACGCGTCGCATTCGGATCGTCGGCCATGTAACCGATGCTATAGATAAAAATCAGCATCCCGACGAACGTCACCATGACTAGCATCACTGCTGTCAATGGATCGAGCATCCAACCCAGCGATACCGTTGACGGCCCCATCTGAAGCCAAGCGAAGTTTTTCACTGCGCGCCAAACACCCGCCGGGCCTGATTGCCCCAAGGTGCTCACGAAAGCGACCGCTGAAATCAGAAAGGCGATGGCCATGGAACCGATGGCGAGGAAAGCGGAAAACCGGCGATAAGGTTGCCGCGTTATCGCCAGGATTCCGGCAGCCAGCAAAGGCAGGCCTGGAACAAGCCAGAGATTGTTAATGGTCCAGTTCATGCCGCGAACCTATCAACCAAACAGTGTATTCTGAAGTTGTCGGTATCGGCGGGCATCCTGCCTGCCGTAAAGGGCGCGCATCCTGCCGCCCGGACTGACGCTGGAAATTGGGTGCTTGCCTTTGAATCGCGCGCGTGATCCGCCGGGCAAGATGCCGCGGCTCTACAGCAGGCAGGATGCCCGCCGCTACGTCGGGATGCACTGTCAACCAAACGCCACCTTGAGGACGATGTGAATCGGATCTGGGTTTGGCGGTGAAAGCTCGATAAAAACTCAGAGAGCGACTCAAAGTTTAGCCGCTTTGCCGTCTGCCGGCCTTTACGGTTTAGATTTCGCAACTCAGTCTGTAGCCTCATCTCAGCCTTTCATCGAACTGATTTCATCAAGGTTCGTCGTCCGATAATGCCGGTAAATCGCAATGATCAACGCCAAGCCAACCGCGGCTTCGGCGGCGGCAATGCCAATCGAGAAAAGGACGAACATGACTCCCGTCACCGCTTCCGCCTTTGGGCTGTATCTCCAAAAGGCAATGAAATTCAAATTCGCGGCGTTCAACATCAACTCAATGCCGATCAGGGCAATGATGGCATTTCGACGGGTTAACGCTCCGGCCAAGCCGATGGCAAACAGCGCCGCGGACACAACCAAGTAATAATGGAGAGGAACAGAAGTCATGTCAGTGATGTCCCCCCTATCGTTGCTCTTCAGGAACGCTCGGAATCGGCGCGGATGCGGCATGATCTTTCATCGGCGTTGATTTTGCGCTCGGCTCTTGCATCGCAATAATCACAGCGCCAATGAGCGCCGCCGTCAGCAGCAAGGCAATCAGTTCCAGCGGCAACACAAAATTGGTCATCAATTGGCTGCCAATCGTACGAATCGTTGCTTGAGCGGAAGGCGCGGCTTGTTGCTGTGCGACTGAGCTCGATTGGATGGCAAACACTAACGAACCGAAAACGAGCAACGCGACTCCCAAACCCACGGGCCATGCGGAAGAGAAGAGCGGTTGGGGCGCAGACTCGATGCCGCGGGTCAACAAAATCGCAAACACGATCAATACTGCGACCGCGCCGATGTAAACGAGGATTTGCGCGAAGCCAATGAATTGGGCGTTCAATTGCAAATAGAATGCTGCCAAACCTCCGAAGGCCACGGCTAAGCAAAGCGCGCAATGAACGAGATGGCGAAGGCTCATCGCCGCAATAGCCCCAGCCAAAGTTAACACGGTGATGATGAAAAAGACCACTTCCATGGGTTCAGTCCGCGAATCGATAGGTGCGTTTGGCAAACTTGTTTTCTCCCATTAATGCCGAGCCAAGCCAAACGTACGGGGCGCCGAAAAGGATGCCGCACAACAGCCAGCGACAAATGAGCGCACCTGTGAATTGCCAATCCGCTGTGTAATGCCACACCGCCGCGACAACGATGTTGATCAGCGACATCGGCAGCATGAATTTCCAGGCCAAGTTCATCAGTTGATCGATCCGCAACCGAGGCAACGTCCCGCGCAGCCAAATGAAAAGAAGAACCAGCGCGGAAAGTTTTCCAAAGAACCAAACGTACGAAGGTATCCATTCCAAAAACGAGAACGGTGCGTGCCATCCGCCGAGAAACAGTGTGATCGCCAACCCGCTGATCGCGAACAAACCGAGATACTCTCCCAAAAAGAACAGGGCAAACTTGAATCCGGAGTACTCGACCAGGTAACCGGCAATGATTTCGGATTCGCCTTCCGGAATATCGAACGGCGCGCGGTTGGATTCAGCGGCGGCGGCAATCATGAACAAGACAAACCCCGCCAGTCCCCACGGCGTGAACAGGTGCCACTTGAGCAGCCAACCGTAACGCTCTCCCTGCGCTTCCACAATTCCGACGGTGGACAACGACCCCACGAGCATAACCACGCTGACAGCGGCGAGGATCAACGGGATTTCGTAGCTGACCATCTGCGCAATCGCCCGCATGGCGCCGAGCAACGAGTACTTGTTCCGGCTCGACCAACCGGCCATGAACACGGCGAGTTCCGTTCCCGCTCCGACAGCAAAGAAGAACAGCAATCCGGCGTCGAGATCGATTGGGACCATATTTCGGCCGTACGGGATTACCGAAAGCGCCAGCAAAGACGGCACGATCAAAGCCACCGGCGCCAAAAAATGCACGATCCGATCCGCTGGCCTCGGAATGATGTCTTCTTTGGTCAGCATCTTCAAACCGTCCGCGACCGGCTGGAGCAGCCCCCATGGCCCCACACGATTTGGACCAAAACGGTTTTGAATCCGGCCGAGAGCCTTGCGTTCGACAATGGTGGTCACCGCGAACAACAACGGAAAGACCATGAGAATGGGAACAATCGAGAGCAGGACGGAAACGAACGACTGCCAAGCCGCGGGGAATTGTCCCACGACCCAGTGTTTGGCAATTACGAATATCTGGTCAATCGCTTCGACCATTGGTTAACGGGCCGAGAGCATATTGAGCCGAGTCCAAGTGTGTCGAGCTTTGTTTGATTTTTAGTAGGACAGGCGTCCCGCCTGTCTCTCAGAAGAGCGGCACTATCGCGCTATCGAGTGATTGTTCGCGAAAAAGAAGAGCCAATCGGAAATGTTAGACTGGCTTACAAGACCTCGCTAAAACGCCGCTGGAGACTGGCCGCCTTTCCAACTTCAAATGTTAATTGTTAGGAGTTGACCCCCTAAACCCTGGGCTTCCACAGCGTCTGCTTTTCCCAATCACCAGATTCCCAGGCGTCTTTGCGCTCGGCAAGGCGCTGTTCGAGGAGCGCGTTGTTGACAAACACGTTGTCGCCGCTGCTGGTCTCGACAAACACATCGGCCAGGTAAGGATCGTACTTGTCGGGCTTGGTGGTCCGCAGCGTGATCGATTTCGCGCCGCGCACCAGACTTTCCACCAGTTGCTTGGCGGCTTTGCCGTCTGAGGTGTCGATCTCCGGCGCGTCGATGCCGCGCAACCGGAGCTTTTCGTCCATCACGTAGTGCGGAAGAGCCACTGCGACCGCCAGCGTGTCGCCATCAATCACGCGGCGCACGGTTGCGCGGTAGGTGAAGAGGTCGGAAGGTTTAGCCTCTTCGACAACGGTGATGCGATTGCCATCGCAGCGCACAATCTGGCGCGTTGTTCGTCTTCGGCGACCTGGCACAAGAGGCGATAATGGCCCCAACCCAATTGTGCGCACGTGCGCACAATTGGGTAAAAGCGATAGAATTGGGCGCATTCGTAAAGGGTGCGTTTATCTATGCCCGGGTCGGCCGCAAGTCGTTTCACGACCTTCGCACCGTAGTCCGCGCGCTCTTTGTGGAGCAAGAGATGTTCGTGAATCAAGCGTCCGGTCTCGTGATAAGTCCGCAGCCAGGCGCCATCGATTTACTGCCGGCCAATCAAGACGACCTGTTCGACGCAACGGCGGAGTTGAGCGTACGTTGTTGGAATGTTTTGCCTGAGAACATCCGACGGCAACTGCGCAGTTGTGGTCAACGGGATGAGAGCGGACCGCGAAACTTCTCGAGCGACGGTTCTTAGGGGCATAGCCGGATAGTGACGGTCTCGATTCGAGGCGTCAAGCAGTCCGACCGGATTGCGGGTGCGGGTCTCTGAGAAAGAAAAACCCAGATGTGGTAAGGCCGATTTGGCCTCGGCCAGACAGGCGGGACGCCTGTCCTACTAAGCTGCGGCTTTCACCGGAGGTGCTGGCTTCGGGACGGGAGCAGGCGCGGCTTTCGCTTTGGCTTCCGCTTTAGCTTTTTCGGCCGCGAGACGAGCATCGACTTCGGTGGCATCGGTCGGATGAATTTTGTGGTAATGTTCGTTGGACTTCGCCAATTCTCGCTTGTCGAGCAGCAAGCCTCCGAAACGGTCGTGGTTGCTCAGCTCGTACTCGGTATCCATTTTGATAGCTTCGAAAGGACAAACCTCGACGCAAATCTGGCAGCTCATGCAAACCGAAATATCGATGTCGAACACTTTCGGTTGGAACTGCATTTTGCCCATGTAATCAGGCTTCTTGGCGGTGTCCTTAATGATGTAAATGCATTGCGGAGGGCATTCCTTTTCGCAAATCTGGCATGCGACGCAGCGCAATCCCGCCATCGGATCGGCGCCATCGTAAACGAGGAACGGAAAGTTTCGCGTGTTCTCTTTGAGAGGCAAACGCTCTTCGGGATATTGGACCGTGACCAGGCGTTCAGGATCACTGTAGCTGCCAAGAAAATTCTTGGCCGTCTGCGCCATGCCTTTGATGATGCCTTCGCCTAACATTGCTGCTTAAGATACGTTGTCGTCCCGCGCGGTCCAGTCTTTATCGGTCCACTTCGCCCAACACAATGTCCACGCTGCCGAGGATGACCACCACGTCGGCGACGCTGTGTCCCACGCACATGTCTTCGAGGACCGTCAGATTAATAAAGCTCGGCGGCCGCACCCGGTAGCGATACGGATTCAAGCTGCCGTCGCTAATGAGATAAAAGCCCAGCTCGCCTTTTGGCCCTTCGATGCGGCCATAGGCTTCGCCAACCTTCGGTTTGAACCCGCGGATTTTCGCTTTGGAATCCACAATCGGACCGTCCGGAATATCGGCCAGCGCCTTTCTCAGAATCTTCAGAGATTCGCGCATCTCCAGCAGGCGAATCATGTAACGATCAAAAACGTCGCCATGATCGCCGAGCGGAACCCGGAATTCAAAGCGGTCATAGATGCCGTACTTATCGACCTTGCGGATGTCGTAATTCACTCCGCAGGCGCGCAACATCGGACCGCTGATGCCTGCGCTCACGGCCAATTCGGCGGGCAACGCTCCGACACCTTGTGTGCGAGCCATCAGTATTTCGTTGCCGGAGAGAAACGCTTCAAACTCGTCAAGAAAGCGCGGGTAATTCTCGACCACTTGCTTTGCGCCATCGAGCCATCCGGCCGGAAGATCAGCGCGGCAACCCCCGAAACGCATGTAATTGCACATCATCCGCGAACCGCTCAGCGCTTCGAACAGGTCAAGTATCTTCTCCCGCTCACGAAAGGCATACATCAACGGTGTGCCAAGCGCGCCCATGTCCTGCAGCAGAAAGCCGACAAGACAGGTGTGATTCACGAGGCGAGTCAATTCCGCGGTGATGATTCGAATGTACTCGGCTCTTTCCGGCGGCTGAAGCCCGGCCAGCTTCTCGACGCTGAGCGCATAAGCCCAGTTGTTCGTCATCGAGCAAAAATAATCAAGGCGATCCGTGTACGGCATCGATGCCAAATACGTCGTGTTCTCAGCGATCTTTTCATGATTTCGATGCAGATACCCGAAAACAGGCTTCAGCTTGGCCACTCGCTCGCCATCGAGAACAACGTCCATGCGGAACACGCCATGTGTCGATGGATGGTGCGGGCCCATTGCCACCTCCAAAAGCTCGCCGTCAAACTCACCGTTGGGAGAGGCCTTAGGCATAACCTCATAGTTGCGGGGAGGGCTTGAAATCTCAGCGGCGGGCATAGGTCAACGAGAATGTGGTTGGGCTTTCTCGAGCACTTCGTCGTGCGGAGTCGGTTCGTACTCGTAATCATCCGGCTCTGCGTAATCTTTCCGCATCGGATAATCCTGAAAACCGTCCCACATCAAAATGCGCCGGAGATCAGGATGCCCATCAAAGATAATGCCGTATAAATCGTAAATCTCGCGCTCCTGAAACTCAGCGCTGCGCCAGACCGGTGTCAGCGACGGCAAGCGAGTTTTGTCCGTGCGATTGTCGGTCCGGATGCGGAGGATAACTGGACCGTGTCGGTGGGCGATCGAATAGAGATGATACACAGCCTCCAGATATCCTGCCTTCTTTCGTTCGACCATCTCGTCCACTTCCTTTTCCACGCCTTCGACCACCTTCTTGACCTTCACTTTTTCCTTGATCGAAGTGTCCAACCAATCGACGCCGGTCGCATTGGAAAGGTAATCGAGCCGCAACACCGCATCGTCGCGAAGTAATCTGGCTACTTCGAACGCGTGCTCACGGTCCACAAGCAAACTTCTTTGATTTGCGGGAGTGTCATTCGGAATAATCTCCAAACGCGCGCCAGGGATTGCCGCAGCAATGCGGTCTTTGATTTGTTCCAGGGTTTCCATCAATGGCCCTTCTCCCTAACCCTCCCCATGAACCAGTGGATCGGTAGGACAGCGCGTCCCGCCTGTCCTGCTTTTGGTGTCGGCAAATGCTGGACAGGCGGGACGCCTATCCAGCCGCGCACAGTCATGGAGAGGGGCTGGTTAAACCGAAGGATCACACGTCACCTCATCCGGCCCGCGCCAATTTAGGCGGTTGCCACACGTCCATATTCTTCGATGGTTCCAAGTCGTGCGGTCCGTATTGCGGCACGGGAAACTCACTGGGCGCTTCCGGATCTGCATGCCGGGCGCGTTCGGAACCGGAGAGCCGTTGCGCGCCGATCTTCTTTTGCAGAGTCATGAAGGCATGGATCAACGCTTCCGGGCGCGGTGGACAGCCAGGAATATGCACATCGACCGGGATGTAACGATCAATCCCTTTGAGCACGTTGTAACCTTGTTTGAAAGGGCCGCCCGAAATCGCGCAGGCCCCCATTGCGATCACATATTTCGGTTCGGGCATTTGATTGTAAAGCCGGACCACTTGTGGCGCCATTTTCTTGGTCACTGTTCCAGCCACGATCATCAAGTCCGCTTGCCGCGGCGAAGGCCGGAAAACTTCCGCGCCAAACCGCGCCAAATCGTATCGCGCCATCGTGCTCGCAATCATTTCAATCGCACAACACGCCAATCCAAATTGGAGCGGCCAGACGGAGTTTCGACGCCCCCAATTGTAAATCCCTTCCAGCGTCGTTGTGAAAATCCCCTGCTTGCTCAGCTCGCTGCGTAGTCCTTCGTCCATGGCGCTTCGATTATTTCCAAGTCAAGACGCCCTTTTGCCAAGCCCAAACCAATCCCTCTACCAACAACAACAGGAAGACCATCATCGCCAGAAATCCGCCCACGGATAAGTTCGTAAAGGCAACCGCGAAGGGCAGCAGGAAAATCGTCTCCACGTCAAAGACCAGAAAGACGATGCCGTAAAGGTAATATTCCGATTTGAATTGAACCCAAGCGTCGCCCTTGGATTCCAAACCGCATTCATAGGTGGCGTTCTTATCCGCGCCCGGTTTTTTGGGGGAGAACTTTTTCGACCAAAGCCAAGCCAAGGCGAGAGGAACTAACGGAAAAACAGCGGCGATGATTAGAAAAACCGCCAAATAGAGATATGGTGAATACTCAACGGGCATTTAATGGGTCGGGCAGTAATCGACTTTCAAACTTGTATCGTCAGAAGCATCGCGTAACAGACGCATCTACTTCATTTAGTTTCTGTCGGGCTCCTGGCGCCGCAAACCGACGGATTGAGCAATGTCATCGAATTCGCTCGCGCTGATTTCTTCGAGTTGTTTGCCTTTGTCAGCCAGTTTCTCGTTAATCTTGATCGCCTTTTCCGTCATGATCTCGTGAGTCTCTTCAGTGCCGCCCACTAAGGCGAAATTCGGACCGGTCGTGACACGTTTATGGCCGTCGGAATCGAGCCCAACGCCCAGGATCAACGCTTTCGGCCGGGTTTTCTTGGAGCCGGAAGATTTAGGCATATTCAAAAACTAGGGAATAACAAGGTCATGTCAAGGTGCGACTGAATAAGTTCCGTAGAAAATGGTAGAAAATGGGTGACACTTTCGCGCCGGTCCCGAGCAGAAGCTCGTTGCCTTATTACTGCTTCCTAAATCAAAGCACACAACATTGGCACAGTCCGCGGTTGGTAGGGCGAACCTGCCGGTGAGCCCGACAGAAGCACTACGCGATTACTGTTTGTCGGCTCACCGGCAGGTTCGCCTTAGCTTGAAACCGCTTTGTTCAATCTAAAGGCCGAATGTACCAATGATGTCGCAAGTCTCGATTTAGCCAATCAGCAGCGAACTACTTGCCAGTTCCTTGTGTCACGCGTACAAAAAGCCATTATGAACTCCCAAAACAACGCTCCATCTCCCGCCGATGTTCCCAATCGCTCCGCCCAATTCGACGCCACGAGCGCATTCAGACAAGTTTCACGGCGTAACGCACTGAAGTCGGCCCTGGCCGCCGCAGGCGGGGTCGCGTTGCAGCCTCAAATTACTTCCGCCGCACCCGCCACGGCCAGCGATGCTCGGCGCGCCTCACCCAAACGCTACGACATGAAGAAGTCGATCAACCTTTGGGCCTTCCCCTATCCCGACCGGATGAACCTCGAGGAATGTTTGCAATTGGCCAAACGCGCGGGCTTCGACGGCATCGAACTCAATTACGACTTGGACAACGATCTTTCACCCAAAGCCGGCGCCAAGGAATTCCAAGCGATTCGCAAGATGGCCGACCGCATTGGCATCGCCATCAGCGGTCTCTGCTCGTTCCTCTTTTGGCCGTATCCACTTTCAAGCAACGACGCGGCAAAGCGCGCGCGTGGAATCGAATTAGCCGGGAAGATTGCTCAAGCCGCTCATGATCTGGGCGTCAAAAACGTGCTGGTCGTTCCCGGCGCAGTCCACATTCCCTGGCGAACAGATCACGAACCAGTCCCCAACGACGTTTGCGATCGACGCGCCCGCGAAGCCGTCGGCAAGCTTGCGGCCCAGGCCGAGCAGCTCGACGTCTATCTGAACATCGAGAACATCTTCTTCAACGGCTATCTCATGACGCCGATGGAAATGAATGCTTTCGTCGATAGCTTCCAAAGCCCGCATGTTCGCGTTCATTTTGACACGGGCAACATATCGATGTTCCAGCATGCCGAACATTGGATTCCAATTCTGGGAAAACGAATTCAAAACATTCACTTCAAAGAATTCACCAAGAAGGGAACGGATTACTCGCTCGAAACCTTTCGTCCGCTGCTCGATGGCACCACCAATTGGCCGGCCGTGATGGACGCGCTTGATGGCGTCGGCTATCGAGGTTATCTGACGTTCGAATATTTCCATCCGTACCTGCATTATCCGGAGGCGCTCGTTTATCAAACTTCCGATTCGTTGAACCGGATGCTGGGCAAACTCGGTTGAACCCGGAGCCGCCGGCGGCGGCCGGGACCGCGCGCAAGCCCGCCGGCGGCCCGTCTTTAGCGTATCGCAGAATTGTATTCTGCGGATCGCCGCAAGTTTCCAGCGTTCTGGAATGTGCGGCCAGCATGCCGATTACACCGTGATACAGCAGACTGAACTCTGCGTTACGAGACTAGCGTCCTTCGCCGGGGCTGGTGACCAGATGCGCCCTGTTTCACCCTATTCACGCATTCACGTTGACTCACGCTTTTGATCTTGCATTAGCTGAGGAGGGTCCATTTTATCCCCGCCATGGTTCATCCAAATACTGAGCTGCGGTGGGTCAATGACGTGATTGGTCGCGGTGTGTTCGCGACCGAGTTCATTCCCAAGGGAACCATCACGTGGGTGCGTGATGACTTAGATCAGAGTTTTACCTGCGAGCAAGTCGAGCGCATGGAGTCGATCTATCGCGAAATCCTGGAAAAATATACGTTCGTGGATGGCCGAGGGAGGATGGTTCTTTGTTGGGATCATGCCCGCTTTTTCAATCACTCATGTGAAGCCAACTGTCTGAGCGCCGGCTACGATTTCGAGATTGCTGTTCGTGATATTTTTGCCGGGGAAGAGTTGCGGGATGATTACGGAACGCTGAATTTGCAAACGCCTTTTCCCTGTGATTGCCAATCGCCGAACTGCCGAAAACAGATTCTGCCCGACGACATGGAGCGCTGGGCCGATGTGTGGGATGGGTTGGTCCGCTGCGTCTTTCCGCTTATTCCGCAAGTGGCGCAACCGCTTTGGCCGCTCTTTCAGGAAAAGGCTGAAGTCGAAGCTGCGTTAAAGGACTTAGGGAACCTCCGTTCGATTCGTTGCCATTATCTGTATGCGAGGCAGGATTAAAGCAAGTTCTGCGGCGCTCCCAAAAAAGTCAGCCGCCGATCTGCATCAGCGGCTGACAGGAGATAGATTAATCTGTTAACGCGAAAAACCCTCAGGCTTGTTCGCGGATGTGCACCCATGTATGCACGTGCGGCGAACCGCGGAAGTACCAAACCATCGCCGGGCCTTCGATTTGCAAGACATCCCAGACGCCGTCGTTGCCGATGTCCTGATTTTTGTAGAATGCCATGTGCAAATGATCGAAGCCGTTAGCTTCAACTAATTTCATCGCCTCATCGGCATCGGCTTTGCGGAACGGTGCGAGCACATCGGCCATTACTTTGCGAACGTGTTCCTTTTGGTCGCGCGAAAGCTCGGTCATTGGAATGCCGGGCAAACCGGATTTCTTGCCAGTCAGCTTCACCGTCGCGGTGCCTTGTTCTTTGCGGCCGTCGCCCAACAATGCGATCTCGCGCTGCTTGCCATCGAGCATCTTGAAAACTTCATTCGCGCGCACGGCCTGATACCAGTAGGCATTCCCGGGATGATCCGGTTTTTCCCTGTCGGCCTCGGCTGCATGGCCATAAAAGATTGGTCCGCCAAAAGCCGTCCCTTCCACGGAATCGCCGTCGCAACGCCGGGTGCAATGCCGGCCGGTCAACACGAACTCGAACTTGCCCGTGCCAGGTTCGCCGAACAGCGCAATCGCTGAACCGCCAAAACCTTCCTTGCCGCTGTCGTGTTCGACTTGCTTCATTACTCTCTCGGCATACTCCGGACTGTGCAAGCCATTGAAGATGTCGCGGATCATCGCTTGTTGATCGCGTGTGAAGAATTCGGCGACGGTCTTGTCCGTGATCTGCCAGTTATTATCGACCTTCGAGCGCAAGGGGTGATCGAACGGAAAGCAGACGACTGCTTTCTGTTCTTCCGAGAGGCTCTTGAAAAGAGTGGCCACCAATGTTTCCGACTTATCCTTTGGCGTGGGAGCTGCCAGAACACGCGCAGGCGAGAGAGCCGGCAGAACGCCAGCCGATGCTACAGCCAGACCACCGACCGTGGTCTTGAGAAACGCACGACGATTGAGAGAAGCGCCGCATTCGCATGAATTGAGGAATTGGTTTGGGGTCATATGCTACTTGTACCACGCGCGATTAATTTGTCCACCGGGAAAGCGGGCGGTGTCGCCTGACGGCCCTATGGCACTCGTCTTAGGAATTCTCGCTTGGAGCCAGCACGCGCGAGGCATAGAATTCCGCGCGCAATGTGATGGGAACGTTGCGTGCCGTGAAAGTCGTTCGCCGCGACCGGCACGCTTCTTCCGAATGAAGACTCCATCCCGACTCGCCGAAGCCTGTTGATCCGGCTCAAGCATTGGGATGACACGGCCGGTTGGCGCGAGTTTTTCGTCCTTGGCGATCTTCTGTTCAAACCACAAGCCAAAAAATCTTCTTAAAAATGCACGACTTTCAGCTATTGCATTGCAAAGGAACACCGAGACTGAACTGAACCCTACCTGGCGTCCCTGGAGTTCGGGGTAATCTTGGAATTCTCCCTTGGAGCTGGCGTGTGTGCCACATAGAATTCTGTGCGCAATGAGCAAGGCCGTATTCATATGATGGAATTGGCGGATGACGCCAACCGCCGACGGGGTGATGGAGGGATGGAGTCCTGGAGCGATGCGAGTAAGCCCGGAACCCAACACTCCAATAATCCGCCACTCCACCACTCCAATTCTTACACTCCGCGCGAACCTTCGAATTACCGAAAAAGTCGTGGCGCCAGTTCATTCAAATACTGCCGCCAATTAATCCACGTATGACCGCCTCCTCCAACGAGAAGCTCATTCTTAATGCCATGCTTGTTCAGCAACTCGGACAGATTCTTCGAACCGTTCAGCGCAAAATCTTTGTCGCCGACGCGAATGGAGAGCAGCTTGACCTGTTGGTTGACCTTTGCGCTATCTTTCAAGAACTCGGCGTTCCGTTCCTCGAAGCCCGTCGCGTTTTGCTGTCCGAGGCCAGCGCTCCAAATGCCCACATAGGAGAATTGATCCGGATGGCCGGTCAGAACCCGCAAGGTTTGGCCGCCGCCCATTGACAAGCCAGCGATGGCGCGGTTTTCCGGACCAGCGAGCGCGCGGTAATGTTTTTCCGCGTATGGAATGATTTCCTTCACCAACTCCTGGGTGAATCGCTCTTGAGACGCGTTGATCGCAGCAGCCACCTCGGGTGAAGGTGTTGTTCCCGGAGCGGCGGCTGGCAAATTCGCGGGACGAGGCAAGCTCCCGTTTGGCATGACGACGATCATCGGCTTGGCTTTCTTAGCCGCAAGCAGGTTGTCCAGGATGAACCCGGCTCGTCCGATAGTGCTCCAACCCGAGTCTTCGTCGCCACCGCCATGGAGCAAATAGAAAACCGGGTAACGCTCGCGGCTGTTCTCATAGCCAGGCGGCACATAAATATGCATGCGCCGTTGCATGCCAAGCACCGAAGATCGATACCACGCCAGCCGTATTTCGCCATGCGGAACGGATTGGTTCTCCTCGAAAGCAGCCTCCTCGCCGGGCACAAGGAACATATTGTCCAGACTGCTAATGCCTTGCTTGATCATCGCATTTTTCGGATCCAATGTCCGCACGCCGTCCACCGTGAATGAATAACTGTAGAAGTCAGGCGGCAATGGTCCCACTGTGATCGACCAGATACCCTGCTCGTTCTTCTCCAATTTTCCGCCCGTGCCGAGACCGTGCGAAACCCAGTCGCCGCCGAGAGTCACTTCGCTGGCTTTCGGCGCGTAAATCCGAAACGTTACTTTTTTGCCAGGCAAGACCTCGGGTGATTTTAAGGTGTCGTTGGGAGTGGGTGTCCGCTGCGGTCGAGCGGGATTATTTGTTGGCGCGGGTGCTTGGCCAAACACGGGAAGAAGCGAGGTTGAAACCAACAGAACCTGGCCTAGCGCAACGGAGGTCAGCGTGTGTTTCATAGGCAGTTTCATTTAATGATTGCGACGATGAACGGCGTAGGACAGGCGTCTCGCCTCTCTAGCATTTGCATGAGCGGGACAGGTGGGACGCCTGTCCTACCCGCGCCAAACTCATTTTCCAAGCTCTGCTCGGTCCACGACTGTCTTTTGCAGACGCTGCAGGTCACGATCAACGGGTTTCACGGCCGGAGCGTCGAGTGTTTTGATTTTCGGCGTGTTTGCCTCAAGCCACTTCCAAAGTTCGGCGTGGCCATCCGCGAAAGAAAGGACGCCGCCTGCGTTGTGCCGGCCGGCGGGAGAGTTTTGCCAGTAGGGATTCGTATCAAAGCAGCGGACGGCGAAATAGCCATCGTCGATGGTGTAAGGATTCTCGTCGATCAACACGAGCGCACGCGAAGGGGACGGCGAATTGATAGCGCTGTATTTGGCGTGAGCTTTCACGCGGTCCATTTGAACCCAGTCGGCGTTGCCATTCATATGCCCGCTCATGGAATAACTTCGGACGCGTTTCACCCGCCGCGCGGCGGTCAGCGGCCACATTTCGTCTGCCGGACATTGGTAAATGGCGGCCGAGGTGTTGTACTTGAACAGCGCGCCGTTGGTAATGATGATGAGGTTGGTCCAGCCCGGCGCGGAATTGACGCCGAAGCGGCCGTCGATCCACGCGTTTTGATCGCCCAGGTAGTTCGATACCAGTTTGTCGTTGTTATCCTCGGCATACATGATCCAGCAGAGCTGGAGTTGCTTCAGATTGCTGAGGCAGGAGATGCCCTTGGCTTTGGATTTCGACTTCGCGAGGGCCGGCAACAGCATGCCAGCGAGGATGGCAATGATGGCAATCACCACCAGAAGCTCGATAAGCGTGAAACCGAACGACCGACTGCGGATGGGTTGATTGGGTTGATGGCTGTTGATGTTCATGGCGTTTGCTGTTTGATAGGTTGGAGACTCACTATGGGTAATGACCGTTTATTGCAGTTTGCGGTTACAAACGCTCCGCGGCGAGCCTATTTTCGGTCCCTCACCCAACGAAGCGTCAGATCGAGAGCGTCCAAGGTCGCGTCCATGAGCGGCTGATGATAACCGATGTGTCCTTGCGGGCCGATGCAGAAGTCGTGGTATCCGTTTTCATAAATCTCCATTCGCACCGGCTTGCCAGCCTTGTTCAACCGGTCGTACAGTATTCGGTCAACTGTGATCAAACTGTCCTTGGTCTTAACGTAAGTTTCTTGAACCGGCGAATCACCTTCGCTGACAAGGCGAAGATACTTTTCGTGAGGCAGCTCTTTGCCAAAGCCGCTGTGCTCGTGAATCTCAGCCTGACAAAAACGCGTGCTCAAAAGAAATAATAGTAAAATGACGAGGAATCGGAATCGTGTTGACATGGCCGGCAGAATGCCATGGCTGCGATTGAAGGGCAATACGAGGAAATGGGGGCGCATGAGGGCGCATCTCGTCGTCAGTACCACCCGTCCGAACGTGCCTGGGTCGTAACGCAGAGTTTCACTCGGCTGTGTCGCGCGTCAACTGATCATCTACGCGACAGGCGCTCCGATTCGCTTCGCCGATCGTTCGAAGATTGAACAAGTGCTCGCCCGGTCGCATTCGACCGAATATGGCATCCGCTCGGTCGTGCATGAGATCGTGCAGAGCGAGCTTTTCTGCAGCAAGTGAGGCAGCGAGCAGCGATTTTCTAATCTGCTTGCCAGCGTGTCGATGCTGAAGCATAGATAACCTGCATAAGGAAAGCGCGAGTAGCTCAATTGGATAGAGTGCCGGCCTCCGGAGCCGAAGGTTGTGGGTTCGACTCCCGCCTCGCGCACCAGTTTTCCTGAGGAAACCGCGCATTCACAGGAATCCCGCACAGATTCCGCACAGAAACGGGCTGAATCCAATAGCCGAAAGTTGAAATTCCCGGTCACAGTCAAACACCGCAAAGCCGAAGCCAGAATCTACCGCAAGACGAAGGTGTATCCGTTCTATCGCGTCTGCGCCTACGTGGCTGGGAAGCGCCGGATGAGCCACTTTGTGACCTGCTCTGAAGCCAGGGCCGCCGCTGATAAGCTGGTTCGTGATTTAGCGGCTGGGTCGCAGGCCGCCGCCTTAACTGCAAACCAGTCGCGTGATGCTTTGGCAGCGCTTGAACGGCTTGAAGCCTTCCGCCAGTCCACGGGGAAACGTGTATCCCTGCTTAATGCAGTCTCTGAGTACGTCGAAGCCGCCAGCAAAGTGAACGGTTATACGGTGACTGAAGCCGTAGAACGTTACCTGTGCACTGTTGCGATGGTTAAGCGCAAGGGTGTCGGTGAGGCCGTGGAGGAATTCATCAAAAGCGAAGAGCCGCGAACCCGATCCAATGAAGGCGAGCGCGCGCAATTATCGGCCAGCTACGCTTACACCCGTGCGATTCGGCTTCGTCGCTTCGCCGAGACATTCCAGAACACCGCTGTCTGTGACTTGACAAAGGAACATCTCGACACCTTCATTCAGTCCCTGCACGAATTTTCCGCCAAGAGCCGGAATCATTACCGCGCAACGGTGCATCAATTCCTCAAATGGTGCGTGCGGAAAGATTACCTGCCTGTCACGCACCGCTTGAAAGAAGCCGATGCTATGCGCCCGGAGCACGCGAATAACGGAGAAGTGCTCTTCTACACGCCGAAGGAACTTCGTGCTCTGCTTGAAGCAGCAGAAGGCCCTATGCGCGCGATTGTCGCGCTCGGTGGGCTGGCTGGGCTTCGCACGTCCGAATTGCTGCGTCTTGATTGGTTAGACGTTTGGCGCGTGGCCGGGTATGTCGAGATCACGTCTGGCAAGAGCAAGACCCGCCAGCGACGCCTGGTTGAAATGTACTGATAGGCATTTGCTTTTTCGACGTGGCTGGAGTGTGCCTGGCTGGGGGTGGCCATTCAAGGCGAAACGCGGCAGAATTGTCGCCCCTGGCGGGTGCTTGGTCGGCCTTCGGGGCTGCTGGGCGCCCGCCCGCCCGCCTCGAAGGCGGTCGTAGCCTCCAGCAAGGCCGCTCAGGGCACCACAGCCGCTGGAAACGGTGTTGGCGCTGAGGGGGAACGGGCGGGAATCCCCGTTCCGCCCGGCGTCGGTTGCCGTTGCGCCCGCTGGCCCCGCGTCTTGTTCGAGTACCCTCCGTAGTAGCGCACCAGATGGCTGCCCGGGTCCGGGATGTGTT
>Ga0194121_10001571_pt1 | contig 38351 bp, 28 predicted proteins | sample TA2MahCa50mmetaG_FD_148609 | JGI IMG/M metagenome (GOLD analysis project Ga0194121, IMG submission 148609) | Freshwater microbial communities from Lake Tanganyika, Tanzania - TA2015020 Mahale Deep Cast 50m | ecosystem: Environmental > Aquatic > Freshwater > Lake | place: Tanzania: Lake...
CACGGCGGCGCGGGCGCGGACATCCTGATCGGCGGCAAGGGCAAGGACGTCTTCGTCTATCTGAGCGCGGCGGAATCGAACCTCTGCGCGTGGGACCGCATCCTCGACTTCAAGCAGGGCTACGACAAGATCGACCTCGCCGCCCTGCTCGGGGCGACCGACCTCATCTGGGGCAACCAGACGGCGACGATGAACGGGGCGTGGTTCCAGAACTCCGGCTCCAAGACCTTCGTCTACGCCGACACCTCCGGCGACGGCGTGGCCGACCTCAAGATCGAGCTCAAGCACACGCCAGGGCTCACGCTCACTGCCAATGACTTCATCGGCGTCGCGGGTAACAGCGCGCCGGTGATCACCTCGGGCCCGCAGGCGGCCGCGGTGACGGAAGTGACGGACAACGCGCTGGGTGAAAATGCGACGCTGCACGCCGCAAGCGGCGCGGTGACCTTCACCGACGCGGACGCCGGCGACGCCCACACCGCGAGCTTCGTCGCGGGAGCGGCGGGGTACTTGGGCACGTTCACGCTCGATCCCGTGGCCGGCAACTCCGTCGGCTGGTCGTTCGAAGTGCAGGATGCGGACCTCGACCTGCTGCGCGGCGATGAGACGCGCGTCCAGACCTACACGGTGACGGTAAACGACGGCAAGGGCGGCACGGCGAGCCAGGTCGTGACCATCACCATCAACGGCACGAACGACGCGCCGGTGATTACTTCGGGCCCGCAGGCGGCCGCGGTGACGGAAGTGACGGACAACGAGCCGGGTGAAAATGCGACGCTGCACTCGGCGAACGGCGCGGTAACGTTCAGCGACGTGGACGTGGGCGACGCCCACACCGCGACCTTCGTCGCGGGAGCGGCCGGGTACCTGGGCACGTTCACGCTCGGTGCCGCAGCCGGCAACTCGGTGGGCTGGACCTTCGAGGTGGAGGATGCGGACCTCGACTTCCTGCTCGGCGGGGTGACGCGCGTCCAGACCTACACGGTGACGGTGGACGACGGCCAGGGCGGCACCGCGACCCAGGATGTGACCATCACCATCAACGGCAGCGCCGATGCGCTGTTCACTGAGAACAACGATAGCGTGGATTTCAACACGCTCCTCGCGGTCAATTACACGGCGAGCACCCAGTACAACGCCCTCGGCGGCAACGACGTCGTGGTCCTTCCCGCCGATGCCGCGGCGGCCACGGCCGCTGGCTTCAACCAGACCCAGACGTTCCTCGGCGGCCCGGGGGACGACCGGATCACGATGACCGTGACGAACCCGCTCAAGATCAATGCCGGTCCGGGCAACGATACGCTGGTCTTGGCCGGAAACGCGGGCGGCGGCATGGTCGTGATAGATTTTTCCGCGGATGATCAGTTTCAGGGGATCGACCCCCTACCCGAGCCGCTCGTGCAGGCCGGCTTCGAAAATCTCGACGCCTCCGGCCTCACGAACGGTTCCATCTTCTTCTTCGCGGCGGGCGTCAGCACCCGCGTCGTCGGTTCCAGCGGCGACGACACGATCATCCTCGGGTCGGGCCCCGGCGTGGTGAACGTAGTGAAGGGCGGCCCGGGCGGCGACACGATCGAGAGCGGGTTCGCGGTCGGTGACGACACGTTCCTCTACTCGTTCAACCTGAATGCCGGCGCCCTCGCGAGCGATGACGGCTTCGACTCGATCTTCAACTTCGGGACCGGCATCACGGGCGTTGGCCTCGGCTCGGACCGGTTCCGTTTCGACGTCACTGCCGCGGCGGACTGGGATGCGGGTTTCGCGGACAACGCCGCCAAGCTCGCCTTCCTCGAGGGATCCTTCAAGCTCACGCCCGCCGCGGGCGGCAGCATGATCAGCCTGAACAATGACACCTGGTCGGTGACCACGGTGGGTGTGCCGTTTGCCGACATAGACGCCGCGTTCGCCCGGGTGGACATCTACGTGAACGACGTGCTGATCGGCTGACGAGACGACGAACGGAAGCATTGAAAAAGCCCGAGGCGCGCCGCGCTTCGGGCGGTTTTCTTTGGCCATCGGGGACACAGGAGTCGAACGGAGCGGGCCGGGTCCGGAAACGGCAAATGGCTGCACGAAGCGAAACCTTGCCAGTGCTGCAGAACGGATTGAGACGATCGACGTGATGATTGAAATCCGTGGCTCTACCAGCGGACGGCCACGAAAGGTATGATGGGACTGACCCCGCCGCAGTCCGTTGGATACGCATTCCCGTCATCGTGCCATGCAGCGGCCTAGCCGCGACGGAAATAGAAAGTGACTAAGAACAAGTTGGACGATGGCAAAAAAACACGCTTACGGCAGTAAGCCCCCCAAGGGCGCGAAAGCGATTGTCGGCACCCCCGGCAACGACGAGCTCGTCGGCACCAAGGGCAACGACAAGATCTTTGGCGGCGCCGGTGACGACAAGCTCATCGGCGGCAAGGGCAATGACAAGCTCTACGGCGGCTCCGGCAACGACAAGCTCATCGGCGGCAAGGGCAATGACAAGCTCTTCGGCGGCAAGGGCAACGACAAGCTCTTCGGCGGCAAGGGCGATGACAAGCTCTACGGGGGCTCGGGCAACGACAAGCTCTACGGGGGCTCGGGCAAAGACAAGATCAACGGCGGCTGCGGCGACGACATCATTCACGGCGGCGCGGGCGCGGACATCCTGATCGGCGGCAAGGGCAAGGACGTCTTCGTCTATCTGAGCGCGGCGGAATCGAACCTCTGCGCGTGGGACCGCATCCTCGACTTCAAGCAGGGCTACGACAAGATCGACCTCGCCGCCCTGCTCGGGGCGACCGACCTCATCTGGGGCAACCAGACGGCGACGATGAACGGGGCGTGGTTCCAGAACTCCGGCTCCAAGACCTTCGTCTACGCCGACACCTCCGGCGACGGCGTGGCCGACCTCAAGATCGAGCTCAAGCACACGCCCGGCCTCCAGCTCACCGTGGACGATTTCATCGGCGTGAGCGAAGTCACCGGACCGCCGAACAACTCGCCGGTGCTGACCGACACGACGGATCCCGCCGCGGTGCTCGAGCTCGCCAATGCCTCGGCGCAGGATCTCGCGCCGATCAACGGCAGCTTCTCGGTGATCGATCCCGACGTGGGCGACACGCTCACCGCCTCCGTGGTGGGCGGCCCGACCGTGCTGCTCGACGGCGCCCCCTTCGTGCTGCCGGCGGGCGCGGCCGCGCTCACCGCCGCCGGCGCCTTCATCGTCGCCAACCCCGGCGCCGCCACGGGCGCGAGCCAGCCGGTGAACTACACCTACGACCCGGCGGCGGCGAACCTGGACTTCCTGCTCGCCGGGCAGAACCTCACCATCACCTACACGGTGCAGGTGAGCGACGGCACCGCCAACTCGGGCACGCAAGATGTGACCTTCACCATCACCGGCACCAACGATGCGCCGGTGCTGAGCGACACGACCGACCCGGCAGCGGTGCTCGAGCTGGTCGACGCGTCGGCACAGGACTTGGCGCCCATCAACGGCAGCTTCCCGGTGACCGACTTCGACATCGGAGACATCCTCACCGCCTCCGTCGTGGGCGGCCCGACCGTGCTGCTCGACGGCGCGCCCTTCGTGCTGCCGGCGGGCGCGGCCGCGTTGACCGCCGCCGGCGCCTTCGTCGTCACCAACCCCGGCGCCGCCACGGGCGCGAGCCAGCCGGTGGACTACACCTACGACCCGGGGCCAGCGAACCTGGACTTCCTGCTCGCCGGGCAGAACCTCACCATCACCTACACGGTGCAGGTGAGTGACGGCACGGCCAACTCGAGCACGCAGGACGTCACGTTCACCATCATCGGAACGAACGAACCGCCGGTCGCGAATCCCGACAACGTAATCGTCAGCCCATTTTTTGTCGTGATCCCCGAGTGGGCGCTGCTCGCGAACGACACCGACGCCGACGGGGACCTGATCGACGTTACGGGCCCTGTCGCAGGACCGGGCGCCTTGTTATTCAATCACACTCCTGGCGGCGTCGGCGTCATCCCCAACGGGACCGTGAGCTTCGCCGCCTTCGGCAACCCCACGACGTTCACCTACCGGGCGACCGACGGGGCGGCAGATAGCGGCGCGGCGACGGTGACCGTTACCCGGGATACCGCAGGCGACGTGGACGGCACGGCAGGCGACGACATCCTGATCGGCGACAACACCAACAACGTCCTGAACGGCGGCAACGGCAATGACATCCTGATCGGCGCCGGCGGCAGCGATACGCTCACCGGCGGCCCCGGCGACGACTTCTTCTGGTGGGGCGCGACGCTGGACTTCGGCGACATCATCACCGATTTCACCCCGGGCAGCGACAAGCTCGTGTTCGACGTCCCGGCCATCCAGATCGGAAACGAGGACACCACGGTCACGTATCGAGAAGGCGACGATGCCGCGATCAACGTAGTGGGCACCGAGGTCGGCGTGAAGACCGACGCTCTGGTCGAGGACGCCGCGGCCATCCAGGCCAAGATCGACAGCTACGGCAACATCACCCACGGGGCGACTTTTGCGTTCCTCGACTCCAACAAGGGGCACGCGGTGCTGTACTACGACCCGAACCCGAGCGCCGCGGGCGGTGCGGAGCTGGTAGCGGACCTTACGAACATCACGACGCTGGAGGCACTGAGCGCCCTCAGCTCGGGAGACTTCCTGTTCGTGTAAAAATCCGGGAAGGGGTCAGTTCTTGATCTTGCGGGAAGGGGTCAGTTCTTGATCTTGCACTTCCGGGCCGGCCAGATTGGCGCCGTAGCCCGCCCGCTCCATGAACGGCAAAGGGCTGCTCTCAGGCAGCCCTTTGCGTATGTGGTGCTGTAGAGTGGACTCGAACCACCGACCTACTGATTACGAATCAGTTGCTCTACCAGCTGAGCTACTACAGCGTATGCGGGTGACGCGGCGCGGGCGACAATTATACCGCCGTTCGCACGCGCACGATGATGTCCACGCCCTCGGTCACCGTTCCCTCCGGCAGCCGCGGCAGGCCCGCCACCTCGATCTCGCTGGCGGCGATGTCGGTCAGCTCGCCGGTGTCCACGTTGTAGAAATGATGGTGCCGGTCGGTATTGGGATCGTAGAACACCTTGTTCGGGTCCACGATCACTTCGCGCACGAGCTTCCTCTCGAGAAAAAGGTTGAGCGTGTTGTAGACCGTCGCCTTCGACGTCTCGGAGTGGCGGTCGTTGACGATGGCGAAGATCTGGTCGGCGGACAGGTGCTCGCCGCGCGAGAACAGCGCGTACGCGATCTCGATGCGCTGGTGCGTCGGGGTGATGCCGTGCGCGCGCAGCACGTCGGCAAGATTGTCGCGGGTGTATGGCGCGTTTCTCATATATCCCATTGTAAAGTAAGTATTAGACTGTGTATAATTCGATGTAACATACTGTTACATAACGAACTTTCATGCCAGTACCCGACGTATTATGGGCCCTGGCATGCGCCGGAGGGGCACTTTTCCCGCGCGTGTCCCGCCGGCTCCCGTGACCGCTGTCCAGCGGCGAGTTCCGCGGCCTGTTTCGTGCGCTTTGTCACACGAACGGCCCGATTCCTGCCATTCGTTCCGTGTTTCGCGACGCCTATCGGCTGCCGCTGGAAAGTGCCTGATTCGCGGCCCAAAATGCAGGCGTCACAAAAGGAATTTCGAAACGGGGCGCGCATGACATCGCGGAACGCCGGATTCACGTTGATCGAGCTCATGATCGCGATCGTGCTGCTCGCGATCCTGATGATGGTCGCGGCGCCCTCGCTGCAGGATCTCACCATGAACGCGCGCATCACCTCGAACGCGAACGACCTCATGACCGATCTCGCGATGGCGCGCAGCGAAGCGGTCCGGGGCAACACGCGCGCCGCGATTTGCAGCAGCAACAACGGCACGTCCTGCACCGCCAGCGCCTGGGAGCAGGGCTGGCTCGTCTTCACCGATGCCGACGGCAACGGTGCCATCAACGGGACTGACGCGATCGTCAAGGTGATGGGGGCGCTGGAACTCGGCAACATCCTCGCAAGCGCCGGGCACAGCACCAACGGCGCCGGCGGGAGCTTCGTGCCGTTCCGCCCGTCGGGGTCCGTCACCCCCGGCGGCGCCGGCACGGTGGATTTCACGCTTTGCGATTCGCGCACGACCGCGAACGTGGGCGCCGCGGCCGCCACCAACAAGGGACGCCGCATCCGGATCTCCGCGACCGGCCGCGCAATCGTCGAGAGGATCACATGCCCGTAAACACACCGCACGACGCACCGCGCACGGGCGCGCGCAAGCGCGCAGGCGGCTTCACCATGCTGGAGGTGCTGATCACTCTCGTCGTGATCTCGTTCGGCCTGCTCGGGCTCGCGGGCTTGCAGCTCTTCGCGCTGAAGAACAACCAGAGCGCGAGCCTGCGCGTCGCCGCCACCGTGCTCGCCGTGGACATGGTGGACCGCATGAAGGCGAACTTCCAGGGCGTGATCAACGGCGAATACAACAAGCCGGGGACCGCCGATTACGCGGCCGGTGTCGCGAGCTGCAACGCCACCGCCGGATGCACGCCCAACGAGCTCGCGCAGAACGACCGCTTCGAGTGGGCGCAGCGCGTGGCGGCGGCGCTCCCCGGCGGAACGGGCATCGTGTGCCTCGACAGCACGGCAGCCGCTCCGGCGAACCCGACACCCGCCGCGCCCGGCTGCGACAACGTGGGCGCGACGGTGTACGTGGTCAAGATCTGGTGGCTCGACGACCGCACCCAGGGCAACGTCGCGGGCAATCTGAAATACGTCTTTACGAGCTTCAACCCATGAACCCGCCCAACCAGGCACGCCAGGCACCCGCCCGCGCGACCCGCGGCTTCACCATGATCGAGCTGCTCGTTGCGCTCACGATCGGGCTGGCGCTGATGATCGTGGTCGCCCAGCTCTTCCTCGGCAGCCGCGCGACCTACGCCACGACCGACGACCTCTCGCGCATGCAGGAAAACATCCGCTTCTCGCACACGCTGCTCGCGCGCACCGTCCACCTGGCGGGCTACCGCACCGCGCCCAATTCGCTCGTGGGCAACGTGTTTGCCGGCGCGAACGCCGCGCTGGCCGCGACCAACGGCGCGGGCACGGCCTCCGATACGCTCACCGTGCGCTACCAGGGGCACAACGACGCCGGCGGCGCCGCCGACGGCAGCGTCCTCGACTGCCTGGGCAATCGCGTCGCGGCAAACGCCATGGCGGTGAACACGTTTTCGATCGCGCCCGGCGCCAACGGCAACAACGCGCTCTTCTGCAACGGGGTCGAGCTGGTGGCCGACGTGAGGAACATGCAGATCGTGTTCGGCGAGGACACCAACGCCGACCTCACCGCGGACCGTTACGTCGCCCTGCCGGATGTCGCCAACATGAACAACGTGGTGAGCGTGCGCATCGCGCTCCTCTACGAGACGCCGGGACCTGCCGCCGCCGCGACGATGGACACCAAGACCTACAACCTGCACGGCGTCGTGGTCGGACCGTTCAACGACCTGCGCATCCGGCGCGTGGTCACCACAACCTACAACCTGCGCAATCGCACACCTTGATACCGGAGCGGGCAACCCCATGACACGCATGCACGGACTCCATCACTGCCAGCGCGGCGCAGTGCTCGTCATCTCGCTGCTGTTCCTCGTGATCCTCACCATCCTCGGCGTTACCGCCATGACCACGACCACGTTCGAGGAGCGCATGGCGGGCAATACGCGCGACGTCGGACTTGCGTTCCAGGCCGCGGAGGCGGCCCTGCGCGATGCGCGGCGCGACATCAACGGTATCGTGGTGCCGCCGTTCGCGGCGCCGCGCACTCCGTCGATCTCGGGCAAGACCGGCTTCGGAGACGGCGTGAACGACGCCGACAACGGAGCGTGCGGCATGGCGGGAAACACGCGCGGCCTGTGCCGGCCGACCGCCTACAACGCGACCACCGGAATCCCGCCCGCGACCCTGAGCGTCAACATGCAGGCCGCGCCGAGCGTCACCTACGGCACCTTCACCGGCGCGCCGGTGATTGCCGGGGTCTCGGCGCAGCCGACCTACATCATCGAAGTGATGTGCCTGCCGCGCCACGACGACTCGCTCGGCGCCACGCACTGCAATTTCTACCGCGTCACCGCGCGCGGTTACGGAGGCAATCCGAACACGCAGGTCACGGTGCAGGAAATGTTCCTGAAACCGTGATCCGGCACGCCGCGACAGATGAGAACTTTGTCACACAAACGGGCCCGAATCCGCCACTCGTTCCGCGTTTCGCCGCGCCCGTCGGACAGCAGTGGAAAGCGCATTTTCCACGGCCCAGAATAGAGTCGTTGTAACAGGACGAGACCCCAGGAGCGCTTTATGAAGATCGAAACGAAGCGGCTGATCAACAAGTCGATCGCGGTTGCCGCGTTGTTCTGCATGACGGCGCAGCCGACGCTCGCCGCGCTGCTCAACCTCGCGCAGACCCCGCTCTTTGTCGGCGCGACCATCCCGCCGCAGGTGATGCTCACGATCTCCAAGGACCAGCAGCTCTACAAGAAGGCCTACAACGACTATTCGGACCTCGACGGCGACGGGGTGATCGAGACCACCTACAAGCACGCGATCGACTATTACGGCTATTTCGATCCCAAGAAGTGCTACGACTACACCAACAACCGCTTCGAGCCGTCCGGCATGGCGGACGCCAGCAAGTACTGCTCGGGCAAGTGGAGCGGCAACTTCCTGAACTGGGCCTCGATGTCGCGGATGGACGCGGTGAGAAAGCTCCTCTACGGGGGCTTGCGCTCGACCGATACCAACTCGCTCACCGTGCTCGAGCGCTCGTATCTGCCGATGGACGCGCACGCGTGGGCCAAGTACTACAACGGACCGGACATCGCGCAGTTGACGCCCTTCAGCAGCGTGCCCACGACCGCGCCGGTGTTCCTCAACGAACAAAGCAGCAACATCAACATCAACGCCAGCGGGGACTGGACCATCAGGTTCAACAATGACATGAGCTCGAAGGTCGCGCGCGGCGACCAGCTCAGGCTGGAGCAGGTCGGCAATCCCTCGCGCTACGTCATCGGTGCGGTGTTGAACTTGAGCGGCGGAAACAGGGACGTGGACATACGCGTCAACGCGATCGGTATCGGCGGCAGCGGCAGCGTGAACAACTGGAACGTCACCAACCTCTCCCGCACCGGCCTGACCTTTTGCAACCTCACCCGGGGAGCGACATCCGGCAACAACCAGCGCTCGCAGACCAACAACAACCCGCCGTTGATCCGGGTCGCACAGGGCAACTTCGAGCTCTGGAACGCGAACGAGCGCCACCAGTGCTACTGGTCCGAGGAGAAGAGCAACCTGCAGTCGGGCTTCGGCGGCATCCGCAGCAACGGCAATCTCGCCTCGCTCTCGGAGATCAACGCGAGCGCCGAGAACCCCTCGCAGAGCGCCAACGGGCTGGGCTCCGGCATCGCGCAGGGCGAGTATGTCGTGCGCGTGCTCGCGTGCGACGCGAGCAAGGGGTTCGGCAGCGAGCGCTGCAAGCAGTATCCCGGCGGCAACTGGAAGCCGATCGGGCTTTTGCAGGAATACGGCGACGTGGATCTCATCCACTTCGGGCTCATGACCGGCAGCCACCGCAAGAACATCTCGGGCGGCGTGCTGCGCAAGAACATCGGCACCTTCACCAACGAGGTGAACATTGCGACCGACGGCACCTTCACGACACCCGCCGTGGCTCCCGGCTACCCGCGTACCACGACTTCGGCCGCGACGCCTCCGGGGATCGTGAACACGCTCAACTACATGCGGATCTACGGCTACGACTACAACAACGGGACCTACCTCGGAGCGAGCGGGGACAACTGCACCTACCAGCTCACCAACATCGTGGAGAACGACTGCACGAGCTGGGGCAACCCGATGTCGGAGATCTACTTCGAGTCGCTGCGCTACCTCGCCGGGCAGTCGCCGACGGCCGCCTATACCTTCACCAACAGCGGCAGCAAGGACAACCAGCTCGGGCTGCCGCTGGCGACCTGGGTGGATCCCCTGAACAACAACAACTACTGCGCGCCGCTCAACGTGCTGGTGTTCAACGCGAGCGTCTCGACCAACGACGACGACCTGCGCACCGTCTCGGCCGCCGCCATCAACTCGGCGAGCACCGCGGGGGCGCTGACCGACGCCGTGGGCGCCGCCGAGGGCATCAACGGCGGCAACTACTTCGTCGGCAAGCTGATGGGCGCCGGAGGAACACCGACGACCGATCCGGGCTTCGAGCTGTGCACGGCCAAGAACATCACCGGGCTCGGCAACGTCTCGGGCATCTGCCCCGAAGGCCCGACGGTGGCGGGCTCCTACCTGCTCGCGGGGCTCGCGCACCACGCGCGCGTGAACCGCATCCGCACCGACATCAGCGCCGTGCCCGCGAGCGACACCAAGTCGCTCAAGGTGACGAGCTACGGCATCCAGCTCGCGACGAACGTGCCGCAGCTCACCATCCCGGTGCCGGGCAGCTCGACCGGGCAGAAGGTCGTCATCCAGCCGATCTACCGGCTGGTCGTGAGCGGGCAGTTCGGCGGCGGCGCGCTGGTGGACATGAAGTTCGTGCGCCAGAGCACGGTGGGCAGCATCACGACGGGCAAGGTCTACCTGAACTGGGAGGACTCCGAGCAAGGCGGCGACTACGACCAGGACATGTGGGGCGTGCTGGAGTGGTCGCTCAACGCCGCGACCAACACGATCACGGTGACGACCAACGCGGTGTCGGCCTCGACCGCGAACCCGCAGGGCTTCGGCTACGTCATCAGCGGCACCACGCAGGACGGCCCGCACTTCCACTCCGGGATCCTGGGGTTCAACTACACCGACTCGACCGGCGTGCTCGGCTGCACGAACTGCCGGGTGTCGAGCGATTCGAGCGGCCAGCGCGGACCGACGAGCGTCACCTACACGCTGGGGGCGACGGCGGCCAACACGCTGAACGACCCGATGTGGTACATGGCGAAATACGGCGCGTTCGTGGACAGCAACGGCAACAACCTGCCGGACCTGCAGAGCGAGTGGGACAGAACGCTCGCGACCGGCGTCGCGGGCCAGGACGGCATCCCCGACACCTACTTCCTCGTCACCAACCCCTTGGGGCTGGAGGCCGCGCTCAACCGCGCGTTCGTGATCATTCTCTCGAATGCGTCGGCTTCCTCGGTGGCGACGAACTCCACGTCCCTTCAGACCGGCACCACGATCTACCAGGCGCGCTTCAACGCGAACGACTGGACCGGGCAGCTGCTTGCCTTCCCGGTCAATCCGGACGGCAGCGTCGCCGCGACCCCGTTGTGGGATTCGGGCCAAGTCATCAATGGGCAGGACCCCAACAGCGGGCGCGTGATCCTCACGCAGAACAACAGCACCGGCGTGCGCGCGGGCGTGGCCTTCCGCTGGCCTTCGAACCCCTCCAGCCCCACCGCGACCGAGATCCCGCTCGCGCTGGTGAACAATCTCAACACGACGCCCGGCACCGCGGTGAACGACGGGCGCGGCCTGCAGCGGCTGAACTACGTGCGCGGCGATCCTTCGCAGGAAGGCGCGACCGTGACCTCGTTCCGCCAGCGTCCCACCAGCAAGCTGGGCGACATCGTCAACTCCAACCCGGCGTTCGTCGGCGCACCCAACGCGGGCCACGGCGACCCCGCCTACGCCACCTTCCGGCTGAACAACCTCGGGCGCGCAACCATGCTCTACGTCGGGGGCAACGATGGCATGCTGCACGGCTTCGACGCCGCCAACGGGCAGGAGAAGCTCGCCTACATCCCGGTCAAGACGCACACGCGGCTCAACCAGCTCACCAACAAGGCCTACACGCACCGCTACTACGTGGACGGCTCGCCCGCGGTGGAAGACGCGCTCGTCGGGGGCGTGTGGCGCACCGTGCTCGTGAGCGGGATGGGCGCCGGCGGCCAGGGCGTGTTCGCGCTCGATGTGACCAACCCCTCGCAGTTCACGGAAGCAAACGCTGCCAGCATCGCGCTGTGGGAGTTCAACGACACCGATGACGCGAGTCTCGGCTACGTCATGGGCCAGCCGCAGATCCGCAAGATGGCCAACGGCAGGTGGGCCGCGATCGTGCCCGCGGGCTACAACAACAGCGAGGGCGACGGCGCGGTCGGCACCGGCACCGCGGTGCTCTTCGTGATCTTCCTCGAGGGTCCCACCGGCCCGCTCAAGACCTGGGTGGCCGGCGTGGACTACATCAAGATCGACACCCTGGTCGGCACCGCGGGCACGCCTAACGGGTTGACGCAGCCCTTCCCGGCGGATGTCAACGCCGACGGCCTGGTGGACTTCGTCTACGCGGGCGACCTCGTCGGCAACCTGTGGAAGTTCGACCTGAGGAGCAGCAACACCGCCAACTGGGTCGCGGGCGCGAACCGCGTGATCCTCTTCAGCGCGAAAGACGGCTCGAACAACGCGCAGCCGATCACGGCCGCCGTGGAAGGCACGCTGCACCCCACCGGCAGCGGTTTCATGATCGTGTTCGGCACGGGCAAGTACCTCGAGCCCTCGGACCCGCTCTCGCCCTACCGCACCCAGAGCTTCTACGGCATCTGGGACAAGAACGACGGGGCCACCGTCTCGGCGCAGACCACGGTGACCGACCGCAACCAGCTCCTGCAGCAGACGATCACCAACGTCACGGTCGGGGCCAGCACCTTCCGCGTGGTGTCCAACAACCTGCCCACCTGGTCCACGGATACCACGCCCCCGGCGGCGAACGACTCGCCCCCCAACCATATGGGCTGGTACATGGACTTCCCGAGCTCGGTCACCACGGGGGAACGGAGCGTGTTCCGGCCGCTGCTGATGGCGGGGCGGCTGCTCTACACGACACTGGTGCCCTCGACTTCGACCTGTCTCTTCGGCGGCACGAGCTTTCTGATGATCGTGGACCCGGCCACCGGCGCGCGCATCGACGCCCCGGTGCTCGACGTGGACGCCAACGGGCAATTGAACAGCCAGGATCAGGTGATGTATGGCGGCAGCAACGTCTACGTGAGCGGCGTGCAGTCCACGATCGGGATCACGCCCACGCCGACCATCATCAAGTCCACCGGCTCGAGCGGGGGCTCGGGCGGGGGCAACGTGATCTTCGGCACGCAGGGGCCACTCGTCGCCGGGGCAGGCTTCCTGATGGCCTACGCGCTCGCGGCCGGATCGAGCGGGGGCAACGCCTCCACGATGATCGGCCTGAGTGCTTCCGGCGGACGCGTCTCCTGGCGCGAGCTGATGGTGGACTAGGCCTTCGACGAGGTGCGCATCATGAGACCGAGAACAGTCACGGGCTTCACGCTGATCGAGGCGATGATCGTGGTGGTGATCATCGCGATCCTCGCCGCGGTGGCCTTCCCCTCCTACCAGGAGCAGGTGCGCAGGGGCAAGCGCGCCGAGGGCAAGACCGCGCTGCTCAAGGCCGCGCAACTGCAGGAGCGCGCCTTCTCGGACAACAACCGCTACGCGGACAACGCCTCGGCGCCCTCCTTGCAGGCCCTGTTCGGCGCGGCCTGCCCCTACCCGGTGTTCTCGGCGGAGAACTGCGCCGATGCCACCTCCGCCTACACCATCACCGTCGTGCTCGGCGCGGGCAACACGAGCTTCGTGCTCACCGCCACTCCCAACGGCACCCACACCGACGCGGCGTGCGGCAACCTCACCCTCGACAGCAGCGGGGTGCGCGGGCGCACCGGCGCAGCACCCATGAGCACGTGCTGGTGAACGCGAAGGAAAGCGCGCAAAAAGCCATGTTGACCGAACATGGCTTTTTTGTGGGCATGGGTCAGAATCGATAAAATCGCCGATAAGCTCAATACCAAAATAAATCCTCTCCATTGATGAATGGCACGACCTTAAGTAGCTCAACCTCTCAACGCAGAGGACGCTGAGGACGCTGAGGGGCGCGGAGGCTCGAGATAGCAGAAAGCAGTTAAATAATCCAACCTCTCAACGCAGAGGACGCTGAGGACGCAGAGGGGCGCGGAGGCTCGAGATAGCAGAAAGCAGTTAAATAATCCAACCTCTCAACGCAGAGGACGCTGAGGACGCTGAGGGGCGCGGAGGCTCGAGATAGCAGAAAGCAGTTAAATAATCCAACCTCTCAACGCAGAGGACGCTGAGGACGCAGAGGGCGCGGAGGCTCGAGATAGCAGAAAGCAGTTAAATAATCCAACCTCTCAACGCAGAGGACGCTGAGGACGCTGAGGGGCGCGGAGGCTCGAGATGGGGAGAAACAACACATCTTGACTCGGAGAAAGTGGTGGACGAAAACGCGATCGGTAACGAAGTGCTGAAAAGCGCGATGAAGGTCCATACCTCGCTTGGTCCCGGATTGCTAGAGAGCGTCTATGAGCTATGCCTGGTCCATGAGCTGTCGAAAGGCGGGTTGAAAGCGGAGCGGCAAGTTGCGCTTCCGGTGCGTTACGGTGGTCTTGAAATAGACGGTGGATTCCGCGTCGACATGCTGGTGGAGGATTCGGTAATCGTCGAAATCAAAGCAGTCGAGAAGCTGATGCCGGTTCACAAGTCACAGCTCCTGACATATCTGAGGTTGGGCGGATGTAAGCTTGGTTACCTCCTGAACTTCAATGTTGCCCATATGCGTGACGGGATCAAGCGCGTCGTCAATGGATTGTAGGCCTTCCGCTGCGTTGAGGATTTGGTGTGTGGTAAGGAAGTATCCTCTGCGGACCTCGGCGTCCACTGCGTCCTCTGCGTTGGGAGTTTATTGTTACCTCTCAACGCAGAGGACGCCGAGGACGCTGAGGAGCGCGGCGGTTCGAGAAACCGGGACTGCCCTGCGGGTACCGGGTGGAATGTGTAGGAAAGCCGTGTTGATTGCAGAAGGCACGTTGACAATGAAATCGGAGGTCTCCCTCTGCGCGCCTCCGCGTCCGCCGCGTCCTCTGCGTTGGGAGTTTGAATTGTCCCTGCCTGCAATGCGTAAGGAGTTTGTCTGAACCACGTGCTACAAACTCCCAGCACGCGCCGGCTGCTCCTCTTCGTCGCGGTGTCGGTGGCGCTGCACGTCGTGACGATGGTCGGCGTCGGCCCGTTCCGCATCGCGGGGCTGAGTCCCGGCGCGGGGTTCGCCGGCTTCGAGCTGCACGCCACGCTCATTCCCGCCCCCGTGGCGCCGGTGGCACAGCCGGATCCCGCCGGCGCGCCGGAAGAGACGGCGCAGCGTGACGCGGCTCCCGCCGAAGACAGGCAAGGCCCCGCTCCCGAGCGCGCGGCGAGCGTGCAGCCCGCCCCCGAAGGCGGGCTTGCGCTGCCGTCTCCCCAGAAGTGGTTCACGGCGCGCGAAGTGGACGTGCGCGCCGAGCCGCTCAGCTCGATCGCGCTGCCCTACCCCGAAGAGCTGCGCGGCAAGCTCGTGGCCGGCAAGGTGCAGCTGCGGCTGTTCATCGACGAGCGCGGGATCGTGCGCAAGATGCAGGTTGCGGTATCGGATCCCTCCGGCCTCTTCGACGAGGCCGCGAAGCGCGCGTGGGCCGAGGTGCGTTTCCGGCCTGCCGTGAAGGACGGCGCGCCGGTGAAGAGCCAGAAGGTGATCGAGCTCACCTACGTGCCCGAGTAGCGGCACGCGCGGCGTGCCGCGTTCAAGGTTCAAGGTTCCGCTGGCACGGTGATGCCCGCGGCCCATTCAAGCCGCGTCCAACACGCCGGCCGCTTTTTCCCGTCCGCCACCAACGCGGGCGCTGCGCGCGATAAGGAAATTTTCCCTCTGGCGCGGGCGGTCGCAGCGCACCGTGAATAATTCACGTTAACTTCCCGCTGCATGTTGCGTAGTTCACGAACGAATTTCACCGATGTGTTGCGCAGTTCACACGCGCGCGCGCGCGCGTCTGCTAACTTGGGTGGCGCAATCAACGCACGGATGCAAAAAGAAAAAGCCCGGCGTCTTGCACATTGCCTGAACTTTCTCGCGGGGGAAGAACGTGAGAGAACACGGGCGGAGCACGCCCACACGCCATTGCGGCGGACGCGGTGACCATCGCGCCGGAAGGCGCGCCTGCACCCGGCCGTTCGCCGTCCGTATCCCGGTATCGGCCCTGAACGCCGCGGCCGCACCATCCGCGCCTGCGGACCGCGTGCACGAGCCCGCGCGCGGCGCGGACGAGCCGGCGCGGGCGCTCCCCGTGCCTCCGAAGCGCGACGCGGGCCTCACGATCGTCGAGTTGATGGTCGTCGTGGTGATCGTGGCGATCCTCGCGCTGATCGCCTTTCCCTCCTACGAGGAGCACCTGCGCAAGGGGCGCCGGGCCGCGGCCCAGAGTTTTCTCATGGAGGTGGGCAACCGCGAGCAGCAGTATCTGCTCGACGCGCGCAACTACGCGGTGGGCGCCGGCGCGCTCGCCGCGCTGAACGTCGCCGTCCCGCCGGAGGTCGCGCGCTTCTACACCGTGACCATCGATCCGCCCGCGCCCGCCGTGCCGCCCTCGTACACGGTCACGGCGACCCCGCTCGCAGGATCGGCGCAGGTGCCGGACGGCGCGCTCACGCTCACGCACGAGGGCGCGAAGACGCGCAACGGCCAGCCAGGGTGGTGACCATGTTCCGCGCATCCTCGAGAAACCGGCATGCCGCGACCGTCCGCCGTCCTGCGCGCGGCTTCACGATCCCCGAGGCCATGATCTCGATCGCGGTGCTGGCGATCCTGGTCGGGCTCTCCCTGCCGGGATTCCGCGAGCTCGCCTTCGCGCAAGGCGTCAAGACGGCGAGCTTCGACGTGCTCTCCGGCCTGATCCTCGCGCGCAGCGAGGCGATCACGCGCAACGCCCCGGTGACCGTCCGGCCCAGCGGCGGCGACTGGGCGAACGGATGGACGATTTCGGACTCGGGCGGAGAGCTCATCCGGAGCCAGGACCCGAATTCCCGCGTCCTCATCGCCGGACCCGGAGCCGTGACCTACAACGGCGCGGGGCGCCTCACCGGAGGCGCAACCTCGTTGAGCATCCAGGCGAATGGCGCCCGCGCCCCGCACAGCCGGTGCATCAACATCGATCTCAGCGGCCGGCCCGTCGCAAAAACGGGAGGGTGCTCGTGATGAACCGGTCGGCGAAAAGCCGGGGACGCGGCGAGCGCGGCAGCACCATGATCGAGGTGCTGATCACGATGGTGATTCTCTCCTTCGGGTTGCTCGGCGTGGCGGGCCTGCAGGCGCGCATGCAACTCGCGGAAGTCGAGGCCTACCAGCGAACGCACGGGATCGTGCTGCTGCAGGACATGGTGGACCGCGTGAACGCCAACCGCGGGAACGCGATGGGCTACATCACCGGCGCGCCGCTCGGCACCGGCAGCCCCGTGCAGGACTGTACCGGGCTCGCCGGCGCGGCGCTCGACCTCTGCGAGTGGAGCAACGCCCTGCTCGGCGCGGCGGAGAGCACGGCGGGCGGACAGAAGGTGGGCGCGATGAACGGCGCGCGCGGCTGCATCACCAACATTTCGGCTGCCATGCCGCGCGAATTCGTCGTGGCCGTGGTTTGGCAGGGCATCGTGCCCACCGTCGCCCCGGCCTCGACCACTTGCGGCCAGAACCTGTACGGCAACGAGCAGACGCGGCGGGCGATGGTCGCCCGCGTGACCATCGGCTGCCTGCAGAACGATCCGACCACCGGACTGTGCGTGACACCGTGAGAGCCTGTCGCTCAGACAAACGCCTTGAATCTGAAAGAACCTCAGAACCCAATTTCATTTAACCGCAGATGAACTTCAGATGAACACGGATAGAACGACAGGGAAAGCGTCCGGCCGGTGTTTGCGCCTTTCCATCGGCGTTGATCGGCGTTTATCGGCGGTTGATCACGTCCGCCGGCGTGAAGCGGGCATCTCGATCGTCGAGCTCATGGTCTCGCTCACGATCGGGCTGATGCTGCTCACCACGCTCATCGGCGTGTTCACCACGGCGAGCGCGGCGCGCGGCGAGCTCGAGCGCGTGAGCCGCCAGACCGAGAACGGGCGCTACGCGGTGGAACTGCTCTCCGACGACCTGCGCGTCGCGGGGTACTACGGGGAAGTGAACGTCGGGGCGCTTCCGCTGCCCGCGGCTCTGCCCGACCCGTGCTCGACCGACCCGGCGCAATGGGCGGGGGCGATGCCTCTTCACGTCCAGGGCTACGACGCGGGCGTCCCGGCCCCCGCGTGCCTGCCGGCAAGCGCCAGGCCGAACACCGATATCGTGGTCGTGCGGCGGGCGCGCACCTGCGCGGCGGGCTCACCGGCCTGCGAACCGCCGACCGCGGGCCGGCCGTACCTGCAGGCCTCGCTGTGCAGCACCGAGATGACCTCGTACGTGGTGGGGCTGATGGGCGCGGCGGCGTTCCCGCTCACGCGCAAGGACTGCGCCACGCTCTCCGCGCTGCGCGAGTACGTGGTGCACGTCTACTTCCTCGGCACCGAGACCCGCGCCGGCCGGACCATCCCCCTGCTGAAGCGCCTGGAGCTGACGGGCCCGAGCCTGATCGAGGTGTCGCTGGTGGAGGGAATCGAGGAAATCAACATCGAGTACGGCATGGACCACGACGGGAACGGCCAGCCGGACGCGTACACGGCCGACCCGACGAGCTACACCTACCCCGGCTGCACCACGTGCACGCCGACCAACAACTGGGCAAACGTGGTCACCGCGCAGCTCTACGTGCTCGCGCGGGCCACGGACCCCTCTCCCGGCCACACCGACACCAAGACCTACACCCTCGGCCGGAACGCCGCGGGCAATGCATACACCGTGGGGCCGATGAACGACGGCTACCGGCGGCACGTATACCCCGCGCTGGTGCGCATCGTGAATCCGGCCGGCAGAAAGGAAGCGCCATGAGTACCGGTATCCGTTCGCAGCGCGGCGCGACGCTGTTCATCGCGCTCGTCATGCTGGTGCTGATCACGCTGCTCGCGACGAGCGCGTTGAACAGCAGCACCATGAGCCTCAAGGTCGTCGGCAACATGCAGTCCCGCACCGAGGCGCTCAATTCCGCGCAGCAGGCGATCGAGTCGGTCATCAGCTCGCCGCAGTTCATCGCGAGCCCCGCCAATGCGGTGATCAACCCGTGCGGTGCGCCCAACACGATCTGTGCGGACATCACGGGCAACGGCACGACCGACTACACCACGCGCCTCAATCCCGCGCCGGCGTGCGTGGCGGTGCGCCCGGTCAAGGTGCAGGAGCTCAACCTCGCCAATGCCGAGGACCTGGGGTGCGCCTCGGCGCAGCAGCAGCAGTTCGGCGTGGCGGGCGCCGCAAGCGGGGACTCGCTCTGCGGCAGCACGATGTGGGAGATCACGGCGGAGACCACCGGCACGACCGTCCCCGCGCGGGTCACGGTGACGCAGGGCGTCGCGGTGCGCATCAGCGCCGACGACATGGCGACGTCGTGCCTGTAGCGCCACCACCGGATTCACCGAAGGAACGAGGTAGCTTATGAAGCCGTCCAGCCGCCGCCTGATCAGTACCGCTCTAGCTGTGGTGCTGGGCGCCACTCCACCGACTTCCGTCGACGCTGAAGATATCGACCTCTTCGTCGGCTCCTCGCCGGCCGCCGCCGCGAGCCGCCCCAACGTGCTGGTCTTCATCGACAACAGCGCCAACTGGTCCGCAGCGAACCAGCAATGGCCCGGCAATGTCAAGCAGGGGCAGTCGGAACTGCGCGCGCTGCGCACCGTGGCCGGCGAGGTGACCGACAGCATCAATCTCGGCATGATGCTCTTCACGCCGGGCAGCGGCTCCAACTTCGACGGCGCCTACGTGCGCTACCACGTGCGGCAGATGACCTCCGGAAACAAGGCCGCGCTGCAGGAATTGATCGGGGACCAGAACTGCGTGGACGGCACGAACAGCCTGAACGGCACGCCGAACTGCCTGTTCAGGAACTTCGACGCTCCGACCGAGAAGGTGGGCACCGCGAAAACGGACTACAGCGCCGGCCTGTTCGAAGTGTTCAAGTATTTCGGCGGCTACACGAGCCCCCCCAACGCGCAGAGCGGCGTCGCCGGCTCGCCGGTTGGCCCCACCCGCTTCGGGCCCGAGCGCTATTCGGGCAACCCCGACAACAAGTCCGACCCGGCGGCGTACGTGAACGGCGCGACCGATTCCTTCAAGCGCACCTACAATGCGCCGATCAACACCACCAACAGCTGCGCCAAGAACTACGTCATCTTCATCGGCAACGGCTTTCCCACACAGGATTCGCCCCCGACGCTGCTCGGCAACGTGAACGGGGACACCCGCCAGCTTCCGATGCCGCAGTTCTCGACCTCGAGCACCGTGCAGAACACCATCATCGGCGCGCAGTGCGGCACCGGCAACAACAGCGGGCAGCGCGTGAGCAACTGCCAGGCGGGCATTCCCCAGAGCCTGAAGGACGCCAACCCCGCCGACAGCTATACCTGCGTCAACGAACGCGCGGACCCGGCCTGTCCCGGGGCCAACAACCGGCTCTTCAACGTCCAGGCCTCGAAGACCGTCATCACGGTGACGCCCACCGGCGCGAGCGCGGTGCCGCCGAGCAACGAAGTGCGCAACGCCGACGAGTGGGCCAAGTATCTCTACACCACCGACGTCAGCGCGGAGGCGGGCCAGCAGAACGTCGCCGTCTACACCATAGACGTCTTCAAGGACCAGCAGGACGCGCGCCAGACGGCGCTGCTCATGAGCATGGCGAAGCACGGCGGCGGGCGCTACTTCCAGGCAACGAGCGAACAGGCGATTTTGAACGCGCTGCGCGAGATCCTGATCGAGATCCAGGCGGTGAACAGCGTGTTCGCCGCGGCGAGCCTTCCGATCAGCGCGACCAACCGCGCGCAGAACGAGAACCAGGTCTTCATCGGCATGTTCCGCCCGGACTCCGACGGCAAGCCGCGCTGGTACGGCAACCTCAAGCGCTACCAGATCGCGCTTTTCGGAAACGAGGCGAAGCTCTCCGACAAGAGCGGGGCCGAAGCGGTTTCCGCCGCGACCGGGTTCGTACAGTCCTGCGCAGCGAGCTTCTGGACCACCGACAGCGGGCCGTACTGGAGCTTCTCCCCGGTCAGCGCCGGGCAATGCCTGCTCACCGGCATCGACCCCTTCTCGGACCTTCCCGACGGCCCGCTGGTCGAGAAGGGCGCTGTGGCGGAAGTACTGAGGCGCGGCAACGATCCCCAGGCCGCGACACCGAGTTTCGCCGTCAACCGCACGGTGCTCACCTGCGCGAGCGGCAGCAGCTGCCCGGGCCTCGTGGCGTTCAACACCGCCAACGTGACCCAGGCGGCGCTCGGCGCGGCGAACGCGACCGAGCACCAGCGGATCGTGGACTTCACGATCGGGCGCGACGTGTACGACGAGAACGGCGACGCCAACGTCACGCAGACGCGCGCCTCGATCCACGGCGACGTCGCGCACTCGCGCCCGCTGCCGGTCAATTACGGCGGCGCGACGGGGGTCGTGGTCTACTACGGCGCGAACGACGGCATGTTCCGCGCGGTCTCCGGCAACGACGGGCGCGAGCTGTGGGCCTTCGTCGCGCCGGAGCACCACGGTCGGCTGAAGCGCCTGGCAGAGAACGGGCCGGTCATCACGTATCCGAATACGCCGGTCACCGTCGCCTCGCAACGCAAGGACTATTTCTTCGACGGCTCGACCGGGCTCTACCAGACGGCGAACAGCAGCCAGGTCTGGATCTTCCCCGCGATGCGCCGCGGCGGGCGCATGCTCTACGGCTTCGACGTGACCAATCCGGCCGCGCCCAGCCTGAAGTGGCGCGTGGGCTGCCCCAACCCCGCGGATGACCTCGGCTGCACGCCGGGCTTCGACGGCATCGGCCAGACCTGGTCGATGGCGAACGTCGCGCACCTCGCAGGCTACAACAACGGCAACGACCCGGTGATCGTCGTCGGCGGCGGCTATGACGGGTGCGAGGATGCGGACACGTCCGCGCCCTCGTGCGGCGCCTCGGCCAAGGGCAAGCGGGTGTACGTGCTCGACGCCAACGGCGGCACGCTGCTCGCGAGCTTCGGCACCGGCCGCAGCGTCGCCGCCGACGTCACGCTCGTGGACCGGAACTTCGACGGCTTCCCGGACCACGCGTTCGTCGCGGATACCGGCGGCAACCTCTACCGCATCGACTTCGCGAATCCGGCGACGATGCAGCCCCTGCCCCCGGCGAGCTGGACCATCACTCACATCGCCCGCACCGTCGGCGCCGGGCGCAAGTTCCTGTTCGCCCCCGCCGCGCTGCCCGCCCGCGACCGCGTGTACCTCGCGCTCGGCTCCGGCGACCGCGAGCGCCCGCTGCAGACGAACTACCCGTTCGTGGAGGACGTCCGCAACCGCTTCTACACGTTCGTGGACACGCTCTCGACCTCGGGCACCCCGGTGGACCTGGACGGCCCCACGATGGCCAACTTCACCACCAACACGACGTGCACGACGACGCTCGGCAGCAGCCTCACGGGCTGGCACATGGACCTCAACACGGGCCGCGGCGAGCAGACCGTGACTTCGGCGGCGATCTTCGGCGGGCTCGTCTACTTCAGCACCAACCGCCCGGTGCAACCGGCGGGCGGCCAATGCTCCGCCAACCTCGGCGAGGCGCGCGGCTACGCGGTGAACCTGCTCAACGCCTCGGGCGCGGTCGGCACCGAGGGAATATGCGGCGGCGACCGCTCGGGCGTGTTCCTGGGAGGCGGGCTGCCGCCCTCGCCGGTCGTCGGCACGGTGCAGGTGGGCAGCCGGCAGATCTCAACACTGATCGGCGGCATCCAGCGCGCGGGGGGCGCGAGCTCGCCGATCGGCGCGCAGCGCGTCAAGCCCTCGATCACGCAGAAGCGCACGCGCACCTACTGGTACACGCACGGAGACCGCTAGGGGTTCGCGCGAAGCTGCGGAAGATCATAACCGCGGATGAACGCACCCAGATGGAAAGCGGTAATGGGTAATGGGAAATGGGTAATGGGAACAAGAGCTGCGCAGCGGCCCCCAGCCGTTCTGCGATCTCCGATTCACGTTTCACGATTTCCGTTTCACGTAACCGATCGGCGTCTATCGGCGTTTATCGGCGGTTCGATTTCCTTGATCTTCTGACCGGCTCCAGGCGGCTCCGGAAACGGGCCGGACGGGCCCGCCGCCGTCAGGCGGCAAGTTCCTTCGGCAGCGGAAAGACGACTTTTTCCTGGATGCCCTCGAGCGTGGTGACGGCCTCGGCGCCGAGCTCGCGCAGCCGGGCGACGACCTCCTGCACCAGCACCTCGGGCGCGGAAGCGCCCGCCGTAATCCCGACCCTCGCCGCGCCCGCGACCCATTCGGACCGGAGCTGCGAGGCGTTGTCCACCATGTAGGCCGCGACGCCCTGGTTCTTTGCCACCTCGCGCAGCCGGTTCGAATTGGAGCTGTTGGGCGAGCCCACCACGAGCACCACGTCGCACTGCTTCGCCAGCAGCTTCACCGCGTCCTGGCGGTTCTGCGTGGCATAGCAGATATCGTCCGTCTTGGGTCCGACGATGGCCGGGAAACGCGCCTTCAGGGCCGCGATGGTCTCGCGCGCGTCGTCCACCGAGAGCGTGGTCTGGGTGACGAACGCGAGGTTCCTCTCGTCCTTGACCTCGAGTTTCGCCACGTCCGCGGGACGCTCGACCAGGTACATGCCGGTCCCGCTCTGGCCCATGGTGCCCTCGACCTCGGGGTGGCCCCGGTGGCCGATTATGACGATCTCGCGCCCGTGATCGCGCATCCTGGCGACCTCGACATGCACCTTCGTCACCAGCGGACAGGTGGCGTCGAACACCTTGAGGCCCCGCGCCTCGGCACCGCGCCGCACCGCCTGGGAGACGCCGTGCGCACTGAAGACGACGGTGGCCCCCACGGGCACTTCATCGAGATCCTCGACGAAGACCGCGCCCTTCGCCCTCAGGCCGTCGACCACGAACCTGTTGTGCACGACCTCGTGGCGCACGTAGATCGGCGCGCCGTGGCGCGCGAGCGCGCGCTCGACGATCTCGATCGCGCGGTCCACTCCGGCGCAGAAACCGCGGGGATTGGCGAGCAGGACCTGCATGGCCAAATTATACAACCATCAATGGAACCGCCGATGAGCGCGGATAAACGCCGAGAAGAGCGGTGAATGGTGAATCGTGAATGGTGATTGGGAATGGCGGGAACACACGCTTCGCGAGGCTGATTCTCCGGTGACTCACCATTTACGTTTCACGACTCATGATGCTTTGATCGGCGTGTATCGGCGTTTATCGGCGGTGAAAGAACCTAGGTTTTGCGCGGCCTCAGCGCGTCCCAGATGAGCAGAGCCGCGCCGCAGCTGATCGCCGCATCGGCCACGTTGAACGCCGGCCAGTGGTATCCGAACGCGTGGAAATCGAGGAAATCGATCACCGCGCCGACCAGGATGCGGTCGGTCACGTTGCCCACCGCGCCCGCGAGCACCAGCGAGAGCGCGGCCGCGAACATCCGCTCGCCCGGGTAGCGTCGCAGCAGATACACGATCCAGATCGAGGCCCCCAGCGCGATCGCGATGAAGAGCTCCCGTTGCCAGCCGGACGCGTCGGACAGGAAGCTGAAAGCGGCGCCCGGATTGTAGACGAGCACGAGATTGAAGAACGGCGTCACCACGATGTCCCTGCCCGTGAGCGCGGCCACGGCCCAGTACTTCGTCACCTGGTCCGCCACGAGGATGCCGCCGGAGATCGCGAGCCATTTCGTCATCGAGTCAAATCCTGAAACCAAATAGAACCGCCGATAAACGCCGATACACGCCGATCGGTTACGTGAAACGGAAATCGTGAAACGTGAATCGGAGATCGCAGAACGGCTGGGGGCCGCTGCGCAGCTCTTGTTCCCATTACCCATTTCCCATTACCCATTACCGCTTTCCATCTGGGTGCGTTCATCTGTGCTCATCGGCGGTTGAAAAGCCGGTCCGGGAAGCGCTAAGCAAACACGCGCGGCTCGCCGCTGCCGAAGAGGTTCGCGACGCAGCGCCCGCACAGCTTCGGGTGCTCGCGGTCGGAACCCACTTCCTCGCGGTAGTGCCAGCAGCGCTCGCACTTCGCGTGCGGGCTCGGCCTGACCCGGAGCCGGACCTCGGGCAGCACCGTCGGCACCGCCTCCGGGTCGGTTCCGTCCATCACCCGCGCCCGCGAGGTGATGAACACGAAGCGCAGGTCGTCGGCGAAGGAGCGAAGCCACTCGCGCGCCTCGCCGTTGGCGTAGAGCTCGACCTCCCCGGCGAGCGAGGAGCCGATTCTCCCCGCGATCCGCAGCTCCTCGAGGCGCTTCAGCACGTCGGACCGGAGCTCGCGCAGCTTCTCCCAGCGCGCCCGCAGCGCCTCGGCATCGCGCGGGATCCGGAATTCGTACCACGTCTGCTCGAACACGCTCGCCTCGCCCCCGTTCAGCACCTCCCACACCTCCTGCGCCGTGAACGAAAGAACCGGCGCGAGCAGCCGCGTAAGGGACTGCGCGATGTGATAGAGCGCGTTCTGCGCCGAGCGCCGCACGCGGGAATTCGCGGGAGCCGTGTAGAGCCGGTCCTTGAGGATGTCGAGATAGAAGCCGCCGAGATCCTCGGAGCAGAAGGTCTGCAGCTTCTGCGCCAACAGGTGAAATTCGTAGTTCCCGTAGAGCCCGGGAGACGCGGGATCCCGGGTGCCGAGCTCTCCAGGCACGAGCGCGCGCTGCAGGTCGTGCGCCATCACCCAGGCGTAGCGGTCGATCTCGATCCACTCGTCAACAGGAAGCACGTCGCGCGCGAGATCGAAATCGGCGAGGTTCGCGAGCAAAAAGCGCAGCGTGTTGCGGATGCGGCGGTACGATTCGACCACGCGCTTGAGGATCTCGGGCGAGATCGCGAGCTCCCCGGAGTAGTCGGTGGCGGCGACCCACAGGCGCAGTATGTCGGCGCCGAGCTCGTCGGCGACCTCCTGCGGCACCACGACGTTGCCCTTGGACTTGCTCATCTTGTGGCCCTGGCCGTCCACGACGAAGCCGTGCGTGAGCAGCCCCTCGTAGGGCGCGCGGCCGTCCATCGAGCAGGCGGTGAGCAGCGAGGACTGGAACCAGCCGCGATGCTGGTCCGAGCCCTCCAGATACAGATCCGCGGGAAACGCGAGTTCCGCGCGCTGCTTGAGGACGCTCGCGTGCGTGGTGCCGGAGTCGAACCACACGTCCAGCGTGTCGGGCACCTTGTCGTAAGTCGCCGCGTCCGCTCCGAGCAGCTCCGAGGCGTCGAGCCGGAACCACGCCTCGATCCCGCCCTGCTCGACGCGCTTGGCCACCTGCTCGATCAGCTCGCGCGTGCGCGGATGGAGTTCCCCGGTCTCGCGATGGACGAACAGCGCCATCGGCACGCCCCAGTTCCTCTGGCGCGAAACGCACCAGTCGGGACGGTGCCGGATCATGCCTTCCAGCCGCGCGCGGCCCCATGCCGGGTAAAACCGGGTCGCGTCCACCGCGCCCAGCGCGACCTTGCGCAGCGTCTCGCCCCTCGCCCCGGCAACGGGCCGCCCGTTGATCTCGTCCATGCCGATGAACCACTGGCGCGTGGCCCGGAAGATGATCGGCGTCCTGTGGCGCCAGCACAGGGGATAGCTGTGCTGGAATTTCTCGTGCCGGAGCAGGCGGCCGCTCTTCTCCAGAGACTCGACGATGGCGGCGTTCGCCTTCCACACCGAAAGCCCGCCCACCAGCGGCTCCCGCGCCCGGAACTTCCCGTCGCCCCCGACCGGGTTATCCACCGGCAGGCGGTAGCGGGTCGCCATCTCGTAGTCCTCGATGCCGTGCGCCGGCGCGGTATGCACGAGTCCCGTGCCCGTATCGAGCGTCACGTGCTCGCCGAGGATCACCGGAACGCGCTTGTCGTGGAACGGATGGTCGAGCTCGATGTGCTCGAGCCCGGCCCCGGTCACGGTCCCAAGCGTGCCCTGCGACTTGAGCCCGAAGCGCTCGAGGCATGCGTCGGCGAGGGTTTCGGCGAGTATCAGCACCCCTTTTGCGGTGCGCACCGCGACGTAGGTGTACGCCGGGTGCACGCAAACGGCCTCGTTGGCCGGCAGCGTCCACGGCGTCGTCGTCCAGATCACTGCGTAGGCGGCCCCGCCAGTCTCCTTCACGCCAAGCGCTGCGGCCACCTGCGCCGCATTCCGCACCGGAAAGGCGACGTCGATCGCGGGCGAGACGCGGTCCTCGTACTCGACCTCCGCCTCCGCCAGCGCCGATCCGCAGTCCACGCACCAGTGCACCGGCTTGGCCCCGCGGTAGAGGTAGCCGTGGTCGTGGATCTTGCCGAGCGCGCGGATGATGTCCGCCTCGGTCCTGTGCGCCATCGTGAGATACGGGCGATCCCAGTCGCCCAGCACGCCGAGGCGGATGAAATCGCGCTTCTGGCGCTCGATCTGCTCCGCGGCAAACGCCCTGCACAGCTGGCGCACCCGGTCCGGCGGCAGTCCCGTGCCGTGCTGCTTCTCGATCTGGTGCTCGATCGGCAGCCCGTGGCAGTCCCAGCCCGGAACGTACGGCGCATCGAACCCCGACATGGTCTTGCTCTTGACGATCATGTCCTTGAGGATCTTGTTCACCGCGTGCCCGATGTGGATGTCCCCGTTCGCGTACGGCGGTCCATCGTGCAGGATGAACTTGGGACAGCCGCGGCGCGCTTTCCGGATGCGCTCGTAGAACTTGCGCTCCTGCCAGCTCTTCAGCATCAGCGGCTCGCGCTTTGCGAGCTCGCCGCGCATCGGGAACTTCGTCTCGGGCAGGTTGAGCGTTTTCTTGTAATCAGCCATCGGACGGGTAGGCGGTAAGTGGTGAGCGGTCCGGTGTCGGCAATCGGCGAGCAGCGAACTATCGTTTGACTGGTCTTGGCGTCTTGGCGTCTTGGCGGTCAAAAAACGCTCTTGCGTTTTCGACGTCGCGCGCGATCTGGCGCTGCAGCGTCCCGAGGTCGGCGTATTTCTCCTCGTCGCGAAACTTGTGCAGGAACTCCACCCGCACGTGCTGCCGGTAGAGCTCGCCCTCGAAATCGAAGAGATGTATTTCCAGCGTCGGCGCGCCGTCGGGCCGGATCGTCGGGCGCACGCCGAGGCTCGCCACCCCGTTCAGCGGCCCGCTCCCGAACCCGTGAAGCCGGGCTGCGTAGATGCCGGTGAGCGGCGGGCGATTGTGCTTCATCTGCACGTTCGCGGTCGGAAATCCGAGCTTGCGCCCCAGGCCATCGCCGCGCACCACGCGCCCGCTGATGGTGTACGTGCGTCCCAGCAGCCGCGCCGCGCGGTCAAGCTCTCCGGTGGCCAGCGCGCGGCGCACGGCCGTGCTGGAGACGCGCTCGCCGTCGAGCTGGACGCTCGCCATGGTCGCTACCTCGAAGCCGAAGCGCCGCGCGGCCTGCTTGAGCAACGGGAAATCGCCCGCGCGGCGCGCGCCGAACCGGAAATCGTCTCCGACCAGCAGCCAGCGCGTGTCGAGGCCCCGCACCAGCACGCGCTCGATGAATTCCTCCGCGGTAATCTGCGCGAAGGCGAAGTTGAAGCGGCAGATGTGCACGCGCTCCACGCCGCGCTGCGCGAGCAATTCGAGCTTCTCGCGCAGAGAGGTGAGCCGCGTCGGCGCCTTGTCCGGCGCGAAGAACTCTCGGGGATGGGGCTCGAAAGTGAGCACGCACAATGGCACCCCCAGCGCTCGGCCGGCGCGCGTGAGCTCCGCGAGCATCGCCTGATGGCCGACGTGCACGCCGTCAAAACTGCCGATGGTGAGCGCGGCGGGACCCGCCGCGGCGGCGGGCAGGCCGCGTGAAATGCGCATACAATCAAGCGGGGAAGCGAACTAAAAGCTTGAATTCTAGCGTGTTTTAAGAGGGTGAGCCAGCCGGAAAGCGCTGCGTTGCCCCCGGCGCGGTGCCGCCACGCTCAAGGAGCAAGGGATCGGGGTGTTTTCGTTCGGAGGCCGGGGTTCAGGCCTAACTGGGCACTCGTCGCGCGAAATCGTGTGCGCGGAAACCGAGCAGCCACAGCGCGGCGAAGTAGCTCGCCGCGCCGAGTACGATCACCCACGTGAGCCGCCATGCGCGCGCGGGCGCGCCCATGGAGACCCACGACATGTCGCTGCCCGCGGTGAACCACAGTATTACGGCCATCACATAGACCGCGAGCGCGAGCTTGAACAGAAACACGGGCCACTGCGGCTGCGGAACGTAGATTTCGCGGCGCCGCAGGCCGCGCAGGAGCAGCGCCGCGTTGAAGCAGGCGCCGAGCCCGATCGCGAGCGCGAGCCCGACGTGCTTGAGCGTCCAGATGAAGGTGAGGTTCATGACCTGGGTGACGCCGAGCGTGACGAGCGCGATCTTGACCGGCGTCTTGATGTCCTGGCGCGCGTAGAAGCCCGGGGCCAGCACCTTCACCAGGATGAGCCCGATGAGCCCGGCGCTGTAGGCGATTACGGCGCCGCGCGTGGCGAAGACGTCCTCGACGCCGAACGCGCCGTAGTGGAACAGCGTCGTCACGAGCGGCACCGCGAGCAGCGCGAGCGCGGCGGCCGCCGGCGCCGCGAGCAGCAGCGTCAGCCGCAGCCCCCAGTCGAGCAGCTCGGAGTAGTGCCGGGCGGAGTTCTCCGCGTAGTGCCGGGACAGGCTCGGCAGCAGGATCGTTCCCAGCGCGACGCCCAGCAGTCCGGTCGGAAATTCCATCAGCCGGTCCGCGTAGTAGAGCCAGGAGACGCTGCCGGTGACGAGGAACGAGGCGAAGATCACGTTGATCAGCAGGCTCACCTGCGCGATCGAGACGCCGAACACCGCCGGGCCCATCTGCCGCAGCACCCGCCACACGGCCGCGTCCTTGAGATCGAGCCGGAAGCGCGGGAGCATCCTGAGGCGCACGAGGAACGGGACCTGGAGCGCGAGCTGCGCGACCCCGCCGGCGAACACCGCCCATGCGAGCGCCATCACGGGCGGATCGAAATACGGAGCGAGCCACAGCGCGAAGACGATGAACGAGAGATTGAGCAGCACGGGGGTCGCCGCCGGAACCGAAAAGCGGCTGTACGTGTTGAGGATTCCGCCCGCGAGCGCGGTGAGCGAGATGAACAGGATGTAGGGAAACGTGACGCGCAGCAGCTCCACCGTGAGCTCGAACTTCCCCGGCACGGCCGCGAAGCCCGGCGCGCTCACGTAGATGATGGCCGGGGCCGCGAGCATGCCGAGGGCGGTCACGACGACGAGCGCGAGCCCGAGCGCGCCGGCGACGTGATCGACCAGCAGTCTCGTCTCTTGCTCGCCGCGGCGGTTCTTGTACTCGGACAGGATGGGAACGAAAGCCTGCGAAAACGCGCCTTCGGCGAAGAGCCGGCGCAGGAGATTCGGGATCTTGAAGGCGACGAAGAAAGCGTCGGTCACGAACCCGGCGCCGAACACGCGCGCGATCACCAGATCGCGGACGAAACCGAGGATGCGCGAGATGAGCGTCATGCTGCTCACCGTCGCGAGCACCTTGAGCAGATTCATCCGCCGCGCTCCGCGGGGATTACAAGTTCAAGGTTCCGGGTTTCGTGTTCAAAGTTACAACCGCGGAGGCGGAATGCCTCCGACATGGAGACGGGAACCTTGAGCGTTGAACCTTGAACCTTGAACGTTGAACCCTGAACGGGTATCATAGGGGCCTTTTTCCGATTCAAATTCCGGAGTTTACAGCACATGGCCAACATCGCATCGGCGAGAAAACGCGCCCGCCAGGCCGAGAAGCGCCGCCAGCACGACGCGAGCATGCGCTCGGAGCTGCGCACGGCGGTGAAGAACGTCAGGAAGGCGATCGAGGCGGGCGACAAGAAGGCGGCGATGGGCGTGTTCCAGCGCTCGGTCGGCGTGATCGACACCATCGCCGACAAGAACATCATCCACAAGAACACCGCGGCCCGTCACAAGAGCCGGCTCTCCGCGCTCATCAAGGCAATGCCCTGACGCGGCGCGGGCCCGCGGCCTGAGATCGGCCCGGCCCGCTCGTCCCGCTGCCTGCTTGCGCGGCAGGGAGGTATGGGGTAACAATATTGCTACGCACACGGCGGCTCTTGCCGCCGTGTGTGCTTTTGGGGCTCCGACTCATGACGCACGTGATGAACACCTATGCGAGGCTGCCCGTTGCTTTCGCGCGCGGGGAAGGGGTCTGGCTGTGGGACACCGGCGGCAGGCGCTATCTCGACGCGCTCGCCGGGATCGCCGTGTGCGGGCTGGGCCACAGCCACCCGAAGCTCACGGCCGTGCTGCGCGAGCAGGTCGGCAAGCTCATCCACACCTCGAACCTCTACGAGATCAGCCTGCAGGAGAAGCTTGCCGGCCGCCTCGCCGCGATCTCGGGGATGGACAACGTCTTCTTCTGCAACTCGGGCTGCGAGGCGAACGAGGCGGCGATCAAGATCGCGCGGCTCTACGGCCACCACAAGGACATCGAGTCCCCGGCGATCGTGGTGATGGAAAAGGCCTTCCATGGCCGCACCATCGCCACGCTCACCGCGACGGGCTCGCGCAAGGTGCAGGCCGGCTTCGAGCCGCTGCTCGCGGGTTTCGTGCGCGTGCCGTTCGACGACCTCGAGGCGGTGAAGCGGGTCGCCGAGAGCAACCGCAGCGTCGTCGCGGTGCTGGTCGAGCTGCTGCAGGGCGAGGGCGGAGTGAACGTCTGCCACGAGGACTATCTGCGGGGACTGCGCGAAATCTGCGACGCGCAGGGCTGGCTGCTGATGCTCGACGAAGTGCAGAGCAGCATGGGGCGCACCGGAAAATGGTTTGCCTTCCAGCACTCGAAAGCGAGGCCCGACGTGATGACGCTTGCCAAGGGGCTCGGAAACGGCGTGCCGATCGGGGCGTGCCTCGCGGCCGGGGCAGCGGCGCAGCAGTTCAAGCAGGGCAACCACGGCTCGACTTTCGGGGGCAACCCGCTCGCCTGCTCCGCGGCGCTCGCCACCATCGACATCATCGAGCAGGAGCGGCTGATGGAGAACGCGGTGGCGATGGGCGATTTCATCCGGGCCGCCTTTGCGGAGCGCCTCGAGGGCGTGCGCGGCGTGAAGGAAATCCGCGGCATGGGGCTCATGATCGGCATCGAGCTCGAGCATCCGTGCGGCGACCTGGTGAAACAGGCGCTCGAGCAGGGGCTGCTCATCAACGTGACGGCGGAAAACGTGATCCGGCTGCTGCCGCCGCTCGTCATCAGCCGCGAGGAGGCGGAGCAGCTCGTCGCGATCCTCGCCCCGCTCGTCACCGGGTTCCTGGCCAGCCAGAGCGCGCCCCAGGCCGCCGCGCAGACGGCCTGAGCCCCGGGAGGCGGCGCCCCATGGAAGCGCGGCACTACCTTCAGTTCAAGGATTTCACGCGCGAGGAGTACGAGTACGTATTCGAGCGCACGCGCTGGATCAAGGACATGTTCAAGCGCTACGTGCCCTACCAGCCGCTGCGCGATCGCACGCTCGCCATGGTGTTCGAGAAGCACTCCACGCGCACGCGGGTGTCGTTCGAGGCCGGCATGCACCAGCTGGGCGGCACGGTGATCACGCTCATGACGCGCGACACGCAGATGGGGCGCGGCGAGCCGATCGAGGACGTGGCGCGGGTCATCACGCGCATGGTGGACATCGTGATGATCCGCACCTTCGAGCAGGCGATCATCGAGCGCTTCGCCGAGTACTCGCGGGTGCCGGTCGTCAACGGCCTTACCAACGAGTACCACCCGTGCCAGATCCTCGGCGACATCTACACCTTCGTCGAGCACCGCGGCTCGATTCACGGCAAGACGGTGGCGTGGATCGGGGATTCGAACAACGTCTGCAACACCTGGCTGCAGGCGGCGGAGATCTTCGACTTCAACGTCCACGTCTCCACCCCGCCGGGCTACGAGGTGGAGCCGGAGCGGGCCGGCCTGTACGGGACCGGCCATTACGAGGAATTCGAGGACCCGATGCAGGCGGCGGAGAACGCCGACCTCATCACGACGGACGTCTGGACCAGCATGGGCGACGAGTCCGAGGACGCGGAGCGCAAGCGCGATTTCGAGGCGTGGCGGGTGGACAGGAAAATGATGCGCGCCGCGCGCAAGGACGCGCTGTTCATGCACTGCCTGCCGGCGCACCGGGGCGAGGAAGTCGCGGCGGAGGTGATCGACGGCCAGCAAAGCGTGGTGTGGGACGAGGCCGAGAACCGGCTACATACCCAGAAGGCGCTGATGGAATACCTGCTGCTCGGGCGGATCAAGACCCAGGGCGACCTCTGGTCCACCTAGGAGCCGGTGAACAGTGAATGGTGAACAGTGAACAGTAACGAACGGCAGAGCGCTGGGCGCTCTCCTACCGTTTACCGTTCACCGTTTACCGTTTACCGGGCACAGCGATGAGCGAAGTCAAGAAAGTGGTGCTCGCCTACTCCGGCGGGCTGGACACCTCGGTCATCCTCAAATGGCTGCAGGACACCTATGGCTGCGAGGTGGTGACCTTCACCGCCGACATCGGCCAGGGCGAGGAGCTCGCGCCCGCGCGGGCCAAGGCAAAGAAATTCGGCGTGAAGGAGATCTTCGTCGACGACCTGCGCGAGGAGTTCGTGCGCGACTTCGTGTTCCCGATGTTCCGCGCCAATGCGCAGTACGAGGGCGAGTACCTGCTCGGGACCTCGATCGCGCGGCCGCTGATCGCCAAGCGCCAGGTCGAGATCGCGCGCAAGGTGCGCGCGGACGCGGTCGCGCACGGCGCCACCGGGAAGGGCAACGACCAGGTGCGCTTCGAGCTCGGCTACTACGCGCTCGCCCCGGACATGCGGGTGATCGCGCCCTGGCGCGAGTGGGACCTCACCTCGCGCGAGAAGCTGCTGCGCTACGCCGAGCAGCATGGCATCCCGGTCGAGGGCAGGAAAAAAAAGGGCGGCGGGGCGCCGTACTCGATGGACGCGAACCTGCTGCACATCTCGTACGAGGGCGGCATCCTCGAGGACCCGGACTACGAGCCGGAGGAATCCATGTGGCGGATCACGGTCCCGCTGGAGAAGGCGCCCGCGCGCGCGCAGCACGTTACGCTCACCTACCGCCGCGGCGACATCGTGGCGGTGGACGGGAGGAAGATGACGCCCGCGCGGGTGCTCGCCACCCTGAACCGCCTCGGCGGCAGGCACGGCGCGGGGCGGCTCGACGTCGTGGAAAACCGCTACGTGGGGATGAAGTCACGGGGCTGCTACGAGACCCCGGGCGGCACCATCATGCTGAAGGCGCACCGCGCGATCGAGTCCATCACGCTCGACCGCGAGGTGCTCGCGCTCAAGGACGACCTCATGCCGCGCTACGCGCGGCTCGTCTACAACGGCTACTGGTTCAGCCCGGAACGGCGCGCCCTGCAGGCGCTGATCGACCACACCCAGAGCCACGTGAACGGCACCGTTCGCGTGAAGCTCTACAAGGGAACGGTGATGGTGACCGGCCGCGCGTCGAGGACGGACTCGCTGTTCGATCCGGCGATCTCCACGTTCGAGGAGGACCGCGGCGCCTACGACCAGGCCGACGCCGAGGGCTTCATCCGGCTCAACGCGCTGCGCATGCGCATCGCCGCGAAGCTGAAGCGCGGAAACTAAAAAAATCGGGGCGCTCGACGCGCCCCGATTCGCGTACGGCGCGGCCGGTTAATAACCGCTGCGACCGCCACCCGACGGGCGAATCTGTCCGCGGATCTCGCCGCCCTTGTACTTCGCGCTGTGGAAGTTCACATAAAGTCCGCCGGCCTTGTAGCTCTGATACTGGGATTCGGTGAGCTTCGCGCCCGGCGGCACCTCCCATTCGTTGTCAGCGATCTTGCGCAACGGAATGATCACCGGTCCGGTCGCACCGGCCGCACCCACGTGTATGTGCGCCACGAGGATCTGCGCGGCGTTCTGCAGCTTGAAGCGGCCGCTCACGGACATGTCTTCAGCGACACGCAAGACGCCGGTGCCTGATGCAGCCGTAGTGACGGGCGGGACTTCCTCAGCGCCGGTCATCGTCACCTGCACGCCGTCGCCCGTGCCCATAGCCGCGCAGCCGGCGAGCAGGATTGCGGCGATGAACAGCGGCCAGCGATTCGACAGAATCTGTATCCACCTCATGGCAACCTCCTGTATTGATGTATGACGAACGGCGGATCGAAACTCCGGGAAACCGGCTTCAAAATCGACAGCGTGTATACGCATGCCATTGCGCCCGGGATCCGCCCTCCGAGCCGCCGCAACCCGTTACAGCCCTCCACGCCGATAACACTGCTGGCGGGCGCTTTATTCCAGGGCCCCGTGCGGGCTCGGCTGACCGGAGGGAGGCCATGTTGCGGCACCCTCACCCATCATCCCGTAACTTCAAACGATAATACACTCAACCCGGCCGCGGTCCCGGGTCGCCGAGCGCGCGCGCCGGGAGTGGGTGTGGAAGAGCGTCGCAAACTGCGCATAAACCGAGCGACTTATTCCAACCGCGAGAGCGCGGCAAGTGCTTTCCCGCACCCCGGCTGTTTCGAGAGGGTCTTTTCCGTACGGCAGGTCAGGCGATGAAATTCAAGAATCAATGCAACCGCAGATACACGCGGATAAGGACAAACTGCGCAGCCGGCTTAAGTCCCCTTTCGCTCGCCCTCACCCTCAGTCCGAAGCAGCTCCCTGGTTTTATTCTGGCCTTGCTTCTCTCTGCGTGCTCGGCGGTTCGATTGGAATTTGATCTTAGTTTTGATTTAATTTCTGCCCCGGCTATCCTAGCTTGCCTGGCGTCCTCGCGGACCAATATGCGGTAAAATTGCCGCGTAGTCGGTATTCACGCGGCGCAGGGGGAACCACATGCCGTCATTCGACATCGTCTCCGAAGCGAACCACGTCGAGATCCGCAACGCGGTCGACCAGTGCAACAAGGAGATCGCGAACCGCTTCGATTTCAAGGGGTCGGACGCCCGCGTCGAGATCGAGGAGAAGCAGAAGCTCCTCTACGCCTTCGCCGACGACGAGTTCAAGCTGCGCCAGCTGCGCGACGTGCTGATCGGCAAGCTCGCCAAGCGCGGCGTGGACATCCGCGCCCTCGAGTCGGGCAAGATCGAGACGATCAGCGGCAACAAGGTCAAGGAGGAGATCAAGGTCCGCGAGGGCATCGAGCAGGAGCGCGCCAAGACCATCGTCAAGCTCATCAAGGACAGCAAGATGAAGGTGCAGGCAAGCATCCAGGGCGATGCGGTGCGCGTCTCCGGCGCGAAGAAGGACACGCTCCAGGAAGCGATCGCGCTGGTGCGCAAGTCGGTGACCGACCTGCCGCTGCAGTTCAAGAACTTCCGGGATTGACCCGGTAAGCGGTAAGCGCTTGCCGCTCACCGCTCATTGCTCACCGCTCAGCGTCTCGGTCGTAACTGGTGACCGGCGCTGTTCTGCCGTTCGGATCCTCCTGCCTTTTGCCTGGCGGGACCGTCTCTCAACGCAGGGGGAGCGGAGGTCGCCGGGTCGCGCGCGTGTTCGGCGAGGCGCTCGTCAATCACGGCACGATGTGCTTCGCCCGGCGGCACGCCCGACGGATCGGTGGCGGGACTTTCCCGGATAAGCTCGACGAGGCGCAACCGCTCCTCGACCGGGGACTTCAGAATCTCGGCAATGTCCGTATCACTCTTGGCGTGCAGCCCACCACCATCTCCTGGAGCGCTCCATTCGGGATAGGGAGAAGCCTCGCGGCTCCCCCTCCCACACCACCGTGCATACGGGTCACGTACACGGCGGTTCGAGGGTGTGAATTCCTATCTGCCCGCCACACTCGGCAGGCCCATGGCAGCGAAGCAGCGCGCCGGCAACGCCAGCGCGAGCGCCGGATCTACGAAGTGCATCCCAGCCGCAGACGCAGGGCTTCGCAGTCACGTGCCCGCTCGCCCCGGACGCACCACGCCTCATATCCGGTTTTTGTTCATCGCCCCGCAGCTTCGGGTTCGGCTTCCTTCAGACCCCGCCTCACGACGGCGCCCTTGCCCTTCTCCTTGCCTTCGGCTCTGCGAAACCTGGCCATAGGACTTTCACCTACGAAGTAACGCGCCATGCCCGGCGCACACATAGTTACGTGCCATGCACGGCACACACGCTCCTCGTGAGCGGCCGGCCGCTCCTGGCCGGTCCGCTCGACGAGGTTGGACGGCCTCTCAGCGCCCCAGGACGACATCGATTCCCGAAAGCACGAGTTCGAGCTTCGGTCGGGCAAGCTTACCGGTTCGTTCGGTGAGGTCGGTCTTGTCCAGCGTCACCAGTTGGGAGACGTTGGCAACGGACTCCTTCGGAAGCCCGGTCGCGCTCGGCGGAAGCCGGACGTTCCCCGGCGCCGTCGCCCACTTCAGGTTGCTCGTCAAGGGAACGCAGACGACCGTTGCTATACGGCTACGGTTGAGCGCATCACCTTGGACGACTACAACCGGACGCCGGAAGCCGGGCCCGGAGCCGCTCGGCTCGGGCAGGTCGGCCCACCAGACATCGCCTTGGGCGATGGTCACCAGTCGCTGCGGCTCAGGACGCGGCGGGAAGCCGTGCACACAAAGTGATCCGCGGGTTCGCCGATCTCGGCGAGCGCTCGGTCCATCGCTTCGGTCACACGATCGGAAGCGTGACGAGCCACGTACTCAGCGAGAGCTCGGCTGTACATCTCGCTTCGCGACCGCTTCATCCGTCGAGCCAGCTGCTCGGCCTCTTCGAATACGTCGTCCGGGACGGAGACGGCAACTTTCATACCGCTAGTATAACCGATGCGCTCGGTCCGTCAACGGCCTGTCCGTCCAACGTTTTGCTCTGCGGCGGGCCATCACTGAAGGTCGAATTGGCACGACGCTCGCGCGCGTCCGCGTACACCGGGAGGTTAGGAGGCGCGTGCCGCATGGTATGTCTCCAGAGCATCTCGCAGACCACCTGCTGCGCGCTTGCCTCACTCGAAGTGCTCGATTCGATAGTGATCGTACTCGGAGTCTTCCGAAGTAGAAGTCTGAGCTCTCGCTGCGGAATCATAAGCGAATACTGCCCGAATACCCACCGACCTCGGCGACTTGGCTTGTGGCCGAGCATGTAGTACGTAAACCGATACTCGGTACGACCGTCTTTCTCGAACTGGAGCTTTTGAAAATAGATCAGTTTTCCGGTGCCTTGAGGAATAACGATCTCGTCGGTTATGACAAGATGGACCTTGCGGCCAGTTATCGAAGTAATCGTGCGGCGTTTGCCGATGTTGTTGGGCCGCGGTGGCTGTTGCATAGGCATCTAGACAGAATGGCTTTCGTTTGAGTGCAGGCGGCCCGCCTCCGCGGTAACGTGGGTTGCGCGGGGAACGCGCAGAGCCACAGGTTTGGCACGGTGGCGCAAACACACTGAACGGAGGCAGGCCATGG
>Ga0194121_10001572_pt1 | contig 38334 bp, 42 predicted proteins | sample TA2MahCa50mmetaG_FD_148609 | JGI IMG/M metagenome (GOLD analysis project Ga0194121, IMG submission 148609) | Freshwater microbial communities from Lake Tanganyika, Tanzania - TA2015020 Mahale Deep Cast 50m | ecosystem: Environmental > Aquatic > Freshwater > Lake | place: Tanzania: Lake...
TAACGACTTGGATCTCTTTTTTAAACTCCTGATCGCTGAGTTTCAAAAATCGCTGGCGGTCTGCCTCCAGGCGCATCACTTCGCGTAGGGAATCCTTATGAACTTGCTGAAAATAACCCGTGTAGTCCTTTGAGGTAAACGCATTTTCTCGGCCGCCGAGTGCGGCAACGCGCCGGCTAAACTCCCCGGGGCCCAAATTCTGCGTGCCCTTAAACATCATGTGCTCCAGGACATGGGCGAGGCCCGATCGGCCACTGACTTCATCGATGGAGCCAGCCTTCACCCAGACCATGTGAAGGGCCGTTGGTGCGCGCGGGTTCTCATACACCAGTACCCGCATCCCGTTGGCCAGACTGCGATCAAGGCTGGGCTTGAGCGGCTGGCCATGCGCGATTGTGGCTGCACATCCCAGCATCAATGCCAGAGTGGAAAAAATTGATTGAATGAGCATGTTGAGCCTCAGACTATAGAATCTTTTCTCAAATAAAGCGCAGACCATTTCTCAGATGATAGGTTTCCTCGGGCTTGGCCGGGCCCTCGATCGGCTGAAACTCAACCGGCTCAAAGATGGGCTGACCAAGACCCGTGATCAGCTGGGGGCGATCTTCACAGGCCGCCGGCTTGATGAAGCCTGGTTCGATGACGTTGAGACTGCACTGCTGACGGCAGATGTCGGCAGCCAGGCCAGCGCCGACTTAATGCGCGATGTCCGGCAGGAAATAAAGGCCCGCGGCCTAAACGATGACAGCCCGCCACAGGCGCTACGTCAGGCAGTGGCCGACTGTATCGAGCGGGCCCTTTCCCCATTGGCGGCAGATGGCTTTCATGGCGCAACGCCGACCGCAGTCCCGAGTGTCGTGATGGTGGCCGGGGTGAATGGGGCGGGAAAAACCACATCCATTGGCAAGCTCGCCCATGCCTGGAAAAGCGCCGGGAAAACGGTGCTGCTCGGGGCGGGGGATACGTTTCGGGCCGCAGCCCGTGAGCAGCTCATGGTCTGGGGCCAGCGCAATCAGGTGGATGTGATTTCGCAGGCCCAGGGCGATCCCTCTGCGGTGGCCTTCGATGCGGTCAGTGCTGGAGTTGCACGCCGCGTCGATGTCGTAATTGTCGATACTGCCGGCCGACTGCCCACGCAGCTGCACCTCATGGAGGAACTTAAGAAGGTTAAGCGCGTTATAGCCAAGGCACTGCCCGATGCGCCCCATGAGGTCTGGCTTGTGATTGATGGCGGCACAGGCCAAAACGCGATCGCCCAGGTCAAGGCCTTTGATGATGCGTTAGGCTTAGGTGGGCTGGTTGTGACAAAACTCGATGGCACAGCCAAAGGTGGGGTGCTGCTGGCGATTGCGAAAGCACGGCCCATTCCGGTGCGCTACATTGGCGTAGGCGAAGGTATTGAGGACCTGCAGCCGTTTGACGCGCAGGCCTTTGCGGCGGCGCTGGTCGGCAATCTTTAAATCTTCGGCTTGTGAATTAGGCCGGCACGCAGTCCACGAAATACTCGAGCTTGCCATCCACGTTTTGCTCAACGAGCCCATGGATGTCAGCCTCAAAGCCTGGAAATTCAGCATTAAAACGACGTGCGAACTGCAAATACTGAATGATGGTTTTATTAAACCGCTCGCCCGGAATCAGCAGCGGAATGCCCGGCGGATAAGGCGTCAGTAGGCTGGTCGTGATTCGGCCCTCGAGCTGATCGATGGGCACCCGTTGGGTCTTGCGGTGGGCCAAATAGCCAAAGGCCTCAGCAGGCTTCATGGCAGGATTCATATTCGAGAGATACATCTCGGTGGTCAGCCGGGCAATGTCGTTGGCTTTGTACATATCGTGCAGCTGCTGGCAGAGATCTGCCAGGCCGACACGTTCATACTGCGGCTGCTTAGCGCAGAACTCTGGCAGCACGCGCCACATTGGCTGATTTTTATCGTAGTCGTCTTTGAATTGCTGCAAGGCAGTCAGCAGCGTGTTCCAGCGGCCCTTGGTGATACCGATCGTAAACATAATGAAAAACGAATACAGGCCAGTCTTCTCCACAATCACGCCATGCTCGGCTAAATACTTGGTCACAATCGAAGCTGGAATACCGCGGGCATCAAACTCGCCTTTGATATTCAGTCCCGGGGTGATCACCGTGGATTTGATGGGATCCAGCATATTGAATCCCGGCACCAGGCCATCAAAGCCGTGCCAGTCATCATTGGGATCGAGCTCCCACTCGGAGCGATTGGCCATGCCCCAGCTATCCGAGGTGACATCCTCCGGGCCCCAGACCTTGAACCACCAATCCAGGCCAAACTCTTCATCCACCTTGCGCATGGCCCGCCGGAAGTCCAGGGCTTCCACAATTGACTCCTCGACCAGGGCGGTTCCGCCCGGCGGCTCCATCATGGCGGCGGCCACATCGAGCGAGGCGATGATGGCGTACTGTGGGCTAGTCGAGGTGTGCATGAGATAGGCCTCATTAAAGAGGTCCCGATCGAGCTTGCGGGTCTCACTTTCCTGCACCAGCACCTGCGAAGCCTGCGACAAACCCGCTAAAAGCTTGTGGGTCGATTGTGTTGAAAACACCAGCGGATCTTTGGGCCGGGGACGGTCTTTTCCGATGGCATGCATGTCTTTATAGAAGTCATGAAAACAGGCATGTGGAATCCAGGCTTCATCAAAATGCAGGGTATCAATCGTGCTGCCGATCACCTCTTTGATCATTTCCACGTTGTACAACACGCCGTCGTAGGTGCTCTGTGTGATGGTCAATATCCGCGGATGGACGCTGCCATTTCCGTTTTTCAAAGCCTCGCGGGCGAAGGGATTGGCCTCAATTTTTTTCCGAATATTTTCTGGCTTGAATTCCTCAAGTGGAATCGGGCCAATAATGCCAAGATGATTACGAGTCGGCATCAAGAACACGGGAATGGCCCCGGTCATGGTGATCGCGTGCAGCACACTCTTGTGGCAGTTACGATCCACCACCACAATATCGCCGGGGGCGACCGACGCATGCCAAACGATCTTGTTCGAGGTCGAAGTGCCATTGGTCACAAAGAAACAATGATCGGCATTAAAGATACGGGCGGCGTTGCGCTCTGAGGCGGCCACTGGGCCCGTATGATCCAAGAGCTGCCCCAGTTCATCGACGGCATTACAGACATCCGCCCTGAGCATGTTCTCGCCAAAAAATTGATGAAACATCTGGCCCACGGGTGACTTTAAAAATGCCACACCGCCCGAGTGGCCCGGGCAATGCCAGGAATAAGACCCATCCTGGGCATATTCCAACAAGGCCCGAAAAAATGGTGGGGCCAGCGAATCCATATAGGACTTCACCTCGCGCAAGATATGCCGAGCAACGAACTCCGGCGTATCTTCAAACATATGAATAAAACCATGGAGTTCACGCAACACATCATTGGGAATATGGCGTGATGTCCGGGTCTCTCCATAGATATAAATCGGAATTTCGGCATTTCTAAAACGAATTTCGCTCACAAATGCCCGAATATTTTTCAGCGCAGCATCGGTTTCTTCCGGGGAGCCGGCACCGAATTCCTCATCATCGATGGACAAAATAAAGGCCGAGGCTCGGCTCTGCTGCTGGGCAAACTGGGAGAGATCGCCATAGCTGGTGACCCCCAGGACCTCGACACCTTCTTTTTCAAGGGCATCCGCCAGCGCCCGAATGCCAAGGCCGGAGGCATTTTCCGAGCGGAAATCTTCATCAATGATCACGACCGGAAAGCGAAACTTCATGGCCCGAACCCCTGCGCCCGAAAATTGGAGAGACGGGATAGTAGGACAAAACCCGGCTGGCAGGAGGACTTTGTCTGGCTGCCGTTTCAGAGCGTCGTAGGAATGCAACTTGGGGGTTTAGCACTCTTGAACCTCGAGTGCTAAAATTGTTCCGAATGACTCGACACTGTTTTTGGAGGTTCTCCCTATGAGTGCCCAGGCTCTCGCGGCTGACCACGCCCTGACCGCCTTTTCTTTGTCACCAGCCGGCAACCTGGATGCCTATGTTCGGGCTGTCCAGCAGTTCCCACTGCTCTCCGCGGAGCGGGAAGAGGAGCTCGCGCTGAGGTTTCGAGTATCTAACGACCTAGATGCGGCGCGAGAGTTAGTATTAACTCACTTAAGGCTTGTGGTGTCGATCTCTCGGCAGTTCAAAGGCTATGGCCTTCCCCAGGCTGACCTCATCCAGGAGGGGAACATCGGCCTGATGAAGGCAGTGAAACGTTTTGACCCCACCCGCGGCGTGCGCCTGGTGTCGTTTGCGCTGTTGTGGATCAAGGCTGAGATCCACGAATACATTCTGCGAAATTGGCAGCTTGTGAAAGTCGCGACGACTAAGGCCCAGCGCAAGCTGTTCTTCAACCTGAGATCGATGAAGCAGGCCCTCGGTGTTCAAGAAGGCGTCTCTGTGGATCAGGCCAAGCAGATCGCCCGGGAGCTCAATGTTGCGCCAAGCGACGTCCTGGAGATGGACCAGCGGCTCTCAGGAGGGGATATCGCGATCGAAGCCAGTAACGATTCTTCCGAGGATACATTTGCCCCAATTGCCTACCTCGCAGCCCCCGATGCTGATCCGGCACAGGTCGTCGAGGCCGAGCAGTGCGCGGCACTGCAATCCCGGAGCCTGCTGCGGGCGCTGCATCAGCTCGATGAGCGTAGCCGAGAAATTGTGATCGCGCGCTGGCTTAAAGAAGATGAAGAGGGCGGAGCCGCAACGCTTCATGAACTGGCTGCACGCTTCGGAATCTCTGCAGAGCGGGTTCGGCAAATCGAGGCAGCGGCGCTGAAGAAGCTTCGCGCGACGCTTTCTTAATTTTCAGTCGTTCATCTGTAGCCGCCCATCGGAATGTCAGCGTGGCGCTCACACCAACTGCTTTGGGCCCTGATTGCTCTGCCGATTTGTTTGTCTGCCAGTCTTTCCCTACATGAAAAAGCTCAGGCACAAAACGTAATCGGTGCAACTGCGACCGTGCACGGACTGCAGTGGGACCTTCACGAGATGACAATTGGCCAAGTCAAGCAGATGGCGCAGGCCACAGGATTTATTAGCCGTGCCGAGCGAGAGGGCGGAGGCGAGGTCTATGAGGCGGGCTGGACAAAAAAATCAGGCTGGACCTGGCGGACACCGTTCGGGGTTCCTGCGCTTGACCGGGAGCCTGCCGTTCATCTTACGTTCGATGAGGCCCAATCCATCTGCAAATTTTTCGGCAAACGGCTTCCGAATGATCGCGAATGGACACAGGCCGCCTACCTTGAGCAGCGGCCATCCCCGCCTGCTGGCTTTGTCCCGGGACGACGCTACCCCTATCCCAACGGCGATTCGGCCTCGGGAAGCCACTGTCTATCGGGCTGCGGCAATTATCGTGGCTTAGGCCCTGCAGGCGCTTTAACCCGTGGCGTCGGGCATGTGCAGGCCATGACAACACCTGCGGGCGTCAATGGCCTTTATGAAATGGGTGGCAATGTCTGGGAATGGGTCGATACAGGCTCGGGCAACGAGCGGGTGACGCGCAGCAGTTCCTGGTGGTATGGCCCAGAGCGTCAGCGGGAATCGGATGTGGCCACCAAGCCAAGAGACACGCGCGTGGTTTATATCGGATTTCGCTGCGTACGGTGAGCACCGCAGTGCTGTAATTTCAAAAGCGCCGCAGGGCGACTACAGCCAGTAGTGATCCAGTAACAAGGCGGCGAAAAGCAGCGCCAGATAGTTGATCGAGTATTTAAAAGTCTTGCGAGCGAGCGGCTCGGAGTATTGCTGATAAAGTTTCCAAGCCAGCCAAAGAAAATAAGCGCCCAGCAGCAGCGCCGACACCAGATAGACTGCGCCACTCATGCCGATCAGTGTCGGCAATGCTGTCGTCGCCACCAGCAGCAGCGTGTACAGCAGAATGTGAAGCTGTGTGAATCGGGCTCCATGGGTCACCGGCAGCATGGGCAGGCCTGAACGTGCATAGTCATCTGTGCGATACAAAGCGAGCGCCCAGAAATGCGGCGGTGTCCAAACAAAAATAATGAGAAACAAGACCCAGGCCTCAATCGGTGCCTGGCCCGTTACCGCAGCCCATCCCAACACCGGCGGCATCGCGCCCGATGCGCCCCCGATCACAATGTTTTGTGGGGTAAGCGGCTTGAGAATGACTGTATAAATAATCGCGTAGCCCACAAAAGTAGCGAGTGTCAGCCAGGTGGTAAGTGGGTTGACAAATGCATACAGCAAAAAAGTGCCAATGCCACCGAGGATCCCAGAAAACACAAGGGTCTGAAAAGGTGTCAGGGTGCCCGATGGCAGTGGCCGCCATGCCGTACGGGCCATCTTGGCATCAATATGCTGCTCGACTAAACAATTGATCGCAGCAGCGGCGCCTGCCACCAGTGTGATGCCGAGCGTGGCATTCACCAGAATTCCAAATGGCACCCAGCCCGGCGTGGACAGCGCCATGCCAATTACCGCGCAGAAGCTGATCAACATCACGACCCGGGGCTTGGTCAGCGCCAGATATTGCTTCAGCAAAGACGATTGGGGCAGGGTGAAATCACTCATCAAACAATGTGGCCGGCATTAGCCGATGCGAGAGGCTTTTAGTAAACGATTCAGATCTTTTTTCATGCTGCTGGGATCGGGGTTATCGGGAAAGCGCATCATCAGATTTCCCAGTGGATCAATCATCCAGATATTACTCGCGCCAGCGTTTCGGGAGACCGACTGGGCAGCGACTGACAACCAGTTGGTAATCAAGACGTCCTGGACCGCCATTGTGCCGAGCCGAACCACCCAGAGGCCCTCATGTTCGGCCATCAGTGCAGCATCTGGGGCGCCATTATCAGTCAGAATCCATACGCGCTCGACACGGTCCCGCTCACGGCCAGTAGTAAGTCGCAGCTGACGCATCAGCCAGAGCTCCTGCTGGCAGGCCTGCGTGCAATCCGATGGCCCGATCCTGACCATTAGCCATCGGCCTGACCAGTCCCCGAGTGTTGCAAGCGGCCGGCGGGTCCGGGGCTCGGCCTGAACCGCAATAAAGGCACTCTCCGATTTCGGGCTAATGACGGGCCGCACCGGCAGCGACACCACCGTCATCTGAGGCTCAACAAAGTCTCCGTAATTGGTTCGGCCCTCGGGCTTAATGCCGTAATACGTGATGTAAGAAGCAATCACGGGCGCCAGTGTCACTGCCAACACACCCCAAAGTGGCCAGAGGTTTCGACGATGCTGCGGTCTCATTGAATCATTTCTAGTTCAGGCTGCTGGTGGTGGTCTTCGGCCGGCGGGGCCGAAGTCGAAACGCAAAAAACAGACAGGCAAGACAAATTAAAAACCATTGCGTGGCGTAGCCAAGATGCTTAGAGACATCATCCCCGACCTCGGGCAGCCGACGCAAAAGCCCATCAGAAGTCTCGGTGATCTGCCAGACAATCACCGGCCAGACCCGATCATCGCCGATACGCTGCTGAGACGCCTGCCAGTCAAAGTTTTGCCAGACATTATCTGCACCCTGGCCGGAGGCCTGCTTGCCCAGCTCAATCCGCTTCATGACGGAAGCAAGCGCTAGGCCCTCAAGACGCGTCCCGTCGGCCGCCGCGGGAATCGCCACCTGATTCACGCCTGGCGGCTTTGGCATCCAGCCGCGATTCACCCAGACCCGACTGGAATCCGGCAACACGATGGGCGTCAACACATGGGCCCCTGCGCGGCCGTCCCAGGCCCGGTTATCCAAAGCAATGGACGACGCATACAGCCACTTTCCGGTCAGCACCACACGCTGCTGATCAAGATCCTGCGCGGCAATTCCATTTTTCCATGGCGACTCTGGTCCGCCCAACGCCACTGGCGTCTGGCGGCCGATGCGAAGATCGATCATGGCCTGCTTTTCATCGGCCCGGCTCAGCTGCCAGAGGCCGAGTTGAATTGCTGTGGCGGCAAGCCCGAGAAACACGATGACTGCCGCCCAGGCCCGGACTGGCCGGCCAATCACCGACCCAGACTCCTGCACAATAGGGGGTCCATGCGAATCTTTATTGCCCTTGTTTTTGCTCTCATTCTCATCAGCCTTGGATCCGCATTGTTTTACTTAATGCGCGATAAAGGCACGAGCAATAAGACTGTGCGGGCCCTCGCGCTTCGCGTGGGCTTTTCGGTGGCGCTGTTTCTTTTTTTAATCGCCGCCCATCAACTCGGCTGGATCGAGTCGACGGGCCTGCGTTACTGAGTTACAGCCAGTACACCAGGATATAAAGCCCCAGCCAGACCACATCAACGAAGTGCCAGTACCAGGCAGCACCTTCAAAGGCAAAGTGATGATTCGGCCTGAAATGACCCCGCACACATCGGGCGAGCACAACGGTCAGCATGATGGCGCCGACGCAGACATGGAATCCATGAAAGCCGGTCAGCATAAAGAATGTTGAACCAAAAATACCGGAAGTCAGCTTCAGATTCAGATCACGATAGGCATGGATGTACTCGTAGGCCTGAAAGCCCACGAAGATAAATCCCAGCAAAATAGTGGCGGCCAGCCAGAAATTCAGCTTGCCGCGATGATTCTCACGCAGCGCGTGGTGGGCGATGGTCAGCGTCACGCCCGAGGTCAGCAATAACGCAGTGTTGATGGTAGGGATCCAAAACGGCCCCATGGTTTTGTAATCCTCGACCAGTCCGGCTGGGCCACTGCCCTTGCCCCACTGGGCAAGAAAGTCTGGCCAGAGAAATGATTTGTGGTCGAGATCGCCAAGCCAAGGCATTGAGATGACCCGGGCATAAAACAGGGCGCCAAAAAATGCTGCGAAGAACATCACTTCAGAGAAGATGAACCAACTCATGCTCCAGCGGAAGCTCGCATCCACCCGGCTGTTGTACTGGCCCGACTCGGACTCCGCAATGACAGTGCCAAACCAGCCAAAGAACATGTAGATCAAGACCACAAAGCCGGCCAGCAGCGTCCAGGGGCCATAGGCCTGGCCATTGATCGTGCCGACTGCGCCAAACAGGGTCAGAATCATGGCGATCGACCCGACGGCCGGCCACTTACTGGGCGCGGGCACAAAATAGTAAGGTGCGTGGATTGTTGAACTCATCGATCTCCCTTTCAAGTTCTTTCTTTAAACGAATTTGTCACTAAACAAACGCATTCCAATTTTCGAACACCCTGCGGTGCGGACCGACTAGCCCAAAATAAACCGGACCAGCATGACCAACGACACCACAAACAACGCCCCCGCCAACACGCCGGTGATGATGACATGCACCGGATTTAGGGTCGCCATATCGTGCTCGTGATCGCGGCCCTTTCGGACCCCGAAAAACGACCACAACACTGCGCCAAGCGTCTGCAGAAAACTGCTGCGGGCAGGCGCCTGCCTTACATCATTCAATCGCTCAGCCTCCATTCTTGCCGGGCTGCACCATGATCGGACCCGGCCCTGTGGCGGACTTCAAACCTGCGACTTCAAAAAACGTATAGCTCAAGGTGATCGTGCCAATGTCAGAAGGTAGCTTCGGATCAATCACGAAGACCACCGGAAATTCACGTTTCTGGCTGCCTTTCAGGGCCTGCTGCTCAAAACAGAAACACTCGAGCTTTTTGAAGTGGCTTGCCGAATGTCGGGGGGCATAACTGGGAATCGCCTGACCCACCAGATCATGGCTGGTCACGTTGATGATTTCGTAGGTGACGGTGGCCAGCTCACCCGGATGGACCTTCATGTAGGCCACCTTCGGCTTAAACAACATTGAGCCCTGAACGTTGGCGTCAAACTCAATCGTAATGCTGCGGCTGGTATCCACCTGAGTGTTGCGGGCGAACTCCCGGGCCTCGGCGTAATTCAGCTTGTCTTTTCTGGCCAAGACATTGATGCCCGTAATTTCACAGATCTTTTCGTAAAACGGTACCAACGCAAACCCAAAACCAAACATCAGAATTGCCACCATCAAGAGCTTGCCCATCATGCGGCTGTTTTCCGCAGTGGGCTTGGCGGGCGCATCCGGCGTTGGGTTCGTTTCAGGCGTCTGACTCATACCGGAAACAGAAAAAACTTGGCCACGATGCCTGCAAAAAACGCGGCCGCCACTGATGCAAGGATCAGGGCAAGCCGCAGATTTGAGCGCTGCTCTTGGGCCACTTTCAGCACAGCCCTAGTGGCTCTGGCCTTTGAATGCCGGAGGTGTCTCAAAGGTGTGGAAGGGCGCCGGCGATGGCACCGTCCACTCCAGGCCACCCTGATCGCTACCCCAGGTGTTGTCCGCTGACTTTGGGCCGCCCTTAATGCACTTGATGATGATGTAGAGCAGCAGCAGCTGGGTCAGTCCAAAGCCAAATGCGCCTACCGAGGCCAAGGCGTTGAAGTCGGCGAACTGCATGTTGTAGTCCGAGTAGCGGCGCGGCATGCCGGCAAGGCCCAGGAAGTGCATCGGGAAAAAGGTGATGTTGAAAAAGACCATCGACATCCAGAAATGCCACTTGCCCAGGGTCTCGTCATACATGTGGCCTGTCCATTTTGGCAGCCAGTAATACAGGCCAGCAAATAGTCCAAAGAGCGATCCCGCTACGAGCACATAGTGAAAATGAGCTACGACGTAATAGGTGTCATGCAGCTGAATATCGAGCGGCGCCACAGAAAGGATGATGCCCGTCAGGCCGCCCATGGTGAACACGAAGATAAAGCCAATCGCAAACAACATCGGGGCCTCAAACGTCATCGATCCGCGCCACATGGTGGCCAGCCAATTGAAAATCTTCACGCCCGTTGGCACTGCAATCAGCATGGTGGCGTACATAAAGAAAAGCTGCCCTGCCACCGGCATGCCCGTAGTGAACATATGGTGGGCCCAGACCACAAACGACAGAATCGCAATCGATGCAGTCGCATAGACCATGGAGCTATAGCCAAACAGGCGCTTGCGGGAGAATGTCGGGATGATTTCCGACACGATTCCGAAGGCCGGAAGAATCATGATGTAGACCTCGGGGTGGCCAAAGAACCAGAAGATGTGCTGGTACATCACGGGATCACCGCCGCCTGCCGCATTAAAGAAGCTGGTACCAAAGTGGCGATCGGTCAGCATCATGGTGATGGCGCCTGCCAGCACTGGCATCACCGCAATCAGCAGATAGGCCGTGATCAGCCAGGTCCAGACAAACATCGGCATCTTCATGAGGGTCATGCCAGGTGCGCGCATGTTCAGGATCGTCGTGATGATGTTGATCGAACCCATGATGGAGCTTGCGCCCAGAATATGGATCGCAAAAATTGCCATGTCCATGCCAACACCCATCTGGGTAGAAAGCGGCGCATACAGAGTCCAGCCTGCTGCGGTTGCACCGCCTGGTACAAAAAATGAGCCCACCAGCAGCAAGGCAGCCGGGATCAGCAGCCAGAAGCTTAGGTTATTCATCCGCGCAAAGGCCATATCGCTTGCGCCAATCTGCAGCGGAATCATCCAGTTCGCAAAGCCAACAAAGGCCGGCATGATGGCGCCGAACACCATGATCAGGCCATGCATCGTGGTGAACTGGTTAAAGAGTTCAGGATTCAGAATCTGAAGGCCCGGTTTGAAAAGTTCCGTGCGGATGCCGAGGGCCAGAAAGCCACCGACAAACAGCATTGCAAAACTAAACCAGAGGTACATCGTGCCGATGTCTTTGTGGTTCGTTGCAAACAGCCAGCGCCGCCAGCCGTGCGGATGATCATGGGCATGATCATCGTGTCCAGCAATTCCATGCTGAGGTCCAAGTACTGCGCTCATTGTGAGTTCTCCTTGATCGGGCGGTCTGCGGTTTATTTTTGAATGGGCGCTGCTACAGCAGCAGTCTTTACAGGGGCAGGCTTGGGCTGGGCGGCGACCCATTTGGCATATTCCTCGGCCGAGACGACCTTCACCACAATCGGCATAAAGGCGTGGTCCTTGCCGCAGAGCTCAGCGCAATGGCCGCGGAAGGTACCTTCTTTCTCTGCCTTAAACCAGGTGTCGCGGACAAAGCCCGGGATCGCATCCTGCTTGACGCCAAAGGCCGGCACCATCCAGGCATGAATCACGTCGTTGGCGGTAATCACCACACGAATCTTTTTGCCCACGGGAACCACGACTGGATTATCGACTTCTGACAAATAGTGCTCGCCCTTGGGGGCCAGGCCCAGAATCTGATCACGCGGCGTAGACAGGCTTGAGACAAAAGAAATGCCTTGGCCCTCGCCTTTCAAATAGTCGTAGCCCCATTTCCACTGCATGCCAGTGGCTTTAATGGTGATGTCCGCATCGGCTGTATTTTTCTGGGCAATCACCACGGGCGTGGCATAAATGCCGATCACCACCACGATCAAGAACGGAACGATTGTCCAGGCAATTTCAACGGCCGTGCTCTCATGAAAATCTGCAGCTTTGTAGCCCTTGGATTTGCGGTGGGCGTAGATTGAATAAAACATCACAGCAAACACCACTACAAAAATGACAAGACAGATCCACAGCAGGACCGTATGCATCGTGTAAAGATCTGACGCCATTCCTGTTACTGGTGTCTGTAAGTTGTAACGCCCATCCATATGTTGCTTCTCCCTGTCTCAACAATTCTTTTGACTGTGCTCTACGATTGATTTACACCGCAAGCGCCAATCGAAATTCTTCAAAAAACAACTTCCGCTCGGCAGGGCTTACAAACCGCCCAATCTCGACCCCGCCACTCGGGCTGTCCAGTCGGACCATTCCCTTTGACGACTCTTCCATCCTGCAGCGCAGCCAGGCCCGGGGCAACTCTACGCGCCGAAGCGACTCCCCGAGTAGCACCTCTACCTGCACACAATCCTGCGCAAGCGTGATCCGCTCCTGGTCTCGCGCATGTCGGGCATAGGCCAAAAATGCAACTGCGAGCACCAGCAACTCAATGGCTGCAAAGGGGAGAACGATCCAGGCGCCCGTGGCTGCCCAGGCGCCCGCGATCAGCATTGACGTGGCGCCGATTAAGCAAAACGCCACGGCCAACTGTCGCGGTGAGAGGGCGCAATTGCGCCGCAACACCCAAGACTTCGACAAAGCCTCCATGCCTCTCCCCCTAACTGCTTTAGCCTGATGACTGAGCCGGAGAGATTATAGACGGGCTAAGGATCCCTGTGGTTTTTGGGTGCCCAGACAATCGGCCTCGCCTGGCCCGGATCGTCTGGCTTTCGAAGCGATTGCAAATCCCTAGCCCAGGCATGGCCGAAGATGCACTCAACTCTTAATCGAATCAGCCCTGCATGCCTGAGGGCCTCCAGGGCCTGCAGGACCCGGCCACGCCAGGCGCTGCCCGACAGGCCAGCGGGCCTGCCCATCAGGGGGTTACCACCAAGCGCACGGATGTCGGCCAGGGCCGACTCGGCCGTGGAATAGGTGAATTCCAGCCATTCCGCATCCATGACCGGGTCACCCATGCCCAGGCCAACCAAGGCATCTCCAATATCGTGCATGTCGGGGTAGGCCGGCACATGCTGAGACTGCGCTGTATCGCCGAGGGCGGTCGCCAGGCCCCGTAACGTGTCCGGACCAAAAGTCACAAACATCAGAAGGCCCGAAGGCGCCAGTCGGCTAGACCAAAAGCCGAGTGTGGCCCGAAGATCGGACAAATAGGCGAGCAGGCCCACCGACCAGATCAGCTGCTGGGAGCCCTCCTCTAAATGCACCGGCTGCCCCAGCATTTCAATGCTGTGGTCAAAGCGGGTGCCGTTCGGTGGGCGGATATATGAAAAGCGGTCTAAAAGTCGGGCCTGCGCCTGCTGCCAAAACGGATGTCGCGCCACCTCAACGGCCGATCGCCGCTGCAGCTGCAGCCGCACGCTGCGGGGATCGACCGGCCGGATGAGGGGATCTTTTTGCACCGGCTCAGTATAGTCAAGCAGTGTTTGAAACCCCTTGTTTTTCAGGCCTACGGCAGCTTTTACGTCGCGCACTGCACGCGCCATGCCGGCTCTGCGCAACGTATGCCCAAGGTGAAGAGCTCTGCAAGAGCTGCACACATCGTATTGCCCGAACCCCCTGGGGTGTCAGCACCCTGAGCGTTGAAGGAAGCCGAATACCGATTCTCTGGCGTGAGGTCTATGGCGGACCGCTGACCGAATTAATCTATCAATCGAAATATCACGGTGTCTGGCCGATTGCAGCCTTGCTTGGCCAGCAGCTTGGCGCATTGCCTCGGCCCTGGATGGGGCCTGCGCCTGTGGCGGTTCCGATTCCACTGTCCCGACGCCGGCTTGCCCGACGTGGCTACAACCAATCCTCCATCATTGCCCGCATGGCGGCCCGACACTGGGGAATCTCAATGCGCGAACGTTGGCTTGAAAAAATCAGAAACACCCCGCGACAGGCAGCGCTCAGCCGGGGCAGCCGTCGCGAAAATTTATCCGAGAGTTTTCGGGCCAATCATGCCGTCGCCCATCAGCGTGTGATACTCCTTGATGACATCATGACCAGTGGCAGCACCCTACGCGAAGCCATTCGCGCAATCCATTGCTGCGGCGGCCAGGTGATCGGTGCCGCCGTAATTGCGCGGGTTGGCCCACCCGGCCTCGGACTGAGGCCCTAAAGGCCAAGCCATGCTCAACATTGTGCTGGTGGCACCAGAGATACCGCCAAATACTGGGAACATCATCCGCCTCTGCGCAAACACTGGCGTTCGGCTGCATTTGGTGGAGCCGCTCGGATTTCCAATCGATGACAGCAAAATGCGTCGTGCGGGCCTGGACTATCGCGAACGGACATCGTTTCATGTCCATTCCTCTTGGCAGCATTTTCTTGAAACAACATCACCGGCGCTGGATCGAATGTTTGCTATCACAACAAAGAGCCAGCAATCACTTTTCGATCATCGTTTTTTTGAAAACGACTGGCTTGTCTTCGGATCCGAAACCAAAGGCCTTGGCGAGCTACTCCAGGAATTTTCGTCTGCACAGCGGCTGAGAATTCCGATGCGGCCGGATAACCGAAGCCTAAACCTCTCTAATGCGGTCGCAATCGGTGTTTATGAGGCCTGGCGACAGCTTGATTTTGATGGCGCAATTTAATTCGGTTCGCTCAGCAGATTGAGTGCCTCCGCAACAGTGTTGGCCACGCGGATGTGATCACGATGTTCGGCACGAATGAATCCTGCCTGGGCCCCTGCTGCTAAGAACTCCAGTAGCGGCGTGTAGTAATCAAACGCGTTAAGCAGCACGATGGGCTTTGCATGCAGCCCGAGCTGTCGCCAGGTCCAGGTCTCGAAAAATTCTTCGAGCGTACCAATGCCACCGGGCAGCACCAGAAACGCATCGGCACGCTCCGACATCATGAACTTGCGCGTATGCATCGAATCCACAATAAAGAGTTCGGTGAGGCGATCTTTCGCAGGCTCAATCGACAGCAGGCTCTCGGGAATCACACCGGTTGTTTTTGCACCCCCATCGATGGCCGCCTGCGCAACTGCGCCCATCAAGCCATTACGTCCGCCACCAAATACCAGGCCGATTCCTCGCTGCGCAAGGCCGGCGCCCACCTCGCGGGCGAGCTGCTCCCAGCGGGCATCCGTGCCGCTTCGGGCCCCGCAGAACACCGTGACAGACTTAACCCTCGAATTCATCGCGCATATTCCGATCCAGCAAGGCGGCGATGGCCTGCTGGGCAGTCCAATGGCCCGCAATCAGTTTGCAGACGCCTGCAGTAATCGGCACTTCAACACCTGACCGCGCCGCCAATGCCAACAGTGCGGGTGCAGAGCCAACGCCCTCAGCGACATGCCCGAGCTGCTGCACGATCTGCGTGATTGATTCGCCGCGCGCAAGCGCAAGACCAACACGACGATTGCGGGATAAATCGCCCGTCGCGGTTAACAAAAGATCGCCCAGGCATGCCAGGCCCATAAAAGTCTGGGGCCGCGCGCCGATGGCAAGGCCCAGTCGCGACATCTCGGCAAGTCCGCGTGTGAGCAACGCAGCACGGGCATTGGCCCCCAACGCCAGCCCATCGCAGACGCCTGCGGCAATCGCCAAAACATTTTTCATGGCGCCGCCAAGCTCTACACCAATTAAGTCATCGGTGGGATACAGCCGCAGGCCGCCGCCATGACAGGACTGGGCGATCGCACGCGCCAAACGCAGGTCCTCGCTGGCCACCGATAGCGCAACTGGAAGGCCTCGGGCCACTTCCAGGGCAAAGCTTGGCCCGGAAAGTGACGCATTCGGCCAGCCTTGACAGTGATGCTGAACAATTTCATGGGGCCACTTCAGTGCGACGGTGGGCTCTGACTGCTCTTTTTGCTGCTGCAACGCCAGTCCCTTGGCAAGCCAGGCAATCGCCTCTCCCGGCTCTGGCGGGCCAAGCTGCTGCATCAGGCCTGCGGCTGCCGCCTCCAATCCCGCCATCGGCGTTGCAAGAATGATCAGCCCGTGAAGCGACTGAACGGCATCGCTCTGGCGATGGGCGCGAGCCTGCTCACGCCAATTCGCGCATGCGCCGGCGAAGTCTTTGCGGAGCACGAGCGGCTCGGGCAGCCGAACGCCAGGCAGGTAGCGCTGATTCTCTTGGTGTTTTTTGAGCAACTCGAGCTGCTCCGGATCCCGGGCCCATAGGCTCACGCAGCCCGTTTGGGCCCGGCCTGCAAATTGAACAGCGACCGCGGTGCCCCAGGCGCCCGCGCCGATCACCAGTGTCGGCAACGTGAGCTCGGGCGAGGACATGGTTACTGCTTCGGAAGGATCAGGCCGCTGTCAGAGGCTTGTGATTGGGCGGTCGCTTGGGCAAGCCGCTGCTGATAGAACGCTTCCCAATTCAGTTCCGCCAGATGAACCGGGGGGAAGCTCGCGCGTTGAATCACGTCTGCGATATTGGATCGCAAGTAAGGGTAAAGAATACTGGGGCAGGAGATGCCCTTTAACAGCGCCAGCTGATCGTCTGCGACGCCCAGAATTTCAAAAATGCCTGCCTGGGTCGCCTCGACCAAGAATCCGACCTTGTCACCGAGTCGACAGGTCACCGTGCAGCGCACCGCAATCTCAAAGAGCCCAGCCTGCAGCGTCTTGTCTTGGGTGTCGATCTGAAATTCAAGCCGCGGCTCGGCCTGGTCGATAAAGACCGCCGGCGCATCAGGGATTTCGAGTGAGACATCCTTTAGGTAAATGCGCTGTAGATTGAACTGGGGGCCGGCTGCGGCCGGTGCGGCCGCGCTGTTGGGCTGGGTCATCAACGTCTCTTTCTGCGGATCAGTCCGCTAACAGGGGCGCAAGCCCGCCCTCACGGTCAAGTGCCGCGAGGTCGTCAAAACCGCCAACATGCCGGTCTCCAATAAAAATCTGTGGCACGGTCTTGCGGCCGGTCTTTGCCATCATCTGATCGCGCTGCGCAGGATCAAGATCAATTCGAATCTTCTCAATTGTCATGACCCCCCGCTGCTTGAGCAGCATCTCTGCCCGCTGGCAGTAGGGGCAGATGGCCGTGCTGTACATCACCACTTTTGCCATCTCCGCTAACTCCGTTTGGTCACCGGCAGGCCCGCCTGCTGCCAGGCATCAAAGCCGCCCTCCAGATTGAAGACGGCCTCGACCCCTGCCTTCCTGAGCTGACGGCCTGCCTTGGATCCACGCCAGCCGCTTTGACACATCAGAATCACGGGTGCCTGATCCTTGCCCTGTTGAATGCGTTTTTTAATGTCGTCCATCTGCGCTGCCAGGGCACTCAAGGGGATCTGCAGGGCCTGCGGCGCCGTGCCCCTGGCCGTCTCTGCAGCCTCACGAATGTCGATCAACAATGCGTTCTGTGAATTGAGCATCTGCGTCGCGCCCAGAGTGTTCACGATCCGGGCCCCTGAGCCGCGGGTGGCCATTGGCCAGACCAGCAGTGCGCCGCTGATAAAGGCTGCGATGATCAGAATAATGTTGTCGATAAAAAACTGCACGGCTGCTCCTTGTCCGGGTTTCGGACGCGATGGGCGGAAATTATAGAATGCGGCCCATGGGTAAGCGTTTTTCCATCGTGTTGCTTCGGCACGGTCAGAGCCAATGGAACCTCGAGAACCGCTTTACTGGCTGGGTCGACGTGGATCTGACAGAGCAGGGCCGAAACGAGGCCCGCCAGGCGGGAGAGCTGCTGAGGTCCCAAGGCTTTGAATTCGATCGGGCCTACACCTCAGTGCTCAAACGGGCCATCCGGACCCTCTGGATCACGCTAGATGCGCTGGATCAGATCTGGGTTCCCATCCATAAAAAGTGGCGCCTTAATGAACGCCACTATGGCGCACTCACTGGCTTGAACAAAGCCGAGACCGCCACCCGATACGGAGAAGCGCAAGTGCTGAAATGGCGCCGGGCCTACGATGTGCGGCCCGACCCGCTTGAGCCAGGCCATGAATTCTGGCCGGGCCATGATCCCCGTTATGCAAGGATTGATCCGACCCTGCTGCCCGCCACGGAGTGCCTGAAAGACACCATCGATCGGGTCATTCCCGTCTGGGAGCAGTCCATCGGGCCGCGGGTGAGGGCCGGCGAGCGTATCTTGGTCGCCGCCCACGGAAATTCGATTCGGGCCATCATCAAATACCTGGAGCGGATGTCCGAAGTCGATATCTTGGCGCTGAATATCCCGACGGCCCAGCCCCTGGTCATCGAGCTTGATGAGCGGCTGCAATTTGTCAGCCGACGCTATCTGGCGGATCCGGCTGTGATCGAGGCGGCCATGATGGCAGTGGCCCATCAGGGCAAGGTAAAAACCGCCTAAACTTTTCAGCGTTGCGGTAGCCTAATGCTGCCGATATTTTTTGCCCGATACGGGCCAGAAAGCCGTTATGTCCAGAAAGCTTCAAGTTGTGGGATGGGTCTCTGCAGGTCTGATCAGTGGCGTGCTGTTCAGCATGGGGTTTCAAGCGGTCGCCCAGCGCGAGACGCGATCCTCTCTGCCGATTGACGAACTTCGACAGTTTGCCGATGTTTACGGCGCGATTAAGGCCAACTATGTGGAATCAGTTGAAGACAAGAAGCTGATCACACAGGCCATCAGCGGCATGTTGACGGGTCTGGATCCACACTCCGCTTATCTCGATGCCGATGCATTTAAGGAACTACAGGTTGGTACCCAGGGTGAATTCGGCGGACTCGGACTGGAAGTCGGCACGGAGGATGGTTTTGTGAGGGTCATCTCCCCCATTGAAGGCACCCCGGCAGAGCGGGCCGGCGTCAAGGCTGGCGATTTGATCATTCGCATTGATGAGAAGGCCACCAAAGGACTGCCGCTCAATGATGCCGTCAAGCTGATGCGCGGCAAGCCAAAGACCGCCGTCACACTGACCATCAATCGCAAGGGCGAGAATCGGCCGCTGGTCTTTACGATTGTTCGTGATGTGATTCAGATTCAGAGTGTGCGCTCCAAGATGCTCGAGCCTGGTTTTGGCTACATTCGCATCACTCAATTTCAAGAACATACGGTTGAAAACCTTGTGAAACACTTCAATCAATTGGCCCAGCAGGGTCCCATGAAGGCCTTGGTGCTTGACCTTCGCAATGATCCAGGCGGTCTGCTCAATGGTGCCATTGGCGTGTCTGCGGCGTTCCTGCCAGAAAAAGCCTTAGTGGTATCGACGGATGGCCGTCAGGATGATTCCAGGCGCAAATACTTTGCCGCTGCAGGCGACTATCAGCGCTCAAGCCGAGAGGATCCGCTGGCAAAACTCTCATCGCAGTCGAAAACGGTGCCCATGGTGGTGCTGGTCAATAGCGGCTCGGCCTCGGCCTCTGAAATTGTGGCCGGCGCACTTCAAGACCATCAGCGCGCAAAAATTCTCGGCACCCAGACCTTCGGCAAGGGTTCTGTGCAGACCATTTTGCCGCTGACCAGTAACACCGCAATCAAACTGACAACAGCCCGCTACTACACGCCCAAGGGCCAATCTATTCAGGCCAAAGGCATCAGCCCTGATTTCTGGGTCGAAGAGACTGCAGATGGTGCGATTGTGGATCGGCTGCGCATCCGCGAGGCGGATCTGAATCGTCATCTGTCCGGCCGCGAGGCGCCAAGCAAAGGCGGCGATAACGACAAGCAAAAGCCCGCCGCACAAAAACCCGAACAGCGCAACGGTGCCGATCAGGCTGCACGTGATGCCAAGCCGATTGAATTCGGCAGCGCAGATGATTACCAATTGCAGCAGGCGCTGAATCACTTAAAAGGCAGGCCTGTAGCGACATCGGCCCGTCCGGAGAGTGGCTGATCAAGAGGCCCTTCGTCACAGCCGTCATGCGCTACTGGATGGTATTGATGACGAGGGTGTTGCCGCGCTTCAGGCCGCACGCGTTCTGATCATCGGCGCGGGTGGCCTGGGCTGCCCCGCTGCCTTGTATCTGTCTGCAAGCGGCATCGGCCAGCTGCACTGGTGTGATGGTGATCGGGTCGATGCCACCAATCTGGCGCGGCAGACCCTGTTTGGGCCCGACGACATCGGACAACTGAAAGTTCTCGCGGGTGCCAAAGCACTTCGTCGAACCAGTCCCAACACTGAAGTGATTGCCGAGCCCCGATTCGTGGACGCATCGCTTCTTGATGCGGCGATTCCACTGGCGGATGTGGTGCTGGATTGCACCGATCAGTGGTCGATTCGACAGCTCATTAATGCCCGCTGTGTTGCCCACCGAAAGCCGCTGGTCAGTGCGGCCGCAATTGAATGGTCTGGCCAGCTTTTGAGTGTCGATCCCAGGCAGTCTGAGCAGGCCTGCTACGCCTGCTTATTTGATCCCCAGACAGAGCCCGTCGCACATGCCTGCGGCGCCTACGGAGTGCTCTCGCCGCTGGTGGGCGTCATGGGCTGTCTTCAGGCCGCCGAAGCCATTAAGCTCATTGTGCGCAGCCGACATCCGGGCTCGTCTCTGCCCTCCCCAGGCCAGAGCCTCACGCTCGTGGAATTGAAAACCGGCCGTTGGCAGCAGGTGGGTGTTGCGCGCAATCCTGAGTGCCCGGTCTGCGCATCACAGCGGGCGTGCATTGCACAGCCGAAGAATTAGGGAAAAATAAGCTTCACAACGGCCTCAGCAGAATCCGAGGGCCGCTTGCGAAATCCTGTTTTGGCAAATTGCAGCCAGCGGCCCTGGACAAAGGCCATGGCCATGGCGGACTGCAGGCTTAACTCTGGCGAGGCCTGGGAGGCCTCAGCCTCAGCCCGCTGCAGCCGCAGACACTGCCGGATTGAGGCCTCGACCCGCTCCAGCAGCTGATTGACGCGGGCCTGTAGGCGGCTGTCCTCATTGACGATGGCATCGCCGATGAGCACTCGGGTCATGCCCGGATTTTTTTCAGCAAAGCCCAGCAGCATCAGCACAATTTCTCTGGCCCTGGCTGCGGGGGCTCCGGGCCGCGCCTCGATCTGATTGATCAGAGAGAAGATGGTTTCTTCAATGAAATCCAAAAGGCCTTCGAACATCTGGGCCTTGCTGGCGAAGTGCCGATAGAGGGCCGCCTCGGAAAGCGAAAGCTTTGCAGCGAGCGCAGCGGTTGTGACTTTTTCTGCGGCACCTTCTTGCAGCATTGACGCAATCGTCTGCAGAATCTGAAGACGACGTTCGCCAGGCTTCGGACGCTTGCGTACCGATCCTGTCTGTGCTGGGGAATGCTGGGCTGCCGGCTGCATAAGCTTGGCGTTGCGTTAACGAAAGTGCTGGGCTCTGATCAATGATCCGAGACAGTGTACTTGAAGCCGGACATAACTTGGACGGCGGGCGGCTAAGGGTCGGCCCGAATCTCGTGCCCGTCTGCGGATGGTTTTTGAGGTCAGCACGCGTGCAGTTCGCATGCCCAGTCGGTGCGCCGCCTGAAGATTTTCATCGTGATCGTCAATCAACCGAACACGGCCCGCGGGCCGGCCTGACTGTCTGAGCAATGTGCGCATCAGCAGCATCGAGGGCTTGGGCCTGAGTCGGCCGATCAGCTTCATGTCCTCCATCGCAATCACACGATCAAAGCACCGCTTTAGGCCCAGCAGCTGCAGGAGTCGATGGGCGTATCGACGCGAAGCATTCGTGAGCAGCCATCGCTCGCCGGCCAGCCGACTGACCCGATAGCGGCCCCCGCGAGACTTCGGCACCAGATGATGCAACTCCTGATGAGGATGGGTCCGAGCGAGAAATTCGTGGGGATCGATTTCGTGGTGCCGAACCAGGCCAAGCAGCGTTGCCCCATAACGGCGCCAATAACGCTCCCGCAGATGGCTGGCCTGCTGCTCCGAGAGGCTGAGCCGCTCGGCCATGAAGGCGGTCATTCTGCGATTGATTTCTCCCATGACACGCCAGGAGGCGTCATACAGGGTGTTGTCCAGATCGATCAGCCACAACGGCCGTGCCACGAACACCTCAGTGAGAGCGAATCATGGTGCCGACGCCTTCGTTGGTCAGGATTTCCAACAGCAGACAATGGGGCACGCGGCCGTCCACGATGTGGACCGAATGCACACCACTTCGGGCCGCCTCGAGGGCCGATGAGATCTTGGGCAGCATGCCCCCGGAGATCGTGCCATCCGCAAACAACGCATCGATCTCGCGAGCGCTTAGGCCAGTCAACAGATGGCCGTCCTTATCTAGGACCCCAGGCGTATTGGTCATCAAAATCAATTTCTCAGCCTTCAAAATCTCAGCGATTTTTCCAGCCACCAAATCCGCATTGATGTTGTATGTCTCGCCTTCACGCCCAGAGCCGATCGGTGCAATGACTGGCACGAAACCACTGGCCAGCAGTGAATGAATAATTTCAGGATCGACCGACTCGATCTCGCCGACATGGCCGAGATCCAAAACCTCCTGGGAGCCGGGATCCGCCTTCACCATCATTTTTCGGGCCCGAATCAGGCCGCCATCTTGGCCCGTGAGGCCCACAGCCTTGCCGCCTGCATGATTGATCAGCTCGACGATTTCTTTGTTGACCTGGCCCGCCAAGACCATCTCAACAATATCCATGGTCTCGGTATCCGTCACTCGCATGCCCTGGATGAACTCGCCTTTTTTTCCCACCTTCGAAAGCAAGGATTCGATCTGAGGACCGCCCCCGTGGACGACCACCGGCAGGATGCCGACCAAGCGCAACAAAATGATGTCGCGGGCAAATGATTGCTTGAGGTTATCCTCGGTCATGGCGTTGCCGCCATACTTGATGACCACGGTCTTGCCATGAAAACGACGAATGTAAGGCAGGGCCTCCGCCAGTACGGCGGCCTTCACATCCGCATCCGGCGTGCCCGCTATCGAAGCTGCAGTTTTGGTCATATCGGTTCGGTCGAGAGAATGATCTACACTTCAACGCATTGTAAGCAGGCTGCAGACTCTTGAAAAAACTATTTACTGCAATCATGCGCCTCGGGCCATGGCCTCTGCGAGCGCCCGCATCTTCTGCACTGCCCGATCCGTCGACGACGCGGGTTGCGCTTGGCATTGCCGGCCTGCTGGTCGGCCTGATGACAGCAGTTTTGTATCTGCTTGCCAGCATGCTGCTGCCCTCGCGAATCGCGTTGCTGATCAGTCTGTGTGTGGGCCTGGCCGCCTCGCTGCCCCGGGCCCCTTCAGGGCTGCAGCAGCCCGCGCTGACCGGCCTCTCGGGCCTGGCCATGGCCCTTATGTTGCTGATCAAACTTGAAACGGTGTCAGAGATTGACCACGCCTGGAGCGCCATCATTTTGATTTGCAGCACCACCTGGGCCCGCTGCGCAGTGCTGGCCACCCGAGCGAATCCCATCAGTGGCCTGCGGCCCGCTTCCAATGGATCCCGCGCTGCCTGCCTGCTGATCGGTGCAGCACCCATGCTGTTTTTTGGACTGCTGCCCGAGCCCGCCTGGGGCCTGTGGATGGCCGCCTTTGCGGTTTTGTTGATCAGCCGGCTGCTCAGAGGCATCGGTTGGACAGCGCCCTTGGCGGTCCGTTGGGCCTTGGCTGAGACGGTCTACTGCGTTGTCGTGGTGCTGCTCATGAGTGCGGCTGCGCTGGCCGAATTCACCGAAGAAGATTCAGAAGATTCCTAAACTCGTCTCAGTCGCCGAACTGGCGCTGGCGAAGTTCGCGACGCTGCTGGGCCTCAATGGAGAGGGTCGCGGTGGGCCTGGCCAGCAGGCGTTTTAAACCAATGGGCTCACCCGTTTCCTCGCAGTAGCCATATTCGCCCGATTCAATTCGCATCAGGGCCTGCTGCACTTTCTTGATCAGCTTGCGCTCCCGATCGCGAGTGCGCAGCTCCAGGGCATGTTCCTCTTCGATGGTCGCGCGGTCTGCGGGATCGGGTACCAAAACAGTCTCCCGCAAATGCTCGGTGGTCTCGCCTGCATTGGCCCGCAATTCAGACTCCAGTGCTTTGAGTTTGCGTCGAAAAAAATCAAGCTGAGCAGCGCTCATGTATTCATCTGCAGGCTGTGCGAGCAGCTCTTTTTCAGACGCGATCCCTTTGCTTGTTACGGTGGCCATACTCTGCAACTTCCCTCTCCAGACTCCACACCTGTCTTGCACTTCACCAAGACGCCCCCCGGCTTAAACCAGACACTGCTCTAAGCCCTTGACGATTGTATCCCGCGGCAGTTTCCGTCCAATGAACACCATCTTGGACTGGCGCTTCTCCCCGGCCTGCCAGGGACGCCCCACATCGCCACCCATCAGCATGTGCACGCCTTGAAAGACCATCTGGTGCTCGCTGCCCTTGATGTAGAGCACGCCTTTGTAGCGAAGCAGCTGGGGGCCGTAAGCCTGCGAGACGGCGCCCATAAAGCCCTCAAACCGGCCTGAATCGAACGGCCGATCCGACTTGAACACAAAGGAGTGGACGTCGTCGATATGGCTGTGGCCTGCATCTGTATCGAGAAATTCGGGATCAATCTCGAGTACTGCATTGAGATTAAATCCTCGGATGTCAAAAATTTCTGAGATGGGCACCTCACCAAAGTGGGCCTGCCGAATGCTGGCACGCGGATTCATTTTTGTGAGCCGCTGACGCAGTTGCTCAGCAGCCAATGCTTCCACAAGATCGACTTTTGAAATCAAAATCCGATCTGCAAAGCCCACCTGGGCCTGCGCCTCCGTGTGCTCGCTGAGCTGATGGGGTCCGTGTACCGCATCGACCAGTGTCACCACCGCATCCAGCATGTACCGCTCCGCGATGGCGTCGTCAACGAAAAATGTTTGTGCCACTGGGCCGGGCTCCGCCAAGCCAGTCGTCTCAATCACCACTCGATCAAATTGAATTTCTCCTGCAGCCCGACGTTGGGCGAGTCGGCCCAACATCTCAATCAAATCACCTCGCACCGTGCAGCAGATGCAGCCATTGTTCATCTCCACAATGCGCTCATTCGTGTCGCCAAAGAGCAGCTCGTTATCGATGCTCTCCTGGCCGAATTCATTTTCAATCACGGCGATTCGCTGGCCGTGAGGCTCGCTCAAAATGCGCTTTAGGAGCGTGGTCTTTCCCGCCCCGAGAAATCCGGTGAGGATCGTCACCGGGATCATCTCTGCCGGGGTCTGTGAGGCAACAGGTGCTGTCATACGAAATCCGAAAAAATTTAAGTCTTCGAGGAGGGCGCCGGCTTGCGCCGGGCCCGAGGATGGGCGGCATCATAAACCTGCGCCAGCCGCTGAAAATCCAGATGAGTGTAGACCTGAGTCGTCGCGATCTGGGCATGGCCCAAAAGCTCTTGCACCGCCCGCAAATCGCCACTGGACTGCAGCAGATGACTGGCGAAGGAATGGCGCAGCATGTGCGGGTGGACGGTAGTCGGCATGCCAAGGGCCTTTGCCCGCTGGCCAAATCGCCGCTGTACCGTTCTGCCCGACAGTCGGCCGCCAGATCGGTTGATAAAAAGGGCGGTGCTGCTGAGGTCCTTGCCTTGCGACTGCCGAAAAGCGAGCCATTCCCGAAGGGCCTGCACCGCTGGAGCCCCGATCGGCACGCGACGGGATCGGCCTCCTTTGCCCACCACGAAGGCCTCAGCCGACTCCAGGTCAACCCAGCCGTTGCGTCCGGCTGCCACCGATGGGTCCGGATGGCAGTTCAATCCGACCAGCTCGGATAGGCGCAGGCCGCTGGAATACAGCAGCTCCATCAGTGCGCGGTCACGCAACTCCGCAAAGGAATCTCCCGCCGAGGGGAGCGCGCCCAGGGCAGCAGAATTCGCATCGGCCGCGGCTGACTTCCCCTCCACAAACTGAACTGCCCAGTCCACCGAAAGCGCCTCAGGCAGACGCCTTGCCGCCCGAGGGGGCCGAACGGACTTGGCGGGATTCATGGGCATGGCGTAACGCTGGGCGAGCCAATCAAAAAAAGTTCTCCAAGCAGACAGCCGCCGAGCGATGCTTTTTGCGGAAAGGCCGGCTGCCCTCCATCGGGCCACCTCGGCACGAATTTCAGCAGGCCTGGCCTCGGTCAGCGGACGATCCGAAAATGCATGGGAGAGCTTATCGAGATCTCGGCGATAGCCCTGCACTGTCAAAGCCGAGTAGCGACGGCCGTGCGCCAACGACTGCAAAAAAGTGTCGATCAGTTCACTGGCTTTGGCCATGGTGCTCAACACACTTGGAGAGTGCGGCACTGGCGATCTCACTGATGCGCTCAAGGAAAGCAACGCCCAGATCCGGCGCAAATCGCCTTGAGTCAGAGGAGCCCAGCACCACCACCCCAAAGGCCTCGGGCGCCGCGCCTACCCGCAGGGGAAGCACTGCAATCGATTGCGCATCCCGGCCCGCCTCAGGCAGCAGCCTTGCCGCGCCCGAGAGGCTGGCGGGTCCGCAGACCGGCAGGCGCAGCCCGTCAATCTGCTCAACGTAATCAGCGGTTGGGCTCACCACCCAATCCTGGCCCGCGAGCAACGCAGCCGGCCGCCATATGCCGATGCCCACCAACGGCACCGTGAATATTTTTCCAATTGAATCCACCATAAGACGCGGCAGGCTCGCGGGATCGGCATGCAGAAAAAGCCCACGCACCCAACGCTGCATGCAGGCCGAGATCGCATCATTTTCTTGGCCATGGCGCAGTAAATCAGCAAGCTTTAATTCCATCGATTTAATGCGATCACGCAGCACAGTGGCCTGACGCTCAATCAACGAAATGGCCTGGCCTGACTGCGGGTGCGGCACATTGATCTCAGACAGAAGGTGGGGCGCTTGCTCAAAAAAATCGGGGTGGGCCTTCAAGTAGCTGATGACCTGCTCCTCGGTCAATGCTGCGGGATCACCCAGCGTGGGTTCTTTGGGATTCACAGTTGCATCACTCCATCGAAAACAGGCTCGGCGGACCCAGTCATCATGACTGGGTCCTTTGGCAGGCCCGACCACTGGATTTTAAGTCGACCACCTCGGGCCTGAACGTCGATCGGCGCCGAAGGTGTCAGCACGCCGCGGGCGATTCCCGCCACCACGGCTGCGCAGGCGCCCGTGCCGCAAGCAAGGGTCTCGCCAGCACCGCGCTCAAACACACGAATCGAAATCGCAGTCGCATTGCGCTGCTCTACAAAACCGGCATTGACCTGGTGACGAAACCGCGGATGCGATTCACACCACGCGCCGATGGGGCCAACCGGATGGGCGTCAAGATGCTCCACCCACTGAACGGCATGCGGATTGCCCATCGACACCAGCGAAATCCAGAATGCCTCGGCATTGGGTGGCTGCAGCTGAAAGAGGTCGATCTGGCCCTCACGGCGATGGGCAAGGCCTGCCGCATCAAAACCGATCTCCTGCAGATCAAAGCTCGGGGCGCCCATCGCCACCGTGACGGATCCGTCCGCATGAATGGTCGGAAGAATCACGCCCGACTTGGTGCGAACACGAATGGTCGGCTTTGAGGTCAGGCCCTTATCTCGGACAAAACGGGCGAAACATCGGGCACCGTTGCCGCACTGCTCCACCTCTTGGCCATCCGCATTGAAGATTCTGTAGACAAAATCAACATCGGGCCCATCGGCAGCCTGCACCAGAAGGATTTGATCGGCGCCCACACCGAATCGACGGTCAGCGATTTTTCTCCATTCAGAGGCCGGCATCTCGATGGCTACGCGCGTGGCATCAATCACAACAAAATCATTGCCAGCGCCTTGCATCTTGGTGAAGTTCAGCTTCATGGACGCTGATTATCCATAGACTGAGGGCTGGCCCTCTGGCCGGCTCTTGAATCGACGATGCGTCCAGAGATATTGCTCCGGCGTCTCGCGAACACGGGCCTCAATGAATTGATTCATGCGGGCGATGCCCTGCGCGATGGTTTCTTGCTGGTCATCGTCGGGATGCTGCCATCCTGGGTAGAAGCGGGCAACATAACCGTGCTCTGTCATGGTCGTCACCAGCGGCACGACCACTGCATGAAGCGAGCGCGACAGACGCACCACGCTGGTCACGGTCGCGGCTGGAACACCAAAAAACGGAATAAACAGCGCCTCACGCGGCCCAAAATCCATATCTGGCAAGAAATAAGCCGGCAGGCCTCGCCTGACCCATCTGGCCAGACTGGCGATTCCCTGCTGCCGGGAAATCATGATGGAATCATTGAACCGACGACGGCCCTGAAGTGTCCAGGCATTGAGCACGGGATTGGACTGATTCGAATACATCGACACAAATCGTTGCTCCAGCTGAAAGCGCAGGCCGCCCGCATCTAGGCCGAGAAAATGGGGAGCCAGCACAATCACAGGCCGGCCTTGCGCGGCCTGAAGGTGCTCGAGCCCCTCGAGCTTGACCAGGGACCGGACCGCATCCTCAGTGCCAAACCACACAATGAATCGTTCGATAAAGGCGCGCATGTAGCAAGCAAAATGCTGCCGTACGACGGCGGACCGCTGATGATCGGTCCAATGCGGAAAGCATAGGCGCAGATTCGTCGCTGCCACCGACCGCCGGCGTCGCGCGAATTGATGGACCGCACCGCCCAGCAGACTCGACACTGGCCGGCGAATCACTTCCGGAGAAAACGCCAATAGCCGAATGCACCACAGGCCCATCTCTGTCAGCAGGCGCATCATGGCCGGCGGGCCTTCTCCGGAGGCAGCACGCCGCGCGGAGTCTTGTACCGGTTGTAAGGCCACAGATACTGCTCAGGGGCCCGGAGAATCTGTGCCTCAAGCGCATGATTCATGGCCAACACCGCCTGCTCGATTGTGCCCGCCCCGATCTCGGGCTCGGGCGCCCATGACTCAAATTCCATCCTCCATCCCGGAGCAGTGCGAATCGCACGGACCCAAAAAATCGGCGCTTTAGTTGTCCGAGCAAGCCGGATGGGCAGGACCATGGTGTAAGCGGGCCGGCCAAAAAAGGGGGCCCACACCCCATCTCCGTTCGCGGGCACTTGGTCCGGCAACATCCCGATCACCTGGCCCTGATGCAGGGCGCGCAGCAGGCGCCGCACCCCGGCGGCATTCGCGGGGGCCGTTGCCAAATTAGGGGCTGGCCGAAGCGTCTCCATCAGTCGACGCAGGCCAAGTTGTTTGGCTGGTCGATACAGCACGGTAATCGGGTGATGCAAGGCAAAGACCCGGGCGGCCAATTCAAATGCGCCAAGGTGTGGTGTGAGCAAAATAACCCCCCGGCCCGCCTGGGCGGCCTGCAGTAGCTCATCGAGTCCTCGGGTCTCGGCCTGTAGCGCGCTCTGCGGGTCGCACCAGAGTTTTGGCAGTTCAGCCACGAGCAGCCCGGCCTGACCGATCGACCGCCGCTTGAGCCGAGCAAGTTCGCCCGGGGCCACCGAGAGCCGCCCGCTGGCAAAGGCGAGATGCCAAGCCTGATTCATCATCGCTCGATATCGGGCCGATGATGCCCAGATCAGCCAGCCCCCAGCGACGCCCACTCGGCGCAGAACCGAAAGCGGCAGACGCGCCAATATTTTGAACAGCAAGATCATCTGATTTATAGTTGCCTCATCGCCGATTTAATTCACAACTTGCGGGGCGAGGGGCAATACGGAGTGTACGTGTTGTCGGACAAATTCCGCTAAAGCGTCTGCCTCCCGTGATTCTCTCTGCAGCCGGGTTCAAAACGCTGAAGCGCCGCAATTGGAGAGTCTTTACCCAGGAGGTAGTGTGTCTAAGAGTTTTTATTTCACCTCGGAGTCTGTCTCCGAGGGCCATCCCGACAAAGTCGCCGATCAGATTTCTGACGCCATATTGGATGCTATTTTGGCCCAGGATCCACGCTCCCGCGTGGCCGCCGAGACCCTCTGTAATACGGGTCTAGTGGTGCTAGCGGGCGAAATCACCACCCAGGCCAATGTCGATTACATCCAGGTGGCGCGTAACACCTTAAAGCGCATTGGCTACGACAACACCGACTTCGGTATCGACTACAAGGGGTGTGCGGTATTGGTGGCCTACGATAAGCAGAGCCCGGACATCGCACAAGGCGTTGATAAGGCCCACGATAACAATCTCGATCAAGGCGCAGGCGACCAGGGCCTGATGTTTGGCTATGCCTGCGATGAGACGCCAGTCTTGATGCCGGCCCCAATTTACTACGCCCACCGGCTCGTCGAGCACCAGTCGATGCTGCGCCGAGATGGCCGCCTGCCTTGGCTGCGTCCGGACGCAAAAAGTCAGATCACGCTGCGCTATGTCGATGGCAGGCCCGAGAGCATCGATACCGTCGTGCTGTCGACCCAGCATGCGCCTGAGATCAGCCTGGAAAAACTGCGCGAGGCCGTCATCGAAGAAATCATCAAGCCTGTCTTGCCCAAAGAATTGATCAAAGGTGAAATCAAATACCTCGTCAATCCCACCGGCCGCTTTGTCATTGGTGGCCCCCAGGGCGATTGCGGCCTGACAGGCAGAAAAATTATTGTCGACACCTATGGCGGCGCAGCCCCCCACGGCGGCGGTGCTTTCTCCGGTAAGGACCCCTCCAAGGTGGATCGCTCGGCCGCCTATGCTGGCCGTTACGTCGCCAAAAACATCGTCGCCGCCGGGCTTGCCAAGAAAGCATTGATCCAGGTGAGCTACGCGATTGGCGTTGCGCGGCCAACCTCGGTCATGGTCACAACAGAAGGCACCGGCGTGGTCTCGGATGAAAAAATCGCCAAGGCCGTTGAGCAGGTCTTCGACTTGCGGCCCAAAGGGATTGTCCAGATGTTGGATCTGTTGCGTCCCATTTATGAAAAGTCGGCCGCCTACGGCCACTTTGGCCGTGAGCAGGCCGAGTTCAGCTGGGAGCGCACTGACAAGGCCGCTGCATTAAAGGCGGCCTGCGGCCTCTAAACAGATGACGGAGCCGAAGCTTTGATTTAAACTTCGGCTCCCTGTCCAAGGAGCGTTGCGAGGGGGCCCTCTTCGGCCCTCCCAGGCTTGGGCTGGATTCTGTTTAACGGCGCTCGCGAACCCCTTCACACCCATGAAAGGAGCGCGAGATGAGCGCTGTATTAAAACCTGTTACTTCCAGTGGCCAGCCCGACTACAAGGTGGCCGATCTCTCACTGGCCGACTGGGGCCGCAAAGAAATCAGAATCGCCGAAACCGAAATGCCCGGCCTGATGGCGATTCGTGATGAATACGCCGCCAAAAAGCCCCTGAAGGGCGCCCGCATCTCCGGATCGCTGCATATGACGATCCAGACCGCGGTGCTGATCGAGACCCTGGTGGATCTTGGTGCAGAAGTACGCTGGGCCTCCTGCAATATTTATTCGACACAGGACCATGCTGCCGCTGCGATCGCAGCGGCAGGCGTTCCCGTCTATGCCTACAAAGGTGAATCACTGGATGAATACTGGGACTACACCCACCAGATTTTTCAGTGGGCCAATGGCGAGGCCACCAACATGATTCTGGACGACGGTGGCGATGCAACCCTGCTGCTGCATCTTGGCACCGATGCCGCCAAGGATCCCTCGCTGCTGACCAATCCCAAGAGCGAAGAAGAAATCTGCCTTTTCAACTCGATCAAGCGGCAGCTTGCGATCGACCCAAAATTCTATGAGCGTAATTTGCGCGCGGTCATCGGTGTCACGGAAGAGACCACCACCGGCGTGCATCGCTTAAAAGAAATGTCAGCCAAGGGCACCCTGGCATTTCGGGCGATTAACGTCAATGACTCCGTTACCAAGAGCAAATTTGACAATCTCTATGGCTGCCGCGAGTCGCTCGTCGATGCCATCAAGCGGGCCACCGATGTCATGATCGCCGGCAAGGTCGCGGTGGTCTGCGGCTATGGCGATGTGGGCAAGGGCTCAGCCCAGGCCCTGCGGGCACTCTCAGCACAGGTCTGGATCACTGAAGTCGATCCCATCTGCGCGCTGCAGGCTGCAATGGAAGGCTATCGTGTCGTCACGATGGAATACGCCGCCGACAAGGCTGACATTTTTGTAACGGCCACCGGAAATAAAAATGTGATCACCTACGATCACATGGCAAAAATGAAAGATCAATCCATCGTCTGCAACATCGGCCATTTTGATAACGAGATTGATGTCGCAGCGCTCTCGCGCTGTGGCTGGGAAGAAATCAAGCCCCAAGTCGATCACGTGATCTTCCCCGATGGCAAGCGTTTGATTCTGCTGGCCAAAGGCCGGCTGGTGAACCTGGGCTGTGGCACCGGCCACCCGAGCTATGTCATGAGCGCCTCATTTGCCAATCAGGTCATCGCGCAGATCGAGCTCTTCACACACAAGGACTATTATGAAAACGGTAAGGTCTATGTGCTGCCCAAACATCTCGACGAGAAGGTAGCGCGACTTCAGCTGAAAAAACTCGGTGCACAGCTGACAACGCTCTCCGACGATCAGGCCCGCTACATCGGCGTGCCCGTCGAGGGGCCGTTTAAGCCCGAAACCTACCGCTACTAACCGGAGCTCAGGCAATGGCAGAAAGGCCAGGCCTGAGCCTTGAGTTTTTTCCACCGAAAACGCTCGAGGCTCGGCAGCGGCTCGCATCGACCGCGGAAGACCTTCGCGCCGTGCGTCCCGACTATGTATCGGTGACCTACGGCGCAGGGGGGTCAACCCGCGAGGGTTCACTTGAAACCGTTCGCCAGATGCTGGGGCTCTTCCCTTCCGTAGCGCCGCACATCTCGTGCATTGGCGCCAGCGCTGCACAGATGCGCGAACTTCTTGATCTGTACGCCGAGATGAAGATTTCGCGCCTCGTGGCCCTGCGCGGAGACCTGCCCTCGGGCTACGGCCAGGGCGGCGAGTTTCAGCATGCCAGCGATCTGGTCCACTTCATTCGGTCGCAGACCCAGTCATCATTTCATGTGGAAGTCGCGGCCTATCCTGAGATTCACCCGCAGGCGAAAAGCGCTGAAGACGACTTACGATTCTTTGTGGAAAAGGTCCGCGCGGGCGCCGATGGTGCGATCACCCAATATTTCTTCAACTCGGATGCTTACTTCCGATTTGTTGATGATGTTTATGAGCTCGGTGTTGATGTGCCCATTATTGCGGGCATTATGCCCATCACCAACTTCTCCCAGCTTGCGAGATTCTCAGATGCCTGTGGCGCAGAAATCCCGCGCTGGATTCGTCAACGGCTGGCCGGATTTGGCGATGACGCGGCCTCTATCGCGGCATTTGGTGAGTCGGTCATCACTGATCTTTGCGATCAGCTGCTGACCGCTGGAGTGCCTGGGCTTCATTTCTACACCATGAACCGGGCCGAACCGACACTTGCGATTCTTCGGAATTTAAAGCTTATCGGTTCTTGAAGTCGCGCCAGCCTGACTCGGTCACGCAGGCATCAAGCCGCAGGTCATGGGGCTCGGTAAACACCTCATCGTGCAGGGCATGGTCAAAGCAAATCCCCACCAAACGCGGCCAGGGCGTCGGCGTTGCTGCAATCGTGCGATCGTAAAGTCCGGCGCCGGCCCCCAGCCGGCCCCCAGTGCGATCAATTCCCACACAGGGCACGAGCCAAGTGTCACAGTCCAGAATCTGGGTGCCATCGGGCACCTGCAGGCCCATGACATCTCTGATCATCGATGCGCCAGGCTGCCAGAGCTGCATGATCAGCGGCGCGTCCCGACGCATCACCACTGGCAGAGCCAGCTGCATGCCGCGGGCATGCCAGGCCTTCCACATCGACATCAGATCCGGCTCACCCCGCCAAGGTAAAAACACCGCGATTCGCGACCAGCCCTGCGTTACTGCCTTGGCGGAGAGGGCATCTGCGATCGCCTTCTCGGCAACGCGCCGATCCTCCTGAGCAAGGGCCGCGCGCTGCTCTAAAAGCCGACGGCGAAGCGGGTCTTTCTGCATGAGTAGGATTCTCGACATTTCAGGGTTAAATTTACTCTCTGTGAATTACGCCAAACCCATCCGATCGCCTAGGGGAAGCCCTTTGTTTTGTTGCGCAGCGATGATGCTTGTCACGCTTGCTGCTCCGTCGGCGTTCGCGGCAAAGCCCTCAGTGCCCGCCGAATCCCCTGCCGCAGTCATTGTTGCGGCCAAGGAAGCATTTGCCAAAGGAAAGCTCGCCGAACTCGATCGATTGATGGCAAAAAGCCAAGGCCACCTCCTTGCTGCGTGGCCTGATTATTGGCGGCTAAAACTGTTAATTGGCATCCCAAGTTCGGATGCAAAAACAATGCGTGCCAATGTCCAGGCCTTTATCGCACGCCACCCCCAGCATCCACTGCGCGAGCACGCACAGCGAGATTGGATTGCCGCATTGGTGACCAAAAATCTATGGGCTGAGGTGGCTTCTGCTTTGGAAACGCTGCCGCCGCAGATTACCAGCCCAAACATTCAGTGCGCTCGGGCCAAGCTCAGCCTACTGGCGACAGAATCCTCCGCACCAAAAATCGAGGCCGCACCGCTTGCCGTCGGCCAGGAGGCGCTGGATGGCTGCCTCGCCCTGGTTGCTGATCTGGCGAAAAATGAACGGGTCGCCACCGGCTACCTGCGGCAGCGGGCCCGCTGGGCAGCGCAAAGTGGCAGCGATGCAAGCCACCACCGCATGATGGAAGTCTTGCGCTCCCACGCCAAATCGCATGAGACCAGCGTGCGGGGACCAGACCCAATCGCAGCCGAGGCCGCGCTCGGCCACGTGCTGCGGGTCTCACGGGTCGATAGTCTTGGATCTCTGCCGCTTTATCAAAAACATAAAAAAGAACTCAGCCATGAGCAGGCCGACTATGGTGCCTTCGCGGTTGGAGCTGCGATCTGGCGTCGAAGTCATGCCAACGCTTGGCCAATGATGCTGGAGGGCTGGGCAAGCCTGCGCGATCAGCCTGATGATGCGCTGGCTGCTGCCGCCCGCGAAGCCATTCGGCGCTCGGCCTGGCCCAAGCTTTTGGAGATCATCGCGGCGATGCGATCGCCGATGCGCAACGAGGCCACTTGGCAATACTGGCGCGCCGTGGCCCTGATGCAGGCCCAACAGCGCGAGCAGGCGGAAGAAATCTTGCGTGACCTACGCGACGAATTCGGCTTCTACGGGCTACTCGCCCAGGAACTGCTCGGCACCGCAGTGCGACTTCCCGCTCGACTCGAGGTCTCGCTCACCGCCGAAGACCAAAAAAAACTAGATCGCGATCCGGCCATTCAACGCAGTTATGCCCTAGTTCGCGCGGGAATGCGGGCTGAGGCTGTGCTCGAGTGGGGCGCAGCCATGCGTCAAAGAAGTGATGCCGAACTGATTCGAGCAGCAGAGCATGCGCGCCGAGCGGGCTTTTATGACCGCATGATTGCTGCGGCGGATCGGACCCAGCAGGAACATGATTTTTCACTGCGTTATCCGGCACTGTTTAAAGAAAAGGTGCTGTCGGCCGCCCAACAAAAATCGCTTGATCCGTGGTGGGTGCTCGGCCTTATCCGACAAGAATCACGATTCATTCCCGATATCAAGTCTTCCGTGGGGGCGACAGGGCTGATGCAAATCATGCCGGCGACCGGAAAAATGCTGGCCAAAGAAGTTGGGCTCGGCAATACGCGGCCTCTGGCCTTAACCGATGTCGAGCTCAACGTAAAACTGGGAACGACCTATATGCGCCAACTACAAGATCGTTTCGGGGGCTCGGCGCTACTGGCCTCAGCAGCCTATAATGCCGGCCCCTCACGGGCGGTCAATTGGCGCGCCGCCCTGCCGCGCCGCATCGACGGGGCGGCGTTTGCGGAATCCATACCCTTTCCTGAGACCCGGGATTACGTCAAGCGGGTGCTGGCCAATGCGGTGCTGTATCACGCAGTTCATAATGGCGGAACGGTTCCCTCGCTGCGGCGCCTTCTCGGAGATGTGGCGCCAGCAGAGTCATCTTAGCCGGTGCCGTTGCCTCTCCACCTTTACCGAGGATCGTTCGATGTCGCTTTTGCACGCAGATGTTGTGATTGTGGGTGGCGCTGGCTTCATTGGCCGGGCCCTCGCCGCCACGCTCATCTCGCGCAACAAATCCGTGCGGATCATCACCCGTCATCGTGAGCGCGCACGGGCCCTTTGGCCGCTGCCGAGAATCGAAATTGTGGAGGCCAATCCCAACGAGGAGGCCTCACTTTACGAAGCCCTAGAAAACGCCGATGCAGTCATCAATCTGGTGGGCGTGCTTCACAGCAAAACAGGCCGGCCCTGGGGGGCCGATTTTGATTCCGCCCATGTCAAGCTGCCCGCACGGATCGCTCGATGCATGAATCGACGAAAAATTTCCCGGCTGATTCACGTCAGTGCGATCGGCGCCGCTGATCAGGCGCCGTCGATGTACCTGCGCTCAAAAGCTGCCGGTGAGGCAGCCCTTCGAGCCAACCAATCCCTGCAGCTCACGATTTTGCGGCCCTCTGTCGTCTTCGGCCCCGAAGATCAATTCATGAACCTGTTCGGTCGTATGCAAAAGGTCCTGCCGGTCATTCCACTGGCCACGCCCCATGCCCGGTTTCAGCCGATCGCGGTCGAGGATCTTGCCTCAGCAATCGCCAACTGCCTCGACCAGCCCTCAACCGCGGGCAAGTTGTATGAATGCGTTGGGCCCGAGGTACTCACACTGTATGAGCTTGTGCACTGGGCCGGCGTTTACGCAGGATGTCCGCGGCCGATCATTCCGCTTCCTGATGGTGCCGCCTGGGTGCAGGCCTGGATCATGGAGAACCTGCCTGGAAAGCCTCTGATGTCTCGGGATAACCTCGCCTCGGCCAGCCTGCCGAATGTGGGCAGCGGCCCAATGGCGGCCGAACTCGGCATTCCCAATCCGCAATCGATTCACTCGGTCGTGCCCACCTATTTGGGCAGTGAGACACCTCGCGCCCGGCTGGCGAATCGACGGGCAAAAACCTGAGAGGAAACCAGACTGCGCAAGGATGTCCAAGATCGCCTCAAGCCCCTGGTGGACGCCCTGCATCAGGCAGATCCCATTTGCGCGAAACTGCCGGCATCGATTGAAATTTTTTGCGTAGGTGGTGCGGTACGTGATGCACTGCTGGGGCTGCCGGATAGCGACCGAGACTATGTTGTGGTGGGTGGCACCCCTGAAGCGATGCACAGCGCGGGATTTACTCCGGTAGGGCAAGACTTTCCTGTATTTCTGCATCCGGTCACGCACGAGGAATATGCGCTGGCCCGTACTGAACGCAAGACGGCAAGCGGCTATAAAGGATTTAGCTTTCAGGCAGATCCCTCTGTAACCCTTGCCCAAGACCTGATGCGACGCGACTTGACGATCAATGCTATCGCCCTGAGTCGTGAGGGCAATCTCATTGATCCCTGTGGCGGCCTGCACGACCTGCAGGCTCACTGCTTGCGTCATGTTGGGCCAGCATTTTCTGAAGATCCCGTTCGGCTCTTACGCCTGGCCCGATTTGCAGCACGCTGGCCTCACTTCTCGATTTCAGAATCTACCTTGGTGCTCTGCCAGGAGATTGTTTCGCAGCATGAGGCCCAGGCCCTTGTCCCTGAGCGTGTCTGGCAGGAAATCGCAAAGGGCCTCATGGAATCACAGCCCTCACGAATGCTCGATGTCCTGGTCTCAACAGGCGCTTGGACGGCCCTTGCAGAGGGGCTTGCCGCCCCTACCCTGGCCACACAGCAGCAGATCGATCAGGCAGCAAAAGAATCGGCAGCTTTAGAGTGCCGCTTTGGGCTGCTGATGTTGAATGCGGGCCAGGATCCACTACCGCCTGGACTCTTTAAGGCGCCGCGGGCCTGCCTCGAGCTGGCCGAGCTTTTACAGCGACAGCTCATGCAGCCCGAGTACCTCGGCTCGATTGTTTCCCCGAAAGACTCAGATGCGCTTGCCGCGCTTTTAGAGTGGCTTAGCCGTGCCGATGTGCAACGACGGCCCGAACGGTTTCAGCAGCTCTTAGACTGCATTCGCATCATGGGCGTTCTTTCAGAGCAGCAGATCGGTCGTCTTAAAGCCTATGCAAAGCATCTTTGCCAAGAGACAGCCCACCAACAAATTGCACTCGCAGTTCGCCAGGCACAGCAAACGGGCGATTCCGTTACGGATGCC
>Ga0194121_10001573_pt1 | contig 38309 bp, 28 predicted proteins | sample TA2MahCa50mmetaG_FD_148609 | JGI IMG/M metagenome (GOLD analysis project Ga0194121, IMG submission 148609) | Freshwater microbial communities from Lake Tanganyika, Tanzania - TA2015020 Mahale Deep Cast 50m | ecosystem: Environmental > Aquatic > Freshwater > Lake | place: Tanzania: Lake...
TCCGGCCCGGCGCCGCGACCGCCGCGCCGCCCGCGCCGAGGTACGCCTCGACGACCGCGGGGTCGCGCTGCACGGCCGCGGGCGGCCCTTCCGCGATCTTGCGCCCGTAGTTGAGGACCGTGACGACGTCCGACACGCCCATCACGAGGTCCATGTGATGGCCGACCAGCAGCACGGCCGTCCCGTTGGCGCGGATCCGCTGGATCAGCGCGGCGAGCCGCGCGATCTCCTCCGTCGAAAGGCCCGCGGCCGGCTCGTCGAGGAGGAGCGCCACCGGCCGGCGCGCGAGCGCGCGCGCGATCTCGACGATGCGCTTGACGCCGAACGGCAGGTTCGCCGCGAGCTCGTCGGGATCGCCGTCGTAGCCGACGAAGTCGAGCAGCGCCTGCGCCTCCGCGCGCAGGCGCGCCTCGTCGCGCGCCACCGCGGGCAGTCCCGCCATCCCCGCGGTCAGCCAGCCGGTGTCGCCGCCCGCCAGGCCCACCTGCACGTTCTCGCTGACGGTCATCGCGCCGAAGAGCTGCGTCGTCTGAAACGTCCGCGCGACGCCCGCGCGCGCGATGCGGTACGGCGGCGCGCCGGTCATCTCACGCTCGCCGAGCGCGATGGCGCCGCTCGTCGGCGCGTAGAACCCCGTCAGCGCATTGAGCAGCGTCGTCTTGCCGGCGCCGTTGGGACCGATGAGGCCGTGCACCGTGCGCGGGAGCAGCGTGAGGTCGGCGCCTTCCAGCGCGGTGACCCCGCCGAACCGCATCGTGAGGGCGCGCGCGGCGACGGGGGCCGCCGCCGCCGGCCCGGCGATACGCGTGGCCCCGGCGTCGCCGGCGCGTGACGGCGCGCGCGTCGTGCGCCGGGCGCGCGCGAACACGCCCACGACCCCGTTCGGCAGGAAGTAGATCGACGCCAGCAGCAGCACGCCGTACATCACCAGCCGGTAGTCCGAGAACCGATGGAGCATCTCGGGCAGCACGATCAGGACGACGGCGCCGACCACGGGGCCGAGCACGTGGCCGAGGCCGCCGAACAGGATCACCAGCAGGAAGAGGATCGACGCCTGCATGGTGAAGCTGTCGGGGCTCACGAACCCCGCGAGCGCGGCGTACAGGCAGCCGCCGACGGCGGCGAACGCGGCGCCGAGCGTGAACGCCACCGTGCGCACCCAGTACGGGTTCAGCCCGAGCGACTCCGCGGCGACCTCGCTCTCGCGCACGGCCACGAGCGCGCGGCCCCATCGCGAGCGCTGGAGGTTGCGCGCGACGAGGAGGCTCGCGAGCACCGCCGCGAGCACGACGTAGTAGTAGCCGCCGAGCGTCAGCATCGTGGCGCCGAGCGAGGGGCGCGGGACGTTCGCGATGCCGCCGAACCCCATCGTGAGCGCGTCCCACTCGATGAGCCCGTGCTCGACGATGATGCCGAAGGCGATGGTGACCATCGCGAGGTACGGGCCGCTCACCCGGAGCGACGCGAGCCCGAGCACCACGCCGACCGCCGCGCCGAGGAGCGCCGCGACCGGCAGCGCCACCCAGAAGCCGACGCCGAGCCGCGTGGCGAGGATGGCGCCGACGTAGGCGCCGAGCGCGTAGAAGCCCGCCTGGCCGAGGGACACCTGCCCCGACGAGCCCGCGAGCACGTTGAGGCCCGTCGTCACGACGATCGTGATCGCGATCGTGATCGCGACGAAGAGGTAGTAGGTGTTGGTGGTGAGGAGCGGAAGGGCCGCGGCGGCGAGCAGGGCGACGACGCCGGCGAGCGTGCGCACGCGCTACACCCGCCGCACGCCGGGCTGCCCGAACAGCCCCCACGGCCGCGCGAGGAGCACCACGATCACCAGCGCGAAGCCGAGGATCTCGCGCACGCCGGTGCCGAGGTACCCGGCCACGATCGCCTCGAACAGCCCGTACAGGATGCCGGCGGCCACGATGCCGCGCGGGCTCTCGATCCCCCCGATGATCGCCACCGCGAACGCCTTGAGCCCGATCGTGGTGCCCATCGTCGCCGACACGTTCAGGAGCGGGGCGAGGAGGATGCCCGCCACGCCGGCGAGCACCGAGCTCAGCGCGTACGCCGCGGTGATCGTGCGATGCACGTTGATGCCCATGAGCCCGGCGGCGTCGTGGCTGAACGCGACCGCGCGCAGCGCCTTGCCCGCGAGCGTGCGGCGGAACCCCAGCTCCACCAGGGCCATGAGCAGGATCCCGACGACAGGCACCAGCAGCTCGTGCGGATAGACGCCCGCGCCCAGGATCGTCCAGGGCGTCTGCGTGAGCGCCGACGGGAAGGCGCGCGCGTCCTTCCCGAAGAAGATCATCGCGAGGTTCTCGCCGATGATGCCGACCGCGATGGTGGCGAGCAGCCACGCGATCGACCGCGCGCGCAGGAACGGGCGCACGGCGACCCGCTCGACGATCACGCCGAGCAGCGCGAGGGCCACGAGCGTGACCGGCAGCGCCGCCCAGAAGGGCCAGCCGAGCCCCACGTAGAGCACGTACGCGACGACCGCGCCGACCATGACCGACTGGCCCTGCGAGAAGTTCACGGTCTGGCTGGTCGCGTAGGTGATGTTGTAGCCGAGCGCGACCAGCGCGTACATGCTGCCGAGCGCGAGGCCCGAGAAGAGGAGCTGGGCGATCACCGCCCGGCTCCTCGCCCCGCCCCGCGCACTACCTGGCGACCGGGATGATCTTGCCGCCCTTCCACGTCACGAGGATGTAGTCGTTCTCGGTCAGCGCGTCGTGCTGCTCCGGGGTGAACGGCCGCTTGTAGGTCTTGATGAGGCCCTTGTACTCGCCGAGGTTCTCGAGCGCGTCGCGCACCTTCGCGCCGTCCGCCGCGCCCGCCTTCTCGATGGCGAGCGCCACGAGGTGCATCGCGTCGTACGCGTTGGCGGTGCCCACGGGCGCGAGGATGTCTTCCGGGCCCTTGATGCCGTGCTTGCTCTTGAGCGCCGCGATCACGCGCTCGCCGGTCTCGCTCTGCTTGCCGAAGAAGCTGTAGGTCTGCACGAACACGACGCTCTCCGACAGCTCGCCGGTGAGCTCGGCGAAGCGGCCGCCGCTGATGCCCCAGTGCGACACCGTCGGCACGTTCCAGCCGATCTTGGCGCGGCTCTTCACGACCTGCGCGCCTTCCGGGGCGTTCGCGACCATCACGATCGAGTCCGCGCCGCCGTTCTTGAGCCGCAGGAGCTGCGGGCTCATGTCGGAGTCGTTCCAGTTGAACTTCTCGAAGCCGACGGGCTGCACTTTCATCTGCGCGAACCACTTGGTGAGGCCTTCCTGGTTGGAGGCGCCCCACGGCGTGTTCTCGAGGATGACGCCGGGCTTCTTGGCGCCCAGCTTCTCGACCACGTGCTTGGCGAGGAAGTGGTCGACCGCGTCGTCGTTGGCGGAGACGCGGAACATGTAGTTCGGCGTCCGGCCGTTGCGGGTGATGTTGGTCGCCGCCGCCCACGTGCCGACGTACGGGACCTTCAGCTCGTGGAACACCGGCAGCATCGCGAGGCCGACCGGCGAGTGCAGCCCGCCGAACACGGCGACGGCCTTCTCGCGCTCGATCACGTCGCGCGCGGCGGTGACGCCCTTCGACGGGTTGCCTTCCTCGTCCCGGACAACCAGCTCGATCTTGCGGCCGCCGAGCACGCCGCCCTTCGCGTTGATCTCGTCGATCGCGACCGTGAGGCCGCGCTTGATGGCCTCGCCGGAGAGCGCGGAGCCGCCCGACATGGCGGCGACGAGCGCGACGACCACGGGGGGCTTGGCCTGCGTGAAACCGGGCACGACGGTGGCGACGACGAGGGCGAGCACGATCAGCAGAGCGAGCGACGTGCGGCGCGCCATATGTCCTCCTGGGTGATGGATACCGGACAGCGACGCTGCTGCGCGGACGGGCCGCACTCTATCATGGCGGCGTGGCCGTGGTGACCGGGGTGACGGCGATCGGCTGGCGCGCGCACGCGGCGCTGACGGCGAGCGGCGGCCGGGCAAAAGTCGTGGCGCCGCTGTCGTCGTCGCTCTACGCCGAGGCGGCGGGCGAGCTGATCTGGGTCGGGCCGCCGGGCGCGCCGCTGCACCCTCGCTCGGTGCTCACGGTCACGGTCCCGCCGCCGCCACACCGCGACCTCGATGTCGCCGTCGGCCCCGCCACCCCGTGGCGACCGCGGCCACCGCGCATGCCCGACGGCGCCGCCCGCGATGGTGTGAGATCGCTGCGGCTCGCGTTGGCCTCGCTTGGGCCGGCACGGGGACTCATGCGTGCCAGCGCCGCCGGCACGAGCGACGCCGCCTTCGCGCGAGCGCGTCCGCTGATCCACGAGGTGCGCGAAGCCTTGTCGGCAGATCGCGCCGACGACTTCGCCGACGCAGCGCGCCGGCTGCTCGGACTCGGCGAGGGCCTGACGCCGTCCGGTGACGACTTCCTCGGTGGTGTCCTGTTCGCTCGAGGCTCCCTCGGACGCGCGCCCGACGCCGCATGGGAGCACGCGATCGAGCGCCTCGTGGGCGACGCGCCGGCCCTGACGCATCCCGTGAGCGCGTGTCTGTTGCGGGACCTGGCCTCGGGAGAGGGCTGCGCTTCCCTGCACGATCTGGCCGACGCGCTGGCGGGTGACGATGCGAGCGCGGCGGGCACCGCGCTACGCGGCCTGACCGCGATCGGGCATTCGTCGGGATGGGACCTGCTGGCGGGCTACCTCAGCGGCCTCGAGCTTTGGTCCGGCGGCGCGGCAGCCCTCGGACGGTGACACATGCCAGCGAGGCGGGACTCAAGCGTTTACTCGCCTCGAGGATCTCGAGACCGACGATGCGAGCTTTCGCATCACGGGCGACGGTGACACCCTCCTCGATATCCACGTTGTCCCTGACAACCACGTCCCGCAGCTCGATGTAGAGCGCGTCGACCTCTGCGTCGTATTCAATCTTCATCGTCTGTCCCTTCCCCGTCGTCGCGCGAAGAGCACGGAGACCACGACGACGCGACGGCGCTCCTCCTGGCATGTTACCCGACACATCATGCGGCCGAAGTACCGCCAGCGGTTGGTGCGACCAGCGATCGTCTGCTCTTCGAACTCCGGACTCCGGATGACATTGACGACGATTGCCGCAGCGATCTTCTGCCGCCGCATCCTGTTCTTCGCGTGACGAGAGAACCACACCGGCTTCGAGCGCATGGCTCGCACGATGGCCACGGGCGCAGATTCAATCAATGTCCAATGATCGATACGTCAGCGCCGGGCCGCTATCATGGTGACGTGGTCGCCTGGCTCATCGCTCTCGTCGTGGTGCTCGCCGCGGCGCCCGCGCACGCGGACGACGCGCTGTGGAAGGCGCTCCAGCAGGGCGGCCACGTGCTGATGCTCCGCCACGCGACCGCGCCGGGCACCTACGACCCGCCCGGCTTCAAGGTCGAGGACTGCGGCACCCAGCGCAACCTGGACGAGTTCGGCCGCGCCGAGTCGCGGCGCATCGGCGCCATGTTCAAGGAGAAGGGCGTGCCGATCGGCCGCGTGCTCTCCAGCCGCTGGTGCCGATGCCTCGAGACCGCGCGGCTCGCGTTCGGCACCGTCGAGCCGTGGGCCGCGCTGGACTCGCTGCACCGCGGCGACGACCGCCAGCGCGTCCGCGAGACGCAGGCGTTCCTCAGCCGGCCGTTCACCGGGCCGAACGTCGTGCTCGTCACCCATCAGTTCAACATTCGCGACGTGACCGGGCTACCATCGGTCGCATCCGGCGAGACGATCGTGCTGAAGCCGCTCGGCGCGGAAGGCTTCCGCGTCGCGGGGCGACTGCCCGCGCCGCCGGCACGCTAGGCCGCCCGGCACGCTGGAAGGAGGTTCGCGATGCGCGCTCTCATCGTGCTCGCCGCGCTGCTCGTGAGCGCGGCGCCCGCCCTCGCCCACCACGGGTGGAGCGGCTACGACAGCAGCAAGGAGCTCACGCTCGACGGCACCATCAAGGAATACGCCTACGAGCATCCGCACGGGCACGTGCGCCTGGAAGTGCCGGGCAAGACGTGGGTCGTCACGCTCGCGCCGCCCTCCCGCATGCAGAACCGCGGGTTGCCCGCGGACAAGCTGAAGCCGGGCACCAGGGCGCGCGTGGTCGGCTATCCGAACCGCACCGATCCGGACGAGATGCGCGCCGAGCGGATCATCATCGACGGCAAGACGACCGAGCTCCGGTGATCCACCCGCCGGAGGGCCCGGCCTGGCTGGTGTGGTTGGAGACGACGCGGCTCGCGGCGGTCATGCGCGAGTCGCTGTGGACGTATCCCATCGTGGAGATCGTCCACATCGTCGGCTTCGTCGTGCTGGTCGGCGCCGCGGTGATGTTCGACCTGCGGCTGCTCGGGGTCTCGCGCGCGCTGCCCGCCTCGCTCATGGCGCGCCATCACCTGCCCTGGGCGCGCGGCGCGCTGCTGCTCGTGGTGCCGTCGGGCTTCCTGATGTTCATCGCGCACGCGACCGAGTTCTACGAGAACCCGGCGTTCCGCCTGAAGCTCCTGTTCCTCGCGCTGGCCGGGCTCAACGCGCTCCTGTTCCACCGTGGCGCGTTCCGCTCGGTCACCGGGTGGGACTCCTCGGCCGTGCCGACGACCGCGCGCGCCGCCGCCGTCGCCTCGCTCGTGCTGTGGGTCGGGGTCATCGCCGCCGGAAGGCTGCTCGCGTACCTTTGACGCACCGGGTAGCATGGAAGTAGCGATGGCCACAGGCAAAACTCTCGCGATCCTCGTCGGCGGCGGTCCCGCGCCCGGTATCAACGCCGTCATCGCCGCCGCCACCATCGAAGCGCGCAACGCGGGCCTCCGCGTGCTCGGCTGCTACGACGGGTTCAAGTGGCTCGTGCAGGGCGACACCGCGCACGTGGTCGAGCTCGACATCAACGACCTCTCGCGCATCCACTTCGAGGGCGGCTCGATCCTGCGCACCTCGCGCACGAACCCGACCAAGACCGCCGACGGCATCCGCTACGTGGCGGAGACGCTGCAGCGCCTCGGCGTCGACCACCTGATCACGATCGGCGGCGACGACACCTGCTTCAGCGCCTCGCGCCTCGCGCGCTCCATGCCCGGCCTCACGGTGGCGCACGTGCCGAAGACCATCGACAACGACCTGCCCCTGCCCGGCGACGTGGTGACGTTCGGCTTCACCACCGCCGTGAACCTCGGCAAGGAGCTCGTGCGCAACCTGATGAACGACGCCGCCACCACGGAGCGGTGGTTCTTCGTCACCGTGATGGGCCGGCACGCGGGCCACCTGGCGCTCGGCATCGGCGGCGCCGCGGCGGCCACGCTCACGGTGGTGGCCGAGGAGTTCAACGAGCCGCAGGTCAGCCTGGACCGCGTCGCCGACATCCTGGAGGCCGCGATCCTCAAGCGCCGCTCGCACGGCCGCGAGCACGGCGTGGCGCTGCTCGCGGAAGGCATCGCGGAGAAGCTCGACCCGGGCACGCTGGGCGACGTCGAGCGGGATGCGTACGGCAACGTGCGCCTGGCGGAGCTGGACCTCGGACGCCTCGTGAAGGACCGCGTAGCCCAGAGCCTGCGCGCGCGGGGCCTCGACATCACGATCGTGGCGAAGGACCTCGGCTACGAGCTGCGCTGCGCGCCGCCCGGCGCGACCGACATCCAGTACTGCCGCAGCCTCGGGTATTGGGCCACGCGCTTCCTCCTCGACGGCGGCAGCAACGCGATGGTGACGATCCAGGCCGGACGTCTGGTGCCGATCCCCTTCGGGCTCATGCTCGACCCGAAGACCGGCAAGATCCGCGTGCGCTACGTCGACCTCGAGTCCGAGGCCTATCAGACCCTGAGCGCGTACATGATCCGGCTCAAGCCCGAGGACTTCGACAACCCGGAGACCGTCACCGCGCTCGCGAAGGCCGGCCACCTCACCGAGACCGAGCTGCTGAGCCGCTTCGGACCGCTCGTCGGCCGCTAGCCCCCCCGGCCCTAGGGCGCCTCGTCGCAATCCGCTACGCTGGAGGGACATGGCCGACGCGCCGCGCCCCGCTCCCGAGCTCGCCCAGGCGTTGACGGAGGTCGCCGTCTCGCTGCGCGACGACCTGCCGCCGCACGAGGTGCTGGCGGCGCTCTCGGACGTGCTCCAGCCCGTGCTGCCGCACGACCGGCTGGTGGTCGATCATCTCGACGAGAACGGCCGCACGTTCCGCGTGTTCGCCGAGCACGTCGCGCGCGGCCCGGTGCTCCACGAGCGCCACTACACGACCGACGCGGAGCGCGAGGCGCGCTACACGGTGGCCGAGTGGGCCATACGCCGCGTGTTCGCGGGCGGGAGCTTCGTGATCGGCGACTTCGCCACCGACCCGCGCTATGCGAATCCCAATGCGTTCGAGCGGCGCCTCGCCGACGGCGGCGTCCGCGCCGGCGTGGTGGTCCCCCTGCGCAGCGGCGGGCGCGTGATCGGCGCCTTCGTCGCCACGAGCCTCGCGGCCGACGTCTACACCGAGGCGCACCTGCCCCTCGCGCAGCGCGTGGCCGACTCGATCGCGCCGGCCATCGACAACGCCGTCCTCCGTCAGCGCGAGCGCCGGCGCCGCGAGCGCCTGCAGGTGCTCGAGGCGCTCCCTCTCGTGCTCGGCTCCACGCTGAACGTGACCGAGGTCTTCGCGCGCGTCGCCGACGTCGCGCGGCCCGCGATGGACTTCGACGTGATGGGCGTGGCGCTGCTGTCCCCGAACGGCCGCGAGGTCGAGGTCATCGCCGAGGTGAACCCGGGCGACGACGACGTGCCGCCCACCCCGCCCAGGATTCCGATCGACGACTTCACGATCCCCGCGCGCGTGCTGTCCGGGGAGCCGATCGTGGTCCACGACGCGCCCGTGGAGCTCGATCCCTCGCGCGCGGGCGACCGGCTGATCATCGACGCGGGCGCGCGCGCGGTGATGGCGGTGCCGCTGCGGTTCGGCGAGCGCATCGGCGGCTGTCTCTACTTCAGCAAGCGTCGCGCGAACTGGTTCGACGCCTCGGACGTGGAGATCGGCGGCGCGATCTCCGCGCAGGTCGTGCTGGCGATCCAGCACCAGCGGCTCGGCGAGCAGCACCGCCGGCTCGCGCACGCGGAGGTGCGCGCGAAGCACCTGGAAGAGCGGCTGGACGCGCTGCGCGGCGAGCTGGGCGAGCGCTACGGCTTCGAGCGCATCGTGGGGCGCGCGCCCGCGCTGCGCGAGGTGCTCCAGCGCGCCGCGAAGGTGGCGCCGACGGAGACCACGGTGCTGCTGACCGGCGAGAGCGGCACGGGCAAGGAGCTGGTGGCGCGCGCGATCCATCACGGCAGCACGCGCTCGAACGGCCCGTTCGTGGCGGTGAACTGCGCGGCGCTGACCGACACGCTGCTCGAGTCCGAGCTGTTCGGCCACGAGAAGGGCGCGTTCACGGGCGCGGACCGCCAGCGCCCCGGCCGCTTCGAGCAGGCGCAGCGCGGCACGCTCTTCCTCGACGAGGTCGGCGAGCTGTCGGCCGCCGTCCAGGCGAAGCTGCTGCGCGTGCTGCAGGAGCGCGAGTTCCAGCGCGTGGGCGGCACGGGCACGCTCCGCGCGGACGTGCGGCTGGTGGCGGCGACCAACCGGAACCTCGAGCGCGAGGTCGCCGACGGGCGCTTCCGCGACGACCTGTTCTATCGATTGAACGTCTTCGCGGTCCACCTCCCGCCGCTGCGCGAGCGCGGCGATGACGTGCTGCTGCTCGCCGACTACTTCGTGCGGGAGATCGGCGCCCGCATGGGCAAGGGCGAGCCGGGCCTGGCGCGCGATGCCCGCGACGTGCTGCTGCGCCACGCGTGGCCGGGCAACATCCGCGAGCTGTCGAACGCGATCGAGCGGGCGCTGATCGTGTCGGACGGCGGGCTGATCAGCGCCGCGCAGCTCGCGATCACCGCGCCGGTGGCGCGTGCGGTCTCGGTGGCCGCGCCGGCGCCCGCCACGTCCCAGTCGCTCGCCGACTGGGAGAAGCAGATGGTGATCGACGCACTGGCGACGGCGCGGGGCAACAAATCACGCGCCGCGAGCATCCTCGGCCTCACGCGCTCGCAGCTCTACACGCGGATGAAGCGCTTCGGGCTGGAGTAGCGTCACCGGTTCGCGTCCGCGCCCGCCGACGGCCGTTGGCGATTTCTCGACACGTTGGCGATTTTCACGCACCCGCCCTGCGCGCGGATCGACAGTCCGATCGACGACACCGCACGAACCCTCACGTTGTCACGTACTTACGATCCGGCACGGCCCTTGCCATCCCTCTCCCCGTCATCGACATCACACAAGGGAGTGGACATGAGCCAGCGAGCGGTCGAACGAGTCCTGGGACGGTTGGTCACCGACGGCGGCTTCCGCGAGACCTTCTTCCGGGACGCCGGCGCGGCGCTCGCCGCGTACGTGATCGACCTGACGCCCGGCGAGATCGACGCGCTCCGCCACGTGCCGCGGGAAGCCCTCGCGGCGCTCGAAGCCCGGCTCGACGATCGGATCTGCCGCCTGCCCGTGCCGGCGGCCACCACCAGCGAGGGACCCAACGCATGAGAGCGACCGCGATCCGCCCGATCCTCCTCGGCCTCGCGCTCGCCGGTTTCGCGCTGATGGAAGTCGCGTGCGACCGCTCGGAAGCGACGAAGCCACCGGTGGCGGAGACGGCCGCGCCGCCGATCGCCGTGCCGCTCGTGACCGCGGAGTCGCGCGCGCTTCCCGGGGGCGTCGACGTCACCGGCACGCTGATGGCCGACGCGCAGACGGAAGTGGCCGCGGAAGGCGCCGGACGCGTGCTCGCGGTCTACGTGGAGCGCGGCAGCGTGGTGAAGGCCGGCACGGTGCTCGCGCGGCTCGACGGCGAGGACGCGCGCAACCAGCTCCTCGAAGCCGAAGCCATCGAGGGCCAGACCGCCGCCAAGCTCGGCCTCACGCCCGGCGCGACGTTCGATCCGGCGGAGACGCCGGACGCCCGCAAGGCGCGCGCGAGCATGGAGTGGGCGCAGGCCGATCACGATCGCTACGCGAACCTGCTCGAGCAGAACCTCGTCTCCCGCGCGGATTTCGAGCTGCGCCGCTCGCAGCTCCACAGCGCGAAGGCGCAGCACGACGCCGAGGTGAACACCGCGCGCCAGCTCTACCAGACGCTGCTCGCGCAGCGCGCGCGCACCAGCGTGGCGCGCAAGGCGGCGGCCGACACCGACGTGCGCGCGCCGTGGGACGGCCTCATCGCCGAGAAGCACGCGCAGGCCGGGCAGTTCCTGCAGCGCGGGGCGCGCATCGCCACGCTGGTCCGCGTGGATCCGCTGCGCGTGGAGCTGGCGGTGCCCGAGACCGCGGTGGGCGCCGTACGGCGCGGCCAGAAAGTCGAGTTCACCGTGCAGGCGCAGCCGGACCAGACGTTCGCGGGCAGCGTCGCCTACGTCGGCCCGTCGCTGAAGGCCGAGAGCCGCGCGCTCGTGGTGGAAGCGGTCGTCGCGAACCGCGAGGGACGGCTCTCTCCCGGCCTGTTCGCCACCGCGCGCATCGAGCTGCCGTCGGCGCGTCCGAGCGTGCTGGTGCCCGTCGCCGCGGTGCGCACGGACGCCGGCGTGTCGACGGCGTTCGTGGTGAAGAACGACCGGGCGGAGCTGCGCCTGGTGCAGCTCGGCCGCGAGCTGCCCGGCGGCCTCCTCGAGATCACGCGCGGCATCGTCGCCGGCGAGAAGGTCGTGGCGAAGCCGGTGGACACGCTGGGTGACGGCGCGATCGTGACGACGCTCGCGGAGGCCCGGTAGCCATGCAATGGCTCGCGAACATCTCGGTCCGGCGGCCGGTCTTCGGCTCCGTGCTCGTCCTGTCGCTCGTGGTGGTGGGCGCGTTCTCGTACTTCCGCCTCGGCGTGGACCTGTTCCCCAAGGTCGACTTCCCGAGCGTGTCGGTGACCACGCGGCAGGTGGGCGCGGCGCCGGAGGAGGTCGAGACCGACATCACCGACAAGATCGAGCGCGCGGTCAACACGATCTCCGGCATCGACGAGCTGCGCTCGGTCTCCACCGAGGGCGTCTCGCAGGTCTTCATCCAGTTCAAGCTGGAGAAGGACATCGACGTGGCGCGGCAGGAGGTGCAGGCGAAGGTCAACCAGATCCTGCCCGACCTGCCGCGGGACGTCGAGCAGCCGGTGGTCGACAAGATCGATCCCGACTCGGCGCCCGTGCTCTACGTGGCCGTCTCCGCCAACCGGCCGATCCGCGAGATCAGCGAGTTCGCGGACAAGACCGTGCGGCGCGAGCTCGAAGGCCTGTCCGGCGTGGGCGACGTGCGCATCGTAGGCGGCCGGCCGCGCCAGGTGAACATCCAGCTCGACCCCACGCGGCTGCGCGCCTACAACCTCACCGCCGCCGAAGTCGCGCGCGCGGTGGAAAACCAGAACCTCCAGCTCCCCGGCGGCAGCGTGAGCCAGGGCCCGCGCGAGCTGACCGTGCGCATGCTCGGCCGCGTGCCCGTCGTGAAGGAGTTCGAGGACGTGGTGGTGGCCGCGCGCGGCGGCGTGCCGGTGCGGCTGCGCGACGTGGCCGTCGTGGAGGACGGCACCGAGGAAGTCGAGACGGCGGCCAACGTGGACGGCAAGTCCGCCGTGGTCCTCGCCATCCGCCGGCAGTCGGGCACGAACACCGTCGCGGTCGTGAACGCGCTCCGCACCCGGCTCGGCGAGATGGCGCCCCGGCTGCCCACCGGCTACAAGCTCGAGGTCATCCGCGACTACTCCGAGCACATCCGCGCCGCGGTGGCGCGCGTGCAGGAGCACCTGCTCGTGGGCGCGCTCCTCGCCGCGCTCGTCGTGCTGGCGTTCCTGCGCAACTGGCGCTCGACGGTGATCGCGGCCATCGCGATCCCCGCGTCGATCATCAGCACCTTCGCGCTCATGTGGGCGATGGGCTTCACGCTGAACATCCTGACGCTGGTCGCGCTGACGCTGGCCGTCGGCATCGTCATCGACGACGCGATCGTCGTGCTCGAGAACATCTACCGGAAGATGGAGGAGGAAGGCCTCGGCGTGATGCAGGCCACCCTCGAGGGCACGCGCGAGATCGGCCTCGCCGTCCTCGCCACCACGCTCTCGCTCGTGGTCGTGTTCCTCCCGGTGGCGTTCATGGGCGGCATCGTCGGCCAGTTCATGTACTCGTTCGGGCTCACGATGGCCTTCGCGATCATGGTCTCGCTGCTCGTGGCGTTCACGCTGACGCCGATGATGGCGAGCCGCTGGCTCTCGATCGACAAGCACGCGAAGCACACCTCGAAGGACTCGAGGTGGTTCGGGCCGATGGAGCGCGGCTACGACCGCCTGCTCGCCTGGTCGATGCGCCACCGCTGGGTCGTGGTGCTCGCGTGCGTGGTGTCGCTCGCGTCGACGGTGCCGCTCTTCGGGCTGGTCGGCAAGGACTTCCTGCCGAAGAACGACGAGTCGCAGTTCGGCGTCTCCGTGCGCGCGCCCGAGGGCACCACGGTGGAGCAGACCGAGCTGATCGCCTCGCGCATCGGCCGGGAGATCAAGAAGATCCCCGGCGTGGCCTACAACGTGGTGCTGGTGGGCGACGACGAGCGGCGCACCGCCAACCTCGCCAACATCTTCGTGAAGCTGGTGCCGGTGGGCGACCGGACGCTGAGCCAGTTCGAGATCATGAACGCGATCCGCGCCGACGTGATGCCGCGGTTCAAGGCGGAGAACCTGCGGGTGAGCGTCTCCCCCGTGGGTGCGATCAGCGGCGGCGGCCTGCAGAACAAGGAAGTCGCGTACTACATCAGCGGCCCGGACCTCAAGAAGCTGGCGGACTACTCGCAGCGCCTGACGGCCGCGCTCGGCCGCACGGAGGGCGTGGTCGACATCGACACGTCGCTCGTGCTCGGCAAGCCGGAGCTGTCCGTGCAGCTCGACCGCGCGAAGGCGGCGGAGCTGGGGATACAAGTAGCCGATGTGGCAACCACCCTGCAGTTGATGGTCGGCGGACGAAGAATCAGCACGTTCAACGAGGGCGGCGAGCAGTACGAGGTGCACGCACGCGCGCGCCAGGGCTGGCGCACGGACGCCGACGGGCTCCGCCAGATGGCGGTGCCGAGCGCCCGCCTGGGCGCCGTGTCGCTCGACCACGTGGCCCGCTTCGAGGAGACGGCGGGCCCGTCGCAGATCGACCGCTACGGCCGCCGGCGCCAGGTGACGATCACCGCCAACATGCTCGCGGGCCACTCGCAGGGCGCGGCGCTGGCGGCGATCCAGAAGGAAGTGAAGGCGCTCGACCTGGATCCGTCGTACGCGCACGGCACGCTCGGCACGTCGAAGGAGATGGGCGCGGCGGCGATGAACTTCCTGCTCGCGTTCCTGCTCTCGATCGTCTTCATGTACCTGATCCTCGCGGCGCAGTTCGAGAGCTGGCTGCACCCGGTGACGATCCTGCTCGCGCTGCCGCTCACGGTGCCGTTCGCGCTGCTGGCGATCCTGCTCTTCGGCCAGTCGCTGAACATCTACACGGCGCTGGGCCTGCTGGTGCTCTTCGGCGTGGTGAAGAAGAACGCGATCCTGCAGATCGACCACACGAACGCGTTGCGGGAGAAGGGCCTGCCGCGGCTGGAGGCGATCCTCCAGGCCAACCACGACCGGCTCCGCCCGATCCTGATGACGACGGCGGCGTTCGTGGCGGGCATGATCCCGATGCTGGTGGCGAGCGGCGTGGGCTCCGGCGACAACCGCGCGATCGGCGCGGTGATCTTCGGCGGCCAGCTCCTGTCGCTCCTGCTGACGCTGCTGGCGACGCCGGTCGCCTACTCGCTGTTCGACGACCTGGGGACGAAGATCACGCCGCGGGTGTGGCTGGCGAAGCTGTCCCGGCGGGCGCCCGCGGCGGCGCCGGCGGAGTCGTAGCGCGCACACGACCCGTTGACGAACACCGGGCGCCTCCGTTATACATGCGGACCTCACTCATCGGTGACATCCGCACGGGAGGCGTCAATGGCTGGCGATGGCGCGGGCTCCGGCCAGGAGCCCATCAAGGACTCACCGACCCAGGTCCTCACGCTCAACGAATACAAGGTGTTCCTGCGCGACCAGGTACGGCGCAGCGTGCTGCGGTGGCTGGCCGGCATCTTCGGCGCGATCGGCATCGCGGGGCTCGTCGCCATCTTCGCGGTCGGCGGCCAGCTCGTCGCGATTCAGCTCGAGGACAAGGTCAAGCCGATCGCCGACGGCCTCGAAGCACGGCAGGAAGCCAGGCTGAACTATAGCCTTCGCCTCGTCACCGAGCCTCTGCACAAGATCATCGCCGACCTCCGGGGCAGCATCGACACGGCGGTCAGAGCCGAGGTGAGCCAAAGCCTGCTCGTCCGCACGGGCCTGTACAAGCAGCTCCAGGACACCGCCGGCGCCATCGTCAAGACCAAGGAATCGGAGATCGCCGACAAGGCCAGCCTCGCCGTGCAGCAGGCGGTGAACCGAGAGGTGACGCCCGACAAGCTGCGCCAGACGGTGTCGAAGAGCGTCGAAGCGGAGATCGGACGGGTCGGCTTCGATCGCGTGATGGTGGAGCGGCTCCGTCCCGTGCTCGACGGCCGCCAGACCGCCACCGAGGGGCAGAAGGAACAGGCGCTTCGGTTGCTCTCGGTCTTCTCGGCTGACGATCAGGAGCTCCGTGAGACGCTCATCCGCTTCATGTCGAATGCGAGCGAGCCGAAGACGCTGCGCCTGGTCGCCGTCGAGACGTACCGCCCCGCCGGCGATCCAGCGCAGAACGCCCGCGCGCTCGCCGCCGCGCTGGCGATGGTGGCGTCGGCGACGTGGGACCGCGCCGAGATGGAACATCTCACCCGCTTCGCGACCGCCTTCGCGGTCGACCACGCCACCGACATGGTCAATGCCGCGCAGCGCACCGTCGATGACGACGTGCGGACCGTCGTGACCCAAGCGCTCGGCCGCAGCAACACCGACGAGGGCGCGATGGCACTGCTTCGCCTGGCAGAGACACCCGGCGCCTCCGCACGACAGCCTGACGGCCGGCGCACGGCTCTGCTGCGGCTGTCTGCCTGGCGCGGGCTCGCCGCGATGTCCGCGGACCGCCGCTGGAAGAGCGATCTGACGCGCGCTTCCGCGCTGGCGCGTGCCTGGGACCTCCTCCCCGAAGTCGTCAACGATCACACGGCGGAGGCCCAGCAGCGCGGGGTCGATCCCCGGCGTGCGCCTGCCGACTCGCCGGTCCCCACGGGGACGATGCCGGATGCCCGGCGGGCGCTGGAGCTCCTACAGGGCCGTGGAGAGCAGGACGACGCGTTTCGGGACCTGCTGCGCAGCAGCGAGTTCGGACGCCGCCTGGACCGGCCCGAAACACTCGCCGTGTTGCCCGCCGCCAGCGCGGGGGTGTCGAATCTCCTGCGCGACGACGATCTCGAGACCACGCTGCGCTGGATTCGCAGGGGCGGCCCGGCCACCCCGGTCGTCGACGTCGTGGTCGACGCCTGGCGTCGCCGCTTCCAGCAGAGCCACGCGACCTCGCCCGAGGGCCGCGCTCGGTTCATCCAGCTCGGCCGGGCGCTCATCGACGCGCCAGATGTCTTCTATCGCGAGGCGCCCACGGCAGCGCTGCAATGGATCGTCCAGGCCAAGGTCCACGAGGTCACACTCGACGTCGTGCGCCGGTTCCCGGAGCTGTACAGCACCGAGACCGCCCGTCGCTTCATGGGCACGGCGCTGCTCGCGGAATGCCTTTCCGAGGCACAGGCGCCCGCGGTCCGGGGCGCCGTCGTGGAGCTCGTGCGGACGTTCGGCGCGCACCCGACCCGCTATGCCGCGTTCGCGCCGACGCTCAGGCTCGCGGCTGATCGTCAGCGGGAGACGGCGCCCGCGGAAAGCATCGCGCTGTACGACGTCGCCATGAAGATGGCGCCGCGCAATGTCGGCGCGCTCATCGGACGAAGTATCGCCCTCATGCGCGTGCGGAGGTTCAGCGACGCCGCCGCGGACCTCACCGGAGCGATCCAGGCGGGCGCCTTGATCGACCGGCCGCTCGCGCTGCAGTTCGTTCGCGACGGCGACGAGCGTCTGGCGACGATGGCGGTGGAGAAGTCGGTCGAATACGAGCGCGATGACGAGTTGAAGGCCGGGGCCCTGGAGAACCTCGGCCTCTACTACGTCAGGGCGCGCGACTATCAGAAGGCCTTCTCTCTCACCGACCGTGTGCGCACGACGTACCCTGGAGTCCAGCTTCCGTGGAACGACCTCGTGCGGGCCATCGCCGCACGTCACCTCGGAAAGACCGATGAAGAACGTGCCGCGATCGAAAGCTGGAACCGTCTGAAGAGTCCCGCGGACGAACGCGCGATGAACACCTACATCGGCGAGGCGGTGCGCGAGTACTTCGCTCGTTAGCGCGAGGCTCGCACCAGGACGGCGAGTCCGGCCGACTTGACGACCATGCTCACCGCCGGGCTCGCTCAGGCAGCGTCGGTGGCGTTGCGCCCGTACAGTCCGAGATTCGCCCGCGGGTGCAGGACGTCGATCGCCCACACGACGTCGAGCCGCTCGCCGTCCCAGTCGGGCGTCATCGTGTGCGCGTCGATCTGCACGCCGTGGCGCGCATTCGCGGCGCGCACGGTCTCGAGCGGATCGTCGGGCGGCGTCGGCGCCGCCGGGACGTCGGGGATGGGCCAACCCTGCGGTCGAAAGAACGCGAGCGTGCCGTCGGGCTTGCGCTCGATGCGGAAGCCTTCTTCGTGGACCGCGCGGTGATGCCGCCGGCACAGCAGCGCAAGGTTCGCCAGCGTCGTCGGCCCGCCCCACGCCCAGTGCCGGATGTGATGGCCCTCCGCGACCCGGACGCCACAGCCGGGGAAGCGGCAGCCGCCATCGCGATGGTGGAGCGCGCGCCTGAGCGCCGGCGGAATCGTGCGCGTGCGGGCGCCGACGCCGGCGAGGTCGCCGTTGGCGTCGTGGCGCATCACCACGCGGCTCGCGTCGCAGGCCAGCCGCTGGGACGTTTCCTATGAAACTGTCCCCTCACGCGACCTTGTCGACGAGGACGACGTTATAACCGAGCCGCTCCAGGCGACGAATATGATGGCGGCGGAGGCGATCGGTGTTGCGTCGATCGAAGTGGTCCGGTCCGAGATCCCGGTGAGGGACGCGCTTCTTGAGGATGTGCCACAGAGCGACGAGGATCGCGTGCTGCACGGCGACGACCGCCTTCTTCGCGCCGGCCCGAGCGCGGATCCGCTGGAAGAGCGCGTGATAGTACGTCTTCTTGCTGCGGGCGGCGGCCCAGGCCGTCTCTTGCAGGGTGGCGCGAAGCCACGTGGCGCCCTTCCCCGTGCTCACCGCGTGGCGCTTTCCCGCGCTCTCGTGATTCCCGGGACACAGGCGCGCCCACGACGCCAAGTGCGCGGCCGTCGGGAAGCGGCTCATATCGACGCCGGTCTCCGCAAGGATCGCCTCGGCGCTGCGCGTCGCGACGCCAGGGATCGTCCGAAGGAGGGCGGCCTCGGCGGCGAAGGGGGCCATCGCCGTTTCAATGCGGCCATCGACCGTCGCAATATGCGCGTCGAGGGCGTCGATGAGCGACAGGTGCTGGCGGAGCAGGAAGGCGTAGTGGGGTGTCAGGCCGCCCCGCAATGCTTGACGCAGTTCCGCCTGCTTCTTGCGGAGATTCCCTTGCGCGTAGCCCGCGAGGCGGTCGGGGTCGTCGATACCCATGCTGAGCGCGTCAAGAATGGCGCGGCCGGTCTTGCCCATGATGTCGGTGACCACGCAGCTCAGCTTGAGCTGCGCCAGTTCCAGCGTCTTCGCAATGCGATTCACGTGATGCCCGCGCTCGCGAATGAGGCTCTTGCGCCGCCGGGTGAGGTCGCGCAGGTCGCGGACCGCCCGTGGTGGCACGAGACTCGCGCGGAGTAAGCCGCATTCGAGGAGGTGCGCCAACCACTCGCAATCCCGCACGTCGGTCTTGCGCCCGGGGACCATCTTCACGTGCCGCGCGTTGACGAGGACGAGTTCCAGCCGGTCCTCAAGCGCGGCATACACCGGCCGCCAATACACGCCGGTGGATTCGAGCGCGACGTTCGTCACCTCGTGGCTGAGCAACCACTCGCGCAGCTGCGCTAATCCTGTCGTCGTCGTCGAGAACGTCCTCGTCTCCGCACGCCGTTCGCGCGGCCGGGCGCCGGGTATGCGCACGCACGCGACGACCGTGGCCTTGTGCACGTCGAGTCCCGCGCACCGGGGGTGGACGATATCCATGGCTCTGCCTTTCCGGAAGGAGCAGGGCGTCGAATGTCGAAGAATTTCCTGATGCGTGATCACAGCGAGGCGCTGTGTCGACACGATGGGGTCCCTCTGACGCCCCTGGTCAGGTTCCGCGCCGGGCTCTTACGGCACCAGTAACGTTTGCGACCTATGGCTCCTCCCGCGGCGAGCATACGCAGTTTCAGTGGGACGGGGAGCGGCGTCGCGCCACATGATGGGTTCCGCGGAAACTTTTCGCCCATCCCGCAGGGCAGTCCGCGCGGCGTCCAGCGCACGCACGAGCAGCGCGCCCTGCTCGGCGGTCAGGCGCCCGCGGACGGTGACCGTACCGTCCTCGTCCTGATACACGTGGAGCACACGGGCGCCGTCCTGGCGGCGCGCTTCCGCGATCTCCGCGCGCCGGTCGACACGCCGCCAGCCGCGCACGATCCGTCGAGGTGGGCGGACAGCTCGGCGATCTCGTCTCCCAGGCGATCGAGCTCCGGGTAGTTCTCCATGATGGTCTCCCCTGTTCGTGGGGCGACCATACACCTCGATCTTCGAGGGCCCTGGGAGCCGCCAAGGGCGCCGATCTCCTGTCCGAGAGCCATTTCTCAGCGGTGCGACACCGAACTCGCACTGAAGCACTCGGCGAGTGCGACCGCGCAGGTCTTTCATTCGCACACGCGCCGGCGAGCAACGCGCATCCGAAATCTCGTCAAGCGCAAACTTGCCTCGCCACGCGCTACGGCACCCGGACGCTCTACGGCACCCGGATCGCATGATAGTCGCCGAAGGACGGCGCCGGGCTCGCGAGCGGGGCCGGGAGCGCCGTCCGGCGGAGCGGGGTGCTCACGCGATAGAACCTCGTGTCCTCCATGTTGTAGAGGTAGCGGGGCTCGAGCAGCGTGTACGGCCAGAAGTCCTGGCCGATGAAGGCCAGCGGCGGCTTCGGCGCATCGAGCTGGACGATGAAGCCGGCCGGATCGAACGCTTCGCCCACGAACGACGTGACCAGCGCGGCGGACGACGTGGCGGCCGTCAGCCCGTGCGAGCCCGGCGGAAGATCCGCGACGACCGTCGCGACGCCACGCGCGTGGTCCCACGCAATCACATGCGCCGCTCCGCCTGCCGTCGCGTCGTCCTGCCCGAGGAGGGCGAGCTTGGGCACGCCTCCGCCGTGCATCCGCGCATCGTAGAAGCGAACAGGCGCGGCGACGGTGCCGTCGAGCGTGATGGCACGGAACGCGTCGAACGTGCCGACATTGTCGACGACGTCGACCAAGAAATAGATCTTGATCTGCTCCTTGCGCGCGACGTCGACAGCGGTCGTGACCGGGGCGACGCCCGCGAGGTCGCCCCGCCGCAGGCCCGTCGCGCCCAGGCTCTGGATCCCGACGTCCGACGAGACGTCCGCCCGGACGTTCGCCACGCCCGCGACGCTCTCGAGCGGATCGGCGGGGAGGACGACCCAGAGTCGCTCGGAGAAACCCGGGAACGGCCCGGCCACGCGGTTCTCGAAGATCTTGACCCACACGCCCGGGACGTTCGGCTGCTCGAATCCGACGAGTGAGACGGCGTCGGAGCTTCCGAACGGCGGGGCCTCGACACGGACCTCCGAGGCGATGGCGATCTCCGGACCGACCGTCGAGGCCACGATCTCCCGCGTACGAAGATCGACCAGCATCCAGACCGGCCCGACGTCGGTCGGCATGAAGGGGCGCACGCGCGCGGTCGCCTGCGTTTCGAGCTCACCGGTGATGTGGTCCAGCCCGAGGAAGTCGACGGTGGCCGGCTGGAGGGGCGGATCCATCAGCAGGACCTGCACGAGCCCGAGAAGCCGGCCGTCCGCGTCGCCCGTGACGCTCCAGAGATCCCACAGGTAGCGTGAAGCGCCCAGGCCGTTGAACCTGACGTTGTGCGCGGGATCGAGCCCGAGCGCGAACACATCGTCGAACGCGAACTGTCGCGTCACCACCTCCGTGATCCCCGGCGGGGGCGATTCGACCGACGTCACGTCGTAGTTGTTGGAGGTCAGGTTGCCCACGAGGTTCACGATCACGGGGTTCACCCGCGCGAGCCGTTGCCGATAGTGGATGGTCTGAGCGAACGCGACATTGGTGCCGAGGTGAAGTCCGAACGGAACCTCGGCATCCGCCACGGGGGTCAGATCCAGCAGGCCGCCGGCGTCCACGAGCAGGTCGATCGACCCCGTGCGTCTCGACACCGTGAACGACCGCACCCGGTTCGGCATCCCCTCCCCGAACATCGTCCGCGCGACCAGCACGTCGGCCCCGTCGCCCCACTTCACCTCTTCGTACTCGAGCGTCGAGAGGGGCAGCGTGAAGACGCCGGCCGGCGTGCGGATCTTCCACGTCTCCCCGTCCGCGAACACGTGCTCGACGCGGACTCCTCCGAGCACCTTGCCGATGACGCCGCCGGGGAAGCTCGCCGCCGCGCGCTCGCCCCCGAGGTCGCCTCTGTAGACCGCGACGAACCGCTCGGCGCCTTCCGGCGCCTCGAACCACGTCGAGGTGAGATCGCCGTTCACGGGCACGCCGCTCACGGCCGTATCGGACTCCAGCCCGCTCACCGGACGGAGCGCCACGCGCTGACCGAGCGCGTCGTCCGCATACAGCGTCAGCCTCCCGAGGCCGAGGGCGTCCGTCGAGGCGTTGGTGCCCTGGATGCGCAGGTGCGCCGGCTCGCCGTCGGCGACGTTGTCGAAGACGTCGACGTCAAGGCGCCCGCGGAAGAAATAGTCGATCAGCGCCGCCGAGTACCCGATGGCCCGCGGGATGAGCTCGCGCGCATACGCCTCGCTGATGCGATCGTCCGCGAGCGTCCACGCGACGTTGGGCGGAACAGCCACGACCGTTCCCAGGGCGTCGTAGAGCGTGCTCTCGGCGACGACACGACCGAGTTCCACGGCACCCGAGGCACCGAGCAGCGGAAAGTACTGCCGCCACTTGCCCGGCTGCACCGTCTCGAGAAAGCCGGGTCCGAGGTCCGCAATTCGCGGGTGGACATAGCTCTGAAAGATCGTGTCGCGGCTGAGGAAGTTCGGATTGACCAGTTCGGCAAGACCGACGTCCGACGGCCCGGAGAGGGCTCGTAGCCTCAGGTTGCCCTCGGAAGGATCGGTGTCGATCAATCCACTGACCGGAACAGGCGCGAGCACGTCGTCGGTCGGGCCGAAGACATCCGGTCCGGGACGCGTCGGCGCCAGACGCAGGATGTCTCGATACTCGATCCTGTCTCCGAGGCGGGCTTGAGTCACCCAGTCCTCGTACCAGTCGGGGTTGAGCTTGATGATGTTCACGAACGGGTTCGGCGACAGCTCGATCGAGATGTGCGAGTCGTTCCGCACATGTGCTGGAACGGTCGCGTCCTGCACGAGATGCGTCAGGTGACCGATCGTCCGTAACGTCCGCGCAAACGCGGTCTCGCGCTGCGCTTCGGTCGCGCCGGTCAGCGCGTCCAGGAAGTACGCGCGCGCAACCGGCCAGGACCATGTATTGCTGCCGGCCTGCTCCTCTGCCTGGCTCCAGCGGATCGATGACGGGAACCGCGCGAGACCGAGCCGCAAGCCGGCGGCGTCCCACGCTCGCCACGGGTCGTGGAAATGCCTCGCTCCTCGGGTTTGCGGCCGGTCCTCGAGATATGCTCCTTCGCCGATCCATGCTGGCACACTGAGCTTCTGATTTTTTCCGCCGAAGTCCGAGTGCTCAGTCAGCTCCGTTCCAAGGGCGCCAGCAAACCCAAGCGACCCGAGCAACGTGTGTAGATGCTCGGCGTGAACAGCGCCCTCCACCGCCAGCCGTCTATGCATCTCGGGGTCGTAGGCGTCGGCCACTGAGGTTTGACCGAGCAGGATCGCGAGCCAGAATGTTGCGGCGGCCCTACAGACGGTTCGCATCGGAGACTCCAGTACTCTCTCAGCGAGAGCGCACGCCTAGGTAGGACTTCTCTTTCGCAAGGGCATCCATAAGACGCGGGATCCGGTCCGTCGGGACGCTTGGCCAAGGAAGACGGTAGAAATATCCCAGGCGCTCTTGGCGACCGCGAAGCACTTCGACAACGAACGCAGTCCCCTCGCGCTCGAAGCGCGCCCACTCGGCCCTCACCGCCTGACCTCGAAAGTGAGCGTCACGGACGTTCGCGTAGTTTCGATGGAGCTCGCGGAACGCCCAGTCGCCGTACCCCGCCTTGAACACGAGCAACTCCGGGCCGTCGAGGACCGTCAGCGGGCCGAGCTGCTTGTCGCGGGCCGGGATCTCGAAGCGCCCCTCTCCATCCGTCACCAGCTCGTCGACGTCGTGGAAGTCACGCTCGGCGTGGATCAGCGCCGGCTTCACCGCCGTCCAGATCGCCAGCACGATGACGCCCGGCACGGGGCGGTCGGTCTCGGCATCGAGGATCTGGCCCTTCCATGGGCCCGCTGCCTCGACGGGCCCGCTCAGAAGGGCCATGACGACGAGTGCCATCGCAGTCGTCCGAGCGAGCATCAGAACGCCTCCACTCGCCACACGCCGTCCGACTCCAGCGCGAAGCGGATCTCGAACGACTTCACGATCGCGCCGTCGACGCGCGTCATCTCGTACACCGCCGACGCCTCGCCGACCCGGACCGGCACGAGGCTCGTCAGGATCGTGTCGATGACCGGCAGGTAGGCCGCCAGCAGCCGGAACGCCACGTCGTAGTCGGCCTGACGGCTCGCCACCACGTACGTCAGGGCGCGCGGAACGTCGCCGGCACGCAGCGCGGCCTTCATGCCCGACCATTGTGCCTGAAGGACACCGTCTAAAGTGCCTGCGTCCAGCACCTCGATCACCGCCGCCGCCGGCGTCCGCGTGCCGTCCGCCTCGACTACCGTCGCCACGGCGACGTACACCCCCGGCGTCGCGAACGTGAACGTCTGGCCGGTCAGCCGCGCCGTCGTGACGTCGACCGTGCCGTTGCCGTCGGCATCCAGCTCGACCCGCGCGCCTTCGGGCACTCCGGTGAGCGAGAACGACACCGTGAGCGGCGCGACACCACTGCGCGGGCTCACGTACAGATCGGTCGGCGACGGCGTCCCCCCGACCGTCACCGTCACCGAGGCGGTTCCGGTCGCTCCGTCGGCCGACCGCGCCGTAGCCGTCAGCGTCACGAGCCCCGGCTCAGCCGGCACCGCGGCCACGAACTCACCGCCGACGAGAGACGCCATGACACCGTTCACGACGACCGCAAGCGCCGCCGTCCCCGTCACCGTGCCGCGCACGACCACCAGGCCAGCGGCGACGGGCGCGCCGGCGACGGGACTCGTGATCGCGACGTGCAGTGCGCCCCCCACCACGAAGTCGTGCCGCGCCGGCGTCGCGTCCTCGTTGCCCGCCTGATCGCGCGCGCGCACCTCGACGCGATGCGCTCCGGGCGCGAGCGTCCCCAACGGCACCGTCGTCATCGAAGCGAACGCGGACCACGCGCCGCCGTCGAGCCGCCACGAGAACTGCAGCGCGGCTCCCGGCGTGAGGTTGTCGCTGCCTGCGACGACCACGGCCTCTGGAGACCCCGAGACGATCGTCGTCTCGGGCGGCGTGTTGTCCACGATCGTCGTGCGCTCGACCACGGCCGGATTCCCGGCACGATCGGTGGCGATCGCTGACAGGGTGTGGGTGCCGTCCACCAGGCCCGTCGTGTCCCAGAGCGCGCTCACGCTCGCCGCCGGCGCGGGAAGGGCCGGGGTGACCGTGCCCGGCAAGGTCTGCGTACCGCGCGCCAGCGCCAGTCCGGCGAGCCCGCTCACCGCGTCACTGGCGGACGCGTGAACCGGGATCACGCCGCGCCCGAGCGCGGGGACACCGAAGACGACCGACGGCCCGACTGCATCGTGCGTGACCACGACGTGGGCCGCGGCGGAGGTAAGGCCCGCGCCCGCCTGCGCCGTCGCGACGATCGCGACGTCGTTCGCGGCGTCCGCCACCAACGGCACGTCGACCGTGAATCGCCCCTCCGGCCCCGTGAGCACGCTCACCGGATCGCCCTCGCCGGATGCCGTCACCCGCGCCGCGCGGTCCGCGCGTCCCGCGATGCGAAGCAGCGGCTCGCGCGTGAACGGCGACGTCGCATCGAGCGCCGGCGCGGACGGCGCGCGGAACCGCAGCACGCGCCCGGCGGCGCCGTCGGCCACATAGAGGTTGCCGTCCGCGTCGAACGCGACGCCGTGTGGCTCGCCCAGCCCGCTCGCGAAGACCGTCGGCGCGCGGTGGGGCGCCAGCTTCACGACCACGTCCTCCAGTCGCGCGCGCCCGGCCCCAAAGCTCTGTGCGGTCACGTACAACGCGCCCAGACGGTCGCGCGCCAGCCCGAACGGTCGCTGGAGACGGTCCGCCGCCCCGTGCGGCGTGATCGGGCCGGCCGAGCCGTCCGCCTGCACGCGGATGCCGTACACGACCCCGTCGTCCGCGCGGCCGGGCCGCCGCCCCTTCGATGCGGCATAGACCACGCCGTCGGCGGCGACGAGGCCCTCGAGCTGCCGGAAGTCGTCCGCGAACACGCGGCGCCCGCGCTCGGCGCTCCACGCCACGATCACTTCCGGATCCGCCTCGTCGTCGAGCTCCCGGAGGGCGCCGCGCTTCAACCGATGCGCCGCCACGTACACCGTGTCGCCATCGACCGCAAGCCACCGCGGCGCGCGGAGGCCGTCGAAGAGCGTCGTGCGACGGCCGTTCGCGTCCAGGCGCACCACGCGCCCCGCCCGCTCTTCCGCGATCAGCAGCCCGCCCTCGGAATCGAGCGCCAGGCCCGCCGGCTTCGCGAGTCCCGACGCGACGGTCCGGCGCCGCCCGTCGGGTGCGAGTCGGGTGACCGTTCCCGCGCGACGGTCGGAGACGAAGACGGCGTCGTGGCGGTCGACCACGAGGCCGACGAGATCGTCGAAGCCACCCGCGACCACGTCCACCGGCGCGAGCGCCGCGATGTGATGGGGACGCGCCGAGCCGGCGGCAGAGGAGAGGAGGAGTGCGAGCGTGAGGACCGTGAGCTGAAATGTGCGCCGCATGACGGCCAGCCATGAGGCAAGCGGTGCGCCAGACGCTAACTACGCGGAAGCGCTACGGAGCGAACGCGGGAGCCACCGCGAACTGCCCAGCGCGCTGGTCGACGTGCACGGCGCCCTGGGGGGCGGCGGTCAGAACCAGCCGGGATCCCCCGGCATCAGGATCTTCCGCTTGTCCCCGTCCATGATCACCCGCGGCCGAATGGTCGGCACCTCGAGATCCTTCACGCCCTCGAGCGCCGCCGCCACGTTGGGCGCGTCCACCAGCTTCATGTTCTGCACGGTCGGGTTCCGCAGCGAGATCTCGCCCGCCTTGAACGCCGCCAGCGCGGCCCTCGGCGCGTACCAGCGCAGGTCGATGACCTCGTGCTCGTCGGCCACCGGGCTCTGGCCCTCCGGCATCGGCGCCGCGAAGAACCGCGTGTCGTAGCGGAAGGGCTGCTCCTCCGGCGTGATCCAGTGCGCGAAGTAGACGAGCTTGTCGGTCGCGAGCGTGAGGTTCTCCTTCCGCACCATGTCCCAGAACGCCCGGTTCTCGGCCTGCGCGGCCTGGCGGTACTCGCCGAACCGGGGATCGTTCACGCGCGCCCAGCCGCCGGACGCGTCGTACGCGAGCAGCACGCCGACCTCCTCGAACGTCTCGCGGATCGCGCCCACGTAGCAGCCGAGCGCCGTCTTCGCGTCCGGCACCTCGAGCCGCGCGACGGCGCGCGCGACGTCGAAGCCGGCGCACCACTCGATCGCGTCGTCGGGGTTGTCGTCCACCTCGATCTTGCCGCCCGGATACACGAAGTCGCCGCCCGCGAACTTGCTCGCGCGGTGGCGCTGCATCAACAACACCTCGATGCCGGGGTTCGCTTCACGCAGGAGGACGACGGTCGCGGCCGGGACAGGGGTCACAGGTTTGACGGACATGCGGCGAGTGTGACACGATCGCGAACGGATTCGAAGGAGGGAGCGCACCGATGAGCGCCGACGCAAACCTGAAGGCCAAGGGCATCACGCTACCGCCGCCGAACGCGCCGCTCGCGAACTACGTCACGTCGGTGCGCACGGGCAACCTGCTCTACCTCGCCGGCCACGGCCCGTTCAAGGGCGCGAAGCACACGAAGGGCAAGCTCGGCCAGGACATGGGCGTCGACCAGGGGTACGAGGCGGCGCGCGAGGTCGGGTTGGCGCTGCTCTCCACCGCCAAGGCCGCGCTCGGCAGCCTCGACAAGGTCAAGCGCGTGGTGAAGGTGCTCGGCATGGTGAACGCGATGCCGGACTTCGGCGATCATCCGAAGGTCATCAACGGCTTCTCGGACCTCATGGTGGACGTCTTCGGCGAGGCCGTCGGCAAGCACGCGCGCTCCGCCGTCGGCATGGGCTCCCTGCCCAACGGCATCCCGGTCGAGATCGAAGTCATCTTCGAAGTCGAGTAAGGGGACGCCATGGAATTCCTCCTGAACCTGGCCTGCGTCGCGATCTCGCTGGTCTTCCTGACCATCCTCGGCATCGTCTCCGGGGTGGCCATCCCGGGCCTCTTCCTCGCCGCCGCCGCCCCGTGGCTCGACTGGATCATTCCGGTCCGCAAGAAGGACGACGCGGCCCGCTAGACCGAGCGTCCGGGCGCCGACGCGGGCGCGCGACTAGGAAAAGATTTTCCCGCTTCCGTAGCGGGGCCGCCCTCGCTACGCTGAGCCGCGAATGAGCAGTCTCCCCGGCCCGACCCGCGAGGAGCCGCTCCGCGACTTCCTCGACAACGCGACGGTCCCCATCCACTGGGTGGGTCCGGACGGCACGATCCTGCGAGCCAACCGCGCCGAGCTCGCGCTGCTCGGCTACAGCGCCGACGAGTACATCGGGCGTCGGATCGCCGACTTCCACGTCGACCGCACCGTCATCGACGACATCCTCCGTCGGCTCGAGGCCGGCGAGACGCTGCGCGACTATCCCGCGCGCCTGCGCTGCAAGGACGGCTCGATCCGGTACGTGGTGATCGACTCGAGCGTCTACCGCGACGGCGACCGGTTCGTCCACAGCCGCTGCTTCACGCGCGACGTGACGCACACGCGGCTCGCGGACGACGAGCGCCTGCGCGCCCTCACGGCCGAGCAGGCGGCGCGCGCCCGGGCCGAGACAGCCGAGCGCCGGCTGGCCGTCCTCGCCGACATCGCGCGCTCGCTCACGGAGGCGCTCGACCTCGACATCGTCCTGCAGCGCGTGGTCGACGGCGCCCGCGAGCTGTCCGCCTGCGACAGCGCGGCGATCTTCCTGCGGGAGGGCGACACCGACCAGATGGTCCCGCGCACGCGCGTCGGCGCCGACCTCACCATCTATCGCACGCTCCGCATCACGCCGGGGCGCGGGATCGGCGGCGAGGTCATGCAGACCGGGCGCCCGGTGCGGACCGAGAACTACCTCGCGGATCCGCGCGTCCCGGAAGGCTTCCGCGCCATCGTCGCGGAGACCGGCACCGTGGCGCTCATGGTGGTGCCGATCACCATCCGGGGCCGCGTGGAAGGCCTCCTGTACATCAGCAACAACGTCGCGCGGCTCTTCGCCGACGAGGACGAAGCCGTGTGCATGCGGCTCGCGGACCACGCGGCGATCGCGATCCACAACGCGCGGCTCTTCCGCTCCGAGCGCGACGCCCGCTCCGAAGCCGAGGCGGCCAACCGCGCCAAGGACGAGTTCCTCGCGGTCCTCTCCCACGAGCTGCGCACCCCGCTCACGTCGATCCTCGGCTGGGCACGGCTCCTGCGGGGCGCCCACCTCGACGAGCGCCGCGAAGCCCAGGGCCTCGAGAGCATCGAGCGCAACGCGCGGCTCCAGGCGCAGCTCATCGAAGACCTGCTCGACGTCTCGCGCATCGTCACCGGCAAGCTCGAGCTCGACCGCCGCCCGCTCGATCTCGCGGCCGTGGTCGCCGCCGCGCTCGACGAGGCGCGGCCCTCGATCCGCGCGAAGGAGCTGACGCTGCGGGCGGAGCTCGCGGACGCGCCGGCGCCGATCCTCGGCGATCCCGCGCGGCTGCAGCAGGTCGTCTGGAACCTCGTCGTCAACGCCACGAAGTTCACGCCGAGCGGCGGCACGATCACGGTGACGCTGGCCGCGGAGGACGCCGAGCTGCGTCTGACCGTCGCGGACACGGGGGCGGGCATCCCGGCGGACGCGCTGCCGCACATCTTCGACCGCTTCCGTCAGGCCGATACCGGCAGCCGCCGCCAGCACGGCGGCCTCGGGCTCGGCCTCGCCATCACGCGTCAGCTCGTGGAGCTGCACGGCGGCACCGTCACCGCCGAGAACATCGACGGCGACGGCGGCGCGCGCTTCGTCGTACGGCTGCCCATGCGCCCGGAGACCACCCGGATGCCGCGCTCGCCCGCCCTGACCGTGGGCGCCGACGCGAGCGCCACCACGCTCGCCGGTCTGCAGGTGGTCGTCGTGGACGACGACGCGGACACGCGCGACCTGCTGGGCGTGGTGCTCGCGCGCGCCGGCGCGGACATCGTGGTCGCGGAGACGGTGGCCGAGGCGCTCGATGCCGTGGTGCGCACGCGGCCGTCGCTGGTCCTCGCCGACATCGGCATGCCCGGCGAGAACGGCTACGATCTGGTGCGGCACCTGCGCGCGCTGCGCAACGGGCTCGAGCGCATCCCCGCGGTCGCCCTCACCGCGTACGCGAGCGTGCAGGACCGGGAGCGCGCGCTCGCCGCCGGCTTCTCGCTCCACCTCGCGAAGCCCGTCGAGCCGGCCGAGCTGATCGAGACCGTCGCCAAGCTCGGCCGCGCCGGCCAGGCGCCGCCCGCGTCCTAGCCGCCGAGCAGCAGCCCGCCGAAGACCCGGCGCCCCAGCTCGAACCCCTCGGCCATCGTCGTGCCCGCGCCGTCCATGTCCGGGTGCGCGTCACGCCACTGCCGGAGGTCGTCTTCCGACCGGAAGAAGTTGATGGTCGTTCAGAGCCCGTCGGCGACCTTCGCGCGCTCGTCGCCGCGCACGCCGAACCACAACATGACGCCGGGCGCGTCAGCCCCATCGGGCGTCGCCGCGAACGTCAGCGCGGCGCCGCTGTGATGGCACCGCGAGCGGATCTCGACGCGCCGGCCCAGCATCGGCGCGAGGCCGAGCGCGTCCATCGCGCAGCACGCGTAGCGCTCCTGGCCGCGCGCGAGCCGCACCGCGAACGCGTTCGGCCTGGTCGCGAACGGATACGCGATGTCGACCACGCCGTCGCGCAGCCGGAGCAGGTCGTCCTCGTCGAGCGCGGTCAGCGCGCGCGCGATCGCGCGGACGCGATCGTCGCCCACCGCCTCCGCGATCTGCGCCACCGACAGCGGGCCGCCCTGCTCCACGAAGAGCCGGTACACCGCGCGCATCAGCGCGGTCTCCCGAGCGGCGCGGCGCGCGGCCCGGCGGTCGGCGGCGTGGAGCCCGCCCAGCTCGTCCGCGGTCTTGATGACGAGCGCGGCCACGCGTCCGCTCAGGCCGGCGTGCTGTCCAGCACCTCGCGCACCGCGCGCGCGAGGACGACCGGACTGAAGGGCTTCTGGAGGAAGCGCGCGCCGGGCGTGGGCCCGCCGCCCGCCATCGACGTCTCCGTGTACCCGGACATGTAGAGCACGCGCAGCGGGCGCTCACGGACGAGCCGCGTCGCGAGCTCGCTGCCATTCATCCGCGGCATGACGACGTCGGTGACGAGCAGGTGGATCGGCCCCGCGTGCCGCGCGGAGACCTCGAGCGCCTGCTTGCCGTCGCCCGCCTCGAGCACCTGGTAGCCGAGCTCCTGCAGCACCTCCCGCGCGAGCTCGCGCAGGTCCGGCTCGTCCTCGCAGACGAGCACGGTCTCGCTCCCGCCGCGCGGCGCGGGCTCCGGGGTCGTGTCTTCGGGCACGGCGTCGTCGACGCCGGGGAAGTAGATCTTGAAGACCGAGCCGTGGCCGGGCTCGCTGTAGACCCAGACCGTGCCGCCGCTCTGCTGCACGATGCCGTAGACCGTGGAAAGCCCGAGCCCGGTGCCCTTGCCCACGTCCTTCGTGGTGAAGAACGGCTCGAAGATGCGCTCGCGCGTCGCCGCGTCCATGCCGATGCCGGTGTCGGACACCGCCAGCATCACGTGGCGTCCCGGACCGACGCCGGGGTGCCGCTTCGCGTGCTCGGCGTCGAGGTCGAGCTGCGCGGTCTCGATCGTCAGGCGGCCGCCGCCGGGCATCGCGTCCCGCGCGTTCACCGCGAGATTGAGGATGACTTGCTCGAGCTGGCCGGGGTCGGCGTTCACGCGGGCGACGCCCGGCCGCGCCACGATCACGAGGTCGACGTCCTCGCCGATCACCCGGCGCAGCATGCGGCCCATGTTCGAGACGACGCCGTTGACGTCGATGACCTTGGGCTGCAGGAGCTGCTTGCGGCTAAAGGCGAGGAGCTGGCGGGTGAGGCTCGCCGCGCGCTCCGCCGTGCGATGGATGAGGTCGACGTCGCGGCGCACCGCGCCCGGCAGCTCGCGGGCGCGCAGGATGAGCTCGCTGCGGCCCGTGATGATGCTCAGCAGGTTGTTGAAGTCGTGCGCCACGCCGCCCGCGAGCCGGCCGATCGCGTCCATCTTCTGCGACTGCCGGAGCTGCTCCTCGGCGGCCTGCAGCGCTTCCTCCGCCTGCTTGCGCTCGGTGATGTCCTGCACGACGCCGATGAAGCGCGCCGGCCGTCCGTCCGGATCGCGCTGGATGTCGGCGCGCTCGTGCACCCAGCGGATCGCGCCGTCCGGGCGCACGATGCGATGGTCGATCCGCAGCGGGCCGCCGGTCGCGAGCGCCTCGTTCCGCGCGGCGATGACGTCGGGCAGGTCGTCCGGATACACGCGCGCGACGAAGTCCTCGCTCGTCCCGGTCAGCACGCCCGGGTCCACGCCGAAGATGCGACAGACCTCCTGCGACCACTCGAGGCGCGAGCCGTCGCCGATGCCGGAGATCCAGCTGCCGATCTGGCCGACCTCCATCGCGCGCTGGCGCACCGCCTCGCTGTCGCGCAGCGCCTGGGCCGCCGCCTGCGCGGCGGCCCGCGCCGCCTGCTCGTCGGCGAAGAGCCGCGCCGTGTGCATGGCGATCGCCGCCTGGTCGGCCAGGCGCTGCAGCACTTCCTGATGACGCGGGGTGAACCCACGCGCCGAACGATTGGCGACGGAGAGCAGCCCTTCGACCACGCCGCCGACGACGATCGGCACGACGATCTGCGCGCGCACCCCCGGCGCGGCGGCCTCGGGCCATCGCTCGTCGGTGCGGATCGCACGGCCGGTCGCCCACGCTTCGCCCGCGGGTCCGGTGCCCCGCGCGACATCGGGGTGCTCGACGGCGGCGCCGTCGGCGAAGCGGAACACCATCACGTCGCGCGCGGGGTCGCGCAGCGCCAGCCGGCTCAGCTCCGCGCCCGTGAGCCGGCGCGCGGCTTCGAGCACGCGCGGCAGCACCGCGGCGACGTCGAGCGAGCCGGTGATCGCCGCGGCCACCTGCGCCAGCTCCTCCGCCTCGCGCCGGCGGATGCCGGCCTCTTCGTAGAGCCGCGCGTTCTCCAGCGCGCGCGCCGCCTGGTCGGCGAACGCCTGCACGAGCCGGATGTCGTCCTCGTCGAAGATGCGCCCGGCGTCGTCGCCCACGCTGAGCACGCCGATGACGCGGTCGTTCACGACGAGAGGCGCGGAGAGGATGGCGGCGTAGTGCGCGCCCGCCATCACGCGACGCAGCTCGGGGTTGAGCTCGACACGCGGGTCGGCGAGGAGGTTCGGCGTCTGCACGGCCCGGCGCGCGCGGGCGGCGAGCGCGACGAGCCCCTGCCCCGCGGGAAAGCGCACGCTCGTCACGACGGTCGGCCCGACGTCGCCCGCGACGGCCGCGATCACGAAGTCGTCGCCGTCGGCGCGGAAGAGCGTGGCGACGCGCGCGTCGATGAGCCCGCCGAGCGTCTCCACGATCCGCCGGGTGATCGAGCCCGCATCGAGCGTCTCGGACAGCAGGCGCTCCACTTCCGCCAGCGCGCGCATCCGCGTGGCGAGGCGCGAGGCTTCGCGATAGAGCCGCGCGTTCTCGAGCGCGACCGCCGCCTGGTCGGCGAACGCCTGGACGAGGCGGACGTCGTCGTCGGTGAACCGCCGCCCCGTCTGATCGCCCGCGGCGAGCACGCCCAGGTCGCGGCCCTGGACCACGAGCGGCACGGCGAGCAGCGCGCGGTGCGCGGTCTGCGCCGCTTCGGACTTGAACCGGTCGCTGTACGTCAGGCGCTCGTCGGTCAGGAGGTCCGGCGTGGACACGGGCTGGCGCTCGCGCAGCGCGAGCCCGGCGATGCCGACGTCCGGCGTGAGCACGCGCATCCACGGGAAGTCGGCGGCGCTGAAGATCGTCTCGGCCACGAGCATGCCGTCCGGCGCGAACCGGTACAGGCTGGCCGAGCGGACCGCGAGCAGGCGGCACACGCTCTCGGTCACGCGCTGGCCGACGGTCTCCGGATCGAGCGTCTGGGAGAGCAGGCGGCCCACTTCCGCCAGGCCCTCCGCCGCGCGGCGCCGCGCTTCGCTGCGCGCGAGCACCGCGGCGTTCTCGAGCGCGGCGGCGGCGTGCGCGGCGAGCTCTTCGGCGAGCGCGGGATCGCCGTCCCGGAACGCCGCGCGCGCCACGATCGACAGCACGCCGAGGAGTACACCGTCCGACACGATCGGCACCACGAGCGCGCCCTGGAAGCCGTGCCGCTTCCACCAGTCGCCCGAGAGCGCGCGCGGGTCCTCGGCGACTTGCGGGACGTGCAGGATCCGCCGCTCGCGCGCGACCCAGCCGGCGACGCCTTCGTCGTAGCTCATGCTCGAGTACGGCATGTCGGCGCGCAGGTCGGCCGGCACGAGCAGGCGGAGATCGAGGCGGCGCGCCGGCTCGTCGGCCAGCCAGAAGAACACGCCCGGCGCGGCGAAGAGCTCGCGGGCCGCTTCACCGATCGCCTCGAGCGTGCGGTCGGGATCGAGCCCCGAGCGCACCACGCGGCTCAGCCGGGCGACGACCTCGTGGCGGTCCGTCATGCCGCACCGGCCGCGAGCTCGGGCCCACGCTCGGGATGGAAGAGCGCGGGCAGCGTGCGGAGCGCCTCCACCAGCCGCGGCCCGTGCCATGTGAACGGCTTGCCGTCGACGAGCGGCATCCGCCCGTCACGCACGGCCGGCACGTCGCGATAGGGCTCGAAGTCGCGGCGGTGCACGGCGCGGAAGCGGAACGGCTCGTCGGGCAGCAGGATCACCGCGGGACGGCGCGCGGCGACGTCGTCGAGCGTCACCTCCGGATAGCGCGCGGTCGCGTCGCCGAAGACGTTCGCGGCCCCGCACACGCGCAGCACGTCGTGCACGTACGTGTCGGGGCCGATCGTCATCCAGGGCGTGCGCCAGATCGGATAGAACACCGGGACGGGGGGCCGGGACGCGAGGGTGGCGCGCACGTGCGCGAGCAGCGGCTCCACCTCCGCGAGCAGCCGCGCGGCGGGCTCACGCGCGCCCGTGACCTCGCCGAGCTCTCGGATCATGACGAGCGCGTCGTCGACCGTGCGCGGGTACGTCACCCACACGGGCACGCCCCAGGCGCGGAGCGTCTCGACGTGCGCGGCGACGTTCTCCTCGATGTTCGCGATCACGAGGTCGGGCGCCAGCGCGCGGATCCTGTCGAGGTCGGGGTCCTTCTCGCCGCCGATGCGCGTCTTCGTGCGCGTGACGGCGGCGGGCTCGCGGCAGTAGGCGGTGACGCCCACGAGGGCGTCCGCGAGCCCGAAGTGGCAGAGGATCTCGGTGGTGCTCGGGATCAGCGACACGATGCGCCGCCGCGGCGTGCCGGTCTCGAGCGCGACGCCGGTCGCGTCCCGCACTAGTCGACCGCGATCTCGGGCGCGTCCTGCCAGCGCGGCGCGCCCTCGGGCTTGAAGTTCTTCGTGTTCACGAAGTGCAGGCCGTGGTGGAGGTTCATCTTGAACTTGCCGCCGCCGAAGCGCTCCGCGATCCAGCCCGCGGGGTCGTCGAGGAACGGGGTCATCTCCGCGCTCTCCAGCCGCACGAGCCACTTGAAGCGGATCGTGCCGGCCCAGGGCTCCTGCACGCCGATCGTCGCCGTGAACTCCGGCCACACGCGGCCGAACTCTGCGAGCACGTCCTTGCGGCTCGGCCGCTCCACGCCGCGATTGAGGAGGTTCCGGCGGAGATACGGCTCCACCAGGTCCCAGCACCACCCTGCGATCAAAGCGGCGCGAGTGTACCATTGGTGGTGACGTGAAAAACTCCGAAATTGCTCGCCTTTTCTACGAGATCGCCGCGCTGCTCGACGCCCGCCAGGAGAGCCGCTTCCGCATCCGCGCCTATCAGCGCGGCGCGCAGACCCTCGAGACCCTGCCGGAAGACGTGGCCGCCGTCGCCGCCCGCGGCGGGCTCCAGGCCCTGCCCGGCATCGGCAAAGAGCTGGCCGCGCGCATCGAGGAGTACCTCGCCACCGGGCGCCTCCAGCAGCTCGAGACGCTCCGGGGCGAGCTGCCGCCGGCGTTCCTGACCCTGCTCGACGTCCGCGGCCTCGGCCCCAAGACCGCGATGGCGCTGCACGCGAAGCTCGGCATCGGGACGATCGAGCAGCTGGAGGAGGCGTGCCGCACCGGGACGATCATCGGCGTGGCGGGCGTCCGCGAGAAGACGCGCGACAACATCCTCAAGGGCATCGAGGCGTGGCGTCGCGGCCGCACGCGCACGCCGCTCTCCGTGGCGCGCGCGATCGCCGCGCGCCTCGTGGAGATCCTGCGCGCGCAGGGCGGCGTCGACCGCATCGAGGTGGCGGGCTCGCTGCGCCGCGGACGCGAGACCGTCAAGGACATCGACATCCTCGTGACCTCGCGCGATCCCGCGCGCGTCATGCGGACGTTCACGGGAGTCGCGGCCGCCGCCGAGGTGCTGTCCGAAGGGCCGACCCGCTCGACGATCCTCCACCAGGACGGCCTGCACGTCGATCTCCGGGTGGTCGAGCCCGAGGCCTTCGGGGCCGCGCTCCAGTACTTCACGGGCTCGAAGGAGCACAACGTCCGCGTGCGGGAGATCGCGGTGCGCCAGGGCCTCCGCCTGAGCGAGTACGGCGTGTTCGACGAGCGGAACACGCGCCTCGCGGGCGCCACCGAGGAGGACGTCTACGCCGCGGTCGGGCTGCCGTGGTTTCCGCCGGAGCTGCGCGAGAACGGCGGGGAGATCGAAGCCGCCCGCAGCGGCGGGCTGCCGCCGCTGGTGACCACGGCCGACATCCGCGGCGATCTCCACGCGCACACGGACTGGTCCGACGGGCGCCATCCCCTGGACCGCCTGATCGCGGCCGCCGAGGCGCGCGGCTACGAGTACGTCATCGTGTCGGATCATTCGAAGTCCACCGCCATCGCCAACGGGCTCTCGGTGGAGGCGCTGCGCGCGCAGCGGGCGCTCATCCGCGAGCTCCAGCCGCGCTTCAAGATCCGGATCCTCGCGGGCAGCGAGTGCGACATCCTCGCCGACGGCGCCATGGACTTTCCCGACGACGTGCTCGCCGAGCTCGACGTGGTCCTCGCCGCGGTGCACTCGCGCTTCAAGCAGGACCGCGCGGCGATGACCCGGCGCATCGTCCGCGCGCTCGAGCACCCGCACGTCGACATCCTCGTCCATCCGACCGGGCGCCGGCTCGGCACGCGCGAGCCCTACGACGTCGACCTCGACCTCGTCTTCGAGACCGCGCGGCGCCACGGCAAGGCCGTCGAGATCAACAGCTCCCCGGAGCGCATGGACCTCGGCGACGCGCACGCGCGGCGGGCGGCCGAGCGCGGGATTCCCATCGCGATCAACACGGACACGCACGGGCTCAACGAGCTCGACCACATCGACCTCGGCGTGACCACCGCCCGCCGCGCGTGGATCGGGCCCGCCCAGGTGCTGAACGCCCGCCCGCTCGACGCCCTCCTCGCCTGGACCCGTCGCGACTAGAATGGGCGCGGTGAGCACGCGACGCACGGCCCTCTGGGTCCTGCTGGCCGCGAAGGCGTTCGCCGGCATCGGCGTCGGCTGGGACATCCGCTGGCACATCGTGATCGGCCGCGACTCGTTCTGGATCGCGCCGCACGTGATGACCTACGCGGGCGTCGCGGTCGCGGCGCTCGTGTCGTTCGGCGTCCTCGCGTGGGAGACGTATCGCGCGCGGGACGGGCGGGCCCCCGCCGCCACGCTGCGCGTCGCCGGGCTCGTCGGCACCCGCGGGTGGCACCTCGCGTGGTGGGGCATGTCGCTGACCATCCTCGCCGCCCCCATCGACGATCTGTGGCACCGCATGTTCGGGATCGACGTCACGCTCTGGAGCCCCCCGCACCTCCTCGGCCTCGCGGGCGCGCAGATCAACGGCCTCGCGTGCCTGCTGATCGCGCACGAGTCCTGGCCCGCGCGGACGCGCGCCCGCCTGATCGCGCTCCTCGTCGGCGGCACGCTGCTGTTCTCCGGCTTCCAGACGGGGATCGACCCCGGCGTGCGGACCGCGTTCCTCAACGGCGGCCTGTGGTACTTCACCTGGGCCGCGCTCGGTGCGCTGTTCCTGACGTTCACGCTGCTGCTCGCGGCGCGCCTCGCGGGAAGCCGCGCGCTCCCGGTCGCGATCGCGATCGGCGGCGTGCTGCTCCAGCTCGCGGTGATCGGCCTCGGCGACCTCGGCTTCGCGATCCTGCAGCCGGCGTCCGTGGTGGCGGAGGTCGTCGCCGCCGATCCCACCTCGCCCATCGGCGTCGCGCACGAGATCGCCCGCCGCAACGGCAACACGCCGGGCCGGGCGTTCGGCATTCGCACGTTCCCGGTGCTGCCCGCGCTCGTGATGCTGCTCTTCGACCCGCGCCGACGCCCCGTGGCGGCGGGGCTCGCGTTCGGCCTGGCCCTCTACGTGGTCAACGGCGTGATGTTCCTGCGCGCGCCGGCCATGAGCCACGTGCGCCCGGAGGGGATCGACGCGCTCGTCGCCGTGGTCGTCACCGCGGCCGTCGCGCTCGTGGCCACGGCGCTCGCGCTCGCGTTCGAGCGCCGCGCGGGCGCCGC